>Ga0306923_10000501_pt1 | contig 31030 bp, 31 predicted proteins | sample sta12Can44000108_FD_203841 | JGI IMG/M metagenome (GOLD analysis project Ga0306923, IMG submission 203841) | Lab enrichment of tropical soil microbial communities from Luquillo Experimental Forest, Puerto Rico - statanox.12C.anox.44.000.108 (v2)... | ecosystem: Environmental > Terrestrial >... | reverse complement strand
TATGCCAGTGCTTGATCTTAACTCGAAGACGCTCGGTTATGTCGAGAAGGTCGTGCAGACTTCCACCGGAGAGATCGAGTTTATCGTTGGTTACAGCCGTTGGTGGGGGTGGTTCGGGCGGCCGATACCGGTGCCGCTGGAAGCGCTCGGCATAGAGGGTGGGCACTTAGTGTCGCTCGATATGTCGCCCAGTGAATATGCTGCTGCACCGACCTGGCACGACACAGCGGCCACACCTTTGCCAGTCGATGCAACGATACGTGTCGCCTTGTCCCGCAGTTAGTGTGTTAGGAGAGCACAACAGATCTAAGCAGAGGCGGCGAAATTTGCCGAGTAGGAGATCTTATCCGAGCGGAAGTACTCCTGCGCTGCTGCGATCAGTGCTCGTACATTGGGCGATCCGCGGCGGCTCGCCTGGAACAATAGACTGACGGGCACTACCGGCGGATCAAACTCCGGCAAGACATAGCGCAGCCGCCCAGCGCGGACGTAAGCGTCTACCTGATAGCTGAGCGCGCGCGCAATACCCAAACCGCCAAGAGCGGCATCGATCGCAGCTTCAACGCTATTGGTCAGAAGCCGCGGCTCGCAGCGAATCGACGGGCGACCCGACTGGGTGAATCGCCATTCGCCATTGAGGGCGAAACTATCGAAGGCAATTAGATCGTGCTTAGGCAGGTCCGATACCTGGCAGGGCATGCCCTGTTCAGCGAGATAAGTAGGACTGGCCACCAACACGCGACGCACTTCGGCTACCCGGATTGCATGCAAGGAGCTGTCCGGTAGGTCGGCGATACGTACCGCTACATCTATGCCTTCCTCCACAAGCCGAATGACGCGATCCACCAAGATCAGGTGTACGTCTAAATGCGGATGAGCGCGAAGAAGCTGGGTGACAATGGGCAAGATGTGCATACGGCCAAAGACAACCGGTGCAGTAACGATGAGTTCACCGCTAGGCTCGGCATTCTCGCCGCGCAGCGAGCGCTCGGCATCCTCGAGTTCATCGAGCGCGATCCGACACCTCTGGAGATAAGCGGCGCCTTCCGGTGTCAGTCCGACCGAGCGGGTTGTACGTCGCAGCAGCGTGACTCCGAGGGCCTCTTCCAAGTCCGCGATCGCACGGCTCGCCGCGGTCGGTGAGATCCGAAGGGTTTGCGCCGCCTGAGCAAAGCTCCGGTTATCGGCGACGGCGACAAATGTCTTTAGCGCGTCGAAACGATCCATTTATCCCGCGCTCCGCAAGAATGAAGTGCGAAAAATACCAATTATCACGGATGGAAGGCGGAGTCATATCGACTGCACCCAGCGTGGACCTAAAAAAGGAGATGCTCCGATGTCGCTCCCGTCCGAATCAACGGTCGTCAATGCCCGCGTCAGCCCCACAGCACCCGAATCGACTATTACTCGCTATCGCACAGTCGATGTCGATGGCTTGAAGCTCTTCTACCGCGAAGCCGGGGCTTCCGAGGCGCCCGCGTTGCTGCTGTTGCACGGCTTTCCGACTTCTTCCCACATGTACAGGGACCTGATACCGGCTCTCGCAGACCGTTATCACGTCGTTGCTCCAGATTTACCAGGTTTCGGCTTCACCGAAGCGGCCGAACGAAAGCGCTTCAAATACAGCTTTGAGCATTTGACGGACGTGATCGAGCGGTTCACGCAAACCATCGGTCTCAACCGCTACGCCCTCTATGTTTTCGATTACGGCGCACCAGTTGGCTTTCGCCTCGCGATTCGCCATCCTGAGCGGATCACGGCTTTGATCTCGCAGAACGGCAACGCCTATCTGCAGGGTTTGAGCGAAGGCTGGAATCCCATCCAGGCCTACTGGAAAGAACCGTCGCCGGAAAATCGCGCCGCACTACGTGGCTTCCTGAAGCCTGAAGCGACGGAATGGCAATACAAGCACGGCGTATCGACACCAGAGCGGTTGTCGCCGGATGCCTGGACTCTTGATGCCGCGCTCCTTGCCCGACCCGGGAATGACGAGATCCAGCTTGACCTGTTCGGCGACTACCAGAGTAACGTCGCGCTCTATCCCAAATTCCAGGAGTATCTCCGGACGCAGCGCCCGCCGCTGCTAGCCGTGTGGGGCAAGAACGATCCGTTTTTCCTGCCCGCTGGTGCTGAGGCGTTCAGGCGGGACATTCCAGATGCCGAAGTGCATTTGCTCGAAGCGGGTCATTTCGCACTCGAAAGCCAAGGACCGGAGATTGCGCGCATCCTCCGCGACTTCCTCGCCCGCAAACTTCCGAAACAAGTCCAATGAAATTACACGATCGTCAAGGAGCTGACATGTCCAAGACAATTTTAATCACTGGCGCCAGCAGCGGCTTTGGCCGCGCGACTGCTGAAACATTGGCTCGCGCCGGCCACAAGGTTTTCGCGTCCATGCGTGATCCGGACGTGAAGAACCGCAACCATGCACAAGAGGAGTTGCGCCAGCAGGGTATTGCTGTTGTCGAACTCGATATCGACAGCGATACCTCGGTCGAGCATGCCATCAAGGAAGTGCTGGCAGACGCTGGCCGCATCGATGTGCTGATCAACAACGCAGGAATTGCATCAGCTGGCATTACGGAGGCGTTCACGGCTGATCAGGCGAAGGTGGTGTTCAACACCAACGTCGTTGGCTTGCTTCGTACCAACCGCGCCGTGCTGCCGATAATGCGGGCGTGCGGTGATGGGCTCATCATTAACATCGGCTCGATCCTCGGTCGCGTGACTTTTCCCTTCTTCGGCATCTACGGTGCCAGCAAGTTTGCGGTAGAAGCACTCACGGACAGCCTTCGCTACGAGGTCGCGCAGTTCGGTATAGATGTCGTGCTCGTTCAGCCAAGTGCCTATCCGACCAACATGTACGCCACCCTACAACGACCGGCGGACGTTGCACGTGCGGCTGACTACGGCGATATCGCCCAGATCCCAGAAAAGATGTTCGAGGCATTCAGGCGGATGTTCGCTTCCGCCAGCGCCCCCGACCCTCATGACGTCGCGGCCGCTATTGCCAAGTTGATCGCGACGCCCAATGGGGCCCGCCCGGCGCGGCTCGTGGTCGGGCAAGCTTTCGGGGCGGATGCAGTCAATGAGGCGGTCGCCCCGATCCAGCAGCAGGTCATTGAAACACTCGGCCTTGGCCGCTTGGCCTCAAAGCCGATCAAACAACTGGCCTGATTGTCAGCTGAGTTAGGCTCGCTCTTCGAGAACGATCCTATGTCATCACTCACACCCGTTCGAGCATTTTATAAGCGGCGTCTGCTGCTTGAGGGGGACATTATGATGGAGGTAAAGCGGTCGAGCGACATTGCATTCACGCCGAGCGTTAAAGCCATGCAGTCGCGTCGGGGCTCTCGTGTGGCTTATGAAAAGATGGAAGCGCGCGGCGGCTTCCAAACGAAGCTTACGCCTGATCTTATCGCCTTCCTCTCCCAGGTAGATTCGGTGTATCTCGCGACGGCCAATGCAGTGGGACAACCTTACGTCCAGCATCGTGGCGGTCCGAAAGGCTTCATCAGCGCCCTCGATGAGACTACGTTGGGGTTCGTCGATTACGCCGGGAATCGTCAATACATTACGCTTGGGAATCTGGCTGAGAACGATCAAGCTTTTTTATTCTTGATGGATTATGCGCACCGCCGACGCATCAAAATCTGGGGACGCGCGTGGGTAGTCGAGGCCGATCAGGAATTAATTTCGAAGCTTATGCCCGCGGGCTATTCTGCGCGCGCTGAACGGGCAATCCTGTTCGAGGTTAAGGCTTGGGACGTGAACTGCCCGCGCCACATCCCTCAGAAGGTGGACGCAGGCGAGGTCGCCGAGGTCTTGGCAAAGCTGCAAAGCCGCATCGAAACTCTGGAAGCCGAAAATGACAAGCTGCGCCAGCGATATCAATCTCCGTGACTGGCGTGAGAGTTATGCTCGATGGGACAGAATTGCCAGGGACGTCCAGGATTTCGTTACACCGAACACTGCGAATACTTTTTCGTGAGATAAAAGTTCGAGGATGGAATACTAAACTCCCACTCTGAGGAGCCCTCGTTGAGAATACGCCAAGCATCATTTGACGATATGGCTGCGATCGCCGAGCTCTCACGGGGACTCGCCGCCCACGTAGGTGATCCTGATCCGGGTTCGGACGCCTCCCTGTTATCAGACAGTGGCTTTGGACATGACCGATGGTTCGAATGCTTCGTTGCCGAGGAAGGCAGTCGCATAGTTGGCTTTGTTTTGTTTTGCCGAAGATTCGAAGCTCACACACGTCAGAAAGTCTGTGGTTGGGTGACGTCTATGTCATTGAAGACCAACGTCGCGACGGCATAGGACAAGCGCTTATGGCAACCGTGCAAGCCCGCGCTGCCGAACTAGGTTGCACCGCTATCGACTTCGAACTCGCACGAGGGAACCGGGCGGCTCGTTTGTTCTACGAACACTTGAACGGCACAGTTTATGAGGCAGTTGAGCCGTGGGGGGTTACCAACGTAACCGCCAGCTGCTGGTAGGGCTCTTGCTGCAGTGCACGAGTCCGCTTCTGGCACAAAGCAGACATTGCCACCGTGCTGAACGATGTCTGCTTTTGGGGGTAAAGCGGACATGGGCCTGATGCGTGGGACTGTCCGCTTTTGACCCAAAGCGGACATGAACAGAGACCTGGCGTTGGGGCGAGCGCAAACTACCGCAGCGTGATCACCAGCCCATTGAGGTCGGCGGCGACGATCAGTCCCATTTGGCGGCCCGATATGGTCAGCACTGCGCCGTTCTGGTTGGCCAGTACGATCCCGCCCGCGCCAGGGCCAACCGCGACGCCCGCGCCGGCAGCGCCGTATACGCCATTAACGTCGAACGGCGTTCGGATGTTGCTAACAGTACCGACAAAATCGGTCGACGAGGCGCCGAAGGTAAAGCCATAGCTCACTCCGCCGATCGCGAGCGGATAGGCTCGGCCGTGGAACACCAGCGTGCCGCTGCCGCCAGAGCCGCCGATGACAAAACCGGCCTTGATAACGTTAAAGCGGATGCCGCCGAAGTCGGCGTAGACGGTCGTGAGCCCGGCGCCAGTTACAGTCAAAGCTATCAGTGCGGCACGAATGGCGGATGACAATTGCATAAGAAAGTCCCCCTGGATGACGACCGCTGCTCTAGTTACGCGTGTTTTGTTCAGAATTTATAGTTCAGCCCCACTAAGACTCGACCCTGCTCAAAAGCTGGCGGAAATGGGACCACAGAAAGATTGATGCCTCTTGTTGCAAGTGGGTCACAGCAATGTCCGCTTTCGGGGGTAAAGCGGACATCAACGCGCGACAATCCGATGTCTGCTTTTGACCCAAAGCGGAAGTCGAGCAGCCCATTTTGTTGTGGTGCACAAACCCTGTCTTCGATGTGACAGCAGCGAAGATCAGACGCGCGGCGACCGCACCGCGGTCGCCGTAAGGCGGACGCGCAATCCCATGTCAAGATCGGCGCTGCGGTAGCCCACGACAGATGCGCATGCCTGGTATATACTATCCGCAGGTCTTTGCGCCGACCCGGCCCGAATTGGTGATATCGCGACGGCAGGCCGCGACGGTCCTTTTACATTAGACAAAACGCGCAGATGACCCGCTTACCAGCTGCGCGAGTGCAAACAGATGCGAATCGGAGGAACACCGCAAAACAGGGGGACGTCAATGAGCAGGCCGAGCAGGCGAACGGTGATACGAGGTTCCCTCTGCCTCGGCGCTGCAGGAACTGTTGCGCGACCTTTTATCGCCAAGGCCGCGGCCACGACCGCGAGCGTTTGGTGGACTCAGGGCTTCGTCCGGGAAGAGGACGCTGCGTTCCAAGCAATGGTCGCCGACTATGAGAAGCAGAGCGGCAACACGATCGATGCCAGCATCATCCCGTTTGCGCCGCTGATGCAGAAGATCGTCTCCTCCCTGACCAGCGGCGACGTCCCCGACGTGATGGAGCATAACACCGCCGATGCGACGGTGATCCCTCAGTACGCCTGGAAAGACAAGCTCGTGGACTTGAGCGACCTAGTCCAGCCGCTGCAGTCGCAGTTTCATCCGGCTGTCTCTCTCGGGTCGCGCTTCTACAATAGCGTCACCAAGCAGCGCGGCGACTACCTAGCGCCCTACAAAACCGGGCCGCTGCCGTTCCATATCTGGAATTCGCTTGTCGAGAAGGCCGGATTGAAGGTGACCGACGCGCCCAAGACCTGGGACGCGTTCTGGGACTATTTCAAGCCAGTGCAGGCTAAGTTGCGCGGCCAAGGCATGCGCGGCGTCTATTCCTTGGGCCTTCAATGCACGACGGCGGGCCCGGCCGACGGCAACAACCTCTTCTCGTATTTCCTGGCAGCCTATGGCGGGTACAACATCATAACCCCGGATGGCCGGCCGCATCTCGACGATCCGACGGTCAGGGAGGCGGTGATCAAGACGATCAGCTACATCACCACCGCATTCAAACAAGGCTATGTCCCGCCTGGCGCGCTCGACTGGAGCGATGCCGACGACAACAACGCCTTCCACGCTAAGCAGATCGTCATGGACCTGGACGGCACGATCTCTACCGAACTCGCGATGTATCATGACAAGGAGAAGTATGACGACGTCGTGACGCTGGGCTTGCCTAATAACAATGAAGGAAAACCAATCCCATCGCCGCTTGGCGTCAGCGGAGCATTCATCCCGAAAGGGGCGAAGAATATCGCGGTCGCTAAGGAGTTCGTTCAATACGTCATCCAGCCGAAGGTGGCCGGCGCGTACCTGAAGGCGGGGCTGGCACGGTGGCTGCCGGCAATCCCGGACGTCGTCAAGAACGACCCGTGGTGGACCGATCCGAAGGACCCGCACCGGCTGGCTTATGTGCAACAGGGCGTGCTGGGCGAGACGGTACCCTATCACTACGCCTTCAATCCCGGCTGGTCCGAGGCGAACGCCGCACAAGTCTGGGGTTCGGCGCATGCCAGCGTTATCCGCGACAACGTCAGTCCGGAAGCTGCAGCCGATGCGGCTCTGAAGCGGATCGGGGATATCCTCGCCAAGTACCCGATCGCCCAGTCCTAGACGGGAGCAGGCCCAAAGGGGACGGCAATGAGCAGCACCACGTTTGCGGCAGCCCGTGCGTTATCCGCGCCGTCGCTGCCCCTGTCGCGGCGTCGCCTCTGGCGCGGCGGCCTGCAAGGCTCCGAATTCACCTGGGCGATCGCCTTCATTGTCCCCTATGCCGCAGTGTTCGTGGCGTTTGTGGCCTACCCCGTCGCCTACGGACTGTGGATGGGCCACTCGCCAAGCCTTTATCGCGAAATTTTCTCCGATCCCATCTACCTGCAGACCGTGGTCAACACGCTGATCTATCTCGGCATCGGCGTGAACCTGAAAATGTTCGGCGCGCTGCTGTTGTCGGGCTTCTTCATGCGCCGCAGTTGGTGGACGAAGGGCCTCTTGCTCATCTACGTGCTGCCCTGGGCGGTGCCCGCGCTGCCCACCTTCATCTCGATCCACTGGATGCTGAACGGCCAATGGGGCCTGGTGAACAACACGCTGTGGGATCTTTTCCAAATCGATGGTCCGGGCTGGCTCGACACCTCGCGATGGCTTGCACTCGGCTCGGTCATCGCTTCGCACATCTGGAAATGGATGCCGTTCTGGACCGTGATCCTCTTAGCGGGCCGCATGGCGATCCCGCAGGAACTCTATGACGCAGCCGACGTAGACGGTGCCACCGGCGTCAAGCGCTTCGTTCACATCACCTTCCCGCTGCTTGCCAATCTCTATCTGATCTGCACGCTGCTCTCGACCATCTTTACCTTGGGCGACTTCAACTCGGTGTACTTTGTCTCCGGCGGTGGCCCCGCGCTTTCGACCCATGTGCTAGCGACGCTTGGCATCCGCGACGCCTTTCAGATCGGCCGGCCCGACCTCGGCGTCGCCACGGTGATGTCGGCGCTGCCGCTGATGATCCCCCTCGTCATCATCCTAATGCGCAAGCTGCGTACCACCGAGGTGCAGCTGTGAGCGTGGCGTTGGCAAATACGCGGACCCGGCGGCGCCCGAACTATCGCCTGCGGCGCAACCTGACTGAGGCAGCGGCCATTGCGTTCGCGCTACTGCTCATGGTGTGGACGCTGGCGCCGATCTACAACATGATAGAGGTGGCGCTCGAATCCCGCGGCGAAGTGTTCACGAACGACATTTGGCCGGCCAAACCGTCGCTCGACAGCTTCTGGATTGTGGTGACCCAAGGCTATTGGTACCTCGAATACTTCTGGCATCAGTTCGGCAACAGCCTCTATATTGGCGCCGCCACCACGTTCATCACTCTGCTGATCGGCTCGCTGGCAAGTTTCTCGATCGGTCGGATGCGGCTCAAAAACGGCTGGATTGTGAGCAACGCCGCGCTCCTGACCTATGTGATTCCGGCGTCGTTTTTGGCGATCCCATTCTACAGCATCATGATCAAATACGGTCTAGCCAACAATCTGTGGGCGGTGATCTTCGCTGAGGTTACCTTCGCCACGCCGTATGCGATTTTCATTTTTCAGCAATACGCGGTCAGCATCCCGATCGAACTCGACGAGGCGGCGCGCATCGACGGCGCTACGCCAATGCAGGTGTATCTGCGCATTTATCTGCCGTTGATGGCTCCGGCGCTGGTCGCGGTCGGGACCTACGCCTTGCTGCTAGCGTGGAACGAGTATCTCTACCAATTCATGCTCTTGTCCTCGAAGCGGAGCATGACAGTGCCGGTGGCGCTGGCGCAGTTTCTCAACAGTGACGAAGCGCCTTGGAACTATATGATGGCGACTGCCATCATCTATGCGATCCCGCCGGTGGCGATTTATTATGCCTTTCGGCGCCGCATGACAGCGGGCCTGACCATAGGCGGCGTGAAGGGCTGAGCAGCGTCCTCTCCGGAAACTCATGAACGGTACCCCGGGGGTTCTCGCAGTGAGGGGGCATCTGGCTCCCGGGCGGCCACAACTGCCGGCTTGGCGCGGTCACCTTCACGGCTCAGATCTCACTTGGTCGATCGTCTTCATCGTCCCGTACGCAGCCTTGTTCGTCGCATTCGTCATCTATCCGATAGGCTACGGGCTGTGGATGGGAAGCAATCCAGCGCTCTACGCCGAACTCTTTTCCGATCCACGTTACGTCAGGGCTGCCGTCAACACAGTGTTCTTTGTCGGGCTGGCTGTGAACGTGCAAATGGTTCTTGCCCTATTGCTGTCCGGCTTCTTTATGCGCCGCCGTCGATGGATCCAGGCGCTGCTAGCGGTTTGTATCTTGCCGTGGACATTGCCGGCGGTCCCCGCCTATCTCTCGTTTCATTGGATGTTTGTCGCCTATCCGCAGGGCTTGCCCAACAATCTTTTAGCGGCATTGTTCGGTGTCGAAGGTCCTTTCTGGTTCAATCACAACTGGCTCGCGCTAGCGTGCGACATCGTTGCCAATATTTGGAAATGGATGCCCCTTTGGACCCTGATCTTCCTTGCCGGTCGTATATCGATCCCGCAGGACCTCTATGACGCAGCCGACGTAGACGGAGCTTCACTCTATCAACGGTTCGCATACATTACCGTGCCGCTGCTTGCGAACCTCTATGTGATCAGCACACTCATTTCGGCGATCTGGACCTTCGGCGACTACGCTCCGGTGTTGTTTGTCTCGGGCGGCACACCGACCTTTGGTTCAGACGTAGTTTCCACGTTGGGCTTTCACTATGCGCTTGATTACGCCAACCCGCCGCTTGCGGTGGGCGCCGGCCTATCGGTGCTTCCTGTGTTGATTCCGCTTGTGATCTTGCTGATGCGCCGATTGAAGACGACGGAGGTTCAGTTGTGATCTGCGCTTTGTTTTCATCCCCAACGCGGCGCCCAACGCGTTACCGGCTGCGGCGAATCCTCGTCGAAGCGAGCTCGGCCGCGCTCGGGGTGATTATCTTAATTTGGTCCCTCGTGCCGGTTTACAACATGTTTTTGGTGGCACTCGACCCCACCGGCCACAACGAATTTACGTGGGAAATCTGGCCGTCGCATCCAACGTTCGCCGCCTTCATCGCACTCTGGACCGGAGAGGCCGATGACGTCCGCGATATCTGGCGTCAGTTCAGCAATAGCATCTATATCGGCCTCATTGTAATGGCGTTGACCCTACTGGCTAGCTCGCTCGCCAGCTTTGCGATCGGCCGAATGCGCCTAGCCAAGGATTGGAAGCTCACTAACGTTGCGCTCCTCACCTACGTAATTCCATCCTCGACTCTGATAATCCCCTTCCTTCGCGTGATGCACATCTATGGGCTTTTGGATAACCCTTGGGCGGTGATTGCTGCGGAAGTAACCTTTGCAACTCCTTACGCAATTCTTGTTCTATTGCATTACGCGAAGCTGATTCCAATCGAACTCGACGATGCCGCGCGGATCGATGGGGCCTCGGTCGTCCAATTATATATGCGCATATATTTGCCGCTAATGGCCCCGGCACTCGCCGCCGTCGGCACTTACGCACTCCTGTTCGCGTGGAACGATTACTTCTATCAGTACATGCTCCTTAGTTCAGAAAAAAATACGACCGTCGCTATGGCGTTGGAACAATTCTTCGATGACGACGATGCGCCGTGGAATTACATGATGGCGATCGCGATTCTCTATTCGCTGCCCCCGATTGCGATCTTTTATGCACTGCGCCGTTACATGGCATTGGGGGTTAACGGCCGGCGTATTAACGGCTGAGCAGTTTTCCGGGAAGCGTATGTTTCGCAAAAACATGCGCAGCAGGAGGCGATCTCATTTTTAGCGGCTGATCCCGGTTTTGTGAGCCGAGTCGCGGTAATCTCCGGAGTGCATGGATCTGAGCCGACCGCCGCTCGTCATTGGTTTCGAGTTGAGCGAGAAGCGTAAGGCAATCGTTGCCGACGCCCTCGCTGGCGCAGGCGCGGTCGTATATCTCGGCACAGGGTGACGGCGCGCACGACATCAGCTTGCGCCGCGCGGTTGAGAACTGTCGCCGCGCTTTGACCGGCGAGGCACCCCTTCACCTCATCGGGTTCGACGAGCGCCTGATGTAGAACGGTTTGAAGGCATCACGACGCATGGATCGGCGCGCACGCACGTCTCCTTCGTGCCGATTGTGTTGCAAAACTCGTCGCTCAATCTCTCGACCGACGGAAATGGACAATTTTTGATCCGCGTGCACCCAGTCAAATGTTCTTCGCTCCAAGACCCAAAATAGTTTTGCAACACAATCTGCCAAAATGCGACGGCGCAGCAAGGGCATCCCTATTTTGCCCCACCAGCAAACCGTCAACCTGCTAAGTGATTGAAAATGCTACAGCGCTTCTGGAACGAAACGGGCGAATTTGAATGCAAATGCAGTTAGCATGACAATGCCGCTGAATGCTCCTAGCGGGAGGAACAAAAAAATGGCTAGCAGCGACGCGCTTCCGGGCTATCTTGCCGGTGTCCGTGTTCTGGACCTGACCCAGTTCGAGGCCGGCCCATCCTGCACCGAAGCGCTAGCCTGGCTCGGTGCCGAGGTCGTCAAGGTGGAAAACCCGCAAGGCGGCGAAGCGGGCCGCTCCTTGTTGGGTCGACAGTCCGGTCCGAGCCAGAACCAGGACTCCTATTATTTCCTCTTGTTCAACGCCAACAAGAAATCCATCACCATCAACCTCAAATCCGAGCGTGGGCTCGACCTCGTCAAGAACATGGCGAAACGCGCCGATGTTATGGTGGAGAATTTCGCGCCCGGCGCCATTGAACGGCTGGGGCTCGGCTACGACGTGGTGCACGCCGTCAATCCGAGCATCGTCTACGCGCAGGTGAAGGGCTTCGGCACCGGCGGACCCTACGAGAACAACCTCGCCTTCGACATGATCGCACAAGCGACCGGCGGCATCATGAGCATTACCGGCGAACCCGATGGGCCGCCGCTAAAGCCCGGCGCGACGCTCGGCGATACCGGCACCGGCATGTTGCTTGCCATCAGCATTTTGGCGGCTCTCTACCGGCGTCGCGACACCGGGCAGGGCGAACGCATCGAGATCGCGATGCAGGACGCCATGCTGCAATACATCCGCGTGGCGCTATCCAACCAGGCGACCTACGGTGTGGCGGCCAAGCGCAATGGCTCCAAGGTGATCTCCGGCTTTGCGGTGCCGAGCGGCATCTACCCGTGCAAGCCGGGCGGGCCGAACGACTACTTGTATGTCTATACCAGCCGCACCAATCCGGTGCATTGGCAGCGGTTGCTCGAAGTGATCGGACACAAGGATCTAATCGGCGATCCGCGCTTCGACACCGCGGCGGCGCGCCTTAAGCACGAGCCCGAGGTCGACGCGATGATCGCCGCCTGGACGCGCCAGCACGATAAACGCGAGGCGATGCGCGTGCTCGGCGGCGCCGGCGTGCCGGCCGGGGCCATCTTCGATACCATGGAACTGACCGAGGAGGCGGATTTCGAGCGGCGCGGCATCATGCAGACGATGGAGCACCCGATCGCCGGGCCGTTCAAGATGCCGGGCTGGCCGGTGCGCTTCGGTGGGCACACGCCGGGCGTCAAGCCGTCGCCGCTGCTTGGACAACACACAAGTGAAGTTTTGAGCGAATGGCTTGGACTTCACGCAGACCAGATTGACCAACTCGGCAAAGACAAGATCATCTAGCTAGCGTGTGTATTCGTAGGTTGCGGCGCTCAGCAAAAGCTGACGGATGGAAGAGCGAAATCGCCGCGCGATAGCTCGCTTCGCGGGCGACCTAACCCGAGTGCAGTTACCAGGAGCGAGCTTCTGTGACTAAATCAGCTGTGCCAGCGGAACTGCTGCGGCTTGCGGGCGGAGCCCTGCGAAAGCACGACGTTGACGAGGGCGGGGCCGCTGAAGTCCATCGCCTCGTCGAGGGCGCCGCGCAGGTCCTTCGGATCCTCGACAAAGAGGCCTTTGCCGCCGAAGGCCTCCATCACCCTGTCATAGCGGGCGCCGTAAATCAGCGCGTTGGGCTTCATGCTGAACATCGGGTTTTCTGGAATCTCCGGCATGCCGGGACCGATGCCTCCATTGTTCAAGACGACGATCTTGGCCGGGAAGTTGTAGCGAACCAGCGTCTCCATCTCCATGCCCGAGAAGCCGATCGCCGAGTCGCCCGAGAGGTGGATTACTGGCTGGTCGGGATGCACGACGCAGGCGGCGATGGCCTGGCCTAGGCCGACCCCCATCGTCCCGTAGGTGCCGGCGTTGAGGCAGGAACGGGCTTTGAAACTCGGTAATTGGGTGAGGCCGATATCCATTGTGCCGGCGCCCTCGGCGCTGAGGATCGCGTTCTTTGGCATCCAGGCGGCGACATCGCGCAAAGCCCGGAAATAATTGGCTGGCGCCTCGTCGTCGTGGATCTGCGGCCGGATCTGCGCCGCATTCTCATCCGCCTTCTTCGTAATCACCTGCCTCCACGGCGTGTCCTTCGGATAAAACCACTGACGGCCGGCGAGCGCCTGATTGAGCTGCCCGACGATTGCCTTGCCGTCACCGACCAGCGCCACTTCCGTCGCTTTGTTATGGCCGATCTCCTCGGGCGCAATGTCGAGCTGGATGACCTTAACGTCCTTCGCGTAGCGCGGCGGTTGGCCGAAATGAAAGATCCAGTTGAACCGCGCGCCCATCAAGAAGACGACATCGGCGTTCTGTAACGCCAGCGTGCGCGCCGCCGCCACTGACAGCGGATGGTCGTCCGGCATCACGCCCTTGCCCATCGGCGAACGCAGGAACGGCAGCTGCGTGCGCTCGATGAAAGCGCGGACTTCGTCCTCGGCGCGCGACCAGGCCATGCCCTTGCCGATGAGAACGAGCGGCCGCTCGGCCCGTTCGAGCAGGTTCAGCGCAGCCTCGATGTTCTCAATCGGCGCCACCATGCGTGGCGGGTCGGGTGCGCGCTCGACCTGAACGACTTTATCGACGTCGCATTTGCCGGTGATGATGTCATCGGGCACGTCGAGAAAGGTAGCGCCGGGGCGGCCATAGATCGCGTTCCGGGTTGCCATCTCGACATAATATGGGATACGCGGAACGCTCTCGATGCCGTGTGCGAATTTGCAGAACGGCGAGGCGATCAGCACCTGACGCTCTTCCTGGAAAGCGCCCATGCCGCCGCGATAGGTCTCCGAGGCGCCGCCGAATAGAATCATCGGCCAGCAATTTTGCTGGGCATTGGCGAGGCCGGCGAGACCGTGCACCACGCCTGGGCCGGTCACGACGATGCAGGCGCCGGGGCGGCCAGTCAGATAGCCGTAGGCTTGTGCCGCGTAGGAGGCGGCTTGCTCGTTGCGCATGCCGATATAGGCAACGCCTTCCTTCTGCGCGGCTGCGGCGATCGGGGTGACTGGAAAGCCGACAACCCCGAACAGGTGATCGATGCCCTGCTGTTTCAGGCTTTTAGCTATCAGGGTCGCACCGTCGATTTCGCTCATGCTTTCCTCCTCGTCACCGAATGACTTCAGGCGCGACACCACGCATTGATGGCAGGGCCGCAAAAGGGGTTTGCCGGCAGCGCCACCTCGCCGTCTTCGACAGTGCGGCCGCCCAACCGCACTTTCGTTGTCCACGGGCGGAAGGTAAGAGCTTTGATGAAATCGCGTCGTCGCATCGCCTTCACTAAGGATTAGGACCAGCTGCGTTCCGATTACAGCAGGGATTTGCGATCGGCGGAATGGGGTGCTCCACGAGCGCGAGCACCTTCCCAGGCAACACTACTAAATATCGCCAGATCATCCGCTATATGCTGGCCCCAACCGACTATGAGATCGCAGAAGTCGAAAGCGGTGAAGAAGCGCTAACGGCAATCGCAAAGCAGCGACCGGATCTCATTTTGATGGATATCCAACTGCCGATCATGGACGGCTACACCGCCACGAGCCAAATGAAGGCCGACCCCGCGTTGCGATCGATACCGATCATCGCGGTCATGAGGAAAAGAAGGCGCGGGCGGCCGGCTGCGATGATTATGTTCCGAAGCCCTTCAGCCCACGTCAACTACTGGCAAAAATCAGGCAATAGTCCTGAGTTTGGCATTTAATTACTGCAGTGCATGAGTCTGCTTATGGCACAAAGCGGACATTGCGCGGCTGAGTTCCAATGTCCGCTTTTGGGGGCAAAGCGGACATCCCGGTTTAAGCGGTTCATGTCCGCTTTTGACCCAAAGCGGACATCGACGCCCGGATCTGATAGGCTTTGAAAACTGGCGTCGTGCTTAACCTCGCTACGGAGGGTTACGTGCGCCGGCGAGATTTCATCAAAGTTATTGCTGGCTCAATGGCGGTATGCTCGCTCGCGGCGCGGGCACAGCAGCGGCCGCAGCTGCCGACCATCGGTTTCCTGGGGGCAAATAACGCAACGTTTGCGAGGTCGTCGATCGACGCGTTTGTGCAGCGGCTGCGCGAACTTGGCTGGATCGAGAATCAAACCGTCGCCATCGAGTACCGCTGGGCAGAGGGACGCGAGGAGCGCTTTGCCGAGATCGCGGCCGAGTTCATACGGCTCAAGGTGGATGTCATTTTCACTTATGCAACCCCATCATCAATAGCAGCAAAGAAGGCGACGGCGGTCATTCCAATCGTGTTTGCCGGGGCTGGTGACCCGGTCGGCACCGGCCTTGTCGCCTCACTAGCGCGACCGGGCGGCAACATCACTGGCTTGTCGATCCAGCAAACCGATCTCGCCAGCAAGCGCCTCGAAATATTACGCCAAGTTCTCCCCACTGTCCGCACAGTGGCGATCTTGGCCGATATCGGCAGCCCAAACTCCGTGCTGGAAATGGGCGAGGCTCAAGCGGCGGCGGACACGCTGGGCTTCGCTGTGGTCACATCGAAGCTCCGCGGAGCCGAGGATATCGCCCCCGCGTTTGAAGCGCTCAAGGGCCGTGTGGATGCACTTTATGTTTGCTCTTCGCCACCTCTGACGACCAATCGGATTCAAATTAACAGCTTGGCGTTGGGACAGCGGCTGCCGACCATGTACGGCTTTCGGGAATACACCGTGTCGGGAGGGCTGATGTCTTATGGACCATACTTTCCAAGCATTTTTCGTCGCGCCGCCGAGTATGTCGACAAGATTCTGCGCGGGGCGAAGCCCGGCGACCTGCCGGTCGAGCAGCCAACGAAGTTCGAGTTCATCATCAATCTGACGACCGCAAAGGCCCTTGGGCTAACGGTCCCTGCATCATTGATGTCACTTGCCGACGAACTAATCGAATAAATACCGCCGATGTCCGCTATTGGCACAAAGCGGACATCGATCTGTCCCGCGGCGATGTCCGCTTTCGGGGGTAAATCAGACATCCCATTTGATCGACGTAACGTCCGCTTTTGACCCTGAACGGACCTGAGCGCTTGCTTGCACTAAACGGACAATACTAATCTTCGGCATGACAGTTCCTTTGTCACGGGAGGGATCTCATGAGACGAAGAGATTTCATCGCCGCTGGCACCAGCATCATTGCTTGGCCGACCGCTACGCTCGCGCAACAAGCTCCGGTTGTGGGTTTCCTCAGTTCGTTGACGTCTAGTGCCGCGACGGCCCAAGTGGGTCCATTCCGTCACGGCCTTGAAGAAAACGGATTTACAGAAGGCAAAAACGTGATCGTCGAATATCGCTTTGCGGAAGGACAGTATGACCGCCTCCCAGGGTTAGCGGCTGAACTTGTACGTCGTCCCGTAGCCGTGCTGGTCGGTGCAGCTCCTCCGGCTGCACTGGCGGCCAAGGCGACAACGACGACAATCCCAGTAGTCTTTGTTACCGGCGATGATCCAATCAAATCCGGTTTGGTCGAACGACTAAACCGTCCCGGCGGCAACGTCACCGGCGTGAGCATATTCTCGGGCAGTCAACTCGGCGCGAAGCACCTTAATTTACTGCACGACTTGATGCCTGGCGCGACGGATTTTGCTTTGCTCGTCAATCCGGCCAATGCTGTCCAAACAGAAGCGCAAATTAAGCTCGTGGGTGCTGCCGCCGATGACCTGAAGCTGCATTTACAGATCGTCAGGGCAAGCACGGAGAGCGATTTTGACAAAGCGTTTGCAACCGTTGCGGAAGGAGGTGCCAAGGGATTGGTTTCCGGCGCAGATCCATTTTTCCTCGCCCGCCGAGAGCGACTTATAGCACTGGCCGAGCGATATTCGATCCCGGCAATCTACGAATTTCGTTTATATGCCGCGGACGGCGGCTTGATGAGCTATGGTCCCAGCCTTCAAGAAGGATATCGACAGGCTGGGGGTTACGTGGGGCGAATTCTCAAGGGTGAAAAGCCCGGCGACCTGCCGATTTTGTTGCCAACCAAATTCGAGTTCGTGATCAATCTCAAAACCGCAAAAAAGCTTGGTCTTAAGATATCGGATAACGTGCTCTCCCTTGCCGACGAGCTAATCGAGTAATGTCGCCTATTAGCACTTAGCGGACATCACAATGGCACCGCCGAATGTCCGCTATTGGGGGTAAAGCGGACATCAATGGGCGACAATTTGATGTCTGCTTATGACCCATTTCGGACTTCGGCGGTCTGATTTTGCTGTGACGCACAAGATCGCCGTCGCACACTATCAACGATATGCTAGATTGGTGGTCTCGGCCTACGGGGAAGTCCCATGAGGCGACGGGACTTCATTGCGGCCATTGGTGGTTTGGCAACCGCTTGGCCGCTTGATGCGCTCGCGCAACAGGCGAGCAAGGTACCGACGATCGGTGTCCTGGGCGTCAACGTGGCGACATGGACTGTGCAGCTGGCTGGCTTCACTCAGCGGCTTAGTGAGTTGGGCTGGATCGAGGGCCGCAGCATCGCCATCGAGTATCGCTGGTCGGAGGGACGAGCCGAACGTGTTGCAGAGGTTGCGGCCGAGTTCGTGCAACAGAACGTCGATGTCATTGTTACGAATGGAACGAGCGTTCCTGCGCTGGAGCGGGCGACGCGGGCCATTCCTATTGTCTTTGCGATGGCTGACGATCCGGTTGGCAGCGGTCTTGTCCCCAATCTCGCACATCCAGGCGGCAACATCACCGGAATGTCGCTTCAGAGCACCGATCTTGCCAGCAAGCGCCTCGAAATCTTGCGTGAGGCCGTTCCTAATCTCCATCGTTTGGCAATCATGGCAAACGCCAATTCATCCGAGGCCATGCTGGAGAGACACGCCGTCGAGCAAAACGCTCGCGCGGTCGGCCTCGATGTTGCGTCACTCGAAATTCGGCGTGCGCAAGATATCGTTCCCGCTTTCGACACACTCAAATCCGGAACGGATGCGCTCTACGTCGTCGTTGAAGGATTGATCGCCGCCAATTCCACGCGCATCATTACGCTTGCTAGCGGGGCGCACTTGCCGACAATCTTCAACCAACGAGATTATGTTCAAGCCGGTGCGCTTATGTCGTATGGACCGAATTTTTCGCTACAGTTCCGGCGCACTGCTGAGATCGTGGACAAGATCTTGCGCGGCGCGAAGCCCGGCGACATCCCAGTCGAGCAGCCGACCAAATTTGAGCTTGTCGTTAATGTCACGGCCGCCAAGGCAATCGGCATTAAGATTCCGGAATCGTTTCTCGCACTCGCCGACGAGGTGATCGAATGAGGCGGCGGGAGTTCATCACACTTCTCGGCAGCACGGCTGCAGCGTGGCCGATCGGCGCGCGAGCGCAGCAGGCAGCTGTGCCGGTCGTTGGCTATCTCGGAATTGCCTCTCCTGAGGACGTGCCGGACCGGTTCGCCGGATTTCGAAGTGGTCTTGGTGAAAGCGGATTTCGCGAAGGCGAAAACGTTACGGTCGAATACCGCGCCACAAAAGGTCAGTTCGATCGATTCTCGGAATACGCGGCAGAACTGGCTCGCAGCGGCGCGAATATTATCTTTGCCGCGGATAATGTCGGAGCGCTCGCCGCAAAGGCCGCGACGACAGCGTCTCGTCGGCAAGTGCGATAAGTTTTGGGGACACCTCGAGGCCGACATGAGTCGATTTTTCGAACCTGACCTAACTGCCAATCCCGACAGTCCCTTCGTAAGGGACGCTTCAAACAAGCTTGTTCGCCGCAGCTATTGGATGGACATGACTGATAAGACTCTGGTCACGGTCATGACGCAAGGGATTGGCGCAAATCTGACCAACGATGAAAAGAGAGCACATCTAATTGATTTAAAGCGTCAACACTTGATCGATCAGGTATGCGTTCAGGAGATTTTGCCGCCTGAAGTGCCGGAGCCCGACAGCCTCGGCGGATGACGAATGGACGCGACATTGCGCCTGACATCGAATTCTTCCTGACGCTCTCAACGATAAGCGCAGCAATTTCAGTTAGATATTACAAGACATCGAATCGTGTCCTCTGTGCAACAACCGGTCAAAATCCCCCCACATTGAAGTAAATGGGCGAACTTTAAGTCAATTTTAATCTAAACTCTTGAGCGTAGGGGATCGCTTTTCGAGCAAGCATTAGATTGTCTCGGAGCGGTATTGATGGGGTGTCTCATGAAAAATGGGATCACGACGTCTGGCAACCTCTCTCATGAGTACTTTGTCCTTCAAATAAATGGTCGACCTAAGTCGATACATCGACGCTACGAGGATGCAATGAGAGCAGGCTTGCTGCGCAGATATCAGTCTCCGCAAGACGACGTCAAAGTCTTCCAGATAAGCTCAAGTGAAGAAGCAGAGCAGGACACTTTCTTGCACTGATCCGATTTGGGATCGTCGGAACGTATTTATTCTTCGCCGCCGAAGCTTTGCCGGCTGATCGGAGCAGTTTGTAACGGCGAGCTGCCAAAATCGAAAGCAAACAACGGACTTAGTCATGAGGAGCAGTTCAAGGCTGCTGGCTTGATCTCTTGCCACCTAGGATGATAGGGCGCTTCTAAAGACGCGGAGGATTCAGCATGTCTCGTTGCGCATTTCTGGCAGCCGCTCTGATTGTGCTCTTGCCAGCAGGACCGTGTTTTGCAGTCGATGCGAAGCAGAAGATGGCGACCTGCCAGTTCGGTGCAGACCAGCAGCGACTGCAAGGTGAGGCGCGCGATGCTTTCCTCAAGAAATGCATGGAGGATCGGGACGATCCACGTGGCCCGGCGCCTGCCGGAAGCCGTCAACCCGCGCCCAAGCAATAGCGCAAAAATCTGCCCCGCCTTTCCACATTTTTTTGGGAATACCGCGCAATTCGACACAAATTTGCAATGCCGCAGTTATCTGGGGGGCTGCATACCAAGTATGGGACAAGGGACTTCTCAGATCAGTCGCGCGCGACAAAGCAAGCGGACTGTTCCTCGACTGCTAGAGGCACTACGCCGTGGAGCTGATAATTATGGTGACAGCTACGATAAGCACCATCAATGCTATCGCTGAACCCACCAAGCATGATTTGGAACGGCTGATGCCGAAGCCGGCGAGTGCAGCGATTAGCAAGACCGCAGCGCCCAACTCGGCAAGCAGAGCCACCCCTTGTAACGTGATCATCATCTCTTAGCCGGGTACTTCGGCCCTCGGTATCACGTTTTCCGCATGCACTTATTGGGGCATTCCTTTAGCGAGAACGCGCTGTAAGGTACGGCGGTGCATGGTGAGCCGCCGAGCTGCCTCCGATACGTTGCGTCCACACAGTTGGTAGATATTCTGGATGTGCTCCCAGCGCACGCGATCCACCGTCATCGGATGCTCCGGCGGATGGGGCTTGCAGCCTTCCGGTGTAAAAAGGACGGTTACTATCTCGTCGGCGTCTGTCGGCTTGGTGAGATAGTCAACCGCGCCGATCTTTGCCGCGCTGACCGCTGTGGCAATATTTCCATAGCCCGTTAGGATGATGGCGCGTGCGTCCGGTCGTCGTCCCTTGAGCGCCTCGATAACACGAAGGCCACATCCGTCAGCCAGCCGCAAATCTACAACGGCAAATGCCGGTGCACTCAACTCAACCGCGGCCAAACCCTCGGCGACCGATCCGGCACTTATTACCCTAAAACCACGCGCTTCCAGGGCGTGTGCGAGGCATTGACGCAAATGGTCATCGTTCTCCACGATCAGCAAGGTGTTTGTGAGCGACCGAAACATAGAAATCGATTTGACAGGTTCTCGCCCCACGCGACGCGATTAATTTAGTCACGCCACATTACGAAAACCCGTCCAATAGATTAAATGCTTGTAAGAGCGGCACCATGCGATTGGCACTGCGCATGATCAAAGGAGAGCTAAATGAGCTATAAGCTGATCGCGGTGATCATGTTCGGATTAACATGGGCCGGGATAGTCGGGGCAGAGGATCAACCGATCGAGCAACAACTCATTGACGCAATGAACCAGGTATTTGGTGCCCATCCAGGCTTTCGTGCCAATCATGCCAAGGGCATCGTTGTCGAAGGCAACTTCAAGGCTTCTGCCGAGGCAGCCGGGCTGAGCCGGGCGGTATTGTTCAACGGCAGCCCGATCCCAACGACGGTGCGATTCTCCAATTCGACTGGAATACCTAACATCGCGGACGGGTCCGCCAACGCCAATCCGCACGGCATGGCCATCAAGTTCCACCTGCCGGACGGCAGCGACACCGACATGGTGATCAACTCACTCAAGTTCTTTCCGGTAGCTACCGGCGAAGACTTTCGCGATTTGCTGCTGGCACTGGCAGCAAGTCCCTCCGACGCCCCCAAGCCGACGAAATTCGAACAGTTCAAAGCGAGCCATCCTTCCGTGCCTGCGGCCCTTGCCACCGCGAGTACGCCGGATAGCTTTGCCGATGAAGAGTATTACGGTGTAGATGCGTTTGTATTCGTCAACAAGGCGGGCGAGCGACAAGCGGTCCGCTATCAGATGATGCCAGAGCGCGTCGTGCATCTGGCTGCGGCTGATGCGGCGAAAGAGCCGCCGAATTTCCTGGTGGATGAGCTGCCTGAGCGTCTCAAGCGCGGGCCGATAACGTTTCACCTCAGGGCGCAACTTGCAGCGGCCGACGATTCTACGAAAGATCCGACGATACCCTGGCCGAGCGATCGCAAAGTAGTGGAGCTGGGCGTCTTGACTATCGACAAGGCCGTGCCCAACAGCGCAGAGGCGGAGAAGAAGTTGCTGTTCCTGCCAGGCCAGCTAACCGATGGGATCGAGGAATCCGACGATCCCTTGATCGACACCCGGAACGGCGCCTACGCTCTGTCGTTCTCGCGGCGCAATCCATGATCGGTCGGACTTTTCCGAAAATCATATCGGCCAGAACTGGTATAGCGACAATGCTGCCGACGCGATGGACAGCTCGCCGCAATGGTGTGTGCTTAGTAATGCTAGGTGGCGAGCGTGCAATCGAGGGGATAGAGAAACACAAGCCCTGAGAATCAATGCTGATTTGAAATTGTGGATGGTTGAGGGGGCGAATGTTTTCTGCGCTGCCTCCTGAGCGTCCTATCCCACACGGGCCATGCCATTGTACGAAGTGATCGTTGTCGGTCTGGGTGCTGTGGGCAGCGCCGCAACCTGGCATTTGGCCCGGCTGGGAACAAAGGTTCTTGGGATCGACCGCTATAAACCGCCGCATGAATTCGGTTCATCTACTGGCGAGACCAGGTTGACACGGGTCGCGGTCGGCGAAGGCGTGGAGTATTCCCCGTTGGCGTTGCGCTCGAACGAGATTTGGCGGGAGATCGAGACCATGACGGGCCAAACTCTCTTCGTCCAGTGCGGCTGCCTCACTATCACCGGGCACCCCAACAAATCGATGGTCCACGGTGTCAACAAGTTCTTCGACAACATAGTGGTCTCCGCCGAACGATATAACATCCCGCACGAAGTCTTTCGTTCCGCTGACGCTCTTCGTAGCCGGTTCCCGCAATTTGCCGTGAACGGAACAGAAGTCGGCTTTTTGGACAAAGGCGGCGGCTATCTCTTCTTGGAAGCTTGCATCCGCACACAACTTCGGTCCGCGGAGAATTGCGGCGCTGAACTGAAGTTCGGCGAAAAAGTAGTCACGTTCAACCCTTCAGCGTTTGGAGTGACCGTTACCACCGATAGCGGACAGCGCTACGATGCCGAAAAACTTCTCTTAGCGGTTGGGGCGTGGATGCCGGGTTTTCTGCCGGCGAGGCTTAGGCGATACTTCAGTGTCACGCGGCAGTTTTTGCACTGGTTTGAGATCCAAACGAACCCAGAGCGCTTTTCAAAAGACTGTCCGGTCTTCATTTGGGAGGTCGATCGCAAATCGATTTTATACGGCTTTCCACTAGTTGGTGAGCCAGGCGCCGGGCTTAAGGTTGCAAATGAAGAAGGCGAGGGGATAGTCGATCCGGACAGCGTCGATCGCGTCGTCTCTGATGCTGATAAAGTAAAGATGTACGAGACTTACGTCCGGCCGTTCCTACCGGACCTTGGTCCGCGCAGCATCAAGACCGCCGTTTGCCTTTATACGAATGCCCCTGGGGCGCGCTTCGTGATCGATAAACATCCGGAGCACGAGCGAGTGACTTTTGCCTCGCCCTGCTCGGGCCATGGGTTCAAACACTCCGCCGCAATTGGCGAAGCACTGGCGGACCAGCTGCGAAACCGTCCGCCAAAAATCGATCTCTCACCGTTTAACCTCCGCCATATCAGCTAGTTCATCTAACAAAATGCTCTCGACTCTCTTTGGCTGGGCGAGAGGATTCGAACCTGCAAGCGGCGGAATATTCCGCCGCAATATCAAGGCACATTTTCGAGGGGAGATACGCTCGTTGAACGGGCGACGATATCTCGGAAATTGGGTCGGTGTTAGTGACCGACATTCTGCAATGCTTCCCACTGAATGAACGCTGTCTCCACTGCCACGCAAAATGCATGTTCATTGTATTCAGGATGCTTTTTGACCGCAGCATGTGCCCTCGCAACTCGGCCCCGACGCGCGAGGCCAACCGCGTTCTCCGCCAGAACTTCCGTCAGCGCGTTTGTGAACTCATTGCACAGCGCCGTGAGATCGGCTTCCGTTCGCATGGTTTTCCTCCGCTATCTGACCGTATGAATGTGACGAGTAAGGAACTTTTAGCAATTCCATGCGTTCCTCTATACTCCCCGAGATACCAGTTGAGCCGGATGCCTTGTCACGGCGGAAGGAGCATTATGATCAATAGCACCCGCGCATTTGCTTTTGCAGAAACTGTTTTCGAACGCGAACAGAGGCGAGAAAAAGAAATCAAAGATGCTTTGAAGCTGGAAGCCGAGCGACAGGAGGCGGCCATTAAAAACATGCATCGGCTGCGCGCCTTGCGCCAGGAACGAGACAAAAACGGCAACGCCAAGTGAACGATGGTTGGCTTCAGGATTTAGATCACCACGAGTTACTTTTGGTCGACTGCAGTTAGGCTAGATTATTGCCCGTCAACGTTAGAATGGTTCTGAGAACGGCATTCGTCGCAACCGAGATGAGGTACGACACAAAATCTAGGTTTATTCCTAATTGAGAGCCCAGCAGCGGCAGGATAATCAAGAGTCCGATAAGAATCATCGGTCCATAAGGTTCAAGGCGGGAGAACTTTTTGGCTAATACATTTGGAAGCAAACCTACGACAATCCGTCCACCATCAAGTGGCGGCAGAGGAAACAGATTGAAGACTGCGAGAACGACATTGATGATTAGACCGTTCTTTAGATTCAGGGCGGCCCATTGAGCGACAATATTTGGCAGGTAAATGACGAGGGGAAAAGCCAACGCGGCAGCAACAGCTAAGCCGATATTCATTAGTGGTCCGGCTGCTGCGACAAGCACCATACCAATGCGGGGTGGATGAAGTGCACGAAAATTGACCGGCACAGGCTTGGCATATCCAAACAAGAATGGCGACCGAGCTAGAAGCAACAACCCTGGTAAGATAATTGTACCGAATGGATCTATGTGCCGAACCGGATTGAGAGTAACACGTCCCTGTCGTGCTGCCGTATCATCACCAAGGAAACGAGAGGCGATCAATACCGGCAATAGCCAGATTGAAACAGTATAAATGGAATCCATAGCAGCCATCAGAGGCCAGTTAGGGTGTTACTTCCTAGCTGGCACACTGGATGCGTGAACGCTTTGATTGACGGAAAGCCATCTTTCTGGACCATTGCCGCTGCCATTCGCTTTTCGCTAACATAACGCCAATGGTGCGACCGTTTGGACTAGTGGTCGCGATGCTAAGGCGCATCACAATTCTATGCATTCTTTTGCTCGTTTTGGGCACGATTGCTGATGGGAATGCGGCTTCAACACTTAGAATAACGTGTAGCGGAAATCTGACCAATACAAGGGCAGACGGTGTGACGCTTGGCGAATGCGATTTGAATTTCTTACCAGTGAAAGCAATGACCGAGCTAGAGAATGTTTGCGGAATACCCGGTACCGTTGATTCCCCCGCCGAAAACCAATGTAGAATACGGGCGGTTGTCTCACCCGATCCAACTCCCGCCGCAGACCACAGGAAGTTATACAAGGTCCTTGAGGTGTGGTCGGTAGATAAGCGGTGATCAACCTGAGCGATGAGGGCCGGTAATATGACCGAATCTGATACGGAAAATGCCCCTCGTCCGGTAACACCTCAAACGCCCGTCGTTTCGAATTATGATTGGTCCTAACCGGCTACACCTGAAGCGGCGAAGCAGGTCAGATCTTAATTCGTCGTCGCTTCGGAATAGCGACCATAAAAACGATGAACCCGCTCTTGCCACATCTTCACGAAGGCACCTGAAGTAAAATTTTCGACCGACTTCCAAACGCGCTTGATTTCGGGAAGTGTATTGCCCCAAATAGCTCGCTTACACCACTTCTCGCCTTTCTCTCTGCCTTCGTCGGTGGCGCACATTGATTTCCAGGCAACGCGGTCGGGGCGACTCACATGTTCTGCCGCACCTTGCACGCCCTGTTGGTGAACGAGGTAAATCTCACTCAACATTGGCTTTTTGTGAGTAATAATTTCGAACAGGATATCTTCAGTCATAAACTTGTATGCGGCAGCGACCGCGTTATCCCGCGGATCAAGGATGTCGCCGGACCCGTATTGTTGGAATTCGGCGTTGCTCAATTGAAACAGCCCAATATAGGAACCGGTGCGCTGCTTAGGGTTAAAGTCGGATTCGACTTTGGCGACTGCTTTCATGAAATTGAAGTCTAGTCCGAACGCATCGGACACCCGCTTTATTTCTTCGACTGGCGTTCCCCGTGGAGTGTCTTCTAACGACTTGAGGACCGTGTCCGCTGGTTTGGTCTGAGGGGGAACTTCAGAATAGGCGTAATAAGCTAGATATGAGAGGTTTTGCTCTACGTACTTCAGATCAGAGGATTGATTCGTAGGCGATTGGTCGCGGTCCTTTAGCTTTACGTCCTTTAGATCAGAGGATTGATTCGTAGGCGATTGGTTGCGGTCCTCTAGCTGCGGTTTATCTTTGACGGTCGCTAGTTCGTCAGAGTTCACATTCACGGACACTGGGTCACCGTCCCGCAACCGTGAGTCATCTTTGTAAGTCGGCAACAGGTAGGATTTTTGCTCGAATGGATATTGTCCAGAAACATCAACTTTATCTGGCGGCAAGTTTGGAAACGGCGGCTGATTGAGAATTCGATAGATTCCCGCAAATACCAGGACACCAAGAAGAATGTAAGTCAACGACGAAGGTCGCATCCCCGAATCGCCCCTAGCCCCGCGTCAGTATGGCTTGAATAGTAAAAAAGACCAAAATTCTGAGATGTGATGGTCAGATACCGTGGCGAAATTGAGAAGGACGATGCGCGGGATTCTGAAGAATTCGGCAACCGGCACGGTCTGTCACCGTGAGTGACCGCTTTAGCCTCGCCGGTTGCGGTTTCACCGCTAGCGCTGCCGCCACGCTCCCTGGTGTCACAATCGCGGCAACACGACGGCGAAACTGATCGGCCGCCAAATCTGGGTGCAACCACGCATTTTTCGGGCGGGCAGCGTGCGGCTCAACTGCAGGACGAGCCGAGCCCGCGTGTCCCCCGGCTGGGCGAAGTCGGGCGGTCGAGGGCGTCCGTAGTCGCCACGCGGGACGACGACAGCGAACAAGGCGACCGGGCTACTTCCGCGCGCTCGCGTCGTGTTGCGCAACCGCGCTCGGGGAAGTCGGCAGCTGATAGTCGCCCAGTCTGCTGACGATATCCTTGATTGGGTCGGCGACCCAGGCGTGCGTGACGTAATCGCGATGCGGCACGTCGGCTGAGACGAAGGCCGCGCCGCCACGTCCGAGATCCGGCTTTAGCTCTCGGCTGAACGCCACGTCATGCTCGGTAAGAATGTGCTCGAGCTCGTCGTTGTGGCGTTTCGTCAGACGCGTGTACGAGCTAACGAAGAAAGACGATGGATTATTTTCAATCCAGGTCGCGAATTTGTCGAGCTGGCCATAGACGCCGTCGAGCAGAACTACGCCGCGCACGCGATTCTTGGCGAGGCCGCCAACGGACAAGGAGTAGGCAGTGGGCAAAAAGCCGCCGCTGTAGCCGACGATGACGATCCGCATGTTCGCGAAGGTCTTGGGGGTGAGCGGATCGCCGTGCAGCCGCGCCAACTTGTCCGCTGCTTCAGCAACGAAGCGGGCCACGGCTCCTGGCTGCGAAAAGCGGCCGATGCTCGAGTCGGCGGCGTCAACCGCAAACTGCGGCGCGACCAGAACCGCATTCATGCCCGAAGCCGAGATCTGGGCCGGCACTTGCTGTCGGTCGCGAACGTCACGCTCAAGCGTGGCTCGGTGGCCGTGGAAGAATAGCACCATGACGCCGGGCCGACTCGCATCGAAACCCTTGGGTATGTGCAACAGAACCCGGCGGTCGTGATAGGGGCCGCGCCCGCCGTCGTACGGGAATGGTGCGGCGTCGAATTCAACCAGTTTCGTCAGTGGTTCCTTGACCGGTAGACTTTGCGGTCGGATTTGCTGCGCATGCGGAGCATTCTCAAGCCGATTTTGATCAGGCGCTGAATCTCGCTCAGTTATGAAGGCGAGTCTCTGGCCTGAGCGGTGTATGGGGAACGAATCGGTCTCTCGTGGCGCGTGATCGACCGTTAGCACGCTCGAATCGTCGGTCGCCGCAAACGCCGTCGTTTCGGCGGTTTCCCACTTATTGGATTTCAATTCGGACGCGGACCTCTTGTAGACGACGGATTGACCCCCGCTCGTCGCGTCCGGCGACCTGACGTTGTTGTTGACTAACGACAGGCGGGAGGCCCCGCCCGCTATCACGAGGGCGGCGGTGACCACCATGACTGTAGCCCCCGACGTCATGCGTTACGCTCCCCACCGTTGCGTCAGACGGCATGGAATTGTGGGAGGCGCGCACTTCGGCAAAGATGCAGCGTGTAGCCCGATGCCCCGCGAACCCCACGGTCCCCAAACCGTCCCCAATCTAAAATCAACAGAGTGAATAGCTTGCTAACTACGGCCAAAAGACGACTGGCCCAACATTTTCTTTAGGTCCACCACGCGCCCGAGGTACGTTTTTACGCTTTTTCGGCGTTGTTTGGCGCCAGTTGCAGGTTCGATTGCTTACTCCGAAAGCGCTGATGCATTTGCGGTCAAGTATCTTCGGTTGAATCAAACGATCGGGTCGCTTGGCATATGTGCCACACTCCAAACTTATTGACGGCCGGAGAAGAAAGGAAAGTAGAACGGCGCCGACCTTGTCGCGGCCGTACGTGATTTTTGGTTTTTCGTACCGTTCTTTGACTTCGTTTTCTTTCCCTCGGCTGCGGGAGGAGTTGCGGGCTCTTCGACGGAATCCGGCGGAACGTCGGGCCCCTTGCTGGCAATCGATTCGCTATCCGATCGGGCGCCCGGCTGGTTGATGACTTGCGGCTCGATCCTGGCGGCGAGAAGCAGATTGGAGCTTGACACGCGCCATCGGTACCCGAGCCCGAAATCGAGCGATTCGGCGCGGCCCTTTTGGAACAGTTGCGTCAATTTGGGCTGATATTTGCGCGCGAACACCGCGATTGGACCGGTATACCGACCGAACGGATGCAGCTGCCATTTATCCGGTGCGAAATAGCTGACCGGTATGCTGGTGTCGTCTTGCAGGATCTGGACCGTGTGCCCGAGGAGGAAGTTGCGGACGTCGGAAAAGTTGGGACTGTGGAGCAGGTAGGACGCGCTCTTGACGAACGCGTCCCCAGTGCCGAGCTGATCGCAGAATTTCTCAAAACCGCTGACCTTGAAGCCGTCGTTGGCAATATTGGTGGTGAAGTAATAGAGGGTCCTGACGCGGGCGTCTGGGGCGGCAAACACGATCTTGACGCCATGGGCCGCGTTGCGCACGCCCGAAGTGGACGGTGTATTTTCCGGCTGCGGGCCCTGCGCGTCGAGCTCGATCAGCGAGACATCCTGGATCGCATTGCCGGTACGAGCGAGGAACACATAGAGTAGCGGCAGCGCTCCACTCACCCGACTGGCACCCAGCGTCATGCGCATGTGGTGCGTCTTGAAAAAACTGATCGTGAGAATCGTACTTAGCGAGCCTTCGATATGATGCAATGCTTCCCTGACGGAACCGCGTGACAGGCGCATCAGATCGGGAATTGGGCCGACCGGCTCGAGGCCGGCCATCACGTAGGTCGTTGCGCTCGGAAAAAACGCGTTAGCATAGAGGAAGTCGGGCCCGCTGAACATGTAAAACAACACCGGGCTGGGCGCCGTGAGCTTGGCGTTCGACCAGGCGCGGATTTTGGCGAACTGGTTCATGTCGAGATTGCCGAAAGCGGAATTGAAGTAGCGGGCGTGTTGCTGCCAGGCCGGATCTTGGGTTAGCGGGGCGAGAGGTGAGTCGTTCGATGGCGGAATCCCGGCAAGAAAGCGGGCAGTATCGTCGGCGCTCGCTGTCTGCGCGCGAGCCGAATATGCCGCTGCAAGGATAATTGCGCTCGCGACAAACGCTGCAACTCCAACTTTCCCGAGCATCCGGGTCACACGCGGTTTCAAAACGTCCTGTAGTCGAGACGCGTAGTAAACCGCAAGCCCGGCGATCATCATGCCAAAACCGGCGAGTGACGGCACCGGCCGGTTGATGACAAAATAATACATCATAAAGCCGGCGACGGCTAAAAAGATTAAAGGCGTAACCGGGTAGCCCCAGGCCCGGTATGGCCGCGGCTGGTTCGGATGGGTGTAGCGGAGTTTGATCACGCCGAGAACCGCGAAGAAGTTGCAGAGGATCAGACTAAATTGGATGAATTCAAGCACAGCCTCGAAGCTTTGTGTCAGCAACAACAGGTTCACAATCCCGAGCTGAAAGAGTATGGCTGTGGTCGGAACGTCGTTTCTTGATTTGTGCGCGAACATGCGCAGCAAACGCATGTCTTCGCCCACTGCTACCGTCACGCGCGGCCCGATCCAAGTCATCGCGCTAATCGAAGAGACGAGCCCCACGCAGATCAGTGCACCGACGAGTCGGCCGCCCCAATCGCCGAAAATGTGTCTGCCGGCGATCACAGCGACGTCGATCTGTCCGACCATTTGGTCGATCGGGGTTGTGTAGAGAAAGACCGCATTCAATCCGACGTAGAGGATGGCCACGGCCAGTGTTCCGGTGAATAGCGCGCGCGGTAGACTGCGGTGCGGTTCGCGAATTTCACCGACAATGTACGCGGCGGCATTCCAGCCGGAATACGAATACATCACGAACACGAGGCTGATGGCGAACGGTGCGCTAATAACCTGCGGCAGGTCAGTCCTGCTGGGGGCGAACGAAATCGACTGAGCGCTTCCGAACACAAAACCAGCGATCAGAAACCCAATGATCAGCACCAACTTGAGCACCGTCCAGATGTTCTGGAATGCGCTGCCCTCACGAATGCCGCGCAAGTGTACGAGCGCGACAAGCCAGGAGACCGCGAGGCCCAGTACAAGCGGCGGAATTCCCGGGACTATGGCTTTGAAATATTCGCCAAACGCCATGGCGGCGAGTGCAATCGGTGCGGCGAACCCAACCGTGGCGGAGACCCAGCCCGCGAGAAATCCAAACGCTGGATGATAGGAGCGCGCGAGAAAATTGTACTCGCCGCTCGAGCGCGGAAACATAGCTCCAAGCTCGCCGTAGCAGAGCGCCCCGCACA
>Ga0306923_10000498_pt1 | contig 31114 bp, 29 predicted proteins | sample sta12Can44000108_FD_203841 | JGI IMG/M metagenome (GOLD analysis project Ga0306923, IMG submission 203841) | Lab enrichment of tropical soil microbial communities from Luquillo Experimental Forest, Puerto Rico - statanox.12C.anox.44.000.108 (v2)... | ecosystem: Environmental > Terrestrial >... | reverse complement strand
CCATGCCACGATCGCCGAGTGGCGGGTAGCGCACGGCCTTGACCGCGGCGCGCGCGGCTGCAGCGTCACCGACATGCGGTACCTGGATCCCCTGTACGCCCATATCCAGCAGCCGGAGTATGAAGGCAGGATCGAACCCCGGCGTGCGTACGATCGGCGTAACCCCGACGCGTTCGGCTGCCATCACCGCAAGCTGCACATCGTGCAGGTCGAAGCTGGTGTGCTCCATATCGATGAAGGCCGCATCGAAACCGGCGAGCCCGATCAGCTCGACGATCTGCGGGTCGGCGATGCCGCCGACATGGGTCCCCAGAGCGAGACCGCCTTCGCGCAGAATGCGCTTGACCCGATTCTCCTTCATGTCGTCCTCCCTGCCTGTTTCGCCGCCGGCGCTAGGCCGCCCGTGCGGACCGCGGACGCCGCAGGCCGGCGATGATCATGTCGGTATCCATGACGTCGCCAAACGTATTGTAGAAGGCAGTCAGTGACGCGTCGTGCTCCTGCTGGCTCAGCGCAGCGTTGCCGTCGCTGACCATGATGGTGCGAAAATTCGTCATGTTGGCGTCGCGCGCCGAGCTTTCACAGCACACGTTGGTCACGGTCCCTGTGATCAGCACGGTGTCAAAGCCGCGGGCACGCAGCCGGTCGGGCAGGTCGGATGTGCCCGGCATAAATGCGCTGTATCGATATTTCTTGACGATCTCGTCTTCCGGTCGCACGTCGAGCGCCGGCCACAGCTCGTGGCCGAGCGTACCTTCGGAGAGCGCAGCGATGCGCTTGGCACGGACCTCGGGCGTCGGCAACTGGTAAGCCACCGACCACTCGCTGAAGCAACGCTCGTCATGCGTCATCTTTATCCAGAACACACCGCCGCCGGTCTCGCGCACCGCCGCGGCCAGCCGATTGACCGCGGGTACGATGTCGCGCGCCGCCGGCACCGCCGCAAATCCGACTGCGTCGTTCATAAAGGCATGCTGGAGATCGATGACGACGAGCGCCGTCCGAGGCGGGTCGAGATCGGCGAAAGAGTGCTCGGTTCCGCGCCGTTGGATCACCCGTTGCACGATCGATTCAGGGATGGTTGTGCCGTTCAGTTTCATCGAAATTCCCCCAATCGATCAGCTCGGTGTCGGCGCGTCCGGGCGGATGAGCTTGACGTTGCGCAAATCCGCCCACAGGCCTGGCGGGATTGGATAGCGCAGAAGCTCGGAGTTTTCCTCCATCTCCTCGACATTACGCGGGCCGGGGAGAACCGCCGCAACGGCCGGATGAGCGAGTGGAAATTGTAGCGCCGCCGCGATCAGAGGCACTCCGTGACTGTCACAAACCGCCTGGATCGCGTTCACCCGAGCGACGATCTCAGGGGGAGCGGGCCGGTAATTCCAGCTGTCGCGTCCCGCCAGAATACCGGTGTTGTGCACCGCCCCGACCACGATCGAAATGCCCGACCGCAGGCATTTCGGCATTAGGTCATTGAGCGGGTCCTGTTCGAGGAGCGTATACCGGCCGGCGAGAAGGAAGGCGTCCCAGTCGCCCCATTCCGTAGCTTCCAGAAGCACTTCCCGCTCGTTGACGCCGATCCCGATCGCCCGTACCACCCCGCCACGGCGCAGTTCTTCGAGCGCTCGGTATCCGCCGTCGCGAAATGTCCGCATTATCTCGGGATGCGCATCCTTGTGCTGCCCCGCTCCGATGTCGTGCGCATAGAGCACGTCGATCCGCGCCAGCCCGAGCCGCTGCAGACTATCCTCGAACGCGCGCATGATCCCATCGTATGTGTAGTCGAAAGCCGTATTGAACGGCAACGGATGGCGGTACGGCTCGGTTGCGGCGGCCTGTGCGCGAGCGCGCAATAGTCGCCCGACTTTCGTCGATAATACCCATTCTTCGCGCGGCATTTCACGCAGCGCATCGCCGACACAACGCTCCGCCTGCCCGTAGCCGTAAAAGGGGCGCTGTCGACATAGCGCACCCCCCTCGCCCATGCCGCACGCACGATCGCTTCGCCCTCTTTGCGGGTCACCGGCACCCGGTGACCGCCGAGTGTCGCGCAGCCGAGCCCGAGAACGGTTACCTCAAGCGAGGTACGCCCGAGAGAGCGTTTCTCGAAACCCGTCATATCGTCGTCTCCCTTATTCGCTCAATCCTCCAATATGCTCTGCTAATATTAAAGCGGATAATCGATGGCATTAGTGTGATAAATAAAATTAACCAAATTTAATGGCCTGACGAGCGCTCTTAATGGTGATCTTATACTCGACCATTTCGATCTCCTGGTCCTGGCCGTGCTCGCCGCGGTCGGGTAACACGGCAATTACGCGTTCGCAGACCGCTTGTCTGGGAATTAAGCGGGTGTAGGCGCGAGCGGGTGGAGTAACTTGGCTTCCCGCAGGTCGCTCCACAACGCTGAGGGAATCGGATAACGCAAGATGTTCAAGTTGGCGGCGAATTCCGCGACGCTGCGCGGGCCCGGGATGATCGCCGCGACTGCAGGGTGGGCGAGCGGAAATTGCAACGCCGCCGCGGCCAAAGGCACCTGGTGACGGTCGCAAACCGTGCCGATCGCGTGCACCCGTCCGACAATTTCCGAAGGGGCGATCTTGTAGTTCCAGGTGTCGCGGCCCGCGAGAATCCCGGAGTTCAGCGGACCGCCAACAACGATCGATATCCCCGAAGAAAGGCACTTCGGCAGCAGATCATCGAGCGGTCCCTGCTCGAGGAGCGTGTAGCGCCCGGCGAGAAGGAAGGCGTCCCAGGCACCCCATTCCATCGCCTCCAACAGCACTTCGCGCTCATTGACACCGATCCCGATCGCACGCACGACGCCGCACCGGCGCAGCTCCTCGAGCGCGCGGTAACCGCCGCCGCGGAGCGTGCGCATGATCGTGGGATGCCCTTCCCGACCATGCTGCATCGCTCCGATATCGTGCGCGTAAAGGATGTCGATCCGCCCTAGGCCAAGTCGCTGCAAGCTGTCTTCGAACGAGCGCATGATCGCATCGTAGGAGTAGTCGAACACCGCATCGAACGGCATCCGATTTTGCGCAGCTAGATTCCCGTGAGGGCGCAGCAAGCGCCCGACTTTTGTCGACAACACCCATTCGTCACGCGGTACATCACGCAGCGCGTCGCCGACACAACGCTCCGCTTGTCCAAACCCGTAAAAGGGCGCGGTGTCCACATAGCGTACTCCGGCCGCCCAAGCCGCGCGCACGATCGCTTCCGCCTCCTCGCGACTGACCGGCACCCGGCTGCCGCCGAGGGTCGCACAGCCTAGGCCAAGAGCGGTCACTTCGAGAGCGGTGCGACCGAGAGGCCGCTTTTCGAAACCAGTCATATGCTCCTCTCCCTTTGCTATATCTGTTAACGTCGGACTCGCGCCGTCGGATCATCATTTTCCCTAAGAATCATTATTTTCCCTAAGAGACGTCTGGAGAAAGCCGCTGTGAGATGATCGTGGTTTTCGGTTCGATAAATGTCGATCTGATAGTCCCGGTCCCGCGACTTCCACGGGCGGGCGAGACCGTGCTCGGCGGCGACTATGCCATTCTCCCCGGCGGCAAGGGCGCTAATCAGGCGTTGGCCGCCCGCCGCGCCGGTGCCGAGGTCGCGATGGCCGGCGCCGTCGGCGCGGACGCCTTTGCTGGCATCGCGCTCGACTTGCTGCGCGGCGAGGGTGTCGATACGCGATTGGTGCGGGTCGTCGAGCAGCCGACGGGCTGCGCTGCGATTATGGTTTCGAGTGAGGGGGAGAATACGATCGCGGTGGCACCAGGCGCCAATGCGAGCGCGCGGTCGGATCAGGTTCCCGACGAGCTCCTCAGCGCAGTCACCACACTCGTCGCCCAGATGGAGGTGCCCCCGAGCGAAACTGCAATGTTGATCAGGCGCCTGCGGACGCGTGGCGGATACAGCCTGCTCAACCTGGCGCCCGCTCTGCCGATCGACATCGCTCTATTGGGGGAAATCGATCTTGTGGTCGCAAACGAAGGTGAGGCGGCGGCGACGGGGTCGGATCCGGAGCAGCTGGCCCGTCGCCTGCGCAAAGGACTTGTGGTGACGCGCGGCGCAGCGGGGGCGCTGGCGATTCTCCGCGACGGGATCAGGATAGAAGTGCCGGCGCTCGCGATCGAGCCGGTCGACACCACCGGCGCCGGCGATACCTTTGTCGGCGTTCTCGCGGCGGCGCTCGATCTGGGCTCGCCCCTGGAAGCTGCCCTGCACCGGGCGAGCGCCGCGGCGGGACTAGCCTGCCTGGCCCGCGGCGCTCAGACAGCCATGCCCGACGGCGCGGCGATTGCTACGGCCGTCGGTCGACTACGCCTCTGAGGTCGCGGTCAAGGGCTTTCGCAACGGCGCAATACGTCCTGAACTCGGCCAGGATGTCGATATAGAGCTGACGCTTGAATGGAACGATCACCTCGGGCAGCCGCTCGGGCGGTATCCACTTCCAGGCGTCGAACTCCGGGTGGTCGGTCGCGAGATCGATATCCGTGTCGTTCCCGGTAAAGCGCATGGCGAACCATTTCTGCCGCTGGCCGCGGTAGCCTCCTCCCCAAACTCCGCCAGCGAACTCGACCGGCAGGTCGTATTTCAGCCACATCCGGCTTTCGCCGAGGATCTCTGCCTTATCGGTGCCGATCTCCTCTTTGAGCTCGCGCAACGCTGCCTGCGCCGGGGTCTCGCCCGGGTCGATCCCGCCTTGCGGCATCTGCCAGGCCGGCAACATCGGCATATCAATTCGCCGGGCGACAAAGACCTCGCCCGCGCGGCTCAACAGCATGACGCCAACCGCCGACCGGTATCCCGGTTCTCCGGGCATCAGATGCTGCCGAACGCGGACACACCTGGACTTCAGTTGACCACCCGCCCGTTGAACAGCGCAATGCCGCGCAACATGTCTACCGCCCGGGTCAGCTGATAGTCGGCCGGCGTGCCGATGATCGACGGATCGACCGAGCCCTGCTCGGCACTCCCATCACCAGAATCGTCTCTTTTCAAGTCCGAGGCTGTGGCCACTTTGGCCTCGCCCTTTTCGAGTGTTTTTTCGATCTTAGCTGCTTCGACGACGATGTCCGGGTCGATGCCCTTCGCCTGGATCGACCGCCCAGAGGGCGTGTAGTAACGTGCGGTAGTGAGCCGCATCGCCCCGTGGCCGGGCAACGGGATAATCGTCTGGACCGATCCCTTGCCGAACGACCGCGTGCCGAGCAGGATCGCCCGGTGGTGATCCTGTAGGGCGCCGGCGACGATCTCGCTAGCCGAGGCGGAGCCGCCGTTGATCAATACGGCGACCGGCAACCCGGCGGCGATGTCGCCCGGGCGGGCGTTGTAGCGCTGTGCATCCTCGCTGCGCCGGCCGCGAGTCGACACGATTTCCCCCTTCTCAAGAAACGCATCCGCAACCGCGACCGCTTGATCGAGCAGGCCGCCCGGATCGTTGCGCAGATCAAGGACAACCCCGAGAAGTTTTCCCCCGGCCTGCTGTTTGAGGTTTTTCATCGCGTTGTTGAGGCCGACATCGGTCTGTTCGTTGAACGTCGTGATCCGGATATAGGCGATATTGTCACCTTCGAGATGAGAACGGACGGACTGAATCTTGATCGTCGCCCGGATCAGTTTGACGTCGAACGGTTCCTTTCCTTCGCGCCGGATCGTCAGCTTGATCTCACTGCTGACCGGACCGCGCATCTTCTCGACCGCCTCGGGCAAGGTCATCCCCTGTACAGGATCACCGTCGAGATGGGTAATCAGATCGCCGGGCTTCAACCCGGCGCGGGCGGCAGGCGTGTCGTCGATCGGCGAGACCACTTTGACGAGACCGTTTTCCATCGACACTTCGATCCCGAGCCCGCCGAATTCGCCCCGGGTCTGCACCTTCATATCATTGAAGTTCTTGGTATTTAGATAGTTCGAGTGCGGATCGAGCGAGGTCAGCATACCATTGATCGCCGACTCGACCAGAGAATCGTCGCTGACATCGTCGACATATTCGGCACGCACGCGTTCGAACACTTCACCGAACAGATTTAGCTGCTTGTAAGTTTCCGTCGAGTTCGACGTCGCTGCGCCGACATCCTGGCGTAGCGAGAACACCACGAGCGTTACGATCGCCACCGCGAAAAGACCCGAACGCTTCATTCATTCATCCTATAGTCCGGAACCAGATCGGCTCACCACCGACCATCTCTCGACGCGATGATATCCGCCACCGTGCCCAATGATCAAGCCGAGCCCCGGTCGGTGCGGTCGTAGCGGCTAGAGTCAGCCCACCGCAACCTGCTCTGCGGCCGCTACAATCAGCGAATGGCCGGTCATCGCGGAGGGCTTTGGCAGGCGGAGGATGTCGAGCAAGGTCGGGGCAACGTCGGAGAGGCGGCCATCGTCGAGATGCCGGACCGGAGCCGACGGGTTGACGACGATGAACGGCACCGGGTTGAGCGTATGCGCGGTATGCGGCTCGCCGGTTTCGGTGTCACGCATCATTTCGGCGTTACCGTGATCGGCGGTGATGACGAGCGTCCCCCCGGCGCGCTCGACCGCCTCCGACAGTCGGCCGAGGCAGGAATCGACGATCTCGACCGCCTTGACGGCCGCGTCGAGGCGACCGGTATGCCCGACCATGTCGGTATTGGCATAATTGAGCACGATGACGTCGAAACGATGGGCTGTGATCGCCTCGACCACTGTGTCGGTTACCTCGGGTGCGGACATTTCGGGCTGCTGGTCGTAAGTCGCGACCTTTGGTGAGGGCACTAGAATCCGCTCCTCGCCGGGAAAGATCGCTTCGCGGCCGCCGTTGAAGAAAAATGTGACATGCGCGTATTTTTCGGTCTCGGCAATGCGCAGTTGGGTCAGCCCGGCCGCGGAGACCACCTCGCCGAACGTGTCCGTGAGGTCCTCCGGTGGGAACAAGGTACCGAGAAAGTGGCTAAGCTCGGTCGAGTACTCGACAAGCCCGAGCGCTGCGGCAAACACGACGCGCCTTGCTCGCGCGAAGCCGGCGAAATCGGGATCGAGCAGGGCCGTCGCGAGCTCACGCACCCGGTCGGCGCGAAAGTTTGCGATTAGCGCGCCGTCGCCGTCTTCCATTCCACGGTAGTCGGCAATGGCGGTCGGCCGCACGAACTCATCGGTTTCGCCGCGACCGTAGGCGGCCGTTATCGCCTGCACCGGGTCCTCGGCGCGGTCGCCGGCCGCCCCCACGATCACCCGATAAGCCTTCTCGACACGGTCCCAACGCTTGTCGCGATCCATCGCAAAGTAGCGACCGCACAGGGTCGCGATCCGAAGACGTTCGAGGCCGGCGACCTCAAGCTGGAATTTTTTCAAATAGGACGCCGCAGACTTGGGCGGTGTGTCGCGCCCGTCGAGGAAGGCGTGCACGGCGACCGGCAGCCCCGCCTCAGAGAGGATCCGGGCGAGCACGGCGATCTGGCGTTGGTGCGAGTGTACGCCGCCGGGCGACAGCAACCCCATCAGGTGAGCCGTCCCGCGGCTTTCTTTCAGTTTGCCGATGAAGTCGCGCAATGCCGGCATCGCGGCAAGATGATCGGCAGCGATCGCGGCATCGATGCGCGGCAGGTCCTGGAGGACGAGCCGTCCCGCGCCAAGATTGGTGTGGCCGACCTCGGAATTGCCCATCTGGCCGTCGGGCAGCCCAACATAGTGCTCACTCGCCTGCAGATGCGCATGTGGCCAGCGTGCCAGCAGCCGATGCCACACCGGGGTGTGCGCAATCGCGATCGCGTTGTCGTCGGCCTTCGGCCTCTCGCCCCAGCCGTCGAGGATGCACAGCACGAGCGGATCGGGACGCGATCGGGAGATCATCGGGCAACCTCAAAAGTGCAGGTACTCTATATACGCGAAACCTGACCCGTCGCGGTAGCGTTCCCACCCTGGATTGTGATACAGCCTCGGTTACCACCGACGCAACCAACAGTTGCGTCGGTGATCGACCACCGCCGAATCTGCAGCGAGTCTACAGCAAAGCATCGCCTTATGGTTGAAATGCTGTCCAGACCGACCGCGGTCTCATTCGCGGAGGCTCGATTGCCGCAAATCTGCCATGAGAACGAGGCGATTTTAGGATCGTGATTACCGCAATCAAGCACCCGCCGCATCCGAGGATAGAGGTGGTGGCGCTCGAGCTGAAAGCCGGGCTAACGTGCGACGCAGCCGGATCGTTTTCGGCTGCCGAAGTAAAAGCGCTCTGCTCCCGTCTCGCGGCGCCACGGTAGGATCATGAAGGCGTTGTTCCTCGGCGGAGTGGCGGTCGGCACCGCCACAGGCATCAGGGACCGGCTGCCGGCTGGTCTCGAAGTCGAGATCCTCGACGACCCGATCGACCGCGCACGGCTGCGGCAAGCCGCGGCCGATGCCGAAATCCTGGTCAGCAATCACTGGCGCGCCGACAACCCGCCGGCGCCGAGGTTGCGGCTGGTGCAGTCGGTCGCGACCGGGGTCGAGTTGATCGAGCTCGCAGTATTGCCGGCCGGCGTCGTGGTATGCAACGCGTTCGGCCACGAGAGCGCGATTGCCGAATACGTTGTCATGGTGATGCTCGCGTGGCGACACCGGCTGTTCGAGATTTCGACCGAGTTTCGCGAGCGTGCCTCCTGGCGCACGAGCTGGGTACATGGCGGCGCACCGCACGGCGAGGTGCGAGGCAGCACGCTCGGCATCGTCGGCTATGGCCGAGTCGGGCGCGAGGTGGCGCGGCGCGCGGCGCCGTTCGGCTGTCGCATCCTCGCCGCCAATCGCTCGGAACGTGAACCGGAGCCAGGGGTCGAACGGATTTTCCCGCTCGCCGAGATCGACCGCATGCTGCCCGAATGCGACACTGTAGCATTGTGCACCGCGCTCGGCCCCGAGACCACCGGGCTGATCGATGCGCGACGGCTGTCGCTGATGAGGCCAAGCGCATTCCTGATCAACATCGCTCGCGGCCAAATAATCGACGAGGACGCAATCTATTCGGCATTGCGCGATCGGACGATCGGAGGCGCTGCGCTCGACGTCTGGTGGCAATATCCAAACGCGGGCGAGCCCGAGCGCCGCGGGTCACGCCATCCGTTTCACAAATTGCCGAACGTGATCGCGACGCCGCACAATTCAGGGTGGACAAGCGGCATGGTCGAGCGCCGCTGGAATGAGATCGCCGACAATATCAACCGTTTTGTACGCGGTGCACCGGTCATCAACCTGGTCACCACGACCGAAGGATCGAGAAGCACATGAAGACCGTATTCGTCGGCGGCTTTGCCGCCCGAGCGGCCCCGTGGCTTTACGCCAGGCGACCGAGAAGCTCGACACCACAATCGTCGCCGACGAGGCGCCGCGCAACGCCCGATCCCGGCGCTGTCCGAAGACCTCATGGTTGAGGACATCGCATTCATGCGTTGGACGAACGGATCGTGAGGCGCCGGCAGAAATTCAATGGTTGAATCGCTGCGCATCGGCAGCATATTCGCCAGCGACCAACGTGAAGGGAGAGCACCGTGGCGAACAAGGAGCAGAAGCGGTCGAGCCGTGAGGCCAAGAAGCCCAAGCAGAAAAAGAAGGGAGCCGAGAAACGACCCGCCGCCAAGACGCAAACGACAAAAACCTGAAAATTTTGGGCCGCGCCAGGCTGGCGGAGAGCGGCGAGCGGCTTGCTTTATTGCCGCCGGCAGAATCGACAAGGAGCGGCCGTGCAGAAGGCGAGGCGCGTGGCGCTGGCGGTGGTCGCGGCGATCGCTCTATCGACCAGGGCATGGGCTGCGGACTGGTCCGGGCCGTGGACGGAATTGGCGCCTGACGGAACTCTTTCGGTACGGATCGCGGTAGCCGCCAGCGCGGCCTGTCCAAAGGCGACGGCGGATGGGACCGACCTCCCGATGGCGGCGCGCGCCGGTGCGGACGACGGCTTCCCGGTCGCGGTGTGCGAGGCGCGAGCGCCGGCCGTGATTCGCCAACTCATCGTCGGGGGCTCACCGGCTCCGATCCTACCGGAGGAAGTGCGGCGGATCGTCGTCATCGGCGACACGGGTTGTCGGCTTGAAGGACGTGCGGTCCAGGATTGCAACGACCCGGATGCTTGGCCATTTGCCACGATTGCCCGCCGTGCGGCCAGCCGCAAGCCCGATCTGGTCATCCATGTCGGCGATTACTATTACCGCGAGACCGCATGTCCGGCCGACCAAAAGGGATGCGCCGGCAGCTCACACGGCGATAACTGGGCGACTTGGCAGGCGGATTTCTTTGAGCCGGCGGCGCCGCTATTGGCTGCCGCACCCTGGGTCATGGTCCGCGGCAATCACGAGCTGTGCCGCCGTGGAGGTCGAGGCTGGTTTCGCCTGCTCGACCCGCATTCTGCTCCGCTCGAATGCGCGGACCGAAGCGACCCGTTCCGGCTTCATGTCGGCGGGCTCGACCTCTTGTGGTTCGATGGTGCCGATGCCGACGATTTCTCAGCACCGGCAGCAAAGGTTGCCGCCTATGCCGCACAGCTCGCGGGCTTATTGGCGGCGGCCCCCCCTCACGCATGGCTCCTGACCCATCGGCCGGTCTGGGCTCTGGCACAGGGCAACATCGCCGGCGCGAACTTGAACGCCACCGAGCAGGGAGCGATCCGCGGGCGTGTTCCGCCCGGTCTCGACCTCGTTGTATCGGGCCATCTCCACGATTTCACCAGCTATCAATTCGGACCCGATCGTCCGGCGCAGTTGCTTGTCGGTGACAGCGGCGACACCATGCTGGAGCTCGGCAAAACGCCGCTAACCGGCGCCGAGATAGACGGAATGCGGGTAGTTAGCGGCTTTGCATTGAAACGCTTCGGGTATTTCGTCATGGAGGCGACCGCTGGCGGGTGGGACGGCAACCTCTATGGCAGCGATGATGCCATTCTCGCTCATTGCCGGTTGCGCGGCCGCAGTCTCGAATGCGGCCCCGCGCCGGCGCAATGATTGCCTGACGAGGGCTTATCAGCAGTGCAGGTGCGCCAGTCGGAGATGTGCACGGCCAGGTCCGCTTCGCATCGGGCAAGCCTCGTTAATCGGTCTCGGCCGGGCGGGCCAGCGGCTTCGCATGGCGGAAGCGCAAGCCACTGCGCTCTCGGATGGTCTGGAAGGTGACGTAGAGCATCGGGATTACGAAGAGCCCGATCGCGCTGGCGGCGATCATGCCGGCGAAGACCGGCGTGCCGACACTGTGGCGGCTGATCTCGGCCGCACCCTGTGCGACAACCAGCGGGTAGACCCCAAGTATGAAGGCGAAGGAAGTCATCATCACCGCACGAAAGCGCATCCGCGCGCCGAGCACCGCCGCCTCGCGGATCTCCATGCCCCCCTCGCGCCTGTCCTTTGCGAACTCGACAATCAGAATGCCGTTCTTCGCCGCCATTGCGATCAGTACAACGAGCCCGATTTGGGCATATAGGTCGAGCGCCAGATGAAAAATCAAAATTCCGAGAAACGCCCCGAGCACGCCCACCGGGACCGACAGCAATACTGGGACAGGGATCATCCAACTTTCGTAGAGCGCGACGAGAAACAGAAAGGCGAATAGAACTGCAAGCCCGAGGATGGCACCGGTCTGACCGGACGCCGCCACCTCCTGGTATGCGGTCCCGGTCCATTCAAAGCTGTAACCGGCCGGCAACGTCTTGGCCGAGACTTCCGCCATAGCCGCGAGCGCGGCACCGGAGGAAGTGCCCGGAGACGGGCTACCTTGAATCGGGATCGCGCGATAGTTGTTGTACCGGGTGATGACCTGCGGCCCGAGGATTACGCGAGCGTCTGCGATCGAGCGCAGCTGCACATTCTCACCAAACCTATTGCGAATTTGGATCTGCCAAAGGGAGGAGACATCTCTGCGGTCGGCCGCCTCGCCCTGGATGTTGACCTGCCATACCCGTCCGAACAGGTTGAAATTATTGATAAAGATGCCACCTAACGTCGCCTGCAAGGCGCCAAACACATCGTTCATGCTGAGGCCCAGCGCCTGTGTCTTCTCGCGGTCGATGTCGAGAAAGATCGAGGGGTTGCTGGCGGTGAAGGTGGAGAATACGCGGGTCAGCCGAGGGTCCTGGTTGGCGGCCGCGAGGAGCCCCTGCATCACGCTATTCATCGCGGCGGGCTCTTGTCCCTCCAGCCCTTCGAGCCGGTATTCGAACCCTCCGGTGGTCGACAGCCCGATAATCGGGGGCAGGTTGAACGGAATGACGGTCGCGGTACGTACCTGCCGTCCCTCGCCGAACACCCGCGCGATCAGCGCCTGCGCCGAATTTGCCGCGCCCCTACGGTCAGCGAACGGCTTCAGGGTTGGAACCACGAAGGCCGTATTGGGCTCGTTGACGCCGTCAATGATCGAGAAGCCGACGATCGCGAAAATGTTCTGAATCTGCGGCATCGATTTTAACACGGCCTCGACGCGCTTGACCGCTTCGCGGGTGCGGATGACCGAAGCGCCATCAGGCAATTGCACCGAGATAAAGAAGGCGCCCTGGTCCTCTTCGGGCAGAAACCCTGTCGGCGTTCGCAAAGACAGAAAATAAACCCCGGCGGCACTCGCCAATATCGCAACAATGCCGATCACGGAGACGCGCACCAGGCGGCGCACGATCGCCGCATAGCCGTCGCGGATATTGTCGATGCGCCGCAACGCCCAGCCCATCGGGCCACGCCGCGGGCCGCTGGGACGAAGGAAGACGGCGCACAGGGCCGGCGACAGGGTCAGGGCATTCAATGCCGAGATCAGCATCGCAACGCTAATCGTCACAGCGAATTGCCGGAATAATGTTCCCGAAATGCCCGGAATGAAGGCGATTGGCACGAACACGGAAAGGAGAACCAAGGTGATCGCGACAATCGGCGCGGTGATCTCGGCCATGGCCTTCTTCGTCGCGTCCGCGGGTGACAGGTTCGGTTCTTCCTCCATCACGCGTTCGACGTTTTCGACCACGACGATTGCGTCGTCGACCAGGATGCCGATCGCCAGCACCATTGCGAGCAGCGATATCGTATTGGCCGAATAGCCCATCAGCAGCAGCACCGCGAAGCTACCGATCAGACTGACCGGCACCGCGATTGCCGGAATGAGGGTCGCGCGCAGGCTGCCCAGAAATACGAACACAACGATCACGACCAGCACAAAGGCAATCAACAGCGTAATCAGTACGTCGTGAATCGTGTCTTGGACAAAGGTGGTCGTGTCGTAATTGACGAGGTATTTGAGGCCGGGTGGGAAGCGCTGGCTCAAGCGGTCCAAATTGGCCCGCACCTGAGCCGCGGCCTGCACCGCATTGGCGCCGGGCGAGAGGTAGATGCCGATCGCCACCGCGGGCTCGCTGTTGAGGCGGCCCTCAATGTCCTGGTTCTGGGCGCCGAGATCGACCCGCGCCACATCGCCTACCCGGACCAGCGAGCCGTCGGGATTGGCACGCAAGACAATATTGCCGAACTCCTCAGGTGTCGTCAGTCGACCCTGCGTCTGCAGATTCAACTGAAATTGCTGGTCTTTGCTAATCGGGCGCGCTCCGATCCGGCCGACCGGTGCCACTACGTTCTGCGCCTGGATCGCCGCGATCACATCGGTGGGAGTCAATTGCAGATTGTTGAGACGCTGAGTGTCGAACCAGATGCGCATCGAGTAATTGAGCGCGCCGAACAGGCGTGCCTGTCCAACCCCGGGTGTACGGGATAATACATCGAGCACATTGATGATCGCGTAATTGGTGATGAACAGAGGATCCTGCTTGCCGTTCTCGCTGTAGAGCATGATGAACTGCAGGACCGCCGACGATTTCTTCTGGATCGTCAGCCCCTCCAGCTGGACTTCGGGAGGGAGCTGGGCCAAGGCGGTCTGCACGCGGTTATTGACGGCGTTGGTGTTGATGTCGGGATCGCTGCCGAGCACAAAGCTGACGGTCAGGTTGTAGCTGCCGTCGTTACCACTCGTCGAATTCATATAAATCATCTTATCGACGCCGACGACCTGCGCCTCGATCGGCTGGGCGATGCTCGTTTCGACGACCGCGGCGGAGGCGCCGGGAAAGGTGGCCGAAACTACGGTCTGAGGCGGCACGATGTCCGGGAACTGCGCGACCGGGATGCGCGTCAACGCGAGCGCGCCGGCGATCGTGATGACGAGCGCGATGACGACCGCGAGCCGCGGCCGATCGACAAAGATTGCAGAGATCATGGCTTCTTCTCGGACCCGCTCGAGGCGGGCTCGGCCGGCTCGCTCGGCTCGCTTGTACCCCGTGGCGAGACCTGCGGCGGTGGGCTCGCCGGACCGGGTGACACGACCTCGCCGGGGCGGGCGCGCTGCAGGCCCTCGCTGATGACCAGCTCTCCTTCCTGCAGCCCGCTACTCACAACAGCGGTGGAAGGGGTCGATTGGCCGAGCTGAATGCGCCGTTGCTGCGCCTTGTTCTGGGCATCGACGATGTAGACGTAATCGCCTTGCTGATCGGACAACACGGCGGCGCGCGGGATGGCCAGAACAGTGATCGGTTGCACGCCTTCGAGCAGCACCGTCACGAATTCCCCGTCAAACAACTCGCGCGGTGCCGGCCCGCCTTCAGGCAAGCCCGGAATAAACGGGTTAGGAACGATCCCGCGCACCGTGACCGTATCGGTGTTGGTCGCGACCGTTGGCGACACGTAATCGAGCTTTCCCTCCTGCCCGTAGATCCGCCCATCCGTGAGGCGAACCTTGATGATGACGGCATTGAAACCGCCCTTTGCCTCGTAACGGTCGCGCAGATCGAGCCCCGCCCGCATCGAGACCGGGAAGAGCACATACATTGGGTCTTGGCTGACGAGCGTCGCTAGGGTCCCGCTGGTCGGCGAGACGACATTGCCCTCGGTGACCTCGGTGGCGCTGATCCTGCCGTCGATCGGCGCACGGATCTCGGTATAGCCGAGATTGATCTGGGCGATGTCGAGCTGCGCCTTGGCACTCGCGACCTGCGCGGCCAGCGAACGTTCGTTGGAGACGTCTTGGTCTACCGTCTGCTGCTGGCCGGCAGGCGTCTTTATCAGGTACTGCGACCGCGCGAGCTGCTGCTCGGCGAAGGTGTGCTGCGCTTCGAGCTGAGCGACATTCGCCTTGTTGTTGTCGACCTGAGCCTGGAACGGCGGCTGTTCGAGCTGATAAAGGAGATCGCCCTTCTTGACCTCGGCGCCCTCGACGAACAGCCGCTTTTCGAGAAACGCCGTGACCCGCGCGACCAGCGCCACCCGTCCGATCGACTGGATGCGGCCAATGAACTCGTCGGTCTGCGTGATCTGCTGCCGTTCGGCCCGCACGACGCCGACCGCCGGCGGCCCGGCAGACGCGGGTTGGGCCCCGGCGGAGACGGGAAGCACGTTTAGGATCAGGAGCAGGAGGACCAGCTTCATCATCGACCTGTATTCCATCCGGTCCCCCAAACCGCCGTAGTGCCGAGCCGATTCGGCTCTAATTTAGGTCCCTTCCCCGGATGCGGGAGATGTCAACCGACAATCGCCGACTTCCCGAGGGAGTGCTGAGGCCCGCCCCGCAGGCGTCGCCAGGCGAGCCCGCAGGCCCCACTGGGTTGTCAAACTGCTCTGCTAGCCCGCTGCCGGCGATAATGTTGGGACTGGAATCGGTGAGGACCGCACCATAGTGGGCGTCCCGTCGAACTTCGCCCAACAGGTAACGCCGCTCAGCCCCTTGGGGTTCCACTCGTGGCATGGTGTCGAAGGTGCGCATGTCGCCGGGGAGACCAAGCCAGGGATGGCTGTGGGTCGTAAAAACGGATTGTTCCGGCTGCGGGGAAGTGGGATCGCCGAAGGCACCGACGGCAACGCCGAAGGCATCCGGGTGATTCTGCGGCGAAAACACGATTTTCGTTGTATTTAGGCAATTCGAGCGGTCCCGTCCGGGGCGCGCAGGAAAGAGCTGCTGCGCCACATCCGCGACGTGCTGCTGATGCAGCAGAAAATGCTCGGCCGCGTGGAAACCGGAGAGAAGCCGGGGCTGTTGTGGGATCATCCCGAACTCGAACGCCTTTATGTGCGGCTCGCGGAGGAATACGAGCTCCGCGATCGCGACCGTGCTCTCGACCGCACGCTCGACGTCATCTCGCGCACCGTAGAAACTCTGCTCGGCCTGGTGCAGACTCGAAGCAGCCTGCGCGTCGAATGGTCTCTCGTGCTGCTGATCGTCGCCGAGCTTCTGCTGAGCACCTGTCCCCTGCTTCTCAGCTGCTGCCAGGGAGGTCCTTCAGTTTCGCCGATCGCCTCCAGGACGAAACGGTCGAGCAGCGTGACGAATGCGCGAGACCTCGATCACGCCGCGCCGTTTTAGATCGGACAACACCCGGCACACCGTCTCGATCGTGATCCGGAGGTAATCGCCGATGTCGCAAAAGCACATCGGCAGCTCGATGTGCTTTTGGCCGTCGTTCCGCTCGGAAAGTTCGCGAATGAAGGAGGCAACGCGCGCGCTCGATCGCCGTCAGCCGGCCGAGGATCTTCAAACGGCCTTGCTCGACAGCGAGGCTCTTCAGCGTCATGTCACGCAGCAGTCGAGTCGAGCCACTGCGGGGTTCTCTTCGGTAAGCCGCTCGGTCGCCGCGCGCGGATACCGCATCACCGAGACATCCCCGACCGCCTCGGCCGAAAAGCTGCGCTCCGCGGCACTCTCGAGACCGAACCCGTCGCCGCTGAAGCAGAACTCGGCAATATGCCGACGTCCATCGGTCCGCCGCTTGCTGATGCGCACGGTGCCCGAGATGACTTTGTACCAGGAGCCGTCGCCCTCCCCCTGGCTGTAGATCTCCTGATTGCGCAAAAACCGCAACCGGGTCGCGATCGCCTCGACCGCGATCAGCGCGTCGAGCTGACCCGAGCGTGCGATGTCGGGAATGCTCAGACCGTCAGCCCGCAATCGGGACGCACCCGACAGCTGTCTGCACATTTCAGCCTGCGCAGCCTTGCCGAAGGCGAGCATGTCCGGCGGCCATGGGGCTGCGAAATCCGGAGGTATCTCCTGAATGCGCCGGCACGCTGTCGCCGGACAAAACGTTCCCCGAGCGGGGTGAAATTGATGCAGATCATCGAGGTTAGTGGATTGTTGGCTCATCATGGTTCTTGAACCGGATTAGGAGCGCGACAGATGCTGAGCTATCGCGTGCGTTTCATGAACGAAATTCCCAGAAACGATAAACTCTTCCGCTGTTGCCAGCGGTCGATCATCATTCGATCGGCGCCGACCGCTGAACGGGCGGTCGAAGCGGCGAAGAAACAATTCGCCGAACTCGAGGGCATTCTAGATTGGAAAATACATGCCGCCTTGATCGAGGTAGAAGCGATAGACCTCGAGGCTGTAGCGGACCCTCTCTCAGTCGAGCATAGGGTCTGATCATGAGAACGGTGTCAGACATCGTCAGGAGCCGAGACCCGGCCACGCTTCCACCGAGCGCCACGGTAAGAGACGCCTGCCGATACATGCGCGACCGCCGCATCGGCGCCGTCCTCGTGACCGAGGGCAATCAGCGCCTATTGGGCATCTTCACCGGGCGTGATGCCGTTCACCGCGTTCTGGCCGAAGGGAAAAGTGCGGCCAGGACGAAACTGGTCGAGGTCATGACACGTGATCCCGACACGATGCCGCCCGGCAAAACCGCGATCGAAGCGTTGCGGCTGATGGAGGACGGGCGCTATCGCCATGTGCCGATCGTTGACGGCAGCAAGGTCGTAGGGATCGTTTCGCGTTTCGATTTCAGCGGGATCGAACTGGATCGCCTGGACGAGGAGACCGGTCTTTGGGAGCGGATCTGATGGCCGAAGTCGACGCATGACCACCACAGGGCATGGGGCCGTCGACCCTAACGGATCCGCTCTATAGCCGGGATAACCGGGCAGGCTTGAGGCGGTGGTCGAGCATGCCCGCGATCGGTTCTCGGCGCATTTCGGGGAGGTCGCAACATGAAGTTCGCGGATCGCGGCGAGGCCGGCCGCCAGCTGGCCGACAAGCTTTTGCATCTGAAAGACGGGCAGCCGGTCGTGCTGGCATTGCCGCGCGGTGGCGTCGCGGTCGGCTTCGAGATTGCCCGGACGCTCGACGCGCCGCTCGATATCGTGCTCGTACGGAAGATCGGGGTCCCCTCGCAGCCGGAGCTGGCCGTCGGCGCGGTCACCGATGGCGCCAGCCACGAGATTTTCATCGACCGGGATCTCGCAACAAGTTTGGATGTTCGGGACAGCTACATCAAGGAGGAGACCGCACGTCAGCTCGAAGAAATCGAGCGCCGCCGGAAATCCTATTGCGAAGGCCGTCCGGCTATAGAAATCGCGGGACAGACGGCGATCGTTGTCGACGACGGCATCGCTACCGGTGCGACGATGCGGGTCGCGTTGCAGGCTGTGCGGCGCCGCGGCCCCGCGCGGTTGGTCCTGGCCGTACCCGTGGCGCCGCCGGATACGCTTGCGGCCTTGCGCGAGGAAGTCGACGAGGCCGTGTGCCTAGAGACGCCGATCGGGCTCGGGGCGATCGGCTTCTACTATCGCGATTTTCACCAGATGCGCGATGCGGAAGTGACCGAGCTCCTCGCCCGCGCGCCGCGCGCCACCGCGAGCGGTGCGGCAGTTCGACCCTCGTGAGGGCAGAGGGCAGTGCCACCGGGGCTCAACCCTCTTTGTGTAGGCGCCGTTCGTAGAGGGCGCGAACGGTCTCGATCGTATCCGCCTCTTCGGCCTTCTTGTCCGGGCGGTAGCGCTTGACCCGGGCAAAACGCAAGGCGAGCCTGCCAGGGTAATGGGGACTCGCCTGGATGTCGTTGAAGGCGATCTCGACCACGAGCTTTGGCTCAACGTACACCGTGTACGGTTCGCTGGCGATGGCGAGTTGCGCAACTCGGCGGTCTGCCACACCAGCATCTCATCCGTCATGCCCTTGAAGGTCTTCCCCAGCATCACGAACCCGCCGGTCGTCGGGGAACGCGCGCCAAGATGCAGGTTGCTGAGCCAGCCGGTGCGCCTGCCATGGCCCCATTCGGCGGCGAGCACCACCAGATCGAGCGTAACCGCGGGCTTAATCTTGAGCCAGGCCCCGCCGCGTGCCCCCGCTTCATAGGGGCGCGTCCAGAGCCTTGGCCATGACCCCTTCGTGACCGGCCGCGAGAGCCGCCTGCAAGAAAGCCTCTGCCTCGATCTTCGCTGCGGTGACGTGGCGCCGAACGGCCAATCTCTCAGGGATCGTGCCGGCGAGCGCTGCAGAGCGCTCTGCAGCCGGCCAGTCGAGAATGGCGCTGCCCTCGATGTAAAGGCAGTCAAAAAAGAAGGGGTAGAGTGGGATGCTCTCGCGCAGGCGCTCGACATCGAGCTTTCGGCCAAAGCGGCGCATCGTTAGCTGAAACGGTCGCGGCCGGCCGTCTGGGTGACAGGCGAGCGCTTCGCCATCGAGGATCAAGCTGCGCGCCGAAAGCCCGCGCACGGCCTTGACAATCTCGGGCACTGCGGCGGTCACGGCGTTGAGGTAGCGCGTGAAGATGCGCACGTCGCTGCCCTCTTTGTGGGCTTGAATGCGAGCGCCGTCGAGCTTGTATTCGAAGGCCGCCGTTCCCAGCTGCTGCAGCGCTTCGCGGCTGTCTTCGACTGTCTGCGCGAGCATGGGCTTTAAGGGTCGAAACAACCGGATGGTCATCCGGGCGAGCCCCGGCCGCCCCTCGGTAAGCGCCGCCCTCGCGACGGCCCGGAGATCGCCGGATACCATCAGCGCGCGCCGGATCTCGCCGATCGGAAGCTCTGCCGCTTGCGCGACGGCTTCAACCATCAGCCCTTCAACGGCACCCTGGCGCAACTCGCGGAGCACGGCACGCTGCAGAAACTCCTGCTCGTCTTTTGTGGCGCGGGCAAAGAGTTCGCCGATCAGGCGCGCCCGATCCGTCGTTGAGCCCGCACCGCTTGTTTGCGCGACGCGGCCGAGCGTTGCGTCGACCTCCGCGAGCGGCAGCTCCGGCGCCGGAGCCGCATCCGGCCGCATGGCGGCATGCAGCGCCGCCGGGCCGAGACCGATGCGACCCTGCCGCGGCTCGCCGGAGAGAAGCGCAACGGCCGTCTCGATGTCATCCGGCTCGACGCGCCGCAGACAGGCGGCAAGGTATCGGATCTTGTCGGAGCGGGCGCTGGTCTCGCGCACACTCCGTGACGTCGTGACGATGTCGTAAAGCTGTATCGGATGGAACTTTGGTTCTGCTCTTGTGATCGAGCGCCATGCGCTACGTCAATGCGGGGGGAGGAGCGCTGCCTTTTAACATTGGCGACGAAGAGCGGAGCAATCTATAACCAAGCCGATCGATAGCGTCGCCGCGGCGTTCAGCCCCGCGCGCGGGACGTTGTCGTCAGCATCCGTTGCGGGTCGCGTGGCCTCGGACCGGATCGGCACCGAGTTCCTACGCGAGATGGCCCTGACCGCACCCGCGCACGGCATTACGCTGCCCGATCTCGAGCTCGCGCGCACCGATTCGCTCCGAGATCAGCCAACGCGATCTCGGCCATGCGCGCAGGCATCAATTGCGCCCTGGCCAACCGCCAGATCCTCACGCGTCTGGCGCGTCGGGTTTTCGCGGATTTCTTTCCCGAACCCTTGCCTCCCGTACTGTTCGAAGTCTCGCAGAACACCTGCAAGGAGGAAGAGCGCGAGATTCCCACGGGACAAACCCGTGAGCCGAAAGCCGACGGCGAGCGCCAGCACCTCGTCGTCCACCGCAAGGGTGCCACGCGCGCTTTTGGTGCGGATCATCCGAACCTGCCGGCCGCCTTCGCCGCCACCGGCCAGCCGGTTTTGATCGGCGGCGGCATCGGCACACCTTCGGCGGTCATGGTCGGACCGGCGCTGCGGCCCTCGTCCTGCCACGGCGCCGACAGGCGTTTGAGCCGACATCAGGCGCTGAAGCAGTGGCATGGCCGACAAGTGGTGGACGAGCTGCGCGGGCGCTGCATCATCATCAAGAGCCCGTCGATGCGAGGCGTCGCCGAAGAGGCGCCCGGTGCCTACAAGGACAGCACGGCCATCGTCGAGGCGGCGCATCTCGCGGGCCTCTCGCGCAAAGTCGCCACACTCCACCCCCATATCTGCATCAAGGGTTAAGACGGACCACGGCAAAATGATCCCGGTCACCGACCGCATCGCGATCGACGAGGACGAGATCGAAGAGGTCTTCGTTCGCGCCGGCGGCCCCGGCGGACAAAACGTCAACAAGGTCGCCACCGCGATCCAGCTCCGCTTCGATGCCTTCCGCTCGCCGAGCCTCGACGAAGCGACGCGAGCCCGATTGCGCCTGTTCGCCGGACGGCGGATGACCGCCGACGGCGTTCTCATCATCATGGCGCGGCGTTTCCGGACGCAGGAGCGCAATCGCCAGGACGCTTACGGGAGGCTGATCGACCTCATTCGTCGAGCGGCCGAGCCCGGGAAACGGCGCGTTCCAACACGCCCGACGGCGGCGTCGCGCGAACGACGTCGCGAAGCGAAGCTCGCCCGCGGCCGAACCAAGCGCTTGCGCCAGCCGGTCGAATAACCGGTCAACGACCCGCATTTCTCCATTGATCCATCTCAACGGATCAGCCGGCTGGGCTTGAGACAGTGTCTGTCTCGCATCGCACGGAGCCGATATGAAACAGCCGAACCCAAGGCCGCAGAGGCCAAGAGCAACGCGCCGCATCGCAGGACACGCGCAACAGGATCACATCCTCGATCCGTACCAGCGTCAGCAAAAGCTTCGTGAGGGTACTGTCTGCCCGCAATGCGGCGCCGTCTACCACGAGGGGCGCTGGCGATGGGTCGCGAAGGACGAAGGTGTAGCCGAAGAGCTGTGCGCGGCCTGCCGACGCATCAAAGACAAATTCCCTGCCGGTGTGGTGACACTGCGGGGTGATTTCGCCCGGGAGCACAAAGAGGAGATGATCCGCCTGGCCCGCCACCAGGAGGAAGCGGAAAAGAAAGAGCATCCGCTCAACCGGATCATCAGCATCGAGGACGACGCGCAAGGGGTCGTGATCAACACGACAGACATCCACCTCCCGCGCCGCATTGGCGAAGCGGTCAAGCGGGCATTCCACGGTGAGATCGAGGACAATTTCGAGAAGGACGGATATTTCGTGCGGGTGACCTGGATGCGGGAAACCTGAAGCCCCCAGCAAGCTCAGGCGGCCCCGACGCATACGGGCGATTGCGCGGATCTCACTTTTTGGTTCCGCGGCGAGCCGGCTTCTATGTGACCGACCGCCGGCGGTCAACCCAGCCCGAGAGCGCGGCGCGCGGCGGAGAGGCAATCCGCCGGGCCGATACCCGCATCGAGGCGAACCCAATCCACGGTCCCGGGATCTTGTCGGAGCTGCTGGGCCAGGACCTCCGGGGACGCGTCCGAGGCATCATGGCGCCGGGCACGCAGGCGCAGATCCATGGTTGCTGCCGGAGCCGCGAGCCAAATACCCGCAAACGGCACGCCAGCTGCCTTGGCGACCGCGACCAAGGGGCGGCGCTCGGCTGGCTTGAGAGATACGGCATCGATGATCACCGAATATCCTGCGGCGAGCGCCTCGGCAGCCTTCCGGCGCAGCGTCTGATAGACGCGGCGCGACACCTGCGCCGTATAGCCGCTCGTCGGCAGCCGCGTTTCGGGAGCCACTCCGAACAGCTGCTTGCGGATCACATCGCTGCGCAGGACCCGTGCACCGAGGCACGGCGCGAGGCCTGCAGCGAGGGTCGACTTGCCGGTCCCGCTAAGGCCGCCGATCGCGACCAAGCGGCAGGATCGCGGCTGCAGCAACAAAGCGCAGAGATCGAGGTAGCTGCGCGCTTCGGCAGCCAGTTCCGGCGTCGCCCCCGGCAGCGCTGCACGCTCCATCGCCGCTGCCGTGACGTGCGCCCGGATCGCCGCGCGCGCCGACAGAAAGAGCGGCATCGCCGCAAGCCCGCGGTCCTCGTCGGTCAAATCGAGATAGCGGTTCAACACCAGGTTGGCAAAATCCGCGAGCCCCCGGTGCTCCAGATCCATCAACAGAAAGGCAATGTCATAGAGGACGTCGACCGAAGCGAGCTCGTCGGAGAATTCGAGGCAATCGAACAGGGTCGGCTTGCCGTCGAGCAGGCAGACATTGCGGAGATGCAAATCGCCGTGGCAGCGCCGCACTTTTCCCGTTGCGCGCCGTCGGTCGAGCAAGGCGCCGATGGCAGCGAGCCGCTCCAATGATCTTCGCCTGATCTCGACGATATGCTCAGTGGCAAAACCAGCGTGCTGCGCCGCCATCAGGCAGCAATGGTTCGTCTCGACGACAGCGGCTAGCGCCGCAGCCCCGCCGTGATCAAGACGCGGTTCGGCGGCGCGATGGAAAGCTGCGACATGATCGGCGAGCTCGGTCATCAGAGAAGCGCTCAACCGACCAGTCTTGGCGAGCTCGTCGAACAGCGCCGCCTGATCGAAGCGTCGCATCACAACGACCCAATCGACCACGCGACCCTCAGTCCCGAAGCCAACCCCACCATTCGCGGTTCGGGTCAGCGCTCGGACCTCGAGATAGAGGTCCGGAGCCGTGCGGCGGTTGAGCGCGAGCTCGGCCTCGCAGGCTGCCCGACGCGCTTCCGCGGAAGAGAAGTCAAGGTAAGGAAATTTTATCGCGCGTTTGAGCTTGTAAACGCGTTCGCCGGCGAGAAAGATCAACGACACATGGGTTTCGATGATATCGACCTGCTCGACTGCCGCTGTGTAGGAGGAAGGCCTGCTCAGAAAATCGATGACATCGCGCTGATCGTCGGCCATTGCTGAGGGGGGTCGTCGCGTTTCGCTGCCTCAAAGGACTGAAGTAGCATGCCGTTACTTGGCGCACCATCGAAGGGGTTTCCGCTCGGCTCGTCTGAAGGACCGCCGAGATAGCAGGAGTGCCCCAGACTTACACCGAGCGTCGATTGCCTTCGTAGCGGAGCTTTTTGACATGGCTCCGCAGCGAGCGAGCGAAGCTGAGCACCCGCTCCGGGACAAATGGGCGGACCTCCTCGACCCTGTCGGCCATCCAATCGCTGATCGTGTATCGGCGAAACAGCGACCGGTCCAGGCGATGGCGGGTGGTTGCTACAATTTCACCCCCGAACTGCCGAAGGAAGAGGCCGGTGCTGCCAAGGCCCGTATTTGGTGAGGCCTTCGGCGCACGCCCATTCGATAGCGCGCCAATGCAAGAGATCGTTAGGCCTCAGATACAGCGCGCTCTGGAGGGAACTGTTCGCCGCGTGCTCCACCACCCCGCCGGGAAAGAATCGAAGCACCACCCCAGCTATGGCTTTACCATTATAGCGCGCGAGGAGCAATCGCCGGTTCCTCCTCGTCGCAAAAAACTCTTCTTGAAGGTGTTCTTCTGGAGAGATCTGCGAGCCAACGCGGCGTGCCCAGTCGACGTAAACGGCATAATAGGCAGATACGTCGTCACGGCTTTTGGCAAGATCAACAGTAACCCCGCATTTTATCGCCCTCCTGATATTGTTTCGCCTGGTCTGCGAAAATTTGCGAAAGAGGGCATCTGGACCTCTCGACAGGTCCAGCATGACCACGCCTCTGTATGGTCTTTGGCGAAAGCGAGCGTCAACCAATCCCGCCATATCGGACCATAAAAAAAGATCGACAAGCTTCGCGGGTCCCGCTTCCCGAAAAAGACCCGCAATCAGATTAATCATGGCACGCGACCTATCGGCGCGTCGCGAAAAGGCAATCTGCGGGCGGTTAGACAGCCCCGATTGAACTCGATCGGGATAATGAATCCCGGTCATAACCGCCGTGACGTGCTCGCCGACGATGCTGAGGACGGCGAACGGGTCCTTCCCATAACGTATCGGCTCGCAAAAGTATTCGGGGGCGGTGTAATGCGTCGGGAAGTCCGAATCAGCCAGGCAGGCTCGCCACCGGGCCTCGATGGAACTGGCGGGCTGGCCGTGCAGAATTTCAAACGATGTATGGGTCCCGTTCAGCATGGCCGGTGAGGCCCGCGACCCGTTCACAGCTTCCTCCTCATCGAACCTCGAGAAGTCGAAGGTTGACATTACCGACTACCTGGTGGACCCGACTTTTGAGCAATTATCTGGGACGGCTAACCGTACATAAGGCTCAAGAGCGCTTGACCCCCAGCAACAGCTGCTCAGATGTTCCGCTTTTGTAGCCTATCCAGACCGCATCCATTTTCTTGAGTGGCCTCGTTATTAACCAATTCCTGAACAAGACTAACCGACCCAACTCGGAATTCTTAACACCGCGGGACAGCGATCAACGTCTACTCATGAGTGTAACGTATCTGTAAGGTTGGGGGTGTCAAGCATCGGAATCACGGTCGTGGACCCGCGCATTGCTTCGACTGGGGTCCGCTAGGAAAGATTCGGTTTGGTCGCACGAATCCGGGGCTATGACTTGGCAGCAGGACGGCTGTAGCGTACATGCTATCGGTGCGGATCAGACTTTGAGTTTGCCGTGACTGCTTCTTGGAATATCGGCAGCTTGCTAAGCGGTCTGACGCTGCGCGACCGACATCCGGCGGTCATCGCATTCGGAGTGGAAGCCAGCCAGACCTGGGACAGCGCGACCGTCGCCGACAAGGCGCTGCGCTTGGCCAGCGGGCTGCGCGACGCCCGGCTCGGCGGGGGCGAGCGGGTGGCCCTATGGGCGCCCAACTCCCCAGTGTGGATCATCGCGGCCCTCGCGGTCCTGGCGGCCGGCGGAATAGTGGTGCCGATCGATGATCTGGCCGACGCCGAGCAGCTGGACGCGGCGCTGGTCTCCAGTGCGGCTCGGCTGATCTTCACGACGGCTCGTCACCTGGAAGGCTGTGGCGAAACGCTGCGCACTACCAGGGTCATTCTGGTCGATGAAGCCGAATGCGAAGGGCGGCGTGCGACGGGGTGGCTGTCGCTGCTGGGTGAGCGAACGGAGGATCTGCCGACCCCGGCTCCCGACGAGCCCGCGCTGTTGTCCTGGACCTCCGGCACCACCGGCTCGCCCAAGGCATTCTTGCTGACCCACCGCAACATCGCGGCCAATGTCGAGGCGTTGCAGCAACTGAATGTCGTCGGACCACATGACCGCGCGCTGCTGCCGCTGCCATTGCACCACGCCTATCCCTTTATTGTCGGCATGCTGACCACGTTGACCATCGGAACCGCGATCGTCTTGCCCGGCGGCACGACCGGCCCGCTGCTGGTGAGGGCGATGCGCGAGGCCGAGGTCACCACGATCATCGGAGTGCCCCGCCTCTACGATGCGATCTGGACGGCGCTCGAAACGCGCGTTGCGACGCGCGGCCGGACACTGCGGCTCCTATGGCGCGCGCTGCTGCGATCGGCGAGCCTGGTGCAGCGCTCGACCGGGCTGCGCCTGGGACGACTGTTGTTCGCCCCGGTTCGGCGGGGAATCGCCGCGCGCCTGCGGCTGCTGGTTTCGGGCGGATCACGGCTGGAGAGGGAAACCGAGGACCGCCTCGAGGCTCTTGGCTGGACCGTGCTATCCGGATATGGGCTGGCGGAGACCGCGTCGCTGTTTACCGGCAACCGGCCGGGCGCGCGACGTCCGGGCAGCGTCGGTCGGCCGCTCGCCGACGGGGAGGTCCGTATCGCCGACCCCGACCAAGAGGGGATCGGCGAGGTTGAGCTGCGTGGCAGCTCGATCACGAAGGGCTACCTCGACAATCCCGAAGCCAACCACGCGGCGTTCACGGGTGATGGCTGGTACCGGACCGGGGATCTCGGCTTTGTCGATCGCGACGGTTTCCTGTTCATCACCGGGCGGGACAAGGAAGTCCTCGTGTTGGGCGGCGGCAAGAAGGTCGCGCCCGAGGATTTGGAGCCGATCTACGGCAGCGCCCCCGAAATCGCCGAGGTGGCCGTGCTGGAGGACAAAGGCGCGCTCGTCGCCCTCGTGCGCCCGGATCGCGCTAAGCTGCACGACCGCGGAGCGACGAACCTGCGGGACGGCATTCGCGTGATCCTGGCGGAAAAGGCGCGCGATCTCCCCTCCTGGCAACGATTATCGGGGTTTGCCCTGACCGATGCGCCGTTGCCGCGCACCCGCCTCGGAAAATTCCGACGCTTCCTGCTGCCGGCAGTCTATGCCGAGGCGCTTGCCGGAGGGGCGCGGCGGGCCGCCCATGCGCTGATGCCGGAAGATATGGCGCTGTTGCATGATCCGACCGCAGAAGCGGTCTGGACCCTGCTGCGCGAGCGCTATCCGGAAGAAGAGCTCGACCTCGATGTCGACCTCGCTCTCGATCTGAACGTGGATTCGTTCGGCTGGATGGAAATTGCGGTCGAATTGCAGGACCGGCTGGACATCCATTTCTCCGAGACCGACATCGCCGGCATCCGGACAATTCGCGAGCTGCTGCGCTTAGCAATCGAACGGCGGAGCGGAGCCCGCGCGCCACCGCACGAAGAACCGGCGATGGCGACCGATTTCGAGCGCTGGCTCGCTCCGACAGGCATCTTGCTGACGGCGTTCGCCCTGGCGCTCTACACGCTCAACCGGCTGCTCATGCGCGGGTTGTTCCGGCTGCGCCTGACGGGTGCGGCGACATTGCCCGTCGCGGGTGCCTTCGTGATCACGCCCAACCACGTCAGCGATCTCGACGGGATGGTGATCGCCGCCGCACTACCGTGGTCCCAATTCCGGCGTCTTTATTGGGCGGGGGACTTGGTGCGCATGTTCTCCAACCCGCTCGCTCGCCTGTTCTGCCGCGCCGTGCACGTCTTCCCGGTCGACGCAGCCCATCCCGGCGCCGTGCTCGAAAGCGCCCGCCGGGTGCTGAAGGCAGGCCATGTGCAGGTCTGGTTCCCCGAGGCCTGGCGCTCGCCCGACGGCCGGCTGCAGCGTTTCCTACCCGGCGTCGGACAGCTGCTGCTGCGTAGCGGGGCGCCGGCGGTGCCGGCTTATATCGAGGGCGCCTTCGAGGCGCTGCCCCGGGGACGCCGCATGCCTAAGCTTCGCCAAATCACCGTGACTTTCGGCGGTCCCGAGCCGATCGAGATCTTGCGGGCCGCCGGCACCGGCCGCACCGACGAGGAGCGGATCAGTGTTGCGTTGCGCGAGCGGGTTGTGGCACTCGGTGCCGCATCGGGTGCCGTCGCCGGCGCTGAGCTAGCCGAATCGACAGCATCCGCTATTGAAGACCGCACGAATGCCGGCTGATGCGTGTGGGATGTCGCGGCAAGCGCGGAGGCATAACCGCGAGGCCGGCCGCCTTTGAGGGCGATCGGCCATCCGAACCGGCAATACCGAAATGCGCTTGGCGGGAACCGGCGTGACTGTCAGGCCGGGTGGAAGACGAGCGCGCGCAGCTCGATGCTTTCGCGCGGCGCCGCGTCGGGCGGGGTCGTCGGGTCGATGAACGACGTGTGAGGCATGAAGCGCGCGCGCCCGTCGGCCATGGTGTCGCAGCACTTCAACAAGAGAGCCGCGTGCGCCCGCATTTCCGGCGCGTAGAACCAGCGATGTGCCGGGTTGTAGGTGACCGAATAAGTCTCGCCGAGCCGGTCACGGTAGACGAGGTCCGAGGGCACGAGATCGGCGGCGGCCACCGTAGAGGCGTCGCACACGGCGGGCGGCGCATCGCGCAGAGGCCCATGGATCGGCCGCCACAGATTGATCACCTGGACGCGCCCGCGCAGCAATTCCTCGGCGTCCTCGCCCATCAGGTCGTGCACCCGCTGCGGGCCGGACTTGGCGGTGTGGTCGACATGCACGCGCGTTGCCGGCTGGCGCGGCACGTCTGGCTCCGGGTCGTAGGCGTAGTAACGGGGCCGCTCGGCCATCGGCGCGAGGTAATTTAGCTCGGCCTCGACAAAGGGCAGGTGGTCATAGCTGGTCATCCCGTGGCCCTTCTCTCTAGCCGGCGCTTAGAATGGCGGGAAGCGCGGCCAGTCCGCCCAATGGTCGGTCTCGGGCTTCGCGTAGGGCTGCCCGATCGCGTTGAGCGCCCGCGAGAACCATCTGCCGACAGCCCGCGCGGTGCGGAGCAAAGTGCGATCCCGTCGCGCCGGGGTTTGCGTCGATGTCGTCTGCATGTGAGTCACTCCTTTCCAAAACGTTGTTGCTCAGATGAATCAAGGCGGCGCGGGTGACCTCGATGTCACGCACCATGCGTTGGCCGAGCCCGGCGAGCTCGTGACGCGCGCGGCTGCGTCGCAGCCATTCGCGTAAGGTGTCGAGCACCCATTGGCCGGCATCGCTGAGCCCCTCCAGAGCTTCGCCATGCCGGACCGGCCGCGGGCTGCCCGGAGCCTTCGATAACGCGATCGCGGTCATATTAGGTCTCCTCACCTCTCGCGAGCGTTCGAGCCAACCGGACGAGCGAAGCGAAGCCATCTCGAGCCGTCTGCGCCCAAACGTCATCGGGATTGCGCGGTCGCTTTGTTCCTCGAAATGACAACCGAAAGTGCCCTAGCTCCTGACGTTCGAGATGGTGTTTATGGAATGGTCCGACAAACGAGATTTTTGAGACCTCGGTTTAGAATTTCTCATGCCTAGAAACACTGATCTCGCGCCCTTCAACGCGGCGCGCTCATTCGAGGCGGCGGCCCGGCGCCACAGCTTATCGACGGCATCCGCCGATCATGAACTCGCAGATGCCGCCAAATCCTCAGCGCTCGGCCGTGACGGCGGTACGGACGAATAATTGATGTAAATCAATGTATTCTTATGCGAGCGGTCGTAAAAGTCCGCTCAGGCCTTGAAAGTTCTGCCTACGTTCCTACATTTGCGTGGCGCCCGGCACCGCGCAAATCCTGCTGAAATTACCCGACCGGGCTCCCGGAGTTCTCCGAGGGGCGCGGTCTTTCTGTTCGCCGGCGCGCAAGCGAGCTGAGATGACAGCGACAACATTGAGCGAAAACAGAGGCGATGCGCTCGCCCACCTTCTGACCGACGCCAAACGGTTCCCGATGCTGAGCCCGGAGCGGGAACAGGAACTTGCTCTCGCGTGGCGAGACCATGGCGACGAAGCAGCCCTGCGGGATCTCGTCGGCAGCCACCTGCGCTTGGTGATCAAGATCGCCCGAGGCTTTGCGGGCTACGGCCTGCCAGTCTCCGATTTGATCGCCGAAGGGAATGTCGGGCTGATGCAGGCGGCGCAAAAATTCGATCCCGACCGCGGGTTTCGCTTTGCGACCTACGCGATGTGGTGGATTCGCGCGGCAATCCAGGAACACATCCTGCATTCGACCTCGATCGTGAAGATGGGCACGACGGCGGCCCAGAAGAAGCTGTTCTTCAATCTTCGTCAGCTGAAGGGCCGACTGGAGCAGTTCGAGGCTGGCGATCTCCCGCCCGAGACGATCGCGACGATCGCCGCCGAGCTCGGCGTGCCGGGGAAGGATGTCGTCGAGATGAACCGTCGCATGAGCGGGGCCGACGGATCGCTGAACGAGACCGTGCTGGAGGACGGCGAGATCGAGTGGCTCGATCGCCTCGTCGACGAGCGGCCGAGCCAGGAAACGCTGCTCGCCGAGGCCGACGAGATGACGCAGCGGCGCAAGCTGCTCGGCGAGGCGATGGCGCGGCTCAACGCGCGCGAGCGCGAGATCCTCGTTGAGCGCCGCCTGCGCGACGAGCCCTTGACGCTCGAGGATCTGAGCCGGCGCTTTCACGTCTCGCGCGAGCGGATCCGGCAGCTTGAGGTGCGCGCGGTCGACAAGCTGAGAAAGGGGATGCTCAGCGCTGCCGAGACACTCGGCCTACCCGCCGATTTCGCCGCGGCCTAGGGCTGGTTTCGGGCTGAGACCGTCCCTTCGAAGAGGTCCGTGGTTCCGAACGCAAACAGATCACCTGGAACCAGCCGTCGGCTCGCGCAGGGTTTGAGCGAGCGGCAACGCCGCGGCACAGAGAGCCGCCATTGCCCAGAACCCGTGCGCCCCAAAGCGCTCGAAAATTGGCCCGCAGGCGAGAGTTATTATACGGATCTGCGGAAATTTCTGGACACGAGTGTAGTCTCTAGCAGGTGCCGCCTATAGAGCGGGCGAAGCTGGAGCCCAGGCGACCGCACAGAGCGAGCGGATCAGGCCGTGGTTGGTGGCGAACCGGTTCCAGGCCATTTCGCAGGCATCCATGATGTCGGCCAGGCTGATAAACACCGAGTTG
>Ga0306923_10000495_pt1 | contig 31212 bp, 38 predicted proteins | sample sta12Can44000108_FD_203841 | JGI IMG/M metagenome (GOLD analysis project Ga0306923, IMG submission 203841) | Lab enrichment of tropical soil microbial communities from Luquillo Experimental Forest, Puerto Rico - statanox.12C.anox.44.000.108 (v2)... | ecosystem: Environmental > Terrestrial >... | reverse complement strand
AAAGACTGGCGGAGAGGGGGGGATTCGAACCCCCGGTACACGTTTTGCGCGTACAACGGTTTAGCAAACCGCCGCCTTAAGCCAACTCGGCCACCTCTCCGCGGCGAACACGATGCGGGCTACAATCGCATCGCCAGTATAACACCAAGTCTAGACGCACCCCGGCAGGTGTGATTCTGCTGCACCCGAAGAACTCGGGGATAGCATTACAACTTGTGCAGCAGAGTGTCGAGAAAATGTGCCCCTGCGAATGCTGCATTCGTGATTCTTCGCATGGGCGTTCTTACTGGCACGCTCGACATCACCGAGAACATAATGCGTTCCGTCATGTCACATCTGCTGCTACATCGCGACCAGTCCAATCGTCGGTACATCGTTTCGCCTGGGTTTCCGCAGCTCTCGGCGTCGTCCTGCACGAGTTGATCACCCTTCGTTGTACCGCCATCTTCTTGGTGGCCAGCTGTAGTTTCCTCACGCGGCGGCCCGTAAACTCAGGCCTGCTCTAGCGGCCCGGTCTTTATCTCTTTACGAATCTGATCGTCCTCCCGCTATCCTGGCTGCCAAAACCCGCAGCACAATAACGCCGTCCTCGCAAATCAGCGGCGTACTCAGGGTGAGTTCCTGAACGGCCTTATCATTGCTTTCTTCGTTCGCAGAGAGGCGGCTTCGGCAGGGCCTTGACGGCGTCAACAGGTGTGAATAGGATGGCGCGCTTTCGTCGGTATCCCTGACCGAGGCGAGATTGCCGTTATGTCCACTCTTTATCGCGCCGAAAATGTGGGGAGCTTGCTGCGTTCCCCGGCACTGCTCCAAGCACGTTTCGCTCACGCGAACGGCCAGCTGAGTCTCGATCAATTACGCGTCGCAGAGGATGATGCCATCCTAGAAGTCTTCAAAGGCCAGCGCAAGGCAGGCTTGCCCGTCTTCACCGACGGCGAACTGCGCCGCGGTTCTTGGCTGACAGATATGGCCGACGCAGTCGAAGGGTTCGTACAAGAGAGAGTCACGCTCGATTGGAAAGGTCCTGGCGCGGGCCTGGAGGGCAGCACGGCGCAAGTCGTCGGCCGAAATTTGCACAAGATTCGAAAAATGACCGCCCACGAGGTGCCGCTACTGAAGAAAGCCGCGCCCGGACCTTTTAAGATCACACTCCCGGCCCCTTCGAATTTCATGGTGGCCAGTTACAAGTCCGGTGTCACCGATCGATTCTATGCTTCCTACGACGACCTGCTTGGTGATCTCGTCGAATTCACGCGCGATGAAATCCGCTGGCTTGTGGCCGAAGGCGTCACCTACATCCAACTCGACGCCCCCTACTACTCGCACTATCTCGATCCCACCCAGCGCGAGCGCATACTGTCTCAAGGCTTCGACCCTGACGAGCAGTTTGAGAAATCGGTTGCGGCCGATAATGCGGCGTTACAGGACGCGCCGCGAAGCAAGGTCCATTGCGCTGCACACATATGCCGCGGGAATAGCCGCAGCCGCTGGTATACCGAAGGCGGCTATGATGCCATCGCCGAAAAGCTTTTCGGTTCACTCGATGTCGATACCTTTCTTCTTGAGTACGATAGCGAACGCGCTGGCACATTTGAGCCGTTGCGCTTCGCGCCGCGCGGCAAGAGTATAGTCCTCGGTCTGGTCACCACGAAGCAGCCCCTGCTTGAGTCCGAAAGCGACCTGCGCCGGCGGATCGACGAGGCCGCGCATTATGTCCCGCTTGAAAACCTTGCCATCAGCACGCAATGTGGCTTTGCTTCGATCGCGGCGGGAAATCTGCTCTCGATCGACGACCAGTGGCGCAAGCTCGCCCTGGTAGTCGATACTGCCCGCACGGTTTGGGGCTAACATGCCTAATCTTTCGACATCAATGGAAAAGGAACATCTCTCGGCTCTTGCCGCATCTCTAGTCTTCAGCGCTAGAGTTCTGGAAGGGGACAAAATGTCGAGGAACCTGGAAGGCAAAGTTGCCGTTGTTATTGGTGCGTCCAAAGGAATCGGAGCCGGAATTGCCAAGCATCTGGCAGCCGAAGGACGTCGGTTGTAATCAATTATTCATCGAGCCAGGAAGCGGCTGATCGCGTGGTTGGCGAGATCATCCACAAGGGCGGCAAAGCGATTGCCCTCGCGCCGACGTATCCAGACAGGCCGATATCGAGCAGTTCTTCGCTCAGACCAAGAAAGCATTCGGCTGGCTCGACATTCTCGTCAACAACGCCGGCGTTTACGAGTTCGGTTCGCTCGAGTCGGTCACCGAAAAGGCGTTTCGCCGCATGTTTGATCTGAATGTCCTGGGTTTGATTCTCACTTCTCAGCAGGCCGCCAAGCATTTTGGGCCGGAGGGTGGCAGCATGGTGAGTGTGAGTTCACTGGCAAGCCAACTGGCGCCCGCCTACCGAGCCATGTATAAGGCAACCAAAGCAGCGGTCGATGCGGACACGAAATCGCTCGCGAAAGAACTTGGGCCGCGAAAGATTCGTGTCAACGCCATCAATCCTGGAATGATTCTGACCGATGGAGTTTCATGCCGGGGGAATCAATGACGGCGATTATCGCAAGGAAATGGAGGCGCGGACGCCTCTCGGGCGCATCGGCGAAGTGGAAGATGTTGCTCCCGCAGCCGTGTTTCTTGCCTCGCCCAATGCGTTTTGGATTACCGGCGAAACGCCGGTCATCGCCGGGGGTTTGAAGTGACAGCCCCCTAGGGCCTTTTGGGCACGAGCAGTTTTGCCGTGAAGATTTGCACGGGTTCGCTGTGCTGATTGAGCGTTGTGATTCGTACTTTCAAGATGGCTTGATTGGGTTTGGAGCGTGAAGGTATGATCTCCACGATCTCGCTTTCTACATGGAGTGTGTCGCCGGCTCGCGTCGGTCTCGGCCACTCAATTTCCCCGCCCAGGCCGACCAATCCGCCCGCAATCTGCAATCCTCCGCTGACGGTCAATCGCATGGTGGCCGCAGCGGTGTGCCATCCGCTCGCCGCCAGCCCCTGAAAAATGCTCTGCCGTGCCGCCTCCTGGTCCAGGTGAAAGGGCTGCGGGTCAAATTCCGCAGCGAATGCTTTCATTCTGTCCAAATCCATCTGATAAAGAGGGGAAGCGAATCGCTGTCCCACATGAAGATCATCCAGGTACAGTTCTTTCGAGTCTCTGTTTGTCATTGGGAATCACCGATCTTAGTTTTGCGGAACCGCACCGACGATCCGTCGTCCGACGAATACTACATCGGAAACCGCCGTTGCCGTTGATGCAACCCGGAAGCGCTGTTTCGGTATCATCCACACTATGGCATCCCGGCCTGCCAACTCGTCCGTCGGCCCCAAGGCTGTGCAATCGCAAATCGTCTCGCCCGCTGCCCTCCAGCTTTCCTCTGCGCTATCAGGGGCTTTGCAACGTTGCTGGAAGAGGGCAGCTGCGCCGAAGGACTGGCATCTGGCGCGCGAGCAGTTTATGGCCGTGCTCGAGCGGAGCGTCGCTCATCGGTTTGGCGATGGGCTCCCCGCCGAAAAAGCCGTTGAAGAATACCTCGACGGGTTGTATGCCCACGACCTGGCCCTGGCCAGCGCATGCAGCGCTGGAAATCTGGCTGCCTGGGAATTCTTCGTCTCTCAATTTCGTCCGGAGCTTTATCGCGCCGCGCGGGCTATTGCCGGTCAGGCCAACTCGCGCGAACTGGCCGACTCGCTTTACGGGGACTTGTACGCTCTCGGCGAATCGGACTGCCCGCGCAAATCCCTGTTCGATTATTTTCACGGACGCAGCAAACTCACCACCTGGCTCCGCGCCGTACTCGCTCAGCGCCATGTGGACGAAATTCGGCGAACACGCAAGGCAGAGCCGCTGGAGGATGAGACGGGCACGGAACGCCGCGAAATTAACGAGCAAGCAAGGGCTCGAGAGGACTCAAACCGTGCAGCCCCGGATACAGAAAAGGCTCGCTACACTGCCGCGTTGCAAGCCACATTGACCGCCGTACTCACATCGCTTTATTCGCGCGACCGCTTGCGTCTCGCCTACTACTACGCGGACGGTCGAACGCTGGCCGAAATTGGTCGCCTGCTGGGCGAGCACGAAGCCACCGTCTCGCGGAAACTGGAGCGAACACGCCGCGATGTGCGAGCCAGAGTAGAAACGGTTCTCCGTGAGCAGAAAAACTTTAGCGATGCGCAAGTGCGTCTTTGTTTTGCATATGCGCGCGGCGAATGGCCCTTTGATCTATCGGAAGCCTTGCGTTCTGATAGCTCTTCGCCCAAGCTGACACAGCAGCCCGATGTCCCAGCTCCGGATTAGCCGAGCGCAAGATTTGAAATTTCGCGCGTTCTAGCGGATGGAGGAAAATAGTTTCATGGTTTGGCGTGAGGACAAGACATGGGCGGCCAATCTGTTGCGCCAGAGCCTGCGCGATTCTGCCGAACCCTGTCCTGGTCCTGAAGTCTTGGCGGCCTATTTCGATCGATCCCTCGATGCCAGTGAAACAGCGCGCTTCGAGCTGCATCTTTCCGAGTGCTCAATTTGCCGCGAACATCTCGCGGCGATCGATCGCGCGGACCAAGCGGTTTCCGGTGACCGGGCAGGGCCGCATCCGTCCTCGCCAAGGGCCTGGCTCTGGGATTGGCGCTGGCTCGCGCCCGCCACGGCTGCGCTGATCATTGCCGGAGTGTGGATGGCACGACGCCCCCCACCAAAAACCGGCGCCCAGCAGCAACCACTGGTGGCCATGTCTCAGCCAACAGCAGCTCCGAACGCCCTGCCGGCAGTAAAGCAAGAACCAGGCGGCCGCGGACCGACCACCACGACTGAGAGGCGCGAATACGCGCACAAGGCAAGCGCTCGGCCGGAAAGCGCCGGGCCCCCGCCAGAACCTACAGCGAACGAGGCCCGGGACTTGGCCATTGGGGCGAAGACATCGCCATCGAACCTGGCACCTAGCGCCCCAGCGCAAGACCAAGAGCTGGCCCGAAACCGAGTGAGCAGTGAAGGCGCGCAGCACACAGATGCTCTCGAAAAAAAGGACAAAGACCTAGATAACCGTGCCGCTCTGAGCAGTTCACCTGCATCTGGCATGGTTTCGGGAAATGCCGGTGCGCCTGCCTCGCCCGCTCGACCGCCCACCACTGCAAACCGCGCAGAGCGGGACATCGCAGGGGATCCTGCGACAGAAGCTGTCGAACCTCAATCTGGAGGCGTCGGGATGGAATCCCGGCAGGCGCCTGCGCGTGTCCTTGATCAACGCATCGAACCGAGTTCTCAAGGGCGATCGTCGGCTGTCGCCATCCAAGCTGTCGAACGGCGCTCCGTGCAGATGATCAGGACGCCTGACCCGAAGGTGCTCTGGAGAATCGCAGAGGGCGGCTTCGCCGAGCGCTCGACCGATGGCGGCAGATCCTGGAGCGGCCGGCTACTGGACAGCGACGCGCAACTCACCGCGGGCTTTGCCCCTTCGGTTGAGGTCTGCTGGGTAGTTGGCCGTAACGGCGCCGTTTTCCTCACCACTCATGAGAGCGATTGGAGACGAATCCAGCCGCCGATTAACGCTGATTTCACAGCAGTCACGGCGCAAGACGCATTTTCGGCAACCATCACTAGCGCAGACGGCCGCAGATTCGTGACCACCGACGGCGGCAATCACTGGAGTTCCGCGCGGTAATTCCCTATTCTTCGCTGAGCTGGGCTGCAAGAAATCCCGCCTTTCTCGTTCTCTGTTCTGCAGCATGCACTCATGAGGAGACAACTTATGTCATCACCAAAAAGGTGGGCCTTGGCGATCCTGTTTGCGGCAGCCATCCTATGGCCAATCGAAAGCAGGCCAATCGAAGCCCGTAACGTGAATGAGAAGGCCGATCAGGCCAGCACCACGGAAAAGGATCAGACCGACCTGTCCGTTACGATTTACAACTCGAATCTCGCCTTGGTGCGCGATGCTCGCCAGATTCATCTCCCGTCCGGCCTATGGCCCCTTCGATTTGAAGACGTCGCCGCGTCGATCATGCCCGCGACCGTGCATTTTCGCTCGCTCAGCGATCCTGCCAAGCTCAGTGTTGTCGAACAAGATTACGAGTACGACCTGCTCGACCCCCAGAAGCTTTTGCAGAAATATGTCGGTCGCGAATTGACCGTCATGCGCACCGAAGCGGACGGTGATCGAACGAAATGGATTCCGGTAAAAGCTCTGCTGCTCGCGGACAACAACGGCGGGACCGTCTGGAAAATTGGCGATGAAATCGTTACCAACGCGCAACCGTACAGTTTTCCTGATCTTCCCGGAAATTTGTACAGCCGGCCAACCCTGGTCTGGACGCTCGACAATCGCGGCGCGGACGGGCAGAAAGTCGAGGCGTCCTATCTCACCAGCAATGTGAATTGGAGCGCAGATTACGTGCTCACCGTTGGCCGCGATGAGAAAAGGGCAGATCTCGACGGTTGGGTCACCTTGGTGAACAACAGCGGAGCTGCGTACCGCGACGCGCAGCTGCAACTCGTCGCTGGCGACCTTCATCGCACGCCACAAGTCATGGAAAACGAGCGCGCCATGATTGTGAAGGACATGGTTGGAGCACCGGCATCGGCGCCATTTGAGCAAGAGAACTTTTCGGAGTTTCATCTGTACACGCTCGGGAGGCGCACCTCGATCCAGAACAACGAATCGAAGCAGATCAGCCTGTTGAACCGCACGGATATTCCGGTCGAAAAGCAACTATCGGTCGAAGGGCAGCCGTACTACTACCGGAATGCGCAAGGACTGGGCAACGCCATTGCGCAGCCTGTGAAGGTTTTCTACCGTTTCCAGAATGACCAAAAATCCGGGTTGGGGATGCCCTTGCCTCTAGGAACCGTGCGCGTCTACCAGGCCGATGCGAAGGGCGGAGTCCAGTTTGCGGGCGAAGACACCATCCATCACACACCAAAAGACGAAGAGCTGCGCATCTACGTCGGCAACGCGTTTGATGTGGTGTGCGAGCGCAAGCGCACCGATTACAAGAAGCTCGCACCCGACGTCTTCGAGATGGAGTATCAGATCAGTTTGCGAAATCACAAGGACGACGCCGTCAGCGTAAAAGTGCGCGAGCCAATCGGCGGCGATTGGGAAGTTGTGAGCTCAAATTACAAGTGGACCAAGCTCGATGCGTCGACGATCGGCTTCGAGGTTCCGGTGGAGAAAAACGGGAGCTCGACACTGGACTATCGCGTGCGCGTGAAATGGTAGCGGGAGTAGCCGGCAAAGATCAGCAGGGCGTGGAACTGCGCGCGCCGCAGGAGGAATCGGAGGAAGAATGGTCGATCAGAGCGAGTTCATGAGCGTACAGGGGGTTCGACGGGAATTCCTTGGCCAGGTCTGCGAGCAGGGCGCGCGCCCGGCCCACCTCATGTTCGCGCTCGTAGGCCAGCGCCAGCATAATTTTCGCGAACGGCGAGAGATAATGCCCGTGTTCGGCGGCGCGCTGCATCAGCTCGATTCCGTGCTCACGATCACCGTGCACTCCCCCGAACCATAGAAACGCACGCTTGTATCCGGGCAGGCAGCCAATCACATAGTTGCTGGCGCCGAGCGCTAGATAGGCGTCCTGCGCCTCCGGGTCGTTGGCCAAGAGTTTTGTAGCCTCGGCCTCGGCTTGCTTCATCAGGCTGAGTCCGGCCATTTGCTTTTTGATGATCAACGCGTCGTAGTCCGATTCCATGCCATCCGCCATGGTGAGAACCAGCAGGGCCTGGCGGTCATTGGGGTTCAATTTCAGCTGCGCCTTGGCGATTTCGCGCGCGCGCGAATTTGCGAGCAAAAACGGCTCGTTGTGATTCTCAGCGGGGCTGCCCTCCACACCCTTCAAAAACCGTTCGTCGTTCAAAAAGAAGGCGGAGGTGAAGACGCCCTTGGCGTTGAACTGCTCATAGAGATGACTCGCCGCCTCCGCAACCGCGCCCATGGGATCCTGCGGCCGAGCTCTTTCGTAGGCCAGAAATTTCGATCGCGCACCCTCGAAATTCAGTTCATACAAATTGCGGAAGCCCGCGTCCAGAAGTACGGGAACAGGATCGGCCGAGAAGGTAGCACCGCCCTCTGGTTCGGCTGTCGCGGGCGTAAGCGATTGTGCGATAGCGGAATGATAGGCGAGCAACACGAGCGTGGTGAAAACACCCGCCGCGATCAGCGCCTGATTTCTAAAATTGCGTCGCAAAAGAACTCCAAGATCAACTGCGCGATTCCAGAGGACCTTGATGGGACACTCATACCACACGTATTGGAGACGTGCCAGGTCCCTAAAGGTTGCATGACTCGCTTATCCTACAGATTATTCAGTACGAACTCCGTGATCTTCTTGTACAGCTCGATACGAGCAGGTAAGTCGGTTATACCATGCCCGCGCCCGGGAAAGATCACCAGGTTCGTCGGGTACTTCCCAACTCGAATCAGGTCGTTCAGCAGTTCGGCGCTGTTGGCGAAGTGGACATTGTCGTCTCCGGTCGAATGCACCAGCAGCAATTTTCCCTCAAGCCCCGTCACGTGGTTTACCGGTGAAGAGTCCTGGTAACCCTCCGGGTTGTCTTGCGGGCGGCCCATGTAGCGCTCGGTATAGGCGGTATCGTAGAGGCGCCAGTCGGTAACCGGCGCGACGGAAACGCCGGCCTTAAACACGCCGGGCGCATTGAACATGGCCACCAGCGTCATCGTGCCGCCATAGCTCCATCCGGCGATTCCGATCCGCGACCCATCGACATAGGGAAGCGACTTCAAATACTTCACACCCGTGAGCTGATCTTGGAGTTCGATTCTGCCGAAGTGATGGTAAATAGGCGTCTCGAACGCGTGGCCCCGCCCGAATGATCCGCGATTGTCAAGAGTGAAAACGATATAGCCATTCTGAGCCATCATCTCGAGCCAGAGATACTCGCTGCCCTCCCACTCATCGCGTACCTGCTGAAGCTGGGGGCCGCCATAGACATAGATCAGGACCGGATATTTGCGGGAGGGGTCGAAATTGGGCGGACGGATCATCCAGGCGAAGAGCTTTGTTCCGTCATCGGCGGCAAGATTGAGAAATTCGATCCGGGAGAACTGGTAATCGCTCAGTTCGGCGACTTTATTTTCCTTGATCACTGCGACTTGCGAGCCATCGGCTCGGTACAAGTCCTGACGAGGAGGGGACATCGCGTTCGAATAAGTGTCGGTGAAGCCGGACGCGTCAGACGCAAAGATGGCCACATGTGTGCCATTCTGGCGCGTGACCCGCGCGATGGATTTGTCGCTAAGTGAAAGGCGGTAGATCTGCGTGCCGAGGAGGTCATCCTTATTGGACATGAAGTAGATCAAGCCACGCGCTTCATCCACGACGGGATGGCTATCGCTACCCGGCCCAAATCCACCGGTGCCGGTGATCCCCCACTCGCCACTGCTCAACTGATCGAGCTGCTTTCCAGATAGGTCGTAGAGATAGTAATGGCGGAATCCGCTGCGCTCGCTTGACCAAAGGAAGCGCTGGTTATCCGCGAAAAAATACAGATCGTCGGAGAGGTTGATCCAGTATTGGTCACTCTCGGTGAGAACCGTCTGGCAACCTCCGGTTTCGGCGTCGCAAAACAGGAGGTCCAGGCGAGTTTGTGCGCGATTCAGGCGTTCGATGGCCACGCGACGTCCGTCTCGCAGCCAGACCACTCGCGCCAGATAGACGTCCGCGTTACTACCGGTGTCCATCCATTTCGTTTCGCCCCCATCGACGGAGATGACACCGACGCGCACGATAGGATTCGCCTCGCCCGCCTGCGGAAAACGCTCGTACGCGGTGGCTCCGATGGGGGAACTCATATCGACCAGCGGATAGCGGGTCACCGGTCGCTCGTCCATTTCGTAGTAGGCGATTTTGGAGGAATCGGGTGACCACCAGTAAGCGGTCCCACATTCAAGTTCTTCCGGATAAAGCCAATCGAGCTGGCCTCTTAGGACCTCCTCGCTGCCTCCCGTCGTGAGCGGCTTGGATTTTCCTGTGGCCACATCGGCGAGCCAAAGGTTTCTCTCGCGCACATAGCTCACCCATTTTCCGTCGGGAGAAAACTTCGGATCTTCGATACCCGCGTCGCCGGTCGTGAGCGGCTCTGAACTCATGGTTTTAAGATCGAGGAGCACGAGGCTCGATCCTCCGATGAAGAGCAGCGTATTGCCGGAAGGGGACCAACGATAGTTGTCCGGCTGCACGCGGCCAAGACCAGTTGACTGAATGGCCTGCTCTCTTTCCGGCTGCATCACTTGCGCGAGGACATCGGCATGGATAAGAATTTTGCGCTCGCCGCTGGCCGCATCGATGGTCCACATTTCGAGAGTCAACCCGCGGCGGTCCAGAAAGGAAATGCGCTTGGAGTCAGGACTCCACTCGAGGCCTTCGACAAGGTAACCGCTCAGGCTCGGCGCGCTGTAGATGCGTTCGACGGTAAGGGCTTTTGAGGCCTTGGGGTGCGCAAAAGCGGCTCCCCCGAGAGAGGCCAGGGTCAAGGCCACACCCAGAGGACGGACCAGCCAGGCCCAGGGGCCTTGTCGACTGCACCTGGTTTTGCGGGGCCATCTCCGCCTTCCTTCGTTTCGTGTGGCAGATCGGAAAATCATCAAATCTCCTGTACAGAAGGGTGTTGCTAGAGGGCAAGAGGGTTTCCGGACGTCATGAACCACGTGCCGTGTCGCTAACCGACCACTCGTGCTTGGTAGTGCTTTGTCCATGATGCATTAGGCCAGATGCATTGCAAGCAGGAAGTGCCTGTTCAGACCGCTTACATTTCGCATCTGCCATTCACAGGCGCCGTTCGACATCCTTGCTTAGAGTGTTTCTAACCCATCCACACGACCCGGGACTGCATTTGTAACAGGGCCGCGAGGAAAACTTGCCTACGGACTCCTCTGGGCGGCATTGCGGGGTAAGAAACGCAACCGGTGGCCGGGCGAGTCCGTGCTCGTGAGCATCCTATAATGCGCGGGGCGTGCAGGCGGGCTTCTATGAAGCAGATCATCGAAAAGTTCTTGCAGTATCTGCAATACGAGCGGAACGTTTCGCCAGGGACTGTCGCCGAATACAAGCGCGATATCGAGCAGTTTCAGCACTTCCTGACCCCGCCGGGCGAGAAGAGGATGCCCCTTAAGGAAGTGGATCATCATGTCGTGCGCGAGTACATGAATTGGATGTACGACAAGAGATTCGCCAAGGTGTACATCGCGCGCAGGCTTTCCTCGCTGCGAACGTTTTTCAACTACTGCATGCGCGAGAACTACGTCACCAGAAATCCGGCCAAGCTGGTGAACGCGCCAAAGATTCCCAAGCGTGTGACGCAGGTACAAACGGCGGCGGAACTGAATGCCTTTCTGGATAATCTCGGCAGCATCGGCGAGCAAGCGCGGCGTCGGCGCAAGCTGACCGCGCACTCCGAGTATGACACAAGAATTCTGCTGAAGCGCGATCGCGCGATTCTGGAGCTGCTTTATGCCTCCGGGCTGCGCGTGAGCGAAATTGTGGGGCTGAGCGTCGGTAAACTGGATAGGCAGGGACAGATGGTTCGTGTTCTAGGCAAGGGTCGAAAAGAGCGCGTGGTGCCGTTCGGCGCGAAAGCAAGGACGGCACTGGAGGCTTATTGGCCCCTCCGCGATGAGCTGCTGTCGCAGGCGCACGGGAAGGCGGATTACGAAGCCGTGTTTCTGAATCACCGGGGCGGACGCCTAACCAGGCGATCCGTCTACACTTTAGTGAAGAAGTACGCGCGGCTAGCGAGCGTCAACTGGGATTTGCACCCGCATTCCCTCCGGCATGCCTTTGCCACGCATCTGCTGGCTGACGGCGCGGACCTGCGCGCGATTCAGGAGCTGCTGGGACACGTCTCTCTTTCAACCACCCAGCGATACACGCAGGCGAGCATCCGGCAGTTGATGGAAGTGTACGACAAGGCTCATCCACACGCGTGAGCTACACCGATAGTGCGGCTGGCAGGACCTTCGCGTTGAAACCCGCCCCCTCGGCCGAGGTCCTTAAAACAGCCACTCCGCTGCTGTCACCCGAACGACCAGAACCCGGTTGGAGGGACAAGACCCCACCGCAGCGGGGGTCCCTTTTCAGTCCCGCACTAGTGTCGGGGCGAGTTGAGATCGCGGGTGAACATCAGCTTTAAGGTGACTTTGTCCGATGCGGGGGTAACGCCGAAACCAACCCCCGTTTCGATCGCGGCGAATCTTGTAACCCGATCGAGGATTGCCCAGACCTCGTGCGTCTGCTGGTCGGTCGCATAAAATCCACGCAGGGGGCCGACATCGGAGTACTCTTCGGCCGCCAGAGCGAATTTGTCCGTAAACTTGTAGGCGATGCGGGCAGCCGGCGCGAAGTCAAGGTTGCGAAATCCGCCACGCCAAGAATTGTCGAGGATCGGGTTGGCAATGAGATCGACCTTGTGGAGATGGAGGCCGAGGATGGGCCGAATCTCGGAAGTGAACCGATAGGCGTCCCAATAGCTGGCGTTGTAACTGAATTCAAAATTGCATCCGTAAAACAGTGTGCGCTTGGCGGCCTCTGGGGAGACAAAGAGCAGCCGAATTTTGAGACCGTCGAAGGTCGCGCCGTGACTCTTGGAGATGCTGTAGAGAGGAAGATAGAGGCCCGCTTCGAACCAGTCGGTTACACCGTAGGCCCACTCTGTCACGCCGTTGAAGGAATGATCCGCGACGACCGCGCCCGGAAAACGCGGCGTTTCGAGGCCATCGGGCGTGAAGTTATTGTGCCAGGTCAGATTGAATACGCCGACGGGTGCGATCGTGGCGTCGTAGACTTGGATTTCGTCGGTTTGAGCGAAAATGGCGAGCGGCGCAGCCATGAAAATCGCCATCGCTGCCAACACATAAAGCCGCATTCCTTTGAGACTTTCCATGCCGCGGTGAGGTTGCAGTTTTAAGCGCATGAAAGAACAACGACGTCCTCGCCACCAGGGTTGGGGCCAGGCGATCGGGGTGGGAAACAAGTCCTTTTTAGGCAGTCAGGGAGCTGGCGGGAATGAAAGCCCCGGGGTTGCGCGCGGGCGTCACGGCGACCGCCGGCATCGTCGAGCGGTCGATGCGATTATAAAGCGTGTCGCGTTCAACAGGGACGCGGCCCGCCGCGCGGATCAGCTTTTCCAGTTCGGCGCGCGTGAGATGCTCGGGCGTGGTGGCGCCGGCATCGTGGTAAATCTTCTCCTCGACGACTGTGCCGTCCAGATCGTTCGCGCCAAAGCCCAGCGCGATTTGCGCGATGCGTGGCGTCAACATGATCCAGTAAGCCTTAATGTGATCGAAATTGTCGAGCAGAAGGCGAGACACGGCGATCGTCTTCAGCGCATCGATTCCGGTGGGCTTAGGTAGGTGGGCCAGGCCGGTGTTGGAAGGATGAAACTCGAGCGGGATAAAGGCGACGAAGCCATGCGTCTCGTCTTGCGTTTTGCGGAGGCGCACGAGATGGTCGACGCGCTCCTCGAGCGTTTCCACGTGGCCGAAAAGCATCGTTGCATTGGAGCGCAGACCGATTTCATGCGCCGCGCGGGCAATCGAGAGCCACATCTGTCCAGAGACTTTGTGGTCGCAAATGATGCGGCGCACGCGCGGATGAAAAATCTCGGCGCCGCCACCGGGAAGCGAATCAACGCCCGCTTCCTTCATCTTCAGCAAGGTATCTCTGATCGAGAGTTTAGAGATGCGCGCGTAATAGTGCACTTCGACCATGGTGAAGGCTTTCAGGTGCACGTGCGGGAAGCGCTGTTTCAGGCCGCGGATCAAGTCGAGATAAAACTCGAACGGAAGATCAGGGTGCAGCCCGCCGACGATGTGAAATTCCGTGGCCCCTTCGGTGACTCCTTGCGCGGCGCGGGCGAATACTTGCTCCAGAGAAAAGGTATAAGCGCCCGACGCATCAGGCGAGCGGCCGAAGGCGCAAAGCTTGCAGTGCGCGACGCAGACGTTGGTAGGATTGATGTGGCGATTGACGTTATAATAGCAGATGTTGCCGTGACGCTGTTCGCGGACATGATTGGCCAGCCAGCCGACGGCGAGCAAATCATGCGACTGCCAAAGCGCCAGCCCGTCCTCGGGTGCAAGACGCTCGCTGGCGAGCACTTTCTCGGCGACGGGTTCAAGCCGCGGATCCGCGATTTGGAGTTTGGCGCTCATTTTGAGGACGAGCTATCGGCGCACCACTACTAAGGCAGCGCCCCAAAACAGCAGGAACAATAAACTAATATAGCCATTCACCGCGAAAAACGCAGCATTCATTTTGCTGAGGTCGCTAGGTTTTACAAGCGAGTGCTCGTAGGCGAGCAGCGCGGCAACGACGGCGACTCCCGTCCAGGCCGGCCAGGATAGATGGAAGCTCCAGGCCACCCAGATCAGCAGCAGGACCATCAGGGCATGTACGGCACGGGCGAATCGAAGCGCCTTGGCGATGCCCATTTTCCTTGGAATCGAATGCAAGCCGGCGGACTTGTCGAACTCCACGTCCTGGCAGGCGTACAGGACGTCGAAGCCGCCAACCCAAAGTGTGACCGCGGCGCAGAGGATCAGCACGCGCCCATCGAGCGAGCCCCGAACCGCGATCCACGCCGCTGCGGGCGAGATGCCCAGGCAAAAACCGAGGACAAAATGCGACCAGGAGGTAAAACGCTTGGTATAGGAGTAGAAGAACAAGATGGCGAGCGCTACTGGCGAAAGTTCGAGCGCGAGTCGGTTTAGCTGCCACGCGGCGATGACCAGCAGCAGCGCGGCGGCGATTGTGAAACCCCAGGCGAAGCCGACGGAGAGTTCGCCCTTGGGCAGCGCGCGATTGGCGGTGCGCGGGTTCTGGCGATCGTACTCGATGTCGGCGATGCGATTCATGGTCATTGCCGCAGCGCGAGCCCCGACCATAGCCAGGATGATCCAGAGAATTTGGCGCCAGGAGGGCAGGCCGCCAGTTTGGCCCGCGGCGAGCAAGGCTGCTACCAGAGCAAATGGCAGGGCGAAGACGGAGTGCTCGAATTTGATCATTTCGAGCACGGTGAGTACGCGATTTCTGGTCATTTTGTTTAGATAAGATGTAACAGAAGGGGCGAAGACACCGCCGATGGGCGGAGAGGAGGGGCACCTTCTCTGATTCCTGTCTGCCCTGCTTTTTCCTGACCGCCATGTTTCATTGATTCGTTCCGCTCCTAGCGCCACCAGTCCATCGAAACTGCTTCTCTTGTATCAAGCCGAGCTGAGCAAGGACGCGACAAGCAAACTGCTCAACGGTGTCCGCGATCGTTTGGGGCTGGTAATAAAAGGCGGGCATGGCGGGCATCACTGTGGCGCCGGCATCATGGACACGCAGCATGTTTTCAAGATGGATGCGATTGAGCGGCGTTTCGCGAAGACAGAGAATGAGCGGCCGGCGTTCTTTTAGGCAAACGTCGGCGGCGCGCGTAAGAAGGTCATTTGCGATACCCGTCGCCAGCGCGCCGAGGGCGCCTGCCGAGCAAGGGATGATGACCATGGCCTCGGCGGCGGCACTGCCGGACGCGATGCTTGCGCCGATGTCTTTATTGGGCAGGTATTTGATTTTTTCCGCGGCCCCGCCCGTGAGGAGCGAAGGGAGCTTCTTGCCATCGGCCGTGACGATGCCGAGTTCCGTTGACAGCAAGCGCAAGCCCGCATCGCTTGCGATCAGGAAAACGCGAGACACGCGTTTATCGGCATCCAGCAGGCGCAAAAGCGCTTGCGCGTAGAGAGCACCGCTCGCGCCGGTGATTCCGACCGTGAGGGTGCGGCGCTCTGGGTTTGTTGCCCCCATGTATTCGGAAATCCGAGTCTAGGGGTCGAATTTCGAGAAAGTCAAGGCAAGCAACCACAGTTTGTCCGCCGCTGAGCTTTGGCCCACACCGCAACAGGCCATGGGTCAGCACCCCGAACTGGACAATTCTCATCTTGCCGCAACTCTTTAGGCACGCTTGATCGCGCGAACGAGCAAGAGCAACAACACGGCCCCCAGCGTTGCCATCACAAGACGCCCGAGCAACGTGTACGCCGCAATGCCCAAAAGGGTGAAAACGAATCCGCCCAGGACGGCGCCGACGATGCCGAGAAGGAGGTCCATCAGTAGACCCATTCCGCGGCCCCTGACAAGCTTGCTCGCGATCCATCCGGCAAGCACTCCGATCAGGATTTCCCAAACGAGCCACCAGGGGCTGAAAAGCATCGCTTCTCCTTTCAGGCGAACGCGGCGTTGATGGCTGCCAGCAACGCGGGTTCTTCATCCGGAAATACGGTGCGCAGATCGAGCACGAGCCGATCACCCGCGATGCGCGCGATGACGGGAGGGCCGGTGCGCGGTTTCCGTAAGCGCTCTTCGACGGCAGCCGGGGAGCGGCTGCGGCTTTTGATCGAGATCAGCTGGGTCGGCAGCTTTTGGTCGGGGGTAGCACCGCCACCGATCACCGAAAATCCGGGGTTGAGCCTGATCTCCACGGTGGATGAAAGCGAGGCCGCCAATCCCTCCGCGAAAGCTTCTGCCCGAAGCGCAATTTCGGCGGAGGGAGTGCCAATCATGCGCAGAGCAGGAATTTCCTCGAGAGCGCCCCGATAGTAGGCATTGAGCGTCGCTTCGAGCGCGGCGATGGTGAGTTTATCGACGCGCAGAGCGCGGAAGAGCGGGTTGCGGCGGATGCGGGCGACTACGCTCCGTTTACCGGCAATGACTCCGGCCTGCGGGCCGCCCAGCAGCTTATCGCCGCTGAACGACACCAGCGTAGCTCCGGCGCCGCAACTGGCCCGTACAACGGGCTCGGCGATTCCCGCAGAGCTGAGATCGGCTAGGCAACCCGAGCCGAGATCCTCGAAAACGGGAAGGCGTTTTCGGCGGCCGAGCGCGACGAGTTCCTCAAGCGAAGGGCGCTCGGTGAAACCGCTGACCCGAAAATTCGACGGGTGGACGCGCAGGAGCAGCCGCGTATTTTTGTTGATTGCGCGTTCGTAATCGCGCATGTGCGTGCGGTTCGTCGTTCCCACCTCTCGAAGCACTGCGCCGCTTTCCGACATGATATCGGGGATGCGGAATCCATCACCAATTTCGATCAGCTCGCCGCGCGAGACAACTACTTCGGCGCCTTTCGCAAGGGTATGCAGCACAAGGAAGACGGCCGCGGCGTTGTTGTTCACGACAATGGCCGCTTCCGATCCGGCCAGCTCAGAGAGTAAACGCGTCGTGTGGACGTCGCGTTTGCCGCGTTCGCCGCGATCGATGTCGTACTCGAGATTCGAATAGCGGACGGCGGTCTCGGCGATGGCCTCCGATGCGGCGCGAGCGAGAGGGGCGCGGCCGAGATTTGTGTGCAGCACGACGCCGGTAGCGTTGATCATCGGTCGAAGTGACGGAGCGAGTGTCGTTTCGACGGCGGCGGCGACCTCTGATTCGATCACCTCCAGGGTTACCGCGCTTGCCACCTGCGAGTCTCGATCGTTTTGGATCAAACGGGCGCGCAAATTAGCGAGGAGGCGGCGAGCAATTTGCGTGACGGCGGGCCGTCCCGCCGTTTGAGCGAGCGAAAGCAGGCGCGGGCGGCCGAGAAGCTCGTCAACAGATGGGATCGCGCGCAGGCGGGCCTTCAGCCCTTCGTTTTCAGCAGATTTGGAGGCCATTTGAGTTGTGCGTGTCAACTACCCGCACGCCAACCGCCGTGCCGGGCCGTAGCGCGCTATTTGAACATGTGGCCGCGAAAGCGCGCAACCGCGAGATTTGCCCACGGCTTTGTCTTTGCGACAAGCCAAACTCTAGCGGCGTTGACGGAATCAGCTGGGGCCCTTAGGCTGGAATGGCTCGCGCACCGAGACTTTCATGGCCACAATCGACGACGATCTGAGTCAAATTGAACGCGATATTCGCACACTGAAGATTGAGTACGAACAGTATTTCGGCGGTGGGCGCCCGCGTCCTCCGGCGGACACGCAGTGGCGAGTGGATACCCTGATCCGCCGCTGTAACGAGAGAACTGCGGACCTGAGCTTCGGACAACGCTTTCGGCTCAACAACATGCAGCAGACATATGCCAAGTATCAAGATATGTGGCGGAAGAAACTGATGCAGAAGGAGACCGGCGCCCAACAACACCACTATGGCGCAGCCGCGAAAGCGATCGAGGCCGAACGGGCGCGTCAAGCGGCCGAGAAGGCCAAGCTGGCGGGCGGTAATGGCGGGTCAGTCCCAGCGCCTGCGGCAGGTGCGGGCGGCACTTTCGCGCTGTCATTTCAAAACCCGACCGAGGAACACGGCAAAATTGAGATCCTTTACGAAAGACTGATTGCCGCGCGGGCCGCAAGCGGGGAAAGTGCCGGCGCTCCGAGCCTCAAGGATTTCGAGCGTTTCGTCCAGCAGAAGACCAAAGACCTGCAGGAGAAGGGCGGGCGTGAAGTTGAATACAGCGTCAGCATCGAAGCGGGCCGGGTGAAGCTCAAGGCTCGCGTCTCCAACTAGTTTTTGCTCGCTCAGCCTGCGGTTCTGCGCAGTTAGCTGAAGCATCCATCCGAGCGGAAACGGCCTGCCTTCTTAGCAAGGACTGCAGATCATCGATGGCAAAGGGAAGCTTGGCAAGGGATCGAAGAGGTTGACCCCTGGGCGAAAAGAACCTGCGGCCCGTCGTGAACGCCAGCTTCAGCGGACCGTCCGATTGTCTGCTCCGGAGATTCTGTGGGAAGACGTTTTCGTGCCCAAGGAGACTCTCGATCCACCCACCAGATGACGGTCCTGTTTGTCCACCGACCAGGGGCCGTCATTCTCGCTGGAACCGGCTGTCGTGGCGCCCAGCCGGCCAAGCATGGCCGGCGTCACATCGAGTGTGAGGCGAACCCAGCGGTCCTGCTGGCTGACCTTCGCCTGATTGAGCAACGCCACTAGGAAGACCGTTTGCTGCTGGGTCATCTGGCGGCGCGTCTTGGGATCGGCCAGAGCCATGGACCCGAGCAATCGCAACCCGTCAACAAGAGTGGACAATTCGGCTGCATTGGCCATCGAATCGCATTCGGCATCGAGAGTCAGATGAAGCAAATCGCCAGCGGGCTGGCCGGCCAGCATCAGTCCGTCGATGCTGCGCGCAAGTGACTCGAACTGCGGTACGGTGCGCAGGTCCTCATACAGGTTCGCGGGGAATTTGTCGGTTCGCGCGACGGCAAAAATCGGCGCGCCGGCTACGCGCTCGATGCGCTGTTCACTGGCTGGATCGCGCGGCGCAGGTTTTGAGGCCGACAGCATGTGCTCGGCGTCAGGCCCGCTCGCGAGCGCGATGCGTGTAGGAGCGAGGAATTCAAGCCCGACGGGCGGTTCACCGGGCACGACATAGAGCGTGTGTCCCTGCATCGCCACGGTCTTTCCGTTGCGGAGTGCATAGGCTTTGATTTTGGCTTGGTCGAAGCGCCCGTCGGCAATCGCAATAGTGCGGTTGCTTTGGCCATTTTTAGTGGTTGCCCAATTCGAGGGCCAGAAGGCAACGGCCAGCTTGTCCAGATCGCGTGTGTAGTCAAAGCCAGTGTCGCGGACGAAGTTCTGATAATCGCGGTCTTCGCGCGGATTCTCGCCGGCCAGACCCAGCAGGGCCGAGAGAGCCGAGTCATGCAACTTCCTGAGCGTTTGGACATCTATGTAAGCCAAAACAGGTGCATCTGAAGGAAGCTGGTTGAGAAGCTCAGGCGCAGTGCCGCCCTGGGCGGTCCCGCTGGGCCGATGCCGGCGATAAAGGAGCACCCCCGCACAAGCCGCGGCGCCGCACAGCAACAGAGCCAAGGCAATGATCATCCGCTTTGAGGCGGAAATAGTCACTGGGGAAAGCGTAACCTGTTTTTCGATACTCCGTCCAATCGTCCAGGTGCGGCGTGGATCAAACTAAAGAATCCTAGGGAGCTTTGGCGGTGATCAGTCGAGCGATGAGGCGGTTGACAGCGGGACTCGCGGTCGCCTGCACCTACGTTGCGATTTTGCTCCCTGCAGGGGCGCAAACTCCCGCCGGTAAATCAAACGAGACGCCCACGGCCGACCAGGTTCTCAAGCGCTATCTGCAAGCCGAAGGCGGGCGCGCTGCTTTCGAGAAGCTTACTTCACGGGTGATGACCGGGACCATCCGTGTTCCCGCTATGTCCTTGAGCGGCACCGTGGAGGTTCGCGAGAAAGCACCGGATCGATCCCTCGCGACGATTACCATCAATGGCGCGTCGTTTCGGCAAGGATTTGACGGAACGAAAGGCTGGACGGATGATCCCGAAAACGGCCTGCGGGATCAGAGCGGAGCGGAATTGGCGGAATCCCGACGCGAGTCGGACTTTTATCACACGCTTGATCTTGCAAAGCTCTATCTGAACTTCACCGTGGCTGGAAAAGAGAAGATCGGTGATAACCAGGCGTATCTCATTGAGGCGGCTGTGCCGGAAGGCGGCCCACCGGAGAAGATGTATTTCGACACCAAGAGCGGCCTACTGCTGCGGACTACGAGCCAGCATCATGGGCCGGACGGAGTCGGCGAACTTCAACAGGACTATGAGGATTATCGCCAGGTTGACGGGATCCAATTGCCTCACACGATTCGGCAGACGAACGAAGGTACACTGGTAATAATTACCGTGGCGGAGTACCATCATAACGTACAGTTGGACGACGCGGATTTTGCCAAGCCAGCTGCACGATAGGGCACGGCGGAGCTATGTCCCGAGAACACCCTCTCTGTCTTGGCAGCGAGTTTGCGGGAGACTTTTAAATCCGCTTGCAATTTAATTGCCTGTATGATAATTTTTCGAGGTTTGCGCAGGGCTGGCGTAGCTCAGCTGGTAGAGCATCTGATTTGTAATCAGAGGGTCGGGGGTTCAATTCCCTCCGCCAGCTGATTTTTGAGGGAGCCGCGATTTTTTGGGGTTGGTGATACAGACGGATTCCTCGCGAGAGAAGCGAACAGGGTTCGTGTCTTCGGACGCGAGCCTTTTCTGCATTTCGAGACACCCCGTAAAGCGGTCCGGTTGAGTTCCGGAGGCAAGGGCTGGGGGCGACTTTTGTGCCCGGATTCTAAGATGGCCGGACGCGGTGTTCGCGTCGCGCATGGTTTCGCGGGACGGGTGGGTGAGTGGCTAAAACCAGCAGACTGTAAATCTGCCGCTCCTTGCGGGCTACGGAGGTTCGAATCCTCCCCCGTCCACCAGCGTCCTCAGCTGAAGAAGCCGATTCGATGGGGGAGAGAGCCGGTTCGGGGCCTGGGTAGCTCAGTTGGTAGAGCGCGTCCTTGGTAAGGACGAGGTCACCGGTTCAATCCCGGTCCCAGGCTCCACGTCGTACGCGGTAAGGACGAGCGGGGGTAACTCAGGGGTAGAGTCTCTGCCTTCCAAGCAGATGGTCGCGGGTTCGAATCCCGTCCCCCGCTCCATCGTAACCTTGGCGGCGCAAGCGGCTTCAAATCGTAAGGCGCAAGACAACATTCACACCAAGCGCGGCGCTGGCCGCACAGCCTTGACGAGAGGTTAACTCAAGATGGCCAAGGAGAAATTCGAGCGGAGCAAGCCGCACGTGAACGTGGGGACGATCGGGCACATCGACCACGGGAAGACGACGCTGACGGCGGCAATCACGAAGGTGCTCAGCAAGAACAATCCGAAGGTATCGTTCCGGGCATTCGACACGATCGACAACGCGCCGGAAGAGCGGGAGCGCGGCATCACCATCGCGGTGTCGCACGTGGAGTACGAGACGGCCAATCGGCATTACGCGCACATCGACTGTCCCGGGCATGCCGACTACGTGAAGAACATGATCACGGGGGCCGCGCAGATGGACGGGGCGATTTTGGTGGTGGCGGCGACCGATGGACCGATGCCGCAGACGCGCGAGCACATTCTTCTGGCGCGGCAGGTGGGCGTGCCGTACATCGTGGTGTTTTTGAACAAGTGCGATGTGGTGGAAGACCCCGAGCTGCTGGAACTGGTTGAGTTGGAAGTGCGCGAGCTGCTGAAGACGTATCAATTTCCAGGCGACACGGTGCCGGTGATCAAGGGTTCGGCTCTGAAGGCGCTGGAAGGGGATGCCAAGTGGGAGAAGTCGATACTGGAGCTGATGGATGCGGTGGATAAGAACATTCCCCTGCCGCCGCGGGACGTGGACAAGCCGTTTGCCATGCCGATCGAGGACATTTTTTCGATTTCGGGCCGCGGGACGGTGGTGACGGGGCGGGTGGAGCGAGGGAAGATCAAGGTGGGGGAGGAAGTGGAGATAGTGGGGTTCCGGCCGACCATCAAGAAGACCGTGACGGGCGTGGAGATGTTCCGCAAGCTGTTGGATGAAGGGATTGCCGGCGATAACGTGGGTTTGCTGTTGCGCGGGACGGAAAAGGATGAAGTGGAGCGGGGGCAGGTTTTGTCCAAGCCGGGGTCGATCACGCCGCACACGAAGTTCAAGGCGGAGGCGTATGTGCTGACCAAGGAAGAAGGGGGGCGGCACACCCCGTTTTTCACGGGCTACCGGCCGCAGTTTTACTTCCGCACGACGGACGTGACGGGGGACGTGAAGCTGCCGCAGGGGGTGGAGATGGTGATGCCGGGCGACAACGTGGCCATGGAAATCAGCCTGATCACTCCGGTGGCTCTTGAGAAAGGACTGCGCTTCGCCATTCGCGAAGGCGGACATACGGTCGGCGCCGGCGCCGTCGCCGAAGTCATCGAGTAAATCATGCCTAACGGAGAAAAAATTCGGATTCGTTTGAAGGCGTATGATCATCGCATCCTGGATCAGTCCACCAAGGAAATCGTGGACACGGCCAAGCGTACCGGCGCGGATGTCGCTGGTCCCATTCCCCTACCGACGGTGATCAATCGCTGGACGGTGCTGCGCTCGCCGCACGTGGACAAGAAGTCCCGCGAGCAGTTTGAAATGCGTACGCACAAGCGGCTTATCGATATTCTCGAGCCAACACCGGATACGGTCGATGCATTGATGAAGCTCGATTTGCCGCCGGGAGTGGACGTCGAGATCAAAGCCTTCGGGCGCGAGCACGCCGCCAAGTAATGAAAGAGTGAGAGAAATGGGAGTCAACGGCATACTGGGAATCAAGCTGGGAATGACGCAGGTTTTTGCGGATGACGGCACGGCGGTTCCCTGCACCGTGCTGCAGGCCGGTCCATGCGTCGTCGTGCAGCGTCGTAGGAAAGACAAAGACGGGTACGAAGCGGTGCAGCTGGGTCTTGTGGAATTCATTAAGCCGCAGCGGATTACCAAGGCGCTGAGCGGCCACTTCAAAAAGGCTGGCGTCGCGCCGATGCGATACCTCGGCGAAGTGCGGCTCGAGGATTCGAAAGAGGAGACCAAGGCCGGCGATCGCGTTTTGGTCGACGGTTTCCAAGTCGGCGAGTATGTGGATGTCAGCGGGGTCAGCAAGGGCAAAGGCTTTCAGGGTGGCGTGAAGCGCTGGCATTATCGCGGCGGCGACAACACGCATGGCTCGATGTTTCATCGCGCGCCCGGGGGCATCGGGGCCAGCTCGTTTCCCTCGCGCGTGTGGCCGGGCCAGCATTTCCCCGGGCATATGGGCAACGAGACCAAGACGTCAAAGAATCTGCGCGTTGTCAAAATTGACGCCGATGAGAATTTGCTGCTGGTCCGCGGCGCAGTTCCGGGACCGGCCGGTGGGTACATCGTGATTCGCAAAGCCAAAGGGGCTCGGTAAACCGGAATAGACCCTGAAATAGAGACGAGACGAAAATGCCCGTCGTGGACGTAAAAAACCTGGATGGTAAGAAGGTCGGCACCGTCGAATTGGCCGACGATGTGTTCTCGGCCAAGGTGAACCAAAACCTGCTGCATGAAGCCGTGCGGCAGCACTTGGCCGGTCAGCGCGCGGGAACGCACAAGACGAAAGAGAAAAGCGAAGTGAGTGGTTCGGGCCGCAAGCTCTGGCGTCAGAAGGGAACCGGACGCGCTCGCATCGGCTCGATTCGGTCGCCGCTATGGCGTCATGGAGGTACGGTGCACGGTCCCAAGCCGCGCGATTACAGCTATGCGCTGCCGAAAAAAATGATTTTGGCCGCACTGCGTTCGGCGCTATCGATCAAGCTCGCCGAATCGAAACTGACCGTTGTCGAGGGCTGGGTGCTCGAATCTCACAAGACCAAGGCATTTCGCGAGGCGCTGGCGAAGTTCGACGACGAAACGCGAACGATTCTGGTGGTGGACAACGGCGGCAATGTGAATCTCGAACGGGCCAGCCGCAATTTGGAAGGGGTGAGCTTGGTCGCACCGACGGCGCTGAAACCGTACGACTTGATGCGGCACGATTATCTGATGCTTTCGCGCGAAGCGGCTCTGAAATTGAGTCGCGCGCTATCGGCCGCCAAGAGCGATCAGGCTGCTGCAGCGAACTCGCCGAGCACAACCGAGACGCCTGCGAGCGAGCCGGCGGTTGAGACTTCGGCGCCAAAGCGGAAAGCGGCGAGAGCCGGATCCAAGCCACCTGCGGTGAGGAAATCGGCTGAGAAGAAAGAAAGGCCCGAATCCAAGCCCAAGCGGAAAAAGGATTAGTCGATGGCGACTAGACTTTATCAGGTCATCCGGCGGCCGATCATCACCGAGAAAGGCCTCGGCGTGAAGGAGCTGCAGCATACGGTGGTTTTTGAAGTCGCACCGGACGCTACGAAAACCGAGATTAAGGAAGCCGTGCAGCGGATTTTCAAGGTCAAAGTCGATCAGGTACGGACCGCGATTTATCACGGCAAGCTGCGACGGCGCGGACGCCTCGAAGGCTTTCGCAGCGATTGGAAGAAAGCCTATGTGAGGCTCGCTCCCGGGGAAAAGATGATCGAGTACGCGGAGAATTTGTAGTTTTTCGGAAGGATGAGTATGAGGCAACGATGGCACTAAAAACCTTCAAGCCGTACACTCCGGCCCGGCGATTCCTCACCATGCTCGATAAGAGCGAAATCACCAAGGAAGCGCCGGAAAAGTCGCTGACCGAACCGAAGCAGCGCACGGGTGGGCGCAATGCGCACGGCGAGGTGACCAGCTGGCATCGCGGCGGCGGTCATGCGCGCAAGTACCGCACAATCGATTTCCGTCGCGACAAGATTGGAATCCCGGCCAAAGTTGCCGCCATCGAATACGATCCGAATCGTTCGTCGCGCATCGCGTTGCTCCATTATGCGGACGGCGAAAAACGCTACATCCTGCACCCCGTGGGTCTCGAGGTTGGCATGACGGTTCAAAGCGGGGAAGGGGCAGATATTTTGCCGGGCAACGCGTTGACGATCCGGCACATTCCGCCGGGGACGATGGTTCACAATCTCGAACTGTTCCCCGGCAAGGGCGCACAGATCGTCCGCGCGGCCGGCGGCGCAGCGCAACTGCTGAGCAAAGAAGGTGATGTGGCGCTCATCAAGTTGCCTTCGGGCGAAGTGAGAAAATTCAGCGTCAATTGCATGGCTACGGTTGGCCAGCTCGGCAATCTGGACCACGAGAATGTGACCTATGGCAAGGCGGGTCGCACGCGATGGCACGGGCGCAGGCCAACAGTTCGCGGCGTAGCGATGAACCCGGTGGATCACCCGCATGGCGGCGGCGAAGGCCGCGTTAAGGGCAACCACCCGCAGACACCCTGGGGATTTCCAACTCTGGGCGCCAAGACTCGGAAGAAGCGTCCCAGCGATCGGCTCATTGTGGAAAGGCGTAAAGCCTAGGTAGGGTGACCCTCGGGCCGCGTGATCGGCCTCGAGGATAGCGCAGTGAGCCATGACGAGTTGCGCGGTCGCGCTCGGAAATTCTGGGCGCGCATGAAGAGCATAAGAAAACTGGAGAGTAAACATGAACCCGGCGCGGCGGGGGATAGAGGGTATCCCTATGGCAGCCATGAGAACGTCTCGACGTGCAGCAACGCGGCGAGCCACCCGCGCCCGCAAAGCCGTTTCGCGGCGCACTGTAAAACCGGGTACGAAGCCGGGGGGCAAGCTGGCTTCGAAATTCGCGCCGGCGCCGCAGGTCCAGTTCCGTCTGTGCAAACCGGGCTGGTCGGTGATTGTTGACAAAATCCCGAACGCACAGGGGACTCGTTTTGTATGTCCTTTCTGCCCGCTTTCGCACCGTGTCCCCGGGCCGGTACGCGGGTTTCGAAAAATGCGCCGGGCGCAATGGGTGAAGTTGCGCAGGGTGGAGGAATAGAAAGCGAATGGCACGCTCGCTCAAAAAGGGTCCGTTTGTCGATCTCCACTTGCAGGAGAAAGTGGAGACGATGAACTCCCGCAACGAAAAGAAAGTCGTGAAGACATGGTCGCGCCGCTCGACCATTCTTCCCGAGATGGTGGGACACACCATTGCGGTGCACAACGGGAAGAAGTTCATTCCCGTGTACATCACCGAGCAGATGGTGGGACACAAGCTCGGGGAGTTTGCTCCCACGCGCAGCTTTAAGGGGCACGGGGTGAAGGCGGCGCTGGAAAAAGCCGCGGCAGCGGCCGGCGCCCCGGCGCCCGCCCCCGCAGTCAAGGCCTAAACGATGGCGACGACGGCGACGCAAAACCAGATCGAAGGAATGGCGAACGCGCGGTTTATCCGGGTATCGCCTCAAAAGGCGCGCTTGGTTGTCGACCTTATTCGCGGCCTGCGTGCAGAAGACGCCTTGCAGACGCTCCGGTTCACCAAGAAGCGGATAGCAAAGGAAATCGAGAAGACACTGCGTAGCGCGATTGCCAATGCCGAGCGCAAGGCCGACGATGCGGGCACGCCGCTCGATGTTGACCAGCTCTACGTCACCCGCTGCTTTGTCAACGACGGGCCGCGTTGGAAGCGCATGCGTCCGGCGCCGATGGGACGCGGCTTCCGCTATCAGAAGCGCACCAGCCACATCGTCGTCCAGGTGGCGGAACATCACCGGGCGGCCGCGGACCGCGTCGCGGCGGCGGTGGCGGAAGAACAAGCGTCGAAGGGCGTTAAGGGTGCAGTGCGGCGTGCACGAAAGGCGATCGAGAAACGCGCCAAGGAAGCTCAGAAAAAAAAGAAGTAGGAGGCGGGTTTGGGCCAGAAAACACATCCGTACGGGTTTCGTCTGGGCTACAACAAAGGCTGGCGTTCGCGTTGGTTTGCGAAGAAGGAATACGCCGACCTCTTGCACGAGGACGTGATTTTGCGAAAGCAGCTGAAGGACCGGCTGAAGTCTGCGGGCGTTGACGCGATTGATATTGAACGCGCTGCCAATAAGCTCGTCGTGCGGATTTACACGGCGCGTCCCGGGATCATTATTGGCCGTAAGGGTTCGGAAATCGACAAGCTCAAGGCAGAAGTCCAAAAGCGCACCAATCGCGAGGTACATATTGACATTCAGGAAGTCCACCGGCCGGAACTCGATGCCACACTGGTAGCGGAATCGATCGCTCTACAGCTTGAGAAGCGAGTGGCATTCCGCCGGGCGATGCGCAAGGCAGTAGATTCGGCGCTGCGCTTCGGTTGCAAGGGAATCAAGGTCCGTGTCGCGGGCCGCTTGAACGGCGCCGAAATCGCGCGCAAGGAGTGGTACCTGCAAGGGCGACTCCCTTTGCAGACGCTGCGAGCGGATATTGACTTCGGCACGGCCGAAGCCCAGACGACCTACGGCGTCATCGGCGTCAAGTGCTGGATCTATCAGGGCGAGAAGGTGCCGCCGCGCAGTAAGGCGGTTGCAGAAGGCGCGCCAGGTTAAGGATCAGGAACTGTCATGTTGATGCCCAAGAAGGTGAAGTATCGAAAACAACAGCGCGGCCGGCGTACGGGAAAATCGTGGCGGGGCGGCTCACTTGCGTTTGGTGAGTACGGACTTAAGGCGCTCGAGCCGGCTTGGATTACTGATCGCCAAATCGAAGCGGCGCGCGTCGCCATCACTCGCTTCATCAAGCGTGGAGGCAAGCTCTGGATCCGCGTCTTCCCGGATAAGCCGTTCACCAAGAAACCGGCTGAAACCCGTATGGGCAAGGGCAAGGGCCCACCGGAGCGCTGGGTGGCAGTTGTCAAGCCCGGCCGCGTGATGTTCGAGATGGCCGGAGTCGATCTCGCCTCAGCTACTGAGGCGATGGAGCTTGCCGCGCAGAAACTACCGATTGCGACGAAGTTCATTACCCGCGGCGAGGAGCTCTAAATGGCGCGCAAGGTCGAGAAATATCGAGAGATGAGCGCCACGGAGTTGGAAACGCAAGAAGGCGACCTTGCCGAGCAGATTTTTCGGCTGCGCTTTCAGGTTTCCACCGGCCAAACCGAAGGTGTAAAGAAGCTGCGGGAAGCACGAAAAGACCTCGCGCGAGTAAAAACACTTCTGCGCGAGACGCAACTGAGGAAGACTTAATGGCAAACCAAGCGGAAGGGTCGACGACGGCAGCCGAGAAGTCTCGCGAGCGCGGTGCGCGCCAGGAAGTGTTCGGAGTGGTGACCAGCGCCAAGATGCAGAAGACGATCGTGGTGAAGGTCACTCGCACGACGCAGCATCCTCTGTACCGGCGGGTGGTGCGCTCGGCCAAGAAGTATTACGCGCATGATGAATCGGGGGAGGCTCGGGTCGGCGATATCGTGCGCATTGCCTCGACGCGTCCGCTCTCCAAATTGAAGCGCTGGCGGCTCAAGGAAATCATCGCACGTTCGACACGTGCAGTCTGAATTCGAACGAATTTATAGGAGCACCACAATGGTTCAGATGCGGACGTGGCTAACCGTAGCGGACAATTCCGGCGCCCGTCAGATCACCTGCATCCTCCCACTGGGAGGGGACGCGGGACTCACGGCCAGCCTTGGCGACGTCATCACGGCAGCGGTGAAAGAGGCCGCGCCCGAAGGTCAAATTAAGAAGGGCAAAGTCGTGCGCGCGGTGGTCGTGCGCACGCGTAAAGAGCAACGGCGCAAAGATGGCACCTACATTCGGTTTGACGACAACGCAGCTGTACTCATCAATGAAGCGAACGAGCCGATCGGAACGCGCGTTTTCGGGCCGGTAGCCCGCGAGCTGCGCGACAAGAATTTCACTAAGATCGTCTCGCTTGCACCGGAAGTGTGGTAGCCATGACAAGAACCACCCAGGGCGCAGTCGGCATTCGCCGCGGCGATACGGTGAAAGTGATGAGCGGCCGTTCAAAGGGCATGACCGGCAAAGTGCTGGCCGTCTATCCAGAGAGCCGCCGCGTTACCGTCGAGCACGCGAACATCATTAAGAGGCACACGCGGCCGAACCCGTCAAAGAACATTCGCGGCGGCATCGTGGACAAAGAAGGACCGATTCACATTTCAAACGTGATGCTCGTTTGTCCGAGCTGTGGCAAGCATACGCGCGCCGGGCACACCCAGCTGCCGGACGGCACGAAAGTACGCACTTGCCGCCGTTGCAATGCCACCTTCGAACATTGATTTGAGGCGATAAAGAATGCTGAGCCGTCTACATGACAAATACCGCAAAGAGGCGGTACCCGCGCTGACCAAGCGCTTCGGCTACACGAACACCATGGCCGTTCCGCGGGTCGCCAAAGTTACGGTGAACATCGGACTGGGTGAAGCCAGCCAGAATGTAAAGCTGCTGGATACGGCTGCCGCGGAGCTTGCCCAGATTGCGGGTCAGAAGGCCGTGATTACGCGGGCCAAGAAGTCCATTGCGAATTTCAAAATTCGCAAAGGCATGCCCATCGGTTGCATGGTCACCCTGCGTGGCGAACGCATGTACGAATTTCTCGACCGGCTGACGGCCGTTGTCTTCCCGCGAGTCCGCGACTTCAAAGGCTTGCCGCCAAACTCATTCGATGGCCGGGGGAACTACACGTTGGGCCTGCGTGACCAGCTGGTTTTCCCGGAGATTGATTACACGCGCGTAGACAAGATCAAGGGCATGAACATCACCATTACCACGACGGCCCGCAGTGACGAAGAAGGGCGCGAGTTGCTAAAGCTGCTCGGCGTGCCCTTCCGCGCCCAAGGCTCTTAAGGAGGCCGAACCAGAATGGCTCGAACCAGTCAGTTTGCGAAGACAAGACGGAAGCTGAAATTCAACAAGATTCGCCAGCGTAACCGCTGCCGCATCTGCGGACGCTCGCGCGGTTTCCTGCGCAAGTTCCACATGTGCCGCATCTGTTTTCGCGGTCTCGCGCTCAAGGGAGAAATTCCCGGCGTGGTGAAGGCAAGTTGGTGAGGGGCGAATGACCACAGATCCGATCGGCGATCTTTTGACGCGCATCCGCAATGGCAGCCGCGCGCGACACCCGCGCGTGGACGTGCCATCCTCGAAACTCAAAGTCGAGATCGCGCGCATCCTCAAGGATGAAGGCTATATCGCCAACTTCAAAGTGGCGGACGAAAAGGGCAAGCGGACACTGCGCATCTTCCTGCGCTATACCCCCGACCGGCGCAGCGTGATCACCGATCTTCAGCGGGTTTCACGCCCCGGCTCTCGTCGCTATACCGGCAAGACCGGAATTCGCCCGGTCGTGGGTGGGATGGGCATCGTCATTCTTTCCACGCCTCGCGGGATCATGACCGGTCAGGCTGCTCGCAAAGAGGGTCTGGGCGGGGAACTGCTTTGCGAAGTTTGGTAGGAAGTTTGGTTGGCGAGGTTCAGAGAGAATTATGTCGCGAATTGGAAACAAGCTGATTCAAGTTCCGTCGGGCGTGAAGATTCAGATCAAGGACGGCACCGTTGACGTCCAGGGCCCGAAAGGCAAGCTGACTGTTCGAGTGCCGCGCGGAATTCAGTTTGAGCAGAAGGACTCGACTTTGATTGCCAAGCGCGGAACCGAGGAACACCGGGCACTGCACGGTCTGGCCCGCGCTCTGGTCGCCAATGCCGTTTCCGGCGTCACGACGGGATTCAAAAAGGAGCTCGATATCGTTGGCGTCGGTTATCGTGCCGAAGTGAAGGGCAAGAATCTGGTGATTGCGCTCGGTTTTTCACATCCAATTGAGTTTCCGATCCCGGAAGGCATTCAGATCGCGGTTGATAAGCTGACGCATTTGGTTGTTTCAGGTGCGGACAAGGGACAGGTTGGCCAGATCGCCGCCAATCTGCGAGCGCTGCGTCCACCTGATCCGTACAAGCAAAAGGGTATTCGCATTACAGGTGAGCGGCTCAAGAAAAAAGCCGGCAAGGCCGGCGCCAAGACGGCGGCTGCGTAATTCCGTCGCCAAAGGAGAACCAGAGTGGCAGTATCCGTTAGAAGATTATCGCGTGCGGCGCATCGGGAGCGCATTCACCTGCGCATGCGCAAGCGCGTCACGGGCACGCC
>Ga0306923_10000492_pt1 | contig 31250 bp, 27 predicted proteins | sample sta12Can44000108_FD_203841 | JGI IMG/M metagenome (GOLD analysis project Ga0306923, IMG submission 203841) | Lab enrichment of tropical soil microbial communities from Luquillo Experimental Forest, Puerto Rico - statanox.12C.anox.44.000.108 (v2)... | ecosystem: Environmental > Terrestrial >... | reverse complement strand
CGAGAATACGGAAGCCATCGCGCCAGGTGTTGAGCTTTGAGAACGAACCCTTGGGTCGCGCGTAGTAGGGTGTCTCGATCTCGGCCACCGGCATCGACAGCTCCAGCGCGTGGACGGTCAGCTCGGTTTCGATTTCAAAACCGTCCGACAGCACCGGAAAGGATTTGACAAAGCGGCGCGAGAACACCCGATAACCGGACAGGATGTCGGTGAAGGCCTGGCCGAACACCTCCGACAGAAATCCTGTCAGCATCCGGTTGCCGACGCGGTGGCCGGGCCGCCAGGCGGCCTGCTCCTGATCGACACGCAGACCTACCACCATGTCGAGACGCTCGCTCACGAGCTTCTCGATCATGCGCGGCGCGCTCGGGGCATCGTAGGTGGCGTCGCCGTCGACCAGCACATAGACGTCGGCGTCGACATCGGCAAACATGCGCCTGACGACGTGACCCTTGCCCTGTCGCCGCTCGCTGCGCACGACGGCGCCGGCCTCGCGCGCGCAATCGCGACCGTGCGGTCTTTCGAGTTATTGTCATAGACGTAGATTTCGGCCGCGGGCATCGCGCTGCGGAAACTGGCGATCACGCTTGCGATTGCCGCCTCTTCATTGAAGCATGGAACCAGGACGGCAAGGCGCATCGAAGTTGGTGTCATCAGGAAAATGCTCGTCCTTGAAATTCAGCCGAATCGAACCGCCAGCCAAGCGATTCTAACATCCAGCTAGCGCCATGTCGTGATCCTCAAGGCGCCGTTGAGCACTTCTCTGATGCGAAGGCGGGTGCCCTCGGTCGTGCCATCGGGCAGCGCGCCGGGTGGAAAGAAGCCGCTGGCCACGATTTCCCGGTTGGGTTCAGCCGGACGGTCCTGGTGGAATTGCCTGACGACGAACACCGCCACGTGATCGCGGCGCGACACGTGGCTGTTGAGGTAGATGCCGTGCAGAACCGGCTCGCCTAAAATCTCGATGCGTCCCTCCTCGATCAACTCGCGCCTCAGCGCCTCGTTGACGGTCTCACCAACCTCGACGCCGCCCCCCGGCAGGTGCCAGCCCGTGACGTAGCTGTGTTTGACCAGGAAAACCCTGTTCTCCTGATCCAGCACCACGCCGCGGACCCCGAGCGTCATGCCGCGTACCATCTGCCAGTAGAGATGAAAAAGGCGCCGCAAGACCGGCTCAAGCCAACTGCGCAGGCTTGACCTGTTCATCGCCATCCGGATTCCATTGCGTTTGCTCTAGTGGAGCGGATTTTGACGTTCGCTACCCCACCCGCCGCATTGCCTTCAACGAACGTCAAATCCAAAGCTCCACTGGCATTGATAATTTACTAGTGGTCCTGTGATTCTAACATTCGCAAAAGCGCTCCCCAGATGCCTAGCGAATGTTAGAATCGGACCACTGACCCGCTTGTCATGACATGACGCTATGCCGGAACGATAGCAGAAGGTTGTCGGCGCAGCCTTGCAATTCTGCCGCCGATTCGTTGGGATGGCCATGATGCCAACCTTCACGCTCGCGCATTTGTCGGATCCGCATCTGCCGCCGTTACCGAGGCCGCGGTTTGCGGAGCTCGCCAACAAGCGCGCGCTCGGCTATCTCAACTGGACGCGCAATCGCCACAAATACCATCGGCGCGAGGTGCTCGATGCGCTGGTCGCGGACATGAAGGCGCAGTCGCCGGACCATGTCACGGTGACCGGCGATCTTGTCAACCTTGCGCTCGAGGCGGAGTTTGCCTGCTCGCGTACATGGCTCGAGAGCGTTGGTGGACCGGACCTGGTCACGGTCATCCCCGGCAATCACGATGCCTATGTCCGTGCGGCCAGCAACCGCTTTGCCGAAGCCTGGGCCGAGTACCTGGACGGTGACAATACATCCGGGAGCGCCGCCTTTCCCGTGCTGCGACGGCGCGGTCCGCTGGCGCTGATCGGCCTTTCCTCGGCGGTGCCGACACCACCCTTCATGGCGACAGGCACGCTCGGCCACGCCCAGCTATACGCGTTGGGGCGCCTCCTGGAGCGGTTATCCGCGGAACGCGCCTTCCGGGTTCTGCTGGTGCATCATCCGCTCAGGTCGGATTCGCGGATCAAGCGCCTGACCGACTCCCGCGAGTTGATTGCGCTCCTGAAGGTGCACGGCGTGGAGCTTGTCCTGCACGGGCATGATCATGTGCACTCCACGAGATGGATCGAGGGACCGAACGGTGCGATTCCCTCGATCGGCGTGCCGTCGGCATCCGCGCTCGCGCACGGCCGCCACCCGGGCGCCGCCTACAATCTCTATGCGATCGAACACGACAACGCGGCCTGGCGCTGCGAGCAGATCGTGCGCGGTATCGACGGCGACCTGCGGATGCGGGAACTTGACCGGGTCCGGTTGATCTAGAGGTTTCGCGACGCTTCAAAGAAAGCGAGCGCAAACAGCGCAAGGACGCCGAGAATGAAGCCAAACGCAAAGGACCAGTACACACCGCCGCGGCGCCTGCGAGGCAGCTTCGGCTCGGAGGCCGACGTCGAAAGCGCCTGCTCCCGCTCGACCATGCGGCGCGCCACGTAATCGGTCACTGCATCGACGATGACAGGCACATCATGCGATTCAGCCAGCACCATGCGGCCGTACCGAGTGTCCTGAACGAAGCGGTAGATACGTTTGTCGCGACCCATCAGCACATGCGCAACGACGTCGATCCAGAGCCGCGGCGTTTCGCCCTGGCTGATGCCGCGGTCGAACAAATCGACATTGTCCGGCACCTGCGCAAACAGCGGGTCGAGCGCATCGTTCAGGATCTCGAGGCGCGCCACTTCGGCATCGCGCAGGTCAACCACAACGCCGGTACGATCAGCGGCCTCGATCCGTGCCTGGCGGAGTGCGTCGCGCAAGCGGATTGGACGCGCTTGGCCGGCGCCATCGTTTCCGCTGCTCTGCGCCTCTGACATCGGATGGCCTTTGTTCTAATGGGTTTTTGCCCGTTCAGCCTATCAGCAACCGTGCCGTCCGCAAAGTCTCTTTACTCTCAATGGCTTACGACATTGGTGGAAAACGGGACGGCTCGCCCGGAGATTTTCGGGCGAGCCGTCGCTGGCAGTACAAGGCAACAATCCGATCAGGCTGCGGAGCGATTGGGCTCCTCAACGATCGAGAAGCGCACGCCGGCCTTGTGGCGGTTCTCCTCCGACACCTGGCGCCAGCACTCCTCCGCTTCCTTTCGGGTCTTGAAAGGTCCTTTGACCTGGGCCGAGCCTTCCACGAGCTTGTGGAAGTTCATCGAGCCGAACTCACCGCCAATCACCCAGAAATTGCTGCCTTTGGTCATCGGATCCTCCTGTTATTCAGCAGCCTGAACGCGAACGTCCGAACCCTTCGATTTGAATTGCGCGGTTTCGGTCGAATCGTGAAGTGCCGTGGTCGATGAGGTGCCGCCAGTAATCGTTGTCGAAACCAGGTCAAAATAACCGGTACCGACTTCGCGCTGGTGGCGCGTCGCCGAGTAGCCGAACTTCTCCGAAGCGAACTCGGCCTGCTGCAGGCGGGAGTAGGCCGCCATGCCCTCGGCGCGGTAGCCGCGCGCTAGTTCGAACATGCCGTGGTTGAGCGAATGGAAGCCCGCGAGCGTCACGAACTGGAACTTGTAGCCCATCGCGCCGATCTCGCGCTGGAACTTTGCGATGGTGGCCTTGTCGATATTGGCCTCCCAGTTGAACGAGGGCGAGCAGTTGTAGGCCATCATCTTGTCCGGATAGACCTTGTGCACAGCCTCCGCAAACGCCTTCGCCTCTTCAAGGTTCGGCGTGGAGGTTTCCCACCACAACAGATCGGCATACTTGGCAAACGCGATGCCGCGCTTGATGCAATGGGCAAGACCGGTGCCGGGCTTCAGGCGATAGAAGCCTTCGGCGGTGCGCTCGCCGGTAATGAACTCATGATCGCGCTCGTCAATGTCGGAGGTGATCAGCTTGGCGCTTTCCGCATCGGTACGCGCCAGCACAAAACTCGCCACGCCGCAGACGTCGGCCGCAAGCCGCGCCGCGATCAGGTTGCGCTCATGGGCTGCGGTCGGGATCAGCACCTTGCCGCCCATGTGGCCACACTTCTTTTCGGAGGCGAGCTGGTCCTCGAAGTGAACGCCGGCGGCACCAGCCTCGATATAGGCCTTCATGATCTCGAAGGCGTTCAAGGGGCCGCCGAAGCCCGCCTCGGCGTCGGCAACGATCGGCACGAACCAGTCGATCTTGGCGCCACCCTCGGAGTGCTCGATCTGGTCGGCACGCTGGAAGGTGCGGTTGATGCGGCGACAAAGCTCGGGTCCGGCATTGGCCGGATAGAGGCTCTGGTCCGGGTACATCGCGCCCGCCGTGTTGGCGTCGGCTGCCACCTGCCAGCCCGAAAGATAGATCGCGGGCAAGCCAGCGCGCGCCTGTTGCATTGCCTGGTTGCCGGTGACCGCGCCGAGCGAATTGACATAGGGCTCGCTCTTTAATGTCTGCCACAGCCGGTTGGCACCACGCTCAGCGAGCGTATGGGCGATCTGCACGGAGCCGCGCAGGCGCTCAACCTCGGCCGGGGTGTAGGGACGACTAATGCCGTCGAAACGCCCCTGAGGCGCGTTGGGGACCAGCTGTTCAAACGTCTTTGCCATTGTATTCTCCCAATCAACATTCGTGACAGTGCGTTGCGAGATGCATGACGACAGCTAAACGCGAATCTTCTCAGAAGGTATAGATTGGTTGATTTCTAATCGTGATGTCGTGTAACACATATACCTGTCATAAATGTCATTTTGTAAATTTTGTCACAAAAACAAGTCAGCGAGGTTGCCATGCCCTCGGACTCCGGAAAGAAGCTTTTTGTCGGCCCGCGCTTTCGGCGGGTCCGCCAGCAGCTTGGCCTGTCGCAGACCCAGATCGCCGAAGGGCTCGGCATTTCCCCGAGTTATATCAACCTGATCGAGCGCAACCAGCGCCCGGTGACGGCGCAGATCCTGCTCCGTTTGGCGGAGGCCTATGACCTCGACTTGCGCGACCTTGCCACCGCCGACGAGGACCGCTTCTTCGCCGAGCTGAACGAAATCTTTTCCGATCCCCTGTTCCGCCAGATCGACCTGCCCAAGCAGGAATTGCGCGATCTCGCCGAACTGTGCCCCGGCGTCACCCACGCCCTGCAACGGCTCTATGCCGCCTATACCGAGGCGCGGCGCGGCGAGACGCTGGTTGCGGCGCAAATCGCCGATCGCGAGGGCAGCCAGTTCGAGGCAAACCCGATCGAGCGCGTGCGCGAGCTGATCGAGGCCAACCGCAACTATTTTGGCGAGCTCGAACAGGCCGCCGAGCAGCTGCGCGACGAGCTGAACGTGCCGGCCGAGGAGCTCAGTGCCGCGCTCGCTGCACGGTTGCGCGAGAAACATTCGGTCGTGACCCGCATCATGCCCGTCGACGTCATGCGCGAGACGCTCAGACGGTTCGACCGCCACCGTCGGCAGCTCCTGATCTCCGAACTCGTTGACAGCCCCGGGCGCACCTTCCAGCTTGCTTTTCAGCTTGGGCTTGCCGAATGCGGCACGCATTTCGAGACCATTGTCTCCCGCGCCGGCGCACTCGACGACGCGCCGCGGCGGCTCTACCGCATCACGCTTGCGAACTATTTCGCGGCCGGCGTGATGATGCCCTACCCCTCGTTTCTCTCGGCCGCCGAGGCATTGAGCTATGACGTGCACGTGCTGGCGCAGCGCTTCAATGCCGGTTTCGAACAGGTCTGCCACCGGTTGACCACCCTGCAGCGGCCCAACGCACGCGGCATCCCCTTCTTCATGCTGCGCGTCGACAATGCCGGCAATGTCTCCAAGCGTTTTTCATCCGGCACCTTCCCGTTCTCGAAATTCGGCGGCACCTGCCCGCTCTGGAACGTGCATTCGACCTTCGACACGCCGGACCGGCTGTTGAAGCAGGTGATCGAACTTCCCGACGGCACACGCTATTTTTCCATCGCGCAAATGGTGCGGCGGCCGGTGGCGCCCCATCCCTTGCCGCAGCCGCGTTTCGCGATCGGGCTGGGATGCGAAATCCGCCACGCCTCGAGGCTTGTCTACGCCGCCGGCATGGACCTCGACACCGTCGAGGGTACGCCGATCGGCGTCAATTGCAGGCTTTGCGAGCGCGAGAATTGCAGCCAGCGCGCCGAGCCGCCGATTACCCGTACATTGATCCTCGACGAGAACACACGCCGCGTCTCGTCATTTGCGTTTTCCAATGCGCGGGAACTGTGAGGGGCAGGCCGTATCCTCTTCGCAAAACGCACAATCGTTGCGCGAAACGAGACAGGAACAAACTCGGATTCGAGACGTTTGAATCCCGAGGTGCTTTGTCTTTGCGGAGCAAGACCATGTCGCGGCATACGATCGACCGGAGAGTGGCGACTGCGCTTTGCCTGATCGTCTCTTCCGTCACCGGGGCGTCGGCACAGCAGGCGCACCGCGGCGGAGCGAGCGCGGTTGCCGTTCCCCATGCGGCTGCTCCCGCACCACACGTCGCCGCGCCGGCACCGCATGTTGCCGCACCGCCTGCCCATGTCGCGGCGCCCGCCCCGCATGTTGCAGCGCCACACCTATCACAGGCGCCGCGCGTCTCGCCACACGTTCCACAGGCACCGCATTTTGCGGGGACCACTGCACGGCCGCACTTTGCGGCGCGGCATCCCGTCGAGCCACATCCGCAAAGGTATGCTGCGCCCGTGCGCGAACCTGGCCGCCACGCTTTGCCCGAGAGTGGAAGGCACGCGACGGTGACCTCCAGGACCGGGCCGGCCGGTGAGCGGCTACAGGAACATCCCACCGGCGCGGGCGAGACCGTCGGCCTCAGTCATCAGAATAGGGAAACTTTGCAAACCGAGCGCGCGCGCACCGAGCATAACCGGCTAGCGCCCATCGTCCGAAATCCGGTGTTTGCCTCGGGCTCACCCCGCACAATCGGCACAAGCCTTTCGCGATGGACGTTCCGCGGCCGCTTCGCCCAGTCGGCCTTCGCGCGCGACTATCGTCAGCACCGCCATGTCGGGATCGTGCTTGGATTTGTCGGCCTGGCCTTCTGGCCGTATGCCTATGACGATTTCTACGACTATGTTTTCGCACCCTATGCCTACGACACGTTCTGGCCCTATGCATTCGACGATGTCTACGCCGGGATTTATGGCGGTTACGCTCCGGAATATTACGCCCCCGAAGATGCTTATGCCTACGCCGGCTCCCCGGCATCCGCGCGGACCTATGCACGGACGGAGGGCGGCAACACGGCGGGCTTTGGTGGGAACTCGCGGATCTGCTCCGGTCAGGCGAAGGGAGTTACCGATTTCTCGATCCAGAAGATCACCGATCAGGTTCAGCCCGATGCGAAGCAACGGGCCTTGCTCGATGCGCTGAAGGCCGCAACGGTCAAGGCCGTGGACATTCTGCAGGCGGCCTGCCCGGCCGATCTGCCGAGCACGGCAACCGGCCGCCTCGCCGTCATGCGGACGCGCGTGGATGCCATGCTGAAGGCAGTACAGACCGTGCGGCCGGCGCTCGGGAAATTCTACGAATCCCTGAATGACGAGCAACGTTCGCGATTCAACGCCCTGGACCAGGGTGAGCAGGCGCGAACCGGCAATCTCGATCGCCTCTGCAGGGGACAGGATTCCACGCCAAGCCGCCTGCCGATCGATCGCATCCAGCGTAGCCTGCACCTCAGCCGCGGTCAGGACGACACGCTGAAGGCGCTCGACGGCGCGACAGTGAAGGCGGCTGAAATCCTGAAAGCCCAGTGCCAGCCGCCCGAGACCCTGACCCCGACCGGCCGCCTTACTGCGATGCAGGATCGCCTTGCTGCGATGTCGCAGGCGCTTAAGACGACGCAAAGCGCTTTGACGGATTTTTATGGCTCGCTGAACGACGAACAGAAGGCACAGTTCGACCGCATCAACGCGCGGTCCGGTTAGGCGCGGTCAGCGCTCCATCGCGGCGCCGCATATCGATAACTTCCATGTCAGAATCTGTCGCATTAGTCACTTGAATCGGTCGGGCGATTTTGGCCTCCTGAGCGTTGTTCTTCTCTCAGACGGGCTTTGGTCGTTCCGATTCAAACAATGGAGGAATTGAGATGAACAGCAGGCTATTTGGATACCTTGTCGCGGGCGCGTTCGCGGCCGCGATTGCACTCGCACCGCCGGTCCTGGCTTTCGGCGGGGGACACGGCGGGGGAGGCGGCGGCGGGTGGGGAGGCGGCGGGCACGGCGGCATGGGAGGCGGCGGCGGGCATGCCAGCATCGGAGGCGGCGGCGGGTGGGGAGGCGGCGGGATGGGTATGCACAGCATGGGCAGCATGGGCGTGGGCATGAGCCGCGGCGCGATAGGCGCGAGAAGCTTCACCGCCATGCCGATGTCGCGTGCCGCACTCGCGCCGAGCTTTTCGCGTACCGCACTCGCGCCACGCTTTTCGCGCGCCGCATTTGTGCCTCACCATCCCTTCTTCTTCCATCACCGCTTCCATCGCTTCAATCGCTTCGCGTTCGTCGGCGGACCCTTCTTCTACGGTGGCTACGACGATTGCTGGCGCAGGGTTTGGACCGCGTATGGACCGCAATGGGTCAACCTCTGCGCCGACTACGGCTACGGTTACTACTAGTTGTCCGATTCTAACATTCGCATCCCACTTGGGGAGCCACGTTTGCGAATGTTAGAATCAAAGGACCACTAGCAAATTATTTGATCTAGTGGAGCTTTGGATTTGACGTTCGCGTCGAGCAATCGCGGCGGGGGGTAGCGAACGTCAAATCCGCTCCACTAGAGGCCGGCTCCGGCGCATTGACAGGCGTTGGGCCACAGCATTGTGATGATCGCCGCCAACGCAGTTGGATAGGCTGGCGGCAATCGTCGGAGAATGGCCATGACAGGAGGTCACCGCCGCATTCTCGTCGTTGAAGACGACCTGGAGACCGCCGGTCAGCTGATGGAACAGCTTACGACCAGCGGCTACGAAGTGGACTTGGCCAATAGCGGCAACGAGGCGCTGAACCACGGCGCGGCGCACGACTACGCAGTCATCACGATCGACCGCATGCTTCCCGATATCGATGGGATCGCGGTGATGCGTCAACTTCGCGACGTCGGTGTCGCGGCACCCTTCCTGATCATCAGCGCACTCGGGGAAGTGGACGACAAGGTCCGCGGCTTGCGTGCCGGTGGCGACGACTATCTGGTAAAGCCGTTTTCCTATCTCGAACTGTTGGCGCGGCTCGAGGCGCTTGGCCGGCGCAGCGACACCATCGCCAAGGAGACGATCCTGCGGGTCGGCGATCTTGCGATCGACCTGATCTCGCGAACCGCGAGCCGGCGCGGCAAGGAAATCCTGCTGCTGCCGCGCGAATTTCAGCTGCTCGAATATCTGGTGCGCAACGAAGGCCGCATCGTATCCCGAGCAATGCTGCTGCAGCACGTCTGGGATCTTCATTTCGATCCGTCGACCAATATCATCGATGTCTATGTCGGGCGCCTGCGTCGAAAAGTGGACGACGAGCAGGCCTATCCGCTGATCCATACGGTTCGCGGCGTCGGATATTGCCTCCGTGCTCCTGGCTAAGACCCTGACGTCGACGACGTTCAAGCTGGCGCTGATCGCGATCGGAACTTTTGGCGTGATCGTGTCGGCAATTCTCGGTTACGTCTACCTGTCGACCGCCTCCTACGTCCGCGGCCGCTCCGATCGCGCAATCCAGATCGAAATCTCCAACCTGCAAGAGGTCTACGAGCGATCGGGGCGCGACGGTTTGATCGACGCGGTTCGGGGTCGGATGGCCCATGAAGGCTTTTCCGATCACGTCTATGTCCTGGTCGATCCCTCCTCGAGGGTGCTGGCCGGCAACCTCAAGGCATGGCCGCAAGCGGCGGCGGAACCTTCGGGGTGGGTGGAATTTCGCCAGACCTCGTCGCTTGCGAACGCCGCAGCGCGGCCGCTCATACGAGGAATGATCGAGATATTTCCCGACGGCGATCGCCTCCTGGTCGGACAGGACATCAGCGATCTTGACGGCTACACCGCTCACATCAAGACGGCCGTGATCGCCGTCGTCGGATTGATATTCGCGCTTGCAGGGCTGGCCAGCGTGCTGGTAACGCGCCGGACGGTCGCACGAATCGAGCAGATCAACGCCACCAGTCGCGCAATCATGCTGAGCGGCCTGGACAAGCGGATTCCGCTGCGCGGCAGCAATGATGAATGGGATCGCGTTGCCGAAAACCTCAACCTGATGCTTGCGCGCATCGAAACGTTGATGGAAGAGGTCAAGCAGGTCACCAATAACGTTGCGCACGACCTCAGGACCCCGCTGACGCGAATGCGCGGGCGGCTGGAGAAGGCTTATTCACGCCAGCGCAGCGGCGAGCATGACCAGGCGCTGATCGGCGACACCATCGCCGACCTTGACGCAGTGCTGCGGATATTCACCTCGATCACACGCATCGCGCAAATCGAGAGCCAGGCGCGCGAGGGCGCGTTTCGGACGGTAAACCTCGTCGAAATCGCGACCGAGGTTGTCGAGTTGTACGATGCCGCGGCCGAGCAGGATGGTACGCGGCTCACCATTGTCGGCGATAGCGAGGTGCTGGTGACCGGCGATCGCGATCTGATCTTCGATGCGATCGCAAATCTCGTCGACAACGCCATCAAGCACGGCCGCGCGGGAGGGCGGGTCACGGTGACGAGCGAAAACGTCGACGGAAGCCCGGCCATCTCGATCGTTGATGACGGACCCGGAATTCCCATCGACCAGCGCGAACACGTCTTCAAGCGCTTCTTTCGGCTGGAGCACAGTCGCTACACGCCGGGCAACGGTCTGGGGCTTAGCCTGGTTGCCGCCGTCGCCCGTCTTCATGACGCGCGCATAGAAATGCTCGACAATTCGCCGGGTCTCAAATTCACGCTCCGCTTTGCCGCACCCGCCCGCTAGAGCCTGTTTGCCTCCGATTGAATCAGAGCGGCAGCACTATTGCCGCCGCCCTGCATTGTAGTATTAAGGCGCTCGAACTTTTCCTCCTGCCCTGGTGACATTGATGCCGACGTCCGTGCCCGGAATTCGCGTCGCGATTTTCGCTCTTGCCGGCTCGCTTGCATTTGCAGCGACCGTATCGGCCCAGCAGCTCTTGCCGCCTCCGACGCGATCCCCCGCCATCGCTCCGCGGCCCGCAACCACGGCCTCGCCGCGCCTTGCCGGCTCCTCGCGCGCAGCCGCCTGCCACAATGGCGCGAGCTTCGAACGCTTTCTTGCCGAGCTCAAGCAGCGCGCGGTCGCCGAGGGCGTCTCGCAACAGGCTATCAGCGAGGCCTCGCCTTATCTTGTCTACGACCAGGGCATCGTCAACCGCGACCGCGGCCAGCGCGTGTTCGGCCAGCTTTTCACCGAGTTCGCCGGTCGGATGGCGGCAAACTACCGCATGCAGCAGGGCCAGGCGCGCATCAGGACTTACGCCGCAGCGTTCACGCGGGCCGAGAAGGAATATGGCGTGCCACCTGCGGTAATTGCCGCCTTCTGGGGGCTGGAAAGCGATTTCGGCGCCAACATGGGCCATCTGCAGGTGCTGCCCTCGCTGGTGTCGCTCGCCTACGACTGCCGCCGCTCCGAACGATTCCAGAACGAAACCATCGCGGCACTGAAGATCATCGACCGCGGCGATCTGGCGGCCGATGAGATGATCGGCTCCTGGGCGGGCGAGCTCGGGCAGACGCAATTCCTGCCGACTCATTATTACACCTACGCGGTGGACTACGACGGCGACGGCCGCCGCAATCTTTTGGACAGCGCGCCTGATGTGATCGGCTCGACCGCGAACTATATCGCGACCGGCTTGAAATGGCGTCGCGGTGAGCCGTGGCTGGAGGAAGTGCGCGCGCCGCAAAATTTTCCCTGGGACCAGGCCGATCTGACAATTCAGCTGCCGCGGTCGAAATTGGCAAATCTCGGCGTGACCTATGTGGATGGACGTCCGCTGCCGAGCGACGATCTGCCGGCATCGCTACTGCTGCCGATGGGACGAACGGGGCCGGCATTCCTGGCCTATGCGAATTTTGCGGCCTACACCGAATGGAATAATTCGCTGATCTACTCGACCACCGCCGGCTATCTTGCCTCCCGCATCGCCGGCGCCCCGCCGATGCACCGTCCGGCCGCGGGCGTCGCGCAACTGCCGTTCAACGGGATCAAGGAATTGCAGCAACTGCTGGTGCGCGCGGGTTTCGATGTCGGCAAGGTCGACGGCGTGCTCGGCCAGCAGAGCCGCACCGCCGTGAAGGCGATGCAGATCAAATACGGGCTGCCGGCGGATTCATGGCCGACCGCGGAATTACTGGCGAGAATGCGCGGCGTGCGCGCGGAAGCCGCGCCCCCACCATTGTCGAGCGCGCGTTAGATCCAATACTCAATATCCCAAGGAGAGACCATCACATGTCCTTCTACGACGCCACCGTCCCCGCTTTCACGCAAATGCTCGGCAGCCTCACCGGCCTGCTCAACAAAGCGGAGGCGCATTGCAAGGCCAAAAATATCCAGCCCGAAGTGCTGCTCACCGCGCGGCTTTACCCCGACATGTTTCCGTTGAGCCGCCAGATTCAACTGGCCTGCGATTTCGCGGCAAAAAGCTGCGCCCGGCTCGCTCATATCGAGGTACCGACCACGTCGGATACAGAAAAGAGCTTTGAGGAATTGCGTCAGCGGCTCGCCAAGACCGTGGAGTACCTCAAGGCCTTCAAGCCGGAGCAGTTCGAAGGCGCCGACGCCAAGGACGTCACTTTTCCGGTCGGGGGGAACAATTCCATCACGCTGAAAGGCCAGCAATTCGTCAACCGCATCGCCTTCCCCAACTTCTATTTCCACGCCGCCACCGCGCACGGGATTTTGCGACACAATGGCGTCGAGATCGGCAAGCGGGATTTCCTGGGGGTGGCTTGATGGATTCGCGTCATTCCGGGCGCGACGAAGTTGCGAACCCAAAAATGAGAGGGAGAAACGACCGCGAACAGGCCGTTGCGCGGCGCATTCATTTCGCGCAATTTCCAAATCTGGATAAATTCGCCTGACACCGGGCTTGGTGGGATGCGAATGTTAGAATCGGACCACTAGCCTGCACGGGCCGAATGGCTCGGGCCATTGCCGCCAAGCCGTCAATGCACAATTGTAGGCTATCCGTCATGTCATCTGGAAGAACAACATGAGCCCGCCGACCAAACTCCTCGAGCCGTTCAAGCTTGGCCCGATCACGCTTCCCAACCGCCTGGTGATGGCGCCCCTGACGCGTAACCGCGCTGTCCCGCCCGGCATGGTCCCAAGCCCCCTTGCGGTCGACTATTACGGCCAGCGCGCGTCCGCAGGGCTTCTGGTCACCGAGGCAAGCCAGGTCTCGCAGCAGGGACAGGGCTACCAGGACACGCCCGGAATTTATTCGAAGGAGCAGGTCGGTGGTTGGCAAAGGGTGACCGATCGCGTGCACGAACGTGGCGGGCGCATTTTCATCCAGATCTGGCATGTCGGCCGCATCTCGCACACCTCGCTGCAGCCGGGCGGCGGCAAACCGGTGGCGCCGTCGGCGATCCGCGCCAAAGGAAAGACCTTTGTCAACGGCATCTTCACGGAGATTTCCGAGCCACGTGCGCTTGAGCTTTCGGAGATTGCGGGCATCATCGAGGATTTCCGGCGCGCAACCGCGAACGCCAACGCAGCCGGCTTTGATGGCGTCGAAATCCACGGCGCCAACGGCTATTTGCTGGATCAGTTCGCAAAGGACGGGGCCAACAAGCGCACCGATGCTTATGGCGGATCGATCGAGCACCGCGCAAGGTTGATGCTGGAGGTGGCCAAAGCCGTGGCATCCGAAGCCGGCGCGGAGCGCACCGGCATCCGCATCTCGCCGGTGACGCCGGCCAACGACGTCTCCGACAGCAACCCGCAGCCGCTGTTCGACCACATTGCAGGCCAGCTCGATGCGTTGAAGCTGACCTATATTCATGTCATCGAGGGTGCGACCGGAGGTCCGCGCGATTTCGCAACCTTCGACTACGCATCGTTGCGCAAGCGATTTCGCGGCGCCTACATCGCCAACAACGGCTACGACTTCGAGCTTGCGACCAGACAGCTCGATGCCGGCGCCGCGGACCTGATCGCGTTCGGAAAGCCGTTCATCTCCAATCCCGATCTCGTCGAAAGGCTCAAGCGCGGCGCACCGCTCAATGCTTGGGACAAGGCGACGTTCTATGGCGGCGGCGCCAAGGGGTACACGGATTACCCAACGCTGGAAGCAGCCGAGGCGGCGCAGTAAACTTCGCCGTTCCAGGTTCGCTCGTTTCGTTCCGCGGATGCGGCGCAGCGTGACCCGCGGCGCGTTCCGGAATGACGGCGTTGCGCTTCGATGGCGGCGCGTATCTAATATCCCTATGAAGCAAACCGCCGAGGATATCGTTCGCCGCGCGACCGCGGCATTCAATGCAGGCCGGCGGAACGAGGCGCAGAAGCTCTGCGAGCTGGGTCTTGCAGAAAGACCCGGCGAGCCCATGCTGAGCCATCTGCTGGCGGCCGTGCTGTTTGCCGGCAACGAGGTTTTGGCGGCCCGCAGCCACATCGAGACGAGCCTGACCAATCGCCCCGGCAACGTAGCCGCCCATCTGCTCGCCGCCAGAATCGCGCGTGCCGAGAAAGATTTTGACGCCGCGTTGTCACATCTCGATCGCGCCATCGCGATCGCGCCGCAGCGGGACGCCTTTGTCGAGAAAGCGCGGACGCTCGACCAGGCCGGTCGGCGCGAGCCAGCGCGCGCGGCGTGGCAGGCGATCCTGAAAGTCGTTCCGCAGCATCAGGAGGCGGGTGCGCGGCTCGGCCGAATAGCGTGGGAAGATGGCGATTACGCCGAGGCGGCAACCATGCTGGAACGCGCGACGGCGGGGCAAGCACCCGCCTCCGTCTGGTTCGATCTCGGCCTCGCTCGCCAGGATCTTCGCGATTACGCTTCGGCCGCCGCCGCCTATCGCATGGCCCTGGAAATAAAACCCGATTTTGCCGAGGTCGCCCTCAACCTCGGTATCGTGCTGCAGGAGAGTGGCGATGCCGACGCCGCGATGCGCGCCTATCGAAAGGCATATCGCCTGCGTCCCGACATGTTCGGTTCGATCGCCATGGCGTTGACCTCGGCCTCGCACGGCCGGCTGTGGCTCGATGAGGACACCCTGCGGCGATCACTCACGAGTTAAGTGGCCGCGGCGCGCGCGGAAACGCTTGCGGTAGACGTTGGGCGCTGCCAGCACCTCGGCAACCGTCTTCGAATAGGACGCTCGATGCGCGTCATCAAACCTTTCGAACACGAGTTGTGGCAGCTCGCGCGGGACCGCAAAACATTGCGCAACGGGGGTGCCTTTCGCCAGCACGCCGGAAAAATCCGCCCTTACCCATACCGCCGGAAAATTGATCCCGCCGTCGTGGAAGAGATCGGCATCGACCAGCCCCGAGATCAGGCGAAACGGCAGGTCGTCGCGGCTGACGGGGTGAGTGGCGAACAACGACCAGCCAGGCTCGAGCTCGATGGTCCAAAAGCTGTTGAACTTGAGCGCAGCTTTGCCGTTGGCAAATGGCGCATTTGGAAATTGCGCGGCGGGGTGAAAACTGAGCGGCGCGCGCGGATGGCCCGATGTGACAGGCTCCGGAATGTTCCAGTCCCAGGAGAACGCGCCGTTCATAATCCGCACATCGCACGGCAGCGGAATCATGACGCCATAGGCCATCGCGTCGACGAAGGGCGGGCATTGCTTCACGGTGCGGATATCGCGGCCATGGATATCGGAATGCGCTTTCGCCGGCATCGCGCGCAGCCAGTCCGGCAGCGCCCCGCGCGCCGGATACGGCCGCGGCAAATATTTTTCCAGCGCTGGGTCGCATCGAAAGATCATGCGCATGGTAAAATCCTTTTTGGCGAGGCCAAAATCGGGTTAGCGCTAATGATAAAAGCAGTAACGCAACCAAAAGCAAAGGCCGGGATCGCTCCCGGCCTTGTTCTCGTTCCCCGGATGCGGCGCAGCGATAAGCGCGCCGCATCGCGTCCAGGACACGAGTAGAGCCTCAGTTCAACGAAGCGCGCTTGGGCGGGGTCGCCGGCCACGACTTGATCAGCGTGTCGTAGTCGATCGTCTCGCCCTTCGGCTTCTCGTTGGCAAGCTTGCGCTGCGGCGCGATGTTGCCGTCCTTGGCCGACTTGTTGAACCAGTACTCGGCCGTTTCCTTCTTGTTGAGTTTCGGTCCGCAGGCGCCCTGCACGCCCGACTTCTCCAGGCGTTCCATCACCGAGTCCTGGGCGGCCGCGAGCGCGTCCATCGCTTGCTGCGGCGTCTTCGCACCCGACGACGCATCGCCGATGTTCTGCCACCACAGCTGTGCCAGTTTCGGATAGTCGGGCACGTTGTTGCCCGTCGGGGTCCATTGCACGCGCGCAGGCGAGCGATAGAACTCGATCAGGCCGCCGAGCTTAGGCGCACGCTCGGTGAAGGACTTGTCCCAGATGTCGGATTCACGGATGAAGGTGAGACCGACGTGGCTCTTCTTCAGCGACACCGTCTTGGAGACGATGAACTGCAGGTAGAGCCAGGCCGCCTTGCGGCGATCGGCCGGGGTCGACTTCAGAAGTGTCGCCGAACCCACGTCCTGATAGCCGAGCTTCATGCCTTCCTTCCAGTAGGAGCCGTGTGGCGAGGGCGCCATACGCCACTTCGGCGTACCGTCCGCGTTCATCACGGGCAGGCCCGGCTTCACCATGTCGGCAGTGAAGGCGGTGTACCAGAAGATCTGCTGGGCGATCGCTCCCTGTGAGGGCACCGGTCCCGACTCCGAGAAGGTCATGCCTTGCGCCTGCGGCGGGGCATACTTCTTTAGCCAGTCGAGATATTTGACGATCGCGTAGACCGAGGCGGGACCGTTGACGTCGCCGCCGCGCTCCACCGAAGAGCCAACTGGACGGCAGCCTTCCATGCGGATGCCCCATTCGTCGACAGGCAGGCCGTTCGGGATGCCCTTGTCGCCGTTGCCGGCCATCGACAACCAGGCGTCGGTGAACCGCCAGCCGAGCGAGGGATCCTTCTTGCCGTAGTCCATGTGGCCATAGATCCGGACGCCATTGATCTCCTTGATGTCATTGGTGAAGAAGTCGGCGATGTCTTCATAGGCCGACCAGTTCACCGGCACGCCGAGATCATAGCCGTACTTGGCCTTGAACTTGGCCTTGTACTCCGGATTGGAGAACCAGTCGTAGCGGAACCAATAGAGGTTCGCGAACTGCTGGTCGGGCAGCTGGTAGAGATGACCGCTCGGCGCGGTCGTGAACGACTTGCCGATGAAGTCGTTGACGTCGAGCATCGGGTCGGTGACGTCCTTGCCTTCGCCCGACATATACTCACTCAAGTCGATGGCCTGGCCATAGCGGAAGTGCGTGCCGATGAAGTCGGAGTCGTTGATCCAGCCGTCGTAGATGTTCTTGCCGGACTGCATCTGGGTCTGGATTTTTTCGACGACGTCACCTTCCTGGATGATGTCGTGCTTGACCTTGATGCCGGTGATTTCCTCGAACGCCTTGGCGAGGGTCTGCGATTCATACTGGTGCACCGTCAAGGTCTCGGAGACTGCGCTGATCTCCATGCCCTTGAAGGGTTCGGCGGCCTTGATGAACCACTGCATTTCCTTCAACTGGTCGTCCTTGGACAGGGTCGACGGCTGGAATTCGCTGTCGATCCATTTCTTTGCCGCGGCCTCGTCGGCGCGAGCCGGCGCCGCCACCGTTATTGAAGCAGCAATCAGCGCCACGGCGCTGGTCATCGTCATAAAACTACTTTTGGTCAATGGACCGGTCCTTCTTCTGACTTGTCGCATCTTGTTCCTCCGTTGCAGCGATACACTAACTCCAGGTCCAGGTTGATCCCGGATCTGCTCTTATTCCCCTTGCCTAGACCGTGCGGAAAATTGCCACGGCCACGCCAAGCGAAATTGCGGTTGCAAGCCACAGGCTCGAAATTTCAAATCCCTCCTCGCCGATCGGCAGGGTGGCAATGCCATCCGTGCCGACGAGGCCGATCCACAACAGGTGGATGACTGCTGCCGTAATCAGCGAAACGAACAGTCGGTCCCCGCGCGTGGTCGGAATGCGCAGCACCCCGACGCGCTCCACCTCCGGGTAGGTGATGGCAAGCCAGGTCATCACCGCAAGCGTCGTCGCCAGCAGCGCGAAGAAGATCGCGGTCGGCAACGTCCAGGCCATCCATGCGATGCTTTCCATGACTTCAATCTCCTCAAACCCGACCGAGCGCAAAACCGCGCGCGATGTAGTTGCGGACGAACCAGATCACGAGTGCGCCCGGAATAAGGGTCAGGACGCCGGCGGCGGCCAGCAGTCCCCAATCCATCCCGGCGGCCGAGACGGTGCGCGTCATCACCGCCGAGATCGGCTTTGCGGCAACCGAGGTGAGGGTGCGCGCAAGGAGCAGCTCGACCCAGGAAAACATGAAGCAGAAGAACGCGGCAACGCCGATGCCGCTTGCAATCAGCGGCACCAAAATCTTCACGAAGAAGCGCGGGAAGGAATAACCATCCAGGAACGCGGTCTCGTCGATTTCGCGCGGAACGCTGGACACGAAGCCTTCCAGGATCCACACCGCGAGCGGAACGTTGAAGATGCAGTGCGCGAGCGCCACCGCCCAGGGCGTGTCGAACAGGCCGATCGCGGAATAAAGGTTGAAGAACGGCAGCGCATAAACCGCGGCCGGCGCCATGCGGTTCGACAGCAGCCAGAAGAACAGATGCTTGTCGCCGAGGAAGCGATAGCGTGAGAATGCATAGGCTGCCGGCAGCGCCACCGAGACCGAGATGATGGTGTTGATCACGACGTATTCCAGCGAGTTGATATAGCCGGAATACCAGCTCTCGTCGGTGAAGATGCGATGGTAGTGGGCCAGCGTCAGATCGTGCGGCCACAACGTCATGGTCGAGAGGATCTCGTTGTTGGTCTTGAAGCTCATGTTGATGAGCCAGTAGATCGGCAACAGCAGGAAGACCAGGAACAGCGCAAGGATGAGGCGACGGCCGGGGATCGAATGCATCAGGCTGCCCCCTCTTTGCGGGCACGCGCGGCGCCGACATTGGTCATGACGGTGTAGAACACCCAGCACACGATCAGGATGATCAGGTTAAAGACCAGTGACAGCGCCGCCGCCTTGCCGAGATCGAACTGACCGAGCGCGATCTTGACGAGCTCGATCGAGAGGAAGGTCGTCGAGTTGCCGGGGCCGCCGCCAGTGACGACGAACGGCTCGGTGTAAATCATGAAGGAGTCCATGAAGCGCAACAACACCGCGATCAACAACACGCGATTCATCTTCGGCAGCTGGATCGCGGTGAACACCGCCCAGCGCGAGGCGCCGTCGATCTGCGCGGCCTGGTAATAGGCATCGGGGATCGATTTCAACCCGGCATAGCAAAGCAGCGCGACCAGGCTGGTCCAGTGCCAGACGTCCATGACGATGACGGTTGCCCAGGCGTCAATGTCGTTGGCGACGTAGTTGTAGTTGATCCCCATTCTAACGAGTGCATAGCCAAGCAGGCCGATGTCGGGCCGGCCGAAGATCTGCCAGATCGTTCCGACCACGTTCCACGGGATCAAGAGCGGCAGGGCAAGGATGACAAGGCAGGCCGCGACCTGCCAGCCTTCGCGCGGCATCGACAGCGCGATCACGATGCCGAGCGGCACCTCGATGGCGAGGATCACCGCGGAAAAAAACAGACTGCGCCAGAGCGAAGCAAAGAACCGGCTTCCGAGGTCGCTGGTTGGATCAAGCAATTCCTTGAACCAGCCGACGCCGTTCCAGAAGAACTGGTTGTTGCCGAACGTGTCCTGCATCGAATAGTTCACGACCGTCATCAGTGGCAGGACGGCCGAGAAGGCGACAGCCAGGAAAACCGGCAGTACCAGGAACCAGGCTTTCTGGTTGACGGTTTTGTCCATCACGCCTTCCCCTCGACGAGCTGGCTGTCGGCGTAGACATGCACATGCGCCGGATCGAATTTCAGCCCGGCAATCTCGCCGCCGGTCGCAAAACCCGGCGGTACCCGCGCCGCCAATTTTGCATCGCCCACCCGTACCCGCGCAAAACGGACGCGGCCGAGGTCGTCGATCCGCTCGATCCTCGCCGACAGCAGCCCGGGCGCGGGCTCCACGACGTCGACGAATTCGGGCCGCACGCCGATCTCGATCTTGCCGCCGTTAAGCAGCCCCTCATAGTTGCGGTGCAGCGCAATCACGTGGCCGTCGATCCGCGCTTCGCGGCCGCGCACCTCGGCAGGCACGATGTTCATGCCGGGCGAGCCGATGAAATAACCGACGAAGGTGTGGGCTGGCCTGTCGAACAGCTCGGCCGGCGTGCCGCTCTGCACGACACGGCCGTCGTGCATGACGACCACGGTGTCGGCAAAGGTCAGCGCCTCGGTCTGGTCGTGGGTGACATAAATCATCGTCAGGTCGAGCTCGCGGTGCAGCGCCTTGAGTTTCGAGCGCAATTGCCATTTCAGCTCGGGATCGATCACGGTCAGGGGCTCATCGAACAGCACGGCGGCAACGTCGGAACGCACCAATCCTCGCCCGAGCGAGATCTTCTGCTTGGCGTCGGCGGTGAGCCGCGTTGCCTTGCGGTTAAGGTAGGGGGCAAGATCGAGCAGGTGCGCGATCTGTTCGACCCGCACGTCGATTTCGGTCTTGGGTACGCCACGGTTTTTCAGCGGAAACGCCAGGTTCTGCCCGACCGTCATGGTGTCGTAGATCACCGGGAACTGAAACACTTGCGCGATGTTGCGCTTCTGCGTCGATAGCGGCGTGACGTCCTTGCCGTCGAACAGGATTCTTCCGCGCGATGGCGTGAGGATGCCGGAGATCAGATTGAGCAGCGTGGTCTTGCCGCAGCCGGAGGGGCCGAGCAACGCGTAGGCGCCGCCCTGCCGCCAGGTCATCGTGACCGGCTTCAGCGCAAAGGTTTCGATTGCGGCATTGTTGCCGCTGTAGGAATGAGCGAGGTCTGCGAGGTCAATGCGGGCCATGCTGCATCTCCCTCACGTCGAACCTGGCGAGGCGACCAGTCGCCCGCCCGCATCAAACACAAACACGTTGTCGGGGTCGAGCACGGCCTCGAGCGCCTGTCCCGGCTCGAACTCATGCACACCTTGCAGGACCGCGACCCAGTTTGCATCCGCGCGATGTAGATGCACGAAGCTTTCCGAACCGGTGATCTCGGTGACCGTCACGGTGGCGGGAAAGGCATGGCGGCCCGCCATGCCGTTGGCGATCGCCAGCTGATGGGCGCGGAACCCGACACGATAAGCGCCGTCGCCCAGCCTCGAATAAAGGCCCGAGGCGGGCGCCTCGATACCGCCGGCGTAGCGAACCGAGCCGCTCTTCTTCTCGATCCCGACGATGTTGAGCGGTGGATCGGAGAACACTTGCGCAACGCGCAAGGTTTCGGGATGGCGGTAGACCTTGGGCGTTTCGCCGGCCTGCAAAACCTCGCCTTCCCACATGCAGACGGTGCGGCCGCCGAGCAGCAAGGCTTCCAGCGGTTCGGTCGTCGCATAGACGAAGATAGCGCCGGAAGCTTCGAAGATGCGCGGCAATTCCGCCCGCAATTCCTCGCGCAGCTTGTAGTCGAGGTTAGCCAGCGGCTCATCGAGCAAGACGAGATCGGCGCCCTTGACCAGTGCGCGGGCAATGGCGGTGCGCTGCTGCTGGCCGCCCGAGAGTTGCAGCGGCGTGCGATCAAGAAACGGCTCCAGACGCAGCAGCCTTGCAGCTTCCGCGACGCGGTTTTCGATTTCGGCCCTGGGCTTGCCCTGCACGCGCAGCGGCGAAGCGATATTCTCGAACACGGTCAGCGAGGGATAATTGATGAACTGCTGATAGACCATCGCTACCGATCGTTGCCGCACGTCGATCCCGGTGACATCCTTGCCGTCCACCAGCACGCGGCCGGTGGTCGGCCGGTCGAGGCCGGCAAGCAGCCGCATGATCGAGGTCTTGCCGGCCAGTGTCGGTCCGAGCAGCACGCTGAGCGTGCCATTATCGAGCGCCAGCGAAACATCCCGAATGGTCGGAACGCCGTCGACAAGACGCGTCACATGGTCGAGCATGACGCTCATGGCCGTGCCCCCGCTTCGCGCAACGGACTTTCGATCGGGGCCTTGTGTGCGGCGATCCAGTCGCCGATCGCGGCGATCTCGGCGGCCGAAAGGCGCAAGCCGAGCTTCGTTCGCCGCCAGACAATGTCTTCGGCGGTTTGCGCCCACTCGGACGCCATCAGGTATTGCACCTCGGCGGCAGTCAGCGTTGCACCGAAGGACTGGCCGAGATCGGCAAGCGACTGCGCATGACCGAGCATTCTTGAAGCATGGGTTCCGTAGGCGTGCGAAAGGCGGTTGGCATGCTCCTGCGTCAGGAACGGGTAGTTGCGGCGCAACTCCGCGGTCAGCGCCGGAAGCGCGGAGACATCCATGTCGCCGCCGGGCAGTGGCGATTTTGCGGTCCAGCCCTCGCGCGCCTTGGCGCTGCGCAGATACGGATCAAGCCGTTCCAGCGCCTCTTCGGCCAACCGACGATAGGTCGTGATCTTGCCACCATAGATCGATAACAGCGGCGCCCCACCGGGGGTGTCGAGTTCGAACACGTAGTCGCGGGTTGCAGCCTTTGCCTCGCTTGCGCCATCGTCATAGAGCGGGCGAACGCCGGCGTAGGTCCACACCACGGCCTCAGGAACTACCGGCCTTGCCAGATACTCACTGACGGAGTCGCAGAGATATCTGATCTCCTCGACGCTGGCTTTGACGCGTGACGGATCACCCTCGAAGTCGCGATCGGTGGTCCCGATCAGCGTGAAGTCATCCTCGTAGGGAATGACGAAGACGATGCGCCCATCCGAGTTCTGGAACATGTAGGCACGATCGTGTTGGTAAAGTTTTTTCACAACGATATGCGAGCCCTGGACCAACCGCACCTTGGCGCGGGCATTGACGCCAGAGCCCAGGGCCAGCACGTTTTCAACCCACGGGCCGCCGGCATTGACCAGCGCGCGCGCGCCAATAGTGCGGCGCACGCCGTCATTGGTGTTTTCGACGACAAGCTGCCAGATGCCATCGGTCTGCCGGATATCGACGGCGCGCGTGCGGGTGTGGATCTCGGCACCGCGATCGGCGGCATCGCGCGCGTTCAGCACGACAAGGCGCGCGTCGTCGACAAAGCAGTCGGAATACTCGAAGCCGCGCGTGTAGCGATTTGGGATCAGGGGACGGCCGACGGCGTCATTGGTCAGATCGACCGAGCGCGTCGGAGGCAGCAGGTTGCGGCCGCCAATATGATCATAAAGAAAGAGCCCGAACCGCAGCAGCCAGGTCGGTCGCAGGCCGGCATGGTGCGGCAGCACGAATCTAAGCGGGCGGATGATGTGGGGCGCGATTTGCCAGAGGATTTCGCGCTCGATCAGCGCCTCGCGTACCAATCGAAACTCATAATACTCGAGATAGCGCAGTCCGCCGTGCACGAGCTTGGTCGACCAGGACGAGGTTCCGCTCGCCAAGTCATTCATTTCACACAGAAAAACAGAATTTCCGCGGCCGGCCGCATCCCGCGCGATGCCACAGCCATTGACACCGCCCCCAATGATCGCGAGGTCGAAAATCCGATCCAAAGACGCTTCCCCCGGCGGCGCGCCAAATTCGCTTTTGGCGATTTTGTTTCGGTTTTGGACTAAATCACAACCAAAACCGAAAGCAACCGAAAAGTGATCGGACACGCCGGTATTAGCGATCAGTGTCGAATGAAAGGGCTAGGCGCGCGATCGCGCGGCTTATCGCAAACGGACCACCGGGGGAGCGGGTTCGGCTGGCTCAGTCACCTCGTCGATATCGACCGGTGGCTTCGGCATAGCCTCGATCACCTGGATGCCGCGGCTGTGACAGATGTTGGCGAGCCCTGCCGGCAGCGCGGCATCGGTGACGAAGCTCTGGATCTGGCTGATATGGGCGATGCGAACCGGCGCGCTGCGCGTGAACTTGGTGGAATCGGCGACCAGGATCACGCTGCGGGCGTTGGCGATGATCGCCTGCGCGACCTGCACCTCGCGATAGTCGAAATCGAGCAACGCGCCCTCCTCGTCGATCGCGGATGCGCCAATGATGGCGTAGTCGACCTTGAACTGCCCGATCAGTTGCGTAGCAGTCGATCCGACCACGGCTCCGTCGGCACGCCGCACCGCGCCGCCGGCAACGATCACCTCGATGCGCGGATGGCGATACAGCAGCATCGCGACATTGAGGTTGTTGGTGATGACCAGCAGGTCTTGATGCGAGGTGAGCGCGCTTGCAACCTCTTCCGTCGTGGTGCCGATATTGATGAACAGCGAGCAGTCGTTCGGGATCAGGGCTGCTGCGGCCGCGCCGATCGCCCGTTTCTCTTCAGGGGCGACAAAGCGACGCGCTTCGTAGGCGAGGTTCTCCACGCCGGAGGCGATGATGGCGCCGCCATGGATGCGGGTCAGCGAGCGTTGCTCGCAGAGATCGTTGAGGTCCTTGCGGATGGTCTGGGCCGACACCTCGAAACGCCGCGCGAGGTCTTCCACCATCACCCGGCCCGAGGCGCGGGCGATGTTGAGGATTTCTGTCTGCCGATGGGTCAATCCGGCCACGGCGGCCCCCTTGAAGCGTCCACCAAAGTTAGCGGCGGTCTGCCGGCACGGTCAACGCGGGAAATTGGTTAATCGAGACTCGACAGGTGAAGTAGCCACGGTAGGATTTTCTCACAACCATCACATGGGAGGAAACGATGACCCTCACTCGTCGCGGGCTGGCGCTGCCCGCGCTCGCCGTTTCCCTGTTCGGCATGGTGCCGGCCTTGGCGGCAGAAGCGGACGAGGCGGCCGTCGCGGAGAAGGTCGAGGCATTCCGCAAGGCTCAATTCGCAGACGACGCCAAGGCGCTCGCCGCACTCTGCGCGGAGGAACTGAGCTACAGCCACTCCAGTGGCCGCGTCGATGACAAGGCGACCTTCATCGCCAACGCCACAAACGGCAAATCCAAATTCGTGTCGCTGGAATACAGGGACACCACGATTCGCATTGTTGGCCCGGCGGCGATCGTCCGATTCCACTGGGTGGGCGAACAGGTCGCTGTGGCCGACGGCAAGAAGAGCTCCACCAACCTGCACATCCTGATGAATTGGCAAAAGCAGGGATCGGACTGGAAGCTCCTGTCAAGAGCGGCAACCACGCTCTGAGGATGCGCCCGAGATTCCGGGTTAGACGCTTCGCGTCGCCCGAAATGACAGAATCATGCCGTTACCTGCGCGCCGTCGCGCGCAATTGCCTGCGGCCTGCCCTGCTCGTCGATCGAGACATAGGTAAAATTGCCGTCTGTCACCAGAATCGATTGCGATTCCTTGCGCCGCGTCACCCAGGCCTCGAGATGGACCGTGACCGAGGTTTTGCCGACGCGCACGAGATTGGCGTGCACGGAGACGACGTCGCCGACAAAGACGGGTTTGCGGAAGTTCATGGCATCTATTGCGACCGTCACGGTGCGGGATCTGGTGATCTTGGAGGCAAAGATGCCCCCGCCGATGTCCATCTGGCTGAGCAGCCAGCCGCCGAAGATATCGCCGTTCTGGTTGGTATCGGCCGGCATCGCCAGCGTGCGGATCGAGAGGTCGCCGCAGGGCTCGGTTTCCGCATTCGGCGGCGCATGCGCGTGGACGTCGTCACTCATTATTTGAATGTCTCCCAGCCGGCGTCGGGAGCAAAGCGGTCGCCGAATTTTTGCGCCAGCGCGCGCAAAGTCGAGACGACGTTGGCGGTCCCCCGCGTCCGCGCATAGTTGAGCGGACCGCCGCGGAACGGTGCATATCCGGTGCCGAAAATCATCGCGCCGTCCACCACATCGGCATTGTCGACAATCCCCTCACGCAGGCAGGTTACGCAGACATTCGACATCGGCAGGATCAACCGGTCGATCATTTCATCGGTGACCTGCGGGCCGACGGACGAGTGAGGCGGCTTGACGGCCTTGCCGTCCCGCCAGACATAAAAGCCCTTGCCGGTCTTGCGGCCAAGTTCACCCCTGCCGACTTTTTCCCGCAGCCATGCCGGCGTCGGCGGCAACAGGTCGCCGAAGTTCGTTCGCAGCATGTCGCCGACGTCAAGGCAGATATCGAGCCCGACCTGGTCGGCCAGTTCGATCGGCCCCATCGGCATGCCGAATTTTTCCGCCGCCGCATCGATCAGGCGCTGGTCGATCCGCTGGTCCAGCATCACCATCGCTTCCAGCATGTAGGGCGTCAGGGCGCGGTTGACCAGAAAACCCGGCGAACTCTTGACCGGCAGGGGCAGGCGGTCGATCGCACCGACAAAGGCGAGCGCCTCCCCCAGAAGCGCCTGATCGTTGCCGTCGTGGCTCACAACCTCGACCAGCTGCAGCCGCGACACCGGGTTGAAGAAATGCAGGCCGAGCAGGCGCTCGGGCCGTTGCAGCGTCGTGCGCAAATCCTGCAGGGGAATGCTCGAGGTGTTGGTGGCGAGAATAGCGTTCGCCTTCATCCTTTGTTCGATCGAGGCATAGACCTTCTGCTTCAGTTCGAGCTTCTCGGGCACGGCCTCGATGACCAGATCGGCGTTGCTCACGCCCTCGCCGATCATGTCGGGCACGAGACGATCCAGCGCATCCCGTGCTTCGGCTGGCTTTCGGATGATCTTTGCGAAGAGATCGGCGGCGCGCTTGATCGCACCGCCAATCGGCTCTTCCCTCATGTCGGCGAGGGTGACATGCATCCCCTGATTGGCGCACCATGCCGCGATATCGCCGCCCATCGCACCGGCGCCGATGACGTGGACGCGTCCGATCTTGTTGCCCTGGCCCGCAAGCTTCTTCATCTCGTCGCGCAGGAAGAACACGCGGATCAGGTTTTGCGCGGTCGGCGTTACCATCAGACGGGCAAACGAACTCCGTTCCGCCGCAAGCATCCCGGCCTTGTCGCCGCCATGTTTTTCCCAGAGATCGATCAGGCCGTAGGGCGCGGGATAATGTTCGGCGGGTGCCGTCTTTGCCGCCTCGCGGCGCATGCGCGAGGCGAAAAAGCCGCGTGCGGGTGTGGAATTGAGGACGTTGTTGAGGGGCCCCGGTTGGGCGCGCTTCATGCGGCCGAAAACCGCATCCTTTACCGCGTTGCCGACATGCCGTTCCTGGCAGACGCCGTCGACCAGCCCGAGCGCCTTCGCCCGCCGGGCGTCGATGGTGCGTCCGGTTAGCATCAGGGTCATCGCCTCGATCGGGTTGATCAGGCGCGTGAAGCGCGCCGTTCCCCCGAGACCTGGATGCAGGCCCAGCATCACCTCGGGAAAACCGAAGCGGGCGCCATCGATCGCAATACGCGACTGGCAGGCGAGCGCCACCTCGAGGCCGCCACCAAGGCAGAAGCCGTGGATCACGGCGACGTTCGGAACGCGCAGCGCTTCGAGGCGATCGATTACCGCATGCGCGCGGCCGATCGCGGTCTCGACCACGCTTGCATCGCTCGCGCCGCGAAATTCGTAGACATCGGCACCGGCGATGAACCCGGAGATCTTGGCGGAGCGGATGACGAGGCCGGCCGGCCGCTGGTTTTCGAGTTCGGCCAGAACATGGTCAAACTCTTCCAGAACGCCGGCCGAAAGCGTGTTGGCGCTGCTTCCTTCGCGATCGAACAGCAGCCAGGCCACGCCGTCGGCATCGCGCGTCAATCTGAAATGACGATAGGGGCCACCGGCCTCCGGCTTCGGCCCGAGCGCGAGCACGCGGTCGGCGAGCACGTCCAAGATCCTCGAATCCATAGTCACACCGTCTCTATCAGCATCGCACCGCCCTGCCCGCCGCCGATGCATTCGGTGGCGATGCCACGCCGCGTACCCAACCGCCTCATCGCGTTGACGAGGTGCAGCACGATGCGATTGCCTGATGTGCCGACGGGGTGGCCGAGACTGATCGCGCCGCCATCGACGTTGAGTCTTGCCTGATCGATCTGGCCGGCGGCGCCCTCGAGGTCCAGAACCTCGCGGCAGAACTTGTCGTCGTTCCAGGCGGCGAGACAGCCGAGCACCTGGGCGGCAAAGGCTTCGTTCAACTCCCAGGTCTCGATGTCCTGCAGCATCAGATCGTTGCGTTTCAACAGCGCCGTTGCCGATAATACGGGACCGAGCCCCATGATCGAGGGATCGAGCGCTGCCCATTGGCTGTCGACAATGACCGCCTTCGGCTGCAGGCCGTGCTTTGCGACCGCATCTTCGGAAGCGACGATCACCCAGGACGCGCCGTCGGTGATCTGCGACGAATTGCCGGCGGTGACCTGGCCCCAGGGCGGTTCGAACACCGGCTTCAACTTTGCCAGCGCCTCGGGCGTCGAATCCGGACGTACGCCGTCATCGTAATCGTAGAATTTGCCGTCGCGGGAGAAAGCAACCTCGATCTCGTCCTTGAGCCAACCCTGACTTTGGGCGTTGGCAAGTCGCCGGTGGCTTTCGACGGCGTAAGCATCCGACTGCTCGCGCGTGATGCCGAACAGATGGCCGACGACCTCGGCGGTCTGGCCCATGTTAAGTTCGGTGATGGGGTCGGTGAGGCCGCGCTCGAGCCCGATGACAGGCTTGAAATATCCGAACCGCGTCTTGAGCAGCGCCGCGATCCTCGCGCCGATGCTCTTGGCGCCGGCAAGATTCGCAAACCAGCGCACGCCGGCCTGCGGCCATACCAGTGGCGCGTGGCTCAGCGCTTCCGTCCCGCCCGCGAGAATCAGATCCGCGACGCCCTCGCGGATATAGCGATAAGCGGTGTCGATCGATTGCATGCCCGAGCCGCAATTGATCTGCACGGTGAAAGCGACCATGGATTCGCCCATGCCGAGCCGCAGCGCTGCGACCCGTGCTGGGTTCATCTCATCGGCGATTACATTGACACAGCCGAGGATGACTTGATCGAACTCCGAGGCCGCAAAAGGCTGGCGTGCCAAGAGCGGCCGTCCGCATTGCACGGCAAGATCGACCGGGGTGAACGGTCCCGGGCCGGAACGCGCTTTCAGGAACGGCGTACGGCTGCCGTCGACAATGAAAACCGGTCGCGCCATCAGCTCGCCGCCCTCTGCTCGCTTCCGTAGAACTGATGCACCTCGGCGGGCTTCTTGTAGATCGATGACAGCGCTTCGGGCGCAAAATCATCGACCTCGATCACCTTCGCCACCGCCTCATGCGCGGCGGCGAGACGGTCGGCCTCGGACTGGGTAATGATGCCCTTCTTCACCGCCTCCGTCACGTCGCGCAGCCGCGCGGCATGCAGTCTCCTGGAAATATCCTCGCTGCCAGCGACCAGCAGAAATGCTTTTTCAAGACGGGCCGGACCTCCATCGTCCTCGACATGGGAGAGATCGGGAGTGAGCCGGTCCCGCGCGGCGGAAGGCTCCAGCACGAGCTGGGCACATTCGTGCACCACGCGATCGGAAGGCCCCAGCGCGCCCGCGCCAAACGGCTGGATCAGGAATTTCAAAAGCAGGCCGACAAAGCGGTTCGGCAGGTTGGCGCAGATCTCGGCAAGACGGTTCTCGATCGTCTTGAAACCGCTCGCCATGCACCAGCGCAGCGCCGCAAGGTCCTCTTTTTGCCGGCCCTCGTCCTGCCAGCGTTTCAGCGCGCCTGACAGCAGATAGAGTTCGGAGAGAATGTCGCCGAACCGCGCCGACAGCATTTCCTTGCGCTTGAGCGCGCCGCCGAGCGTCAGTAGCGCCAAGTCGGCGGCGAGTGCGAAGCTCGCCGAATAGCGCGAGAGCTGCCGGTAGAAGCGTGTTGCCTCACCCGCCTCCGGAGCCGGCGCAAACAGGCCGAACGACCAGTTGCGCGCAAAAGCGCGGACTAGGTTCATCGAGGTGTGGCCAACATGTTTCCAGAATGCGCGATCGAAGTCGTCAAGCCCCTTCTCGCGGTCGTCGTCGCGCAGCGCGTTCATCTCCTCAAGGAGATAGGGATGCGCGCGGATCGCACCCTGCCCGAACACGATGAGATTGCGGGTCAGGATGTTGGCGCCTTCCACCGTGATGCCGACCGGCACCGAGCGATAGAGATTGCCCAGATAATTCTGCGGCCCGTCGATAACCGCCTTGCCGCCATGGATGTCCATCGCATCGTCGATTGCGATCCGCATCCGCTCGGTCGCCTGCAGCTTCATGATGCCCGAGATAACCGCGGGATGGTGCCCCTGGTTGAGCGCAGAGCAGGTCAGCCGCCGTGCGGCGTCGAGCAGATAGGCGGTGGCGGCGATGCGCGCCAAAGGCTCCTCGATGCCCTCGAACTTGCCGATCGCAATGCCGAACTGCTCGCGGATCCGCGCATAGGCGCCGGTGGTGCGCGCGGCGTAGGCGGCACCCGCCGCCGACAGCGACGGCAGCGAAATGCCCCGACCGGCGGCGAGCGCCGTCATCAGCATCTTCCAGCCCTGGCCCAGTCGCTCCCTGCCGCCGATGATATATTCGAGCGGGATGAAGACGTCGCGGCCCCAGTTCGGGCCGTTCTGGAACACCTGCATTGCCGGCAGGTGGCGATGACCGATCTGCACGCCGGGCAAATGGGTCGGGATCAGTGCGACCGTGATGCCGAGCTCTTCCTCATCGCCCACGAGATGGTCGGGATCAAAGGCCTTGAAGGCGAGGCCGAGCAGCGTCGCCACGGGTCCGAGCGTGATGTAGCGCTTGTGCCAGTTGAGCCTCAAGCCCAGCACCTCGCGTCCTTCGAAACTGCCCTTGCAGATGATTCCGCTGTCGATCATCGAGGCGGCGTCCGAGCCGGCTTCCGGACTGGTGAGGCCGAAGCAGGGAATGTCGCGTCCGTCGGCAAGCCTGGGCAGCCACTTTTCCTGTTGCTCCCTAGTGCCGAAGCGCATCAACAGTTCGCCCGGTCCGAGCGAATTCGGCACCATCACGGTGACGGCGGCGGTAATCGAACGCGTGGAAAGCTTCCTTACGACCTCGGAATGCGCGTAGGGCGAGAAGCCGAGCCCGCCGAATTCCTTCGGGATGATCATGCCAAAGAATTTCTTGCGCTTGATGAAATCCCAGACCTCGGGCGGCAGGTCGCGCCATTCCCAGTTGATCTTCCATTCGTCGAGCATGGCGCAGAGCTCGTCG
>Ga0306923_10000486_pt1 | contig 31293 bp, 38 predicted proteins | sample sta12Can44000108_FD_203841 | JGI IMG/M metagenome (GOLD analysis project Ga0306923, IMG submission 203841) | Lab enrichment of tropical soil microbial communities from Luquillo Experimental Forest, Puerto Rico - statanox.12C.anox.44.000.108 (v2)... | ecosystem: Environmental > Terrestrial >... | reverse complement strand
CCAGCAGGGCGGCAAAGCCAAGGTCCATGAGGTCGAGGCGGATGTAGCTCACGCCCCCTCCTCCCGCACCCTGCCCTGCTCCACCACCAACCGGCGGGTGGCGACACGGGTGGCCTGGGCGGGGTCGTGGCTGACCCACAGCAGCGCCAGCCCTTCGGCGCGCCAATCGGCCAGCAGCGCCTCGACGGCGGCAGTCGTGGCGGCGTCCAGCGCCGAGGTGGGCTCGTCCAGCAACAGGACTTTCGGCTGACGCTCCAGCGCCCGCAGCAGGGCCATGCGCTGGCGCTCTCCGGTGGACAGGCGCGACACGGCGTCGCCGCCAAGCTCGTCGCGCAGCCCCAGCCGGCGCGCCAACGGCAGCATGGCCGGCCAGTGGAGGAAATGGTCGGAGGTGCGATCGGCCCACCAGCCCGGTTCGGCCGGCACATAGCCTACCTGCCGGCGCCAATGGGGGCCGCTCATGGTGTGACGCTCGGTGCCGAGCAGGCTGACGCGGCCCTGGGAAGGGTCCAGATCGGCGATGGCGCGCAGCAGAAGCGACTTCCCCGCTCCCGACGGCCCCTGCACCGCCACGCATTCCCCCTTGGCAAGGGAGAACGAGACGGAATGAAGACCGGAACGGGAAAGGTTGTCGACCACCAGCATCCCTAGACGCTAGCGCAGGCGACCTTCCGTGTCATCCGTCGCGCCGCGAAAATAAACGCAATGGCGGTCACGTTCATCACCAGCGCATAGACGATGCTGGGCACCATCATGGCCTGGCTTCCCAGCAGGGTGGCGGCGACGAAGATGCCCAGCGCGCCGTTCTGCAAGCCGGTTTCCAGCACGATGGCGATGGTCTCACGCCGCTCCAGCCGCACCAGGCGGCCCAGCAGCACCGCCACCGCCATGCAGCCGGCGTTGAGCAACAAGGCGGGCGGCAGCACCTCGGCGGCGTTGGCCCACATCACCCGCCACTGGCTGGCAAAGGCGCCCACCACGATGAGGGCGAACAGGACGGTCGCCACCGGCCGCGCCACCCGCTCGATCCGGGCGGCGATTGCGGGCGCGCGGGCGTTCAGCGCCATGCCCAGCAGAAGCGGCAAGGTGGCGACGGCGAATACGCCCAGTGACACCCGCTCGATGGGCAGGGCGACGGCATCGGCACGGCCGGCGAACAGGTGCAGGGCCAGATTGACCACCAGCGGCACGGTAATTGTGTCCACCACGCTGGTGAAGGCGGTCAGCGACACCGCCAGCGCAGTGGCGCCACCGGCCAAATGGGTCAGCAGGTTGGCGGTGATGCCGCCGGGACAGGCCGCCAGGATGATCAGGCCAACGGCGAAATCGGGGGTGGGACGGAACAATGCGACCAAGGTGAAGGCCAGCAGCGGCAACAACACCATCTTGCAGGCCAGCCCCGCCGCCATCGCCTTGGGCCGCGCCGCCACCCGGCGGAAATCGGCCATGGTCAGCGTCAGCCCCATGGCGAACATGATGATCGCCAGACCGACGGGAATGAGGACTTCGGTGATTACAGCTGACATCCCACGGCGACCAGGGCTGCCAGCAGCAGCTGGAACTTGGCGGTGGCGGCCAGAATGCGATTGAACTCGGGCCCGCGCGGCGCGGTGGCGAAGGACAACACCAGCTTTACCGCCAGCGGCGCCGCCGCCAGCGCCACCCAGCCGCCATCGGGGGCGGCGGGCGACATCAGGATGGCGAAGGGCGTCAGTATCATGCCGGTATAGGCGGCCTTGGAACCCTCGGCGCCCAACCGGATGGCCAGGGTGCGGCGCCCCACCAGGCGATCGGGCTCCAGGTCGCGGTAGTTATTGGCCATCAGCACGGCACAAGCAGGCAGGCCGATGGCGAGTCCCAGGATGACGGCCTGCGGCGGCAGGGCGCCCATCTGCAGCCACACCGTGCCACCGACAGCGCCCAGGCCGAAGAAGGCGAGCACGAAGACCTCGCCCACGGCGGTGTAGGCGATGGGCCGGGGACCGCCGGAATAGGCCCAGCCGGCAACCAGCGAGGCCAAACCCAGCGCCACCACCGGCCAGCCGCCCACCCAGGCGAGATAAAGGCCCACCAGGGCGGCACCGGCGAAACTGAGCAGGGCGGCGTTGCGCACCGCCTCGGGCGTAGCCCAGCCCAGGGCGGTCACCCGGGGCGGCCCCTGTCGCAGCGGCTGGTCGCCGCCGCGCGCCGCATCGCCCACGTCGTTCCACAAATTGGTGCCAATCTGGATCAGCACGGCGCCCAGCAAGGTCGCCAGCAAAGGCATCACCCGCAGCGTATGGATCTGCGACCACGCCAGCCCCGCCGCCGCCAGCACCGGCGCCACCGCGATGGTGAGCGTGCGCGGGCGCATCGCCAGCAGCCACAACTTCAACCCGCTGGGCGGCTGAGCCGAGAGGTTGGCCGGCTGCGAATGGGTGGGCGCGTGGCCCGCGCTGCCGGGGTCCAGCCTCATGGCTTGGTTCCCCAATGCAGACAGGCGATGCCGAAGCTGAGGTTCCGCCAGCCCACCTCCGTCAGCCCCGCTTCCTCGAACGAGCGGGCCAACTCACGTTGCGGCGGGAAGCGGCGGATGGATTCGATCAGGTAATCGTAGGCCGCCGGTTCCTTGGCCACCCAAGCGCCCAGGCGCGGAATGACCGTGTAGGACCAGGCGTCGTAGAAGGGTCGGATCAGGCAAAAGGGGCGCGAGAATTCCATGCAGAGGAAACGCCCGCCCGGCTTCAGCACCCGGCAGACTTCCCGCAAGGACGCGCCCAGGCTGGTAACGTTGCGCAAACCGAAGGCGATGGTGACCATGTCCACCGAGTTGTCGGCGAACGGCATGGACTCGCCCGAGCCTTCGACGAAGCGGACACTGTCGGGGCAGCGCATGCGCCCCACCGCCATCATGGCCGGAGACGGGTCGCACACCACCACCTCGCGCCCTGGCCCAGCCATCAGGCGGGCCATGTCGCCGGTGCCACCGGCCAGATCGACGATGACCTCGCCGGCGCGCGGGCTGGCCGCCTTGGCCATGGCCCGCTTCCACAGACGATGGATACCGAACGACATCATGTCGTTCATCAGGTCGTAGCGGCCGGCCACCGACTGGAACAGGGCGCGAATGCGGCGTTCCCGCTCGGCGGGCGTCACGCATTCGTAGCCGAACGTGGCCGACAGCTCGTCGCTCACGGAAGGTCCCCCCGCTTGAACGTCCGATAGCCCAGCCCGGCAGCCGCGGTTCCCAGCAGCACCGGCCAAGCCAGGGCAAAGGCCAGGTAGCCCTTGGCCCCGATGCTGTCGAGAATGACATAAGCCGCCGGCCCCAGCACCACCATTTGCGGGTCGAACAGCAGGATGGCGGCGGTGCGGAAGCTTTGCAGCGGGTTGGCCAGGGCGATGGCGACCACCGCTTCCAGCGGCAATTGCTCGCGGATCATGACGCCCAGCAGGATCAGATCGAGGAACAGCAGCAGCACCAGCCACAGCAGGAAGGCGCCGGTCTGGGCCACGTCAGGCGAGCGGGCCAGGGTCGAGATCAGCATGCCGAAGCCCAGGAACGACCACGCCAGCGACACCAACAGCGCGGTGTAGACGACGAACAGGTCCCAGGCGACGCCGATGTTCTGCACCTCGGCATAGATTCCGGCGGCGGCCATGGCCAGGAACACCGGCAGGAACACCACGGTGAACCTTCCTACCATCTTGCCCCAGTACCACGCCGCCAGCGGCACCGGCAGCGACAGCATGTACTCGAACACACCGGCCTCGCGGTCGCCCGCCACCGAGCGAACGGTGGTAATAAGGACGAAGATGGGCAGGATGGCGACGCACAGCTGGATATAGGTCACCAGCAGACGCGATAGGCCGGTAAAGCCCAACACGCGGGATTCGGTCAGGCCGAAGACGAACAGCAGCACGACGATGCCGCCGAACACCAGCGAGTAGAACAGGAACCAGCGGGCCCGCAGCGACTCGGTGATGTCGAGCCACGCGGCGCGGAAAAAGGCTTTCATGTCAGGACTTCCCCTCGGCCGGGGTTTCGCAGCGGCTGGTGGAACCCTTGCCGGTGACAAGGACGCGCATGTCGGCAAAGCTCATGGCGCCGGGACGCTGGTCCGGCGTGGCGCCCAAGCCGTGGCCCATGGGCGACTTGAAGCCGGTGCGGTACCAGGCGGTGCGCCCGTCCATCCAGGTGCCCTTCTCCACGTCGCCGACCCAGAACTCCACCGTGGGAGCATCGGCCCAGCTCTGCTTGGCCAGGAACAGCACGCCGTCGCCCAGGTCGTCGAACTTCCACGCCTTGGCGCCCGGCTTTTCGCGGATCTGCGCGGCGAAACGGGGATCGTCGACGATCATGCCGCAATAGTCGCAGTATTCCTTGCCCCACTTCACCGCCACCGGGCCGGTGCCCTTGTCCAGGCAACCACCCAAAGCGACGGTCAGGCCAAGGCCAGGCACCAGCGCCAACACCTGGCGACGGTTCAGACTTCCGGTGCACATGGCGCAACCTCCTTGCCTTCCACCATTTCCAGGCCGGCGATCAGGCCGGTATAGCGCGACAGGGTGCAGAAGAAGCGCAGCCGGTCGGGGCCGTTGACCATGCCTTCCCAGCGGGTGCCGCCACCGTCGAAGCCCCATTCGGCGATGGCGCGGGCGAAGGCGTCGTCGGGACGGATCAGCGACAGCGAGCAGCTCATGCGGCTGGTCATGTCCACCGAATCGGCCACGCGGTCGTCCAGGATGACCCGGCCCATGTCCATCTCGATGACGCGGTTCACCAGCGAGGCCACCTCGTCCAGGCGGTGACTGGTGATCAGCATGACGCAGTCGTCCTTCCGCTCGGCCAGCAGGCGGAAGAAGATGTGGCGCGCCTCGGGGTCCAGGTTGGCGGCGGGCTCGTCCATGATGAGCACGTCCGACGGCCGGCCCAGCGCCACGCCGATCAGGGTCTTCTGCTTCATGCCGCCCGACAGCTTGACGAAGGGCAGCCGGCGGATGCGGTTGAAGTCTAGGCCCAGTTCCTCGATCACCGCCACCATGCGGCGGGGATCGGACTTGCACACGCTGGCGGCGAAGTCGATCAACTCGCCGACCGGCATCTTCAGCGGCGGCGGAATCTGCGGCACGAAGCCCATGCGGGCCAGGACCTGGGAACGGTTGGTGCGGGGCGCCAGCCCCCCCACCAGCACTTGGCCGTCATGGATGTATTCGCCCAGCAGGCAGCGGATCAGGGTGGTCTTGCCGGCACCGTTGGAGCCCACCAGGGCGATGCGCTCGCCCTTGGCGATTTCCAAATCGATGCCGTCCAGCACCCTGGCCTTGCGGAACGTCTTCCTTACATTGGTGAAGGTGATCATTTGGGGGGCGCGATCCTTCACTTACAGAAGCTTGTCGAGGCCTTTGACCTCGAATTTCAGGGACCCGGTGGGACAGACGTCGATGCACAGGCCGCAGCGGGTGCAGTCGGCGCCGATGCCCACATGGACGTCGGGAGCATAGCCCTTCTTGGTCACTTCCAGCACGTGCGGCACCAGGCAGACCTTGCGGCAGGCGCCCTCATGGTGGCAGGAGACCGGCTTGTATGCAACGCGGAGCGGGCTGACCGCGCCCACCACACCGTAGGTAATGCCGATCGGGCACATATAGCGGCACCACATGCGCCGCGAGTAGAACACCTCGAAGGCCAGCAGCACGGCGACGATGCCAAGCGCCAAGGTGGGACCATAGATCAGCGCGCGGCTGACGATACCGGTGGGCGAAATGGTCTCGAACACGGTATAGCCTGAGGCGAAGGCCAGCGCGGCAAACACCACGTACAGCACCGCGCGCAGGCGGCGGTCCAATGCATGGTCCTTGACCAGCTTCTTCGCCACCAGCTTCAGGTGCAGCTTCTCGGCCAACTCGGCCAGCAGGTGGTAGGGGCACACCCACGAGCAGAAGGTACGCCCGCCCAGCAGCCACCACATCACCAGTACCGTGGAGGTGCCGATGACCAGGTTGATGAGCACGGTCTTGAACGCCAGCATCACCTGGAGCGCCGAGTTCAAATCGGCGAAGTGGAAGCCGATTACGCGCGACGCGGTCAGCGCGCCCTCGATCAGCTGCACATCGAAGCGATAGGACAGAACGAACAGCAGGTTCACCGCGATCAGCACCAGCCAACGGCGATTGCGCCACTTGTGGCTCTTGGAGGCTTCGTGGATTTCGTGCTGGACGCGGGCGTTGTCCTCGCGGGTACGCTTGTTGGCGCGCTTGGCCTCGTGCAGGGCGCAGGCCGCCTCGGTGTACTCGCAAGCGGCGGGCTTGGTGGGCTCGCGGCCCAGCATCACCGCCAGAGAGGTTTTCAGGCTCATGCCGGCCTCCCGTCAACCACGATGGCCGCCGGCTCGGTCGGGCAGATCATCTCGCACATACCGCAGCCGACGCAGCTGTCGGCCACCTTGGGGGTGCGGCGCTTGTCCGCGGGATCGTCGCTCATGGGGGCCAAGGCGATGGCGCCTTCGATGGGGCATTCACGGACACAGAGGTCGCACAGCTCCAGGTCATAGGGATGGTCGGCGATGGGGATGGGCTTCCAGCGGTCCACCTCGGCATAGCGATGGATGCCCTGGAGGCGCGCCGCCCCCTTGAAGCCTTGTCCCTGGCGGGCGAGGCAGGCCTCGGGCTTGTCCAGCCGGGCCTTGCCCATGCGCACCTCTTCCTTCTTGGAAAGCTTGTGCGACAGCGCGCCGGTGGGACAGGCGAGGATGCACTGCACCGCATCGCACGAGAAGTCACAGGCCTGGGCGCGCGCATCGATATGCGGCACGCCGACGCCGAAGCCCTCGGTGATGTCGGACAGCGTGATGGCCTTGACCGGGCAGACCTGCACGCACTGGCCGCACTTAATGCACGACGCCAGGAACTCGGACTCGTCCAGGGCGCCCGGCGGGCGCAGGCGAAGCGGGTGGGCGCGCAGCTCCGGCACCCAGCCGGCCAAAGAGGCCGCCACCACGCCGCCGCCCAGCAGGACGGAACGCAGGAAGCGGCGCCGCGCCTCGATGTCGCGGGGCGACGCGGTCATGATTTTTTCTCCTTGGAGCCCATGCGCGGACGGGGGTCTTCCAGCAGCAGGGTGGGCTCGGAAAACGGTGCCAGGCGGTCGAGGAAGTCCAACACCTCCAGCACGGCGGTGCCCTTGAAGAAGCGGGTGTTGGGAACATCCATCCACACCCTACCGGCGTAGTTGTACTCGCGGTACGGAGTGTCGCCGATGCCGTCGTGGTTGCGGTCGAAGCCCTCGTAGGAATCCCAGGTATTGCCTTCCCAGGTGTTGCGCTTGGCCGAACCGCCGCCAAACACCGCCACCTCGGTCATGTTGCCTTCCATGCGATTGTTGCGGAACACGTTGCGTTCCCAATCGCTGATGAAGCTGATGGCGATGTCGTTGTAGGCGATGCGGTTGTTCTCGACGATGTTCTGGGTGTCGGGCTGGAACGGCGACACGTCGAAGGACAGGCCCGAGGCGCAGTAGACGATCTCGTTGCCGGTGATCGTAATGGAACTGGCTTCCTTCATGGAGATGCAGGTTCCGGTGGCACCGACCGAGTGCGAGATCACGTTGTTGCGGATGATGTCGCCCTGATTGTACATCAGCGACATGCCCACCGAATTATCGGTGAAGACGTTGTTCTCGATAATGTTCTCGGCGGCGAACATGAAGTGCATGCCATAGCGACCGCCGCTGGCGTGGTTTCCGATGACGTGGTTGCGCTTGGCGTACCACAGCACGAAATCGCGGCTGTCAATGATGACATTGTCTTCGATGGTGTTGTCGTCCGAGTACCACAACCGGATGGAATCGCCGCGCATGCCTAGTTCCAGTTGCTTGGAACTGATATGATTGCGGCGCACCACGTTGTGATAGGACTTCTGCAGGTCGATGCCGAACAGGGCGTCGTCGATGCGGTTGTCCTTGACCACGTTGTTGTCGCCGCGCACCTGGATGCCGGAATCCTCGCCGTTGTGGTCGGCCCCGGTGTTGGTGAGATGCAGGCCGCGCACGGTGGCGTCGTTGGTCCGCACCACCAGCACGGTGCCCTGGCCGCCGGCGTCGATGGTGACCTGACCGCGACCGTCCAATGTCACCGGCTTGGTCACCTGCAGGTGGCCGATGTAATGGCCAGCCGGCGGCGCCACTACCGCCCCGTCAGCCGCCTGATCCAGCATGGCCTGGATTTCGGCGGCATCGCGGGACGGCGGCGCACTCAACGGATTGGCCGCCACCGGCAGAGCAACGCAGGCAAGCAGAAGGACGGCCAGCCGGCGATCCATGCTTAACGCCCGGCCAGCTGCTTGCGGCGAATCAACGCCGCCAGCGCCAGACAGGCGGCCCCAGCCAGCAGCAGGCCGAAGCCGTAATGCGGGTAGGAGTAGGTGGAGAACTGCGCCACCTTGCCCTCACCGAAAACGGTGGGCATGAACGGCTTGACGGTGAAGGCGCCCCACGGACGCAGGCTGTGTCCAAACCACCACAGCCAGGCCGAGTAATCGGCGACGAAGGCAATGGGGATGACGATGCCCGATAGCGGCAGCACCCACCAGAACGGCCCGGCATAGACCAGGAAGGCCACTAACATCACGCCGACCAGCCCGAACAGATAGGGCGAAGCGGCGATTTCCAGCGAGGCGCCCTTCTCGATGGGCTCCATGCCGATGAAGTGGTTGATCACGTTCATCTCGTGAACGCAGTCCAGCGCCTCTTCCTCGTAGACGTCGTCGGTCTTGGGCCGCTCCTGGCAGCCGTTCTTGACGCCGTTCATATGGAAGTGGATGCGCACGCCGTCAGGGAAAGTGTGCGGCGGATATTGCGGCGCCTTCAGCGACACCCACCAGATGGGCGAGAAGAAAGCCAGCGCGATCAGCGCCATGGCGACGATCGTGAGGCCACGGAAGGCCATTGTGGCGCGGCACCTGTCCTGGGATTTCATGGCGACCTCGGGGCGGTAGAGAAGAAGCCGCCCGCGCGAGGGGGACGCGGGCGGCTGGTCAGGCGTTACTTGAAGTCCGGGTTCTGCCAGCCCTTGGGACCGATCAGGTTGGCCGGGGGCTTCATGCGGGACACGTAGTCAAGCACCGCCATGGTGTCGCGGTCAGAGAAGTTCTGGATCTGCTTGATCATGTCCGGGTTGGCGTTGCGGCGCTTGCCGGCCTTGATCCACTGGTACTGACGCAGCAGGTAGTTGTAGTGCTGGCCCTGGATGCGCGGATAGAACTTGTCGTTGTTGCCCTCGCCGGATTCGCCGTGGCAACGGGTGCAGTTCTCGGCATACAGCTTCTTGCCCAACTCCAGATCCTTGCCGTCACCCACGCCGGGCTCGGGGTTCATCTTCAGGGTCTGGATGTAGGCCGCCACGTCGGCAATGGCCTGCGGGCCGCCGATCTGGTCAGGCAGCGCGAACGGGTACATGGTCGGGTTGTCGCGGTTCAGCGCACGGATGTCAGCCAACTGCTTGACGATCACCTTGACGTGCTGGCCCGCCAGCTGCGGGAAGGTGCCGTCGGTCTGACCCCAGCCTTCCGGCAGGTGGCAGGCCGAGCAGACCTCGTAGACCTCGCGGCCGGCCTTCACGTCGGGCTTCAGCTTCAGCGCCTCGTCCTCTTCCTCGCCACCGGCGTTCCAGGCGTAGCCCGCCTCACCCACCGACTTGCCCTGCTTGGGCTTGTCCTTGGGGCCGGCATAGGCGACACCGCCAATGGCGATCGCGGTGACAGCGACGGCCAGGGCCCGCATCATCGTCTTCATTCCTCACTCTCCAGCTTAAATCTTTTCATTAGGTTCTGTTTATACGCCGCTCAAGCCGCCGATTACTTGACGTTGGCTAAGAAGTCGGCGATGGCGTCGAGTTCCTGGTCGCTGACCAGATGCATGACCGGCTGCATGGCGTTGGCGCCACCGTTCTTGCGCGTGCCCGACTGGATGTCCTTAGCCTGGGCGATGATGTACGCCTTGTCCTGGCCGGCCAGCGCCGGATAGGTCTTCATGATCGGCTTCAGCGAATCCTTGCCGTGGCAAGCGACGCAGGTCTTGGTGGTGTAGAGCTTCTTGCCGGGGAGGTCGGCCGGAACGGTCTGGGGACGCGGCAGCGTGCCGAGAAAGTCGGCCAGGGCACGCATGTCGCCCTCCGACAGATCCTCGACGATGGGCTTCATGGTGTCGGCGGTCTGGCCGTTGGCGCGGGCGCCGCTCTTGATGTCCTTCAGCTGGGCGAAGACATAGTCCGGATTCTGGCCGGCCAGCTTGGGAAAGCCTTCCTGCATCGGAGTGGCGGCATCCTCGCCGTGGCAGGCGGTGCAGCCCTTGTCGGCGAACAATTGCTTGCCATCAGCGGCAAGGGCCTGGGCGGAAGCGAACAAGCCGACAGCGGCCGCCGCCGCCAGGACATGGCGAAGGGGGGTGACCATGGGAAATCTCCTTGGCACTTCAGGGTGTCAGGGAAACGGGGGGCGGATCGCTCCGCCCCCCGCCGTCCAGGATGGGTACTGAAGGGGCCAGATTTACTGGACCTTCTTCGCCCCGTTCTGCTCCAGGTAGGTCTTGGCGCGCAGGCCGATGTCGGCCGCCTTGACCTGATACTGGAACCACTGTTCCGCCCACAGCATGCCGTTCTGCCAATCGGCCTTCTTGGCGAAGTCTTCCGACTTCTCCTTGGCGCCCTTGGCGAAGTTCAGCTGGTCGGTGGCGTCTTCCACCAGCGAGACCACCTGCGGGAAATCCTTGTAGTTCACGCTGGTGATGTAGCCGACCACGCTGTCGATGACCTTCTGGGTATCGACGTTGGCCTTGACGCGGGCGTCATAGTCCTTCTGCGTGTACGCAATACCTTCCTTGCCCTTGGCGGCGTCAGCAGCCTTGTAGTTGGTCGGCTGAACCAGCAGGTAGCCTTCCATCTCCAGGTGCAGAGCCGAGCAGAACTCGGTGCAGTAGTACGGATACACGCCAGCCTTGTTGACCTTGAAGGTGGCCGAGGCGGTCTTGCCCGGCTCCAGGGACAGGTTGACGTTGTGCTTGGACACGGCGAAGCCGTGGGTTTCGTCCTGGGCACGCTCCAGGTTGGTCAGGTGGATGGTCACCTCGTCGCCCTCGGTCGCCTCGATGATCTCAGGCGTGATGTGCGAGCGGATGACGGTACCGAACACTTCCACCTTGCCCGGCTTCCGATCGGTGTGCTCCTGACCGGCGCGAACGGCGGCGGGATGCTTCTCCTCGGTGCGGGAATCGGTGCCGTGCGGGTAGCGGATATGCGGCTTCAGCTTGTCGGCGGCGATGGCCACGGCGTAGTGGGGCTCGCCCAGCGGCAGCGGCATATCGTAGAGCAGCTGCATCTTGCCATCGGGGGTCGTGCCGGTCTCGATGAGCTGGTGGTTCTGCGGATGCAGCGGGCCGACCGGGTTGAAGCGGTCGATGGCCAGCTTGTTCAGCGCGACCACGTACTTGCCCTGCGGATGGGCCGAGTCGCCTTCCATCGCCATCAAGTGGCCGATGTTGTACTGCACCGACACCTTGTCGATGACCTTGCCTTCACAGTAGTTCCACTTGGCCACCATCGAGTCCACGTACAGCGACGTGTAGGCGATGCAGGGGTTGGGGTCGTACTGGGTGTGAAGCGGACCGAGGCCCAGTTCCACCTGCTTGTGGACGACGTCCGCCATGTCGATGATCGGCACGCCGTAATCATCCTTGCCGGCGAACTTGCCGGCCTTGATGGCGGCCTGCAGCTTCTCGAACGAGTAGACGGTGGTGTGGCTGTCCAGCTTGCCCGAGACGATGATCATCTTGCCGTCGGGGGTGACGTCGACGCCGTGCGGCGACTTCGGCTCGGGGATCAGGAACAGCACGCCTTCCTTGGCGGCGGTGGCCATGTCGATCACGGCGTGGCCGTTGATCTTCTTGGTCTTGCCAGCCTTGAACAGCTCTTCCGCCTTCTTCCAGTTCACCATGTGCAGGAAGTCGGTGTCCTTGGCCGAGCAGCCGGCTTCGAACGGCGGACGACCGCGCTCGATACCGCCCACATAGCGCTCGGCGCAGAACGAGTTGGTAAACGACCAGCCGTCCGACGGGCCCTTACCGAAGTCGGAGAGGTCCTGGCTGTAGGGCGGCAGTTCCACCGAGAACGAGTTCTCGGGCTCGACCCGGCCCTTCTCGCGGTTGAACTTCCAGTAGGTGACGGCGCCGCGATACTTCTCGTTGAACTGCTCGAGCGGCACGAACTCGTCTTCCAGCGGAGCCGGATACTGGGCGGACTCGATAATGTAGTCGGTGTTCGGGGACACGAAGGTGCCGCCGTGCTCGGACTTCAGGATCGGGTTCCGGACGATCTGCTTGGTCTCGAAGTCCTTCAGATCGATAACGGCGATGCGCGGGGTGTTCTTGTCGTTGATGAACAGGAACTGGCCGTCATAGTCGCCGTTGGTCTCGGAGATGGCGGGATGGTGCGTATCGCCGAAGTTGATCTCGCGGCCGTCCACCTGCGAGCCTTCCTTCAGCACGCGCTTCGACTCGTCGTCATAGCCATAGCCCTGCCAGGGCTCGGGCGTGAAGACGCCGATGTACTTCAGGATGCGCATGGACGGGATGCCGTACACGATCACCTGACCCGACTGACCGCCCGAGGAGAACACGACGAATTCGTCGCGCTTGCCCGACGGGGTGTAGGTCTTGGCAGCGGCGAGCACGTCCTTTTCATTCAGGCCGCGACGCTTCATCACGTCCTGCAGGCTTTCCGCCGACCACGCGCTGGCAGCCGCCAGCACGCCAAAGCTTGCAGTGGCGAGCAGCGTCGCCAACTTCATGGATTTTTTCATCTTCCCCACCTTCGAACTGTTAAAAAGAAAATCGAAGAGGAACTCCAACACTTCGCCGAGGAGGATCATCCTTCGGCGAGGGACTGGCCGTGACCTTGGTCAATTCGTAAGGGTTGGTCCTGTGCTCTAATGCCGGCCATGGACATGCGGACCCCAGGGGGTATGACATGAAGAAAGGCTTGGCCGCCCTACTGTGCTGGCTGGTTTTGGCTCTGCCGGCCGCCGCCGGCGAAGTGACGGGACACTTCGACCTGATGGACCAGAACGGCCGGCCCGTCACCGACGCCAGCTTCGCCGGCCGCGTGCGCGTGGTGGCGTTCGGCTACACCTTCTGTCCCGACGTCTGCCCGACCACGCTGTCGACCATCGCCGCGACTTTGGACATTCTTGGACCCAAGGCCGCCGGGGTGGTGCCGCTGTTCATCACGGTCGACCCCCGACGTGACACGCCCACGCATCTCAAGGACTACATGGAGGCCTTCGGCCCCAGTTTCGTCGGCCTGACCGGTCCAGAGGACGCCGTCGCCGCAGCCGCAGCCGCGTTTCATGCCCGCTACGCCATCCAGCCCCCGGCCGATCCGGCCGACCCGAACACGTACTTCGTCGACCACTCGGCCGGCATCTATGTCATGGACCGCCAGGGCGCCTTCGTCGCCAAGCTGGGGCATCGCGCCACACCAGACGAATTGGCAGAACGTCTCGAGGAGGTTCTACGCAAATGAATCGCCGCAGCCTTCTTGCCACCGCCGCCGCCTTCGCCGCCCTCTCCCCCCTGCCCGCCTTCGCCGTGCGGGCCGAGGAAGGACTGTTCGTCCACAAGGAGCGCCGCCTTGTGCCGGCGCTGGACGTCCGCGACGGCGAGTCGCAGCCGGTCACCCTTCAGGGCCCCGCCTTGGTGAATCTCTGGGCCAGTTGGTGCCTGCCTTGCGTGTCGGAATTGCCGGCGTTGGACCGCCTGGCGCCGCAGATCGAGCCGGAAGGCGTGCGGGTGGTGGCGCTGTGCCTCGACCGCTCGGGCAACGTGGGTGCCATCAACACCTTCGCCCGGCTGGGGGTGCGCAATCTGGGCGTCTACGTGGATTACCAGCGCAAGGCCGGCGAGGTGCTGGGGGCGGCGGTGCTGCCCACCACCCTGCTGATGGACGCGCAGGGACGCGAGGCCGCCCGTTTCATCGGCCCCGCGTCATGGGACGCGCCCGAGGCCATAGCCCTGCTGCGCGCCTTGGCGGCCGGCCGAACCCTCGACCCCGCCATGGCGCCGCCTTTGGCCAAGCCCCGGGCGGCGTTGTAACCTTACTGGGCCGGTGCCGCGCCGGTGCGCAGCGGCACCACCGGGAAATCCACCACCTTCCGGCCCGCCTTGGCGAAGACCAGGGTGACAGGCACCGTCTGCCCTTCCGACAGCGGCTTGTTCAACGTGATGAACATGATGTGGTCGGCGCCCGGCTTCAGCGCGGTGACCTCGCCTGCCGGCACCGGAATGGCCGGAACCTGCCGCATCAGCATCACGCCGTTGTCGTTGATGTGGGTGTGCAGCTCGACCTTGGCCGAGATGTCGGCTTCGGCGCCCAGCAGGGTGTCGCCTTCGGCGTTGGGGTTCTTGATGGTGACGAAACCGGCACCGGCATTGGCCACCTTGGGCGAGGCCCGCAGGATGGCGCCGGAGATCTCCAGTTCGGCAGCGGCGACGGTGACGGGGGCCAAGGCCAGCAAGGCGGCCAGCAAATGCTTCTTCATGGTCTGATCTTCCTGGAAAAGGTCACGGGCAAGGGACGCGGACACGCCACCCTGCGACGATGGCGCGGCCGTTTCGTGCTGTGTGCTTTAAGGAAAATCAGGCGAAGGGCGGAGCGCGGGCCTGGGCATGGCGCCAAGCCTCGCCGTCATGGAGACCACTTGCGCCGGCCGACCAGCGGATGGGAACCGCGCTCTCGGTGGGGAGAGTGAAGTGTTGGGGCGGTGCCGCCCCGACGGTCAGCTGCGCCGCCTGGCACACCAGGCAGCAGTCTTGAGCGGAAGACTCATCGCCCGGCAGGTCGGCACGCTCGCCGTCCCGCGCGTGGCACACATAGACGCCGAGCATGCCGGTAACCGCAATGGCGCGGCCCGTCTGGCTGACCAGGGCGAGGCCCGGCGTGGCGGCGGAGAAGAGGAAGCCGAGCAGCGCGACCCAAGCGCCAAGCTGGCCAAGCCAGCCTCGCCCGAATGTCCTTCCTGCTGCCCAAGGTCTGCGCATCGACGCTTTCCTCCCGTATCCCAGCATGGCCGGATACGGGCTCCCCTTCTTTAACCGTGGTCAAGAAAGGAACGGCAAACTGGCGGACGGGTCAAGGACATTTGCAACCCGAACGTGAGCGCGTTTACTTTTCCTGCCCGCCCGCCGCCGATTGCAGATAGTTGGGCAGTCCCATGGCGGCGACCAGGCCTTCCTGGGTTTCCAGCCAGTCGATGTATTCCTCGGACCATTCCAGAATTTCGGCCAATTCGTGCCGGGTTTGGTAGTCCTGCTTTTCCTCGCACAGAGCAATGGCGCCGACCAGTTGGTCGCGTTCGGCCAGTTCGCCGGCCAGGTCGCAGGCGATCATCTCCGGCACGGTCTCGCCGATGTGCAGCTTGCCCAAATCCTGCAGATTGGGCAGGCCCTCCAGGAACAGGATGCGCTCGATCACCTCGTCGGCCGATTTCATCTTGGCGATGGAGGCCTTGTAAACCACCTTGCCCAGGTCGCTGAAGCCCCAGTTCTTCATCATGCGGGCGTGCAGGAAGTACTGGTTGATGAGGGTGAGTTCGGTCTTGAGGATATCGTTCAGCGCGGCGATGACGTCCCGGTCGCCCTTCATGACGCGCCTCCCGCCATGGATTGGTGATAATTGGCCAGGCCCATGGCGTTGATCAGGAACAATTGCTGCTCCAGCCAGTGGGTATGGTCCTCTTCGGTATCGGACAGCAGCTCGCGCAGGATGGCGCGAGTCTCGTAATCCTGCACCTGCTCGCAATGGGCAATGGCTTCTTTCAAGTTGGCCACCACAGCCAGCTCGTAGGCCAGATCGTTCTTGAGCATGCCGGGCACGTCGGCACCGATGGCGAGCGGCGCGCGCGAGGCCACGTCGGGGATGCCTTCCAGGAACAGGATGCGGCGGATCAGCCGGCTGGCATGCTCCAGCTCCTCCACGCGCTCATGTTCGATACGCTCGTAGAGCTTGGTGAAGCCCCAGTTCTCGTACATGCGGGAGTGGATGAAGTACTGATCGGCAGCGGACAGTTCGCCGGTGAGCAGGCGGTTCAAGCGGTCGACAACGCTGGGGATGCCCTTCATGGCGCACCTCGATTTTAATATGCACTATCATTCTTAACTGTTAAGCGTGACCGCGGCAACCGTTCCGTGACCCTCCCCCTCCTCCGGCCCGAAACAATGGGCGAAATCGGTGCAGCTGTCGCAGACCGGCGACTTGCACAGGTTAACCCCCTCCATCTGGCACAGTTCGCGATAGAAGAACTTCTTCCACTTCATGTCTCGGCTGTTGCGCGCCGCCAGCGGGGCGAAATGCCTTTCCATCAGGCGGGACAGATCGGCACGGCAGGTGATCCCGAGGTCCTGCCACAGATGCCCGGACTTGAGCGAGCGGCGCGCCACCATGGCGGCCAGCCAGGCGGTCTCGGGCCGCCCGGGGTCGGAAGCGTTGTCGCAAAGCAGACAACGGAGGTCCGGCTCCTCCAGCGCATCCTCGCCGCGACCGCCCAGGTCGTGGGCAAACAACCAACCGGCCCCGGGGAAATAGCGTTCCATCAGGCGAAATAGCTGGGGCCAATCCAACCCGACCGCCTCGGTCAATGGCACCCGCTCGCCGGCCCCTTTGGCGATAACGCAGGCGAAGACATGGCGGTCGAAGACGTCCTCGCCGCTGGGACAGGCCATCAGGTGTTGGTAGGTTTCCGACATCAGCCACCTCGCCGTCGCCATTCCAGCCATCCCCTCGCAAAGGCCGGGCCAAACGGCCACAGGTTGCTTTCTCAGCAAGGGTGGACAACCGAATGTGCTGACCGCGTGGAAAAGCCTGCAGATCGGGCAATCACCGATTGTTTATCCTTACGTATATGTCTAAGGTCCTGCCGCCTTTGGGGGATTTGTCAGGGAACTTGGTCCATGCCCGTTACCAGCGATGCCATCACCGGCGGCCGCCGCTCCTTCGCGGCGCACCTGTTCGCGCCCATCAAGATTACCTGGGACCAGTTCTTCGACCTGCTGGTGCCGTTCCGGCACTCCACCCACATCCGCCGCCACGCCGCCGCCGTGACCATCTCGCGCGTCCAATTGGTGGCGGCGCTGTTCGCGGTATTGGTCCCGCTGTGCTCGATACTGGACTGGTTCATCTTCCCCTGGCCGCAATGGGCGCAGATGACCGCCATGCGCATTGCCTCGGCGCTGGTGTTCGTGCTGCTGACCTGGCCATGGAACCTGAGCAAGTCGCGGCTGCAGGCAGACGTCATGCTGATGACCCTGCTGCTGGTGCCGCCAGTGTTCTACCTGATGAGCATCCGCATCATTTCGGGCCTGGAGCTGACCCCGGTCAGCCTGCTGGCGGCCAAGCTTTATGCGCTGATGCCCAATATCGTGCTGGCCGGCCTGGCCGTGTTCCCGCTGACCGCTTTGGAGGTGCTGCTTTTCTCGGTGCCGGCCTTCGTCTTCGCAATCCTCGGCTATCACATGAACGGCGAGGTGATGACGCTGGTCCAGCACGGCCCCGAGTTGTGGCTCATGGTGCTGGTGATGGGCGTGGCCATGTTCTCGGGCATGAGCCAGATGCACTACATGGCCGCGCTGGTGAACCGCGCCATGGTCGACCCGCTGACGGGGGCCTATACCCGCCGCTCGGGTGGCGAGACGCTGGACCTGCTGTTCCGCCTGGCGGCCCTGCAGAACGCGCCACTGGCGGTCGCCTTCTTCGACCTCGACAAGTTCAAGTCCATCAACGACACCTTCGGCCATGACGAAGGCGACAAGGCCCTCAAGCAGCTGGCCGAAACCCTGATGTCCGGCCTGCGCAAGGGCGACGTCCTGGTGCGCTGGGGCGGCGAGGAATTCGTCGCCATCCTCAACAACACCACCGCCGAAGGCGCCCGCATCGTCATCGAGCGTCTGCGCGAGGCGGGCCTCGGCATGCGCCCCGACGGCAAGCCCATGACCGCCTCCGTCGGCGTGGCCGAACGCGCCGCCGACCAGGCCAAGGACTGGCCCGAGCTGATGGAATTGGCCGACCAGCGCATGTACCAGGCCAAGAAGACCGGCCGCGACCGCGCCGTGCTGCCGGGCGGCACCACCCTGGTGTTCGGCCCGTCCATCGAATAAGCCCTCCATACCGTCATGGCGGTGGGCAGCGCCGGCCGCTTTTGCTAAACCTTTCCGCCATGGACGAGGACTGCGAGATTGGTATTTCCCGGCGGGGACTGGAAGACGGCGAATTGCGCCGGATGATCGCCGAATCGGGCTTCAGCCACCTTTTGCTGGACGACGACGCCCTGGCGCGCTCGCTGGCCGAGGTGCGGCCGCCGGACCAGGAATGCTGGGTGTTCGCCTATGGCTCCTTGATGTGGAACCCGGTGTTCCATCCGGTGGAGCGCCGCCCCGGCACCCTGCACGGCTACCACCGCCGCTTCTGCTTCTGGATCCATGCGGGCCGCGCCTGCCCCCGCCATCCCGGCTTGATGATGGGCCTGCTGCCGGGCGGCACCTGCCGGGGCGTGCTGCTGCGCATCGCCCCCAATGAGGCTGACCACGAGCTGCCGCTGCTGTGGAAGCGCGAGATGGTCACCGGGGCCTATGTGCCGCGCCTGCTGCCGGTGCGCGCCGGAGACAGGCCCCTCCGCGCCATCACCTTCATCGCCAATCCGCGCCACCCCACCTTCGCCGGGGGCCTGGACTGCGCCCATGTCGCGGCGGCAATCGCCAAGGCCAGCGGCCCGCTGGGCCGCAACCGCGATTATCTGCGCCGCACGGTGGAAACCCTGCGCGCGCTCGACATCCCCGACCGTGGCCTGGAGCGGCTGGCCGCGGCGGCAGAAGCCCCCTTGCCTGTCGAAACCCCATCGCTTATGGTGCGCCCCGTCATTGGGGAGTAGCCGCCCTCGCTTATAGAGGGGGACGCGTCAACAGACTTGGGCCATCGGCCCATGGCGCGCTCGGCCCGCAGGCTTGGCGAGACCTTTGGCTTGAACCGCCATTCCCGGGGGGCCGGGCGGGCGGCAAGCCATTGGTTCATCTGCCCGCCCCCCTTGTCGGTGTCCTATGGAAGCCCTGCTCGTCTCCGCCGCCGTCGTCGCCATCTCTGAGATCGGCGACAAGACTCAGTTGCTCGCCCTGCTGCTGGCCACCCGATTCAATCGGCCGCTGCCCATCATCGCCGGCATCTTGGTCGCCACCGTGTTCAACCACGCGCTGGCCGCCTGGGCGGGCGCGCTGATCGCCGCGTGGGTGGGGCCTGATGTCATGCGCTGGGTGCTGGGACTGTCCTTCATCGCCATGGCGGCATGGATGCTGGTGCCCGACAAGATGGACGAAGATGACCAGCCCAAGTCCATGGCCGGTGCCGGCGCCTTCCTGACCACCGTGGTCGCCTTCTTCCTGCTGGAGATGGGTGACAAGACCCAGGTGGCGACGGTGGCCCTGTCGGCCCGCTTCCAGTCGGTGGCTTGGGTCACCGCGGGCACGACCTTGGGCATGATGGTGGCCGACGTGCCTGCCGTCTTCCTGGGAAAGATGGCGCTGACCAAGATTCCGCTGAAGGTGGTGCACACGGTATCGGCGGTGCTGTTCCTGCTGCTGGGCATCGCCGTGCTGGCGAATTTGGGGATCAGCCTGGAAGCGGCGGTGCTTTCAGCCCGGCCTTGAACGTCCGGTCGCGCTTGATGGCGGCCTCGCGCCGGAGCGCGTCGCCATGGGCCATCGGCCCCTCAACATGCGCCACCCGCCAGGGACCGCGCCCGCGCGTGAAGCGGGCGCCGGTGCCGGAATTGTGCTGGGCGAGTCGGGCGTCGACGTCCTTGGCGATGCCGGTATAGGCGATCTCGGCGCCGTTCAGCAGGACGTAGACGTAGTACATCAGTAATGCGGCGGCGGCTTGTCGTCCTGGGGCGAGCGATCCCAGCCCGCCTCCAGTTCACGCGTGCGCTCGATCAGGCGGCGCACCCGTTCGGTCAACAGATCGATGGTGCGGCCCTGCTCGGCGATGACCGAGGACAGATCCTCGGCCATGCGCTCGTGGTGGGCGATGCGGCTTTCCAACTCGGTCAGGCGTTGGGCGACCTGGTCGTCCATGGCCCCTCTTCCTTACTTGGCGGCGCTACGCGGAGCCGCCTTGGCCCCGTCCTTGCGGCCGCCCTGGTGAGCCGGGCGGTTGCCTTGCGAGTGGCCGCCATGGGGCTGGCCACCGGGACGACCGCCCCACTTGTTGCCGTTGTTGCCGAAACGCTTCGGCCCCTGCGGACGGCCGGCGGGAGCGGTGCTGACGGGGCGGCGCGGCTCCAGGCCCGGCACCACGTGCACCTCCATGGTGGACTTGGTGTAGCGCTCGATGCGGAACAGCGCCTCGCGGTCCACCCGGCCGGCGAAGGAAATGGCGACGCCCTCGGCGCCGGCACGGCCGGTGCGGCCGATGCGGTGCACGTAATCCTCGGGCTGGCGCGGCAGGTCGAAGTTGATGACGTGGGTGACGTCCTTGATGTCGATGCCGCGCGCCGCCACGTCGGTGGCCACCAGCAGGCGGATGCGGCCGGTGCGCAGCTGCTCGATGGTGCGGTTGCGCTGGCCCTGGTTCATGTCGCCGTGCAAGGCCCCGGCGGCGTGGCCCGCCTGCCACAGGTCGCGGGCCAGCGTGTCGGCATCCCGCTTGGTGGCGGTGAAGACGATGGCCTTCTCCACCTCGGGCAGGCTGACGAAATGGTCGAGCAGCTTGCGCTTGTGCTCCAGGTCGTCGGCGTGGTGCAGGCGCTGCTCGATCTTGGCGGCGGAGACGGTGGGCGCCACCTCGACCCGCACCGGGCTCTTCAACAGGCCTTCGGCCAGCTTGGCCATGCGGCGGTCGAGGGTGGCGGTGAACAGCAGGGTCTGGCGCTGGCCCGAGCACGCCTTGGCGATCTTCTCGACGTCGTCGAGGAAGCCCATGTCCAGCATGCGGTCGGCCTCGTCCAGGATCAGCACCTCGACCTCGGACAGGTTCAGGCGCTGGCGCTCCACGTGGTCGAGCAGGCGGCCGGGGGTGGCCACCACGATGTCGACGGGCCGCGACAGCATGCGCAGCTGCTCGCGATAGGGCAGGCCGCCCACCAGCTCGACGGTGTTCAGGCGCAGGAACTTGCCGTACTTGCGGGCCGATTGCAGCACCTGGCGGGCCAGCTCACGCGTGGGGGCCAGCACCAGGATGCGCGGCGTCGCGGCGTCGCGGCGCGGGGCCGGCGGATTGGCGGCCAGGCGGGTGAGCGACGGCAGCAGGAAGGCGGCGGTCTTGCCGGTGCCGGTCTGGGCGGTGGCCAGCACGTCCCGGCCCTCAAGCGCAGGTGGGATGGCGGCGGACTGGACGGGAGTGGGTTCGGTGTAGCCGCCCTCGATCAGGGCGTTGTGGACGAGCGGATGAAGAGCGAGATCGGAGAAGGACAAAGACACTTCCTTTTGACAAAGACGATGCGGCTCGGACCGGAAACCGGCCCAAGCGGATGCGGGGTGCGGGAGGAGGTCAAGAGGAAGAAGCGTCCTCGCGGGGGGTGGTCATGCTCACCCCAACCATTGGCAGCGTCTCGCTCTAGAGAGACGCGCGAAGCCTCCAGCGATCGAACGGCGCGGACCATAGACGCTTTGGCCACAACATGGGAAGCGAATAATACGCACGCCTCCCCTGCGCGTTGACACGAGAGGGCCAAGGTGACAGGTTGGCGCCAAATTTTCCTGGGAGACCCGAGATGCCCGGTTTGTTGCAGGGGATTGTGCTGTTCCTGGTCGGTTGCGTGGTGGTCTATGGCTGCATCACCGCGCTGAAGCCCAAAGCGGGCGGCGAAGGCCATGGCCATGGCCATGGCGGCGGTCACGGCGGCCACCACTAAGCCCCATCCAAGGCCCGCCCCCAGCGGGCCTTGTTGCTTTCGGGGCTTATCGCTTTCATGTCGATCCTCGACACCTTCACCGCCAAGGGCACCACCTCGCAGGCCGAGTTCGTCGGCGCCGCCGAGGCGGCCTTCTGGGTGCGGGCACGGCGCAACCGCCTGCTGGCGGATTGGGCCTGCGACCTGACCGACGAAAACAACCAGGCCTACCTGCGCCTGCTGCTGGATGCCGACTTCGCCAAGGTGGAAAGCACGGCCGAGGAAGGTTTCCTGATGCTGAAGATCCGCAACGACCTGATGGGCTTCGGCATTTTCCTGTCGCCGGAGGAACTCAAGGACGTCTGCCGTCGCTTCGAACGCCAAGCCTGGCTGGAACGCCAGAGATAACCTGCCTCGCACCGTTTCATCGGAACGTCCTTCATGAAAGCCTTCTCGTCCTTTGACCTCCAATCGTTCGGCGACACCTTCGTCGCCCTGGCCGTCGCCTTCGTGCTCGGAACGCTGATCGGCTTCGAGAGGCAATACCGGCAGCGCACGGCGGGGCTGCGCACGAATGTTCTGGTCGCCCTCGGCGCGGCGGCCTTCGCCGACCTGGGCATGCGCCTGTTCGGAGCCGACGGCGGGACGCGGATCATCTCCTACGTCGTCTCAGGTATCGGCTTTCTTGGTGCCGGTGTGATCATGAAGGAAGGGACCAACGTGCGCGGCCTGAACACGGCAGCGACGTTGTGGTGCTCGGCGGCGGTAGGAGCGTTTGCGGGAGCGTATCTGGCCGCCGAGGCGATCCTCTTGACGGTCTTCGTCCTGGCGGGCAACACCCTGCTGCGTCCCCTGGTGAACTATATCAACCGCAAACCCATGGACGAGCGGGTGACGGAAGCGATCTACCGCGTCCACGTGGTCTGCGACCCGTCGGTGGCGGCAGACGTGCGCGAGGACCTGTTCACCGAATTGGAAAAGGCGAACTATCCCATCCGCGAAATCGAGGTTCTTTCCGAGGGCGAGGACCAGGTCGAGTTGGCCGCCGTCCTGGTCCCGACCACCGCAGAGCCGGACGAACTGGATGCCGTTGTCACCGCCCTTGAGGGGCGCGAGGAAATCGAAAGCTGTTCCTGGACTGTCAGCACGACCAGCTAACTAGGGATAGCGGGCGGACTAATCGCCAGAAATAGGAAATGCGCATGGACCAGAATACAGCCGACCGCCTGTACAAGCACATCTACGACGCGCTAGACCACGACAACGCCGCCGACCTGGAAACCTTCGGGCAGAATTTCCTGCAGAACGGCAAGGTCTGGGACATGTTGGCCGACCTGTTCCCCACCGCCAAGGCGTCGGAGCTGCGCGGCATCATGATGCGGGCCTTCGACCAGTGGTCCAAGGACCACGCCCATTGCGGCGGCCATCACTGATAAAAAAATCGCCGCGGAATTCCCCTTTGCGCGGGATTGCCCCCCTCTTTCACCTAAAAGCCGTCACGCCCGGACTTGTTCCGGGCATCCACGCGGCTCCATTCGGCAACGCGGCAGACGGCACCCGAGGATGGCGGGGTCAAGCCCGGCCATGACGAGGTTGTTGGCGGGGAGTGTTCCCCGCTAACCCGCGTTGGATCAAAAAAAAAAGCCCCGGCACGAAGCCGGGGCTCAAGTTTAGGGAGGAAACGTCCAAGAATGCCTAGCACCTAAGCGCTAGGCAGGGGTGACCATATGCCAAATGACTGTTCGGCGAAAAGGCACAGTCCTGCATGCCCCGATGCGGCAAACGCATATCAGGCATTGAACCCACCCCGTCGGGTGGTGTAAGGTGTTTTCATTAGTTCGAGGAAACCCAAGAATAAAAGCGAAGGCCGCCCGTCACCGACCGGCGGCCTATCGTTTTTCAGGGTTAGGCCCGCTCCAACGCGATGCTGAACACCGACCCCACCCCCAGGCGGGAGCGCGTTCCTACGGTGTGACCGAGCAGGTTCGCCGTGCGCGCCACGATGGCGAGTCCGAGGCCCAGGCCTTTGGTGCGGTCGCGCTCGGGGTTGTCCAACTGGATGAACTCCTCCCAGATGTCCTCCAGCCGGTCGGCAGGTATGCCGGTGCCGGTGTCCCATACCTCGATACGCACCTTGCGGGGGCCGGCGCGCCGCACCCCGACCAGGATATGGCCGTTGCCGGTATAGCGCACCGCATTGGACAGAAGGTTGCGGACCATGCGGCCCAGCAGCACCGGGTCTGTATTCACCACCGCGTGGCTGGGCAGATAGCGCAGCCCCACCCCGCTGCGCGACGCCACCTCGCCGTACTCGGCCGCGAGCGGCGCGAGCACGTCGTCGAGAACAATCGACCCGATGCTCGGTTGAGTAATGCCGGCCTCGAGGGTGGAGACGTGCAGCAGCGCGTTCAGCAGTTCCTGCCCCGCCTGCATGGCATCATCGAGCGCCTTCAGCACCTTGATGTCTTGGGCATCGGTCAGGCGGCCCTCCAGCACCGCCTTGTACAGCATCATCGCCTGGAAAGGCTGACGCAGGTCGTGGCTAGCGGCGGCCAGGAACCGGGACTTTGCCACGTTGGCCATCTCGGCCGCCTGCTTTTCCTGTGCCGCCTTGCGGTCGCTCAGATCCTCGACCACCCAGATGGTGCCCAACGCGGGATCGGTCGGCTCAACCAGCCGACCGATGACCCGCGCCGGATAGGAGCTGTCGTCGCTGCGCCGTAAAGTGTACTCGCGGTCGTAGGTGCCGCCGGCACGGATGACCGGGTAGGCCTCCTGCCCCACCTCGGCCCAATCGGCCTGGGAACGAAAGATCAGCTGGGACGACATACCCACGATCGCATTGGGGGATATGCCGTATGTCTCGCAGAAAAACTTGTTCCCGAAGACGTATCTCCGGTTCTGATCGACCAAGGCGATGCTGACCGGCGCATTATCCAACACCGCCGTCAAAGTGGCATTCGCTGCCTCTGCCGGAAGATTGACCTTACCCATTTCACCACGTGCTCACAGGCCCACGGGGCATTTTCCGCGATGCCACCGCCCCCAGGCAAGCACGTCCCCTCCTCACAAACAATGCTCCGGCAAGGCTAAGCATCCCTTTCGTACTATGCAAACATGCCTTTTGTGCACATGGACGTTCCCTGCCTTTCGGCATATGACACTCCTGGTTTAGGGAGGGGTTGGACTATGGCGACAGCTGCGGGACGACGGTCATGGCCGGCGCGACGTGATGCGCTCGCCGCCTGCTGGGCGCTCGCCCTGCTCGCCCCCGCCGCGGTTCTGGGAATCTCAAGCTGGCGCGATTATCAGACATCGATGCGCACCTTGGAGAACGAAGCCCGCTTCGGCGCCCGGCTCGTCGCGGAGCACGTGCTCAAAGTGTTCGAGACGCAGACCCTGGCCATCGAGCTGCTGGAGGCCGAGACACAGGGGATGAGTTGGGACCAGATCGCCCGGTCGGAGCTCTTGCACCACCACATGGCCGAGCTGACCGCACGCTGCCACGGCTGCAGCTTCATCTGGCTGGTGGACGGCGAAGGGATCGTCCGTTTGGGCAGCACAATCTTTCCCGCCCCACCCGTCAACGTGCGCGACCGCGACTATTTCCAGTCGGCACCCGCCGGCGGCGGATATTACGTCTCGAAGCCCTATATGGGGCGGGTCATCGGTTTGCCGGCTTTTGCGTTCTCCAAGCGCCGCATCGACGGCCGGCAAGGCTTCGACGGCATAATATCTGTGGCGATGAATCAAGATTACTTCAGGCGCTTTTTCCTCTCCGCGCTGAACGCACGTGAGGGCATGGTCGCCCTGCTGCGGACCGACGGCAGCTTCCTGGTCCACGTGCCCGACTCCCCCCTGGACAAGGCGGCGACGGACAGCGCGCTGATAACGGGTGCCGCAGCCGACCGTCAGGGCGTCTTTCGCTCATCCTCGCGGGTGGACGGGGTCGAGCGGATCGTCGCCTTCGAACAGTTGGAGGGTTACTCCCTGTTGGTGGCCTTTGGCCTCGACGTTGAAGAGGCGTTGTTGCCCTGGCGCAAGACCGCTTGGCGCAACGGCCTGCTGGCGATGATGTGTTCGTCCTTGCTGGCGATAACCATCCACGGATTGGCCCTACGCGCCCGCCGCAACCGGGCGGAACGCAGCGAACTGAAGCGGCTGGTGGACGAGCGCACCGTAGAGTTGCAACGCCTGCTGGATGCCAAGACACGCCTCCTGGCCTCGGTGGGGCACGACCTGCGCCAGCCGCTGCAATCGCTGTCGCTGTTTTCCAGCGTGTTGGCCGGCTCCCCCTTACCCGCCCGCGAGGCTGCCGCGCTGTCCAATATCCAGCTGTCGGTGGACCGCATGGGCCAATTGCTGGATGCCATCCTGCAACTGGCCAAGCTGGACCTGGGCACGGCAACGGTGGAGCGTCGCCCCTTCGCCGTGGACGAGGTGATCGCCCCCCTGGTGGCCGAGATGGCGCCCCAGGCGCATGCCAAGGGGCTGAAACTCCGCTACGTGCCCACCCGCCAGATCATCGTTTCCGACCCCGCGCTGCTGACCACCATCATGCGCAACCTGATCACCAATTCCATCCGCTATACCCAACGCGGCGGCATCGTGGTGGGCTGCCGCACCCGCACTGATGCTACGGAACTGGTGGTCTACGACACGGGGCGCGGCATTCCGTCCGACCAACTGGAGAAGGTGTTCGAGGAATTCTATCAGCTGGGCAATTCGGCCCGCGACTTCGCCCTCGGCACCGGCCTTGGCCTGGCCATCGTCGAGCGTATGACCCGGCTGCTGGAGCACGAGGTGCGCGTGGAATCCGTCGAGCATCGCGGATCGCTCTTTGCCGTGCGCGTCGCCCATTCATGACCGGGGGGATTTTGGTCGGGGCGAGAGGATTCGAACCTCCGGCATCCAGCTCCCAAAGCTGGCGCTCTACCAGGCTGAGCTACACCCCGATGGGCGGGTTGTAAGGGGTTTCGGGCCGGATGGCAAGCCTGCCGGATGAGCACGTTCCGGCGCAAAACGGCTGTCGGAGCCGTCCCGGCCCGGTTGGCGCAGGCGGGTCCATGAGCTAAGGTGACGCATCAAACCGAGGACGAACATGCCCCCAATCCCCCCCCGTGCGTCCACCGCCCATTCCGAAGCGCAGCGGGAACGCATTCTGGCGGCGGCGCGCGAGCTGTTCGCATCGGAGGGCTATGAAGCGGTCTCCATGCGCAAGATCGCCCGCATGATCGACCAGTCGCCCACCACCATTTACCTGTATTTTCGCGACAAGCGCGAGTTGGTGACCTGCATTTCCGAGGAATTCTTCGCCCACTTGGTGGCGGCCCTGCAGAAGGAAGTGGAAGCGGCGGCCAGCCACGGCCCGCGCGAGGCGCTGGAGCGCGGTCTGCGCTGCTACATCCGCGTCGCCTTGGCCTATCCCAGCCATTATCGCGCCGGTCTGCTGAACCCGATGCCGATCGGGGAAGCGAGGGAGATCGAACAGGGCGCCATGTCCAGAGCGGCCCAGAGCTTCCTGGTCGGCGCCGTGGCCCGGGTGCTGCCGCCAGGAACCCCACCCGAACAGATCGCCGCCACCGCCAATGCCTGCTGGGCGGCGCTGCATGGACTGGTGGCGGTGCTGATCATCGCCCCGACATGCTTCGGCGCCACAGCGGAAACCACCATCGAGGCTATGGTATCATTAATTGCAAACGGCTTGACGCCTTGATCCCTTGGAGTAAGATAACGCCGTTAACTTAACGGTGTTAACCATGCCCTCCACCCTCCTGTCCGCGCCAGCCCGCCAAATCAACGCCTCGGCCCTGCTGATCGCCTGGCGCAACCTGACGCACGACCGCGCCCGCTTCGCCGTGACCATGGTGGGCATCGTCTTCGCGGTCATCCTGATCGCACTGGAGGGCGGACTGTTCCTGGGCTTTTCCGATACCATCACCAAGGCGGTGCTGCGCCAGCGCGCCGACGTCTGGGTGATGGCACGCGGCACCAAGAATTTCGACATCGCCCAACGCATCCGCGAACGGGACCTCTATCGCGTCCGCTCGCTGCCCGGGGTCGAGCGGGCGGAACGGTTGATCGTGCAGTTCGCCAACTGGAAGAAGCCCGGCGGCGGTGGCGAGAACATGATGGTGGTGGGGTTCAACCCCAATGACGGGTTGGCCGGGCCATGGAACGTGGTAGCGGGCGATTTGGCCGATTTGCGCCTGCCCGATACGGTGATGGTGGACGAACTGTTCAAGGACAAGCTGGGCGTCCATGCCATCGGCGACATCGCCGAGGTCAACGGCCACCGTGCCCGCGTGGTGGGCTTCACCCGGGAAATCCGCTCGTTCACCACCTCGCCGCTGGTGTTCGCCTCGTTCAAAAACGCGCTGCAACTGGCCAACTATCCCGAGGACGGCGCCACCTACGTGCTGCTCAAGACCGCGCCCGGCATCGATCCCGAGGCGGTGGCCGAGCGCATCACCGCCACCATGCCCGAGTTGGAGGCGCGCAGTGCCCGCGGCTTCGCCAAGCTCACCGAAACCTACTGGATGTACACTACCGGCGCCGGTTCGTCGGTCATCCTGGGCGCGGCGCTGGCCGCCGTGGTCGGCGTGGTCATCGTCGCCCAGGTGCTCTACGCCACCACCATGGATCACCTGTGGGAGTTCGGCACGCTGCGCGCCATGGGCGCGCCGTCGTCCTTCATCGTGCGCATCATCCTGGCCCAGGCCACCATCGCCGCCACCCTCGGCTATGCGGTCGGCATCGTCGCCTCGTTGTTGCTGATGGACGCCAGCCGCAAGGCGGCGGCGCTGATCCTGATTCCGCCGGGACTGGCCGCGCTGCTGTTCGTGGTGTCGCTGGGCATGTGCACCCTGGCCTCGCTGGTATCCATCCGCAAGGTGCTGCAATTGGACCCCGTGATGGTGTTCCAGAGGTGAGCATGTACCAAGCCGCCATCACCTCCGCCGCCATCAAGGCCACCGACGTCACCGTCACCTACGGCGAGGGCTCGGCCGCCTGCCATGCCCTGCGCGGTGTCAGCCTGACCGTCGAACGCGGCGAGATGCTGGCGCTGATGGGGCCTTCGGGCAGCGGCAAGACTACCCTGCTGTCGGTCATCGGCGCCCTGCTGTCGCCCAGCTTGGGCAGCGTGCGTGTGCTGGGCACCGACCTGGCCGGGCTGGACCGCCCCCAATTGGCGGCGTTCCGGCTTGCCAATGCCGGCTTCGTCTTCCAGGGCTACAACCTGTTCCCAGCCCTGACCGCGCGTGAGAACGTGGCCACCGCTCTCGCCCTCAAGGGCCGGCCGGCATCCGAAGCCGCCGGCCTGCTGGAACAGGTTGGCCTGGGCGGCAAGCTGGACGCCTTTCCCGCCAAGCTCTCGGGCGGCCAGAAGCAGCGCGTCGCCATCGCCCGTGCCCTGGCCGGCGACCCGCCCCTGCTGCTGGCCGACGAGCCCACGGCAGCGCTCGACAGCAGCAACGGACGCATGGTGATGGACCTGATGCTGCGCCTGGCCCGCGAGGGAAAACGCACCGTGGTGGTGGTGTCCCACGACCCGCGCGTGCTCGACGTCGCCGACAGGGTGGCGACCATCGCCGATGGAGTGATCGTGCCATGACCGGAAAGACCAAAAGCATCCTGGCCGCCGGCGCCGCTATCGGCGCCCTTGCGCTGTTCTTCGCCCTGGGCGGCAGCGGCCGCGCCACCACCGGCGACACCGCCGTGACCAGCCTGCCCAGCCCCATGGTGGCGGCGCCGGGCAAGGTGGAGCCACTATCCGAGGAAATCCACGTGGCCGCCGCCATCACCGGCCGGCTGGCCGAGGTGCGGGTCGAAGAAGGGCAACGCGTCGCAGTGGGCGAGATCCTGGCGGTCATCGGAAACGCCGAGCATCTGGCCCGCGTGCGCCAGGCGGAAGCCAGCCTGCGGCTGCAGCAGGCGGCGCTCAAGCGCCTGATCAACGGTCCGCGCGGTACGGAGCGCCGCGAGGCGCACGCCGCGGTGGAGGAAGCCCGCGCCGTGCTGTCCCAAGCCACCGCCGAGTTAGAGCGCCAGGATGCGCTGACCCGCGCCGGCCACGCCAGCCGCCAGGCCTTCGACCGCGCCCAGCGGGAATACCAGGTCGCCAAGGCACGGCTGGAGGCCGCCATCCACCGCCGAGACACCGTCGACACGACGGCACGCAGCGACGACGTGGAGGTGGCCGAAGCCCAGGTGGCGCTGGCCGAAGGCCGGCTGGCCGAGCTGCGCGCCGCCTACGACCGCACCTTCGTGCGCAGCCCGGTGGACGGGCTGGTGCTGCGCATCCACCGTCGTATCGGAGAAATGGTCAGCGAGAATGTGGAAACGCCCATCGTCTCGGTCGGCGACGACAGCGTGCTGCGCGTGCGCACCGAGGTGGACGAGGCCGACATCGCCCGCCTCAGGCTGGGCCAGCCGGCCTATGTGACCGCGCCCGGCTATGGCGACACCCGCTTTGCCGGCCGCGTTACCCGCATCGGCAGCATGATGGGCCGCAAAGCCATCCATACCGAACAGCCGGCCGAGCGGGTCGATACCCGCGTGCTGGAGGTGATGGTCGACCTGCAGACCCGTGACCTGCCCAGCGGCCTGCGGGTGGACGCCTTCCTGACACCGGCGGAGCCCTGATATGCCTCGCCGAAGGCACGGCGGCCGACTGGCAAACCCGAGCGGCGACAAAGCCTCACCGTCTCGCATCCGTGCATGGGTGCGCTGCAATAGACATACGGACATTGCGGATTTAGCGGTTGCGCATCATTCGTAATTTCACGAATCTGAGGAGACCGCCGCACTTACCCTAAGGGGTGTCGCACCTTGGATCAGTCGATGACACAGAATTCTGGTGGAACCTTTCCGTTGGGAACCCTGGGCAAGGGAACGCGGGCGGAAATCGCCGCGCTGGATGAAAGCGGGATCGAGACCACCCTGCCCGAGGGCGAGTTGGAGCGCCGGCTGATCGAAATGGGCTTCGTCGAGGGCGCACGGGTGGAAATCCTGCACGAGGGCTTTCCCAAGCGCGATCCCATCGCCGTGCGCGTCAACGACCACACGGTGGCGCTGCGCCGCGCCGAAGCCGACGCCATCCTTGTGAAGCGCCTGCCCGGCAAGGACGGCTGATGGCAGAGGAGATCACGCCGCCGCGCGTTGCCCTGGTGGGCAACCCCAACAGCGGCAAGACGGCGCTGTTCAATGCGCTCACCGGCAGCCGCCATAAGGTGGCGAACTATGCCGGCGTCACCGTCGAAAAGAAGGAAGGCAATTTCACCAGCCCCGCCGGCACCCGGGTCAAGGTCATCGACCTGCCGGGCACCTACTCCCTGCGCGCCCGCTCGCCCGACGAGGCGGTGACGCGCGATGTCGTGCTGGGCCGCATGGACG
>Ga0306923_10000484_pt1 | contig 31315 bp, 23 predicted proteins | sample sta12Can44000108_FD_203841 | JGI IMG/M metagenome (GOLD analysis project Ga0306923, IMG submission 203841) | Lab enrichment of tropical soil microbial communities from Luquillo Experimental Forest, Puerto Rico - statanox.12C.anox.44.000.108 (v2)... | ecosystem: Environmental > Terrestrial >... | reverse complement strand
AAGGTGAAGCTCAACGTCATCCACTGCTACCGGTCCATGAACTACATGTGCAAGGTCATGGAGGAGAAGTACGGGATCCCGTGGATCGAGCTGAACTTCTTCGGGCCGACCAAGATCAAGGAGAGCCTGCGCAAGCTCGCCGAGCGGTTCGACGATCGGATCAAGGAGAACGTCGAGAAGGTCATCGCGAAGTACGACGGGCTCATGCAGAAGGTGATCGACGAGGTCCGGCCGCGCCTCGAGGGCAAGAAGGTGATGCTCTACGTCGGCGGCCTCCGCCCGCGCCACACGGTGGGCGCGTACGAGGACCTGGGCATGACCGTGGTCGGCTCCGGCTACGAGTTCGCGCACTCCGACGACTACGACCGGACCGCCCCCGAGATGCCCGACGCGACCGTCATCTACGACGACGCGTCCGAGTACGAGCTCGAGAAGTTCGTCCACGACCTCAAGCCCGACCTCGTCGGCTCCGGCATCAAGGAGAAGTACCTCTTCCAGAAGATGGGGGTGCCGTTCCGGCAGATGCACAGCTGGGACTACTCCGGCCCGTACCACGGGTACAAGGGCTTCCCGATCTTCGCGCGGGACATCGACATGGCGATCAACAGCCCGACGTGGGGGCTCGTGAAGTCGCCGTTCTAGTTGGACCTCCCTTCCCCCTCTCCCCGGCCCTCTCCCCCGCGACGCGGGGGAGAGGGAGACGGGACCCGTGCAGGAGAACGTCGATGGCGAACAATCTTGGGCTCACCGTCAAGCCGGTCTGCGAGATCACCCCCGACGACGAGCAGCGCGTCGCCGCGTGGATCAACACGCCGGAGTACCGGGAGAAGAACTTCGCGCGCCAGGCGCTCGTCATCAACCCGGCCCACGCGTGCCAGCCGCTCGGGGCCGAGCTGTGCGCCCACGGCTTCGAGGGGACGCTCCCCTTCGTCCACGGCTCCCAGGGCTGCGCGTCGTACTACCGCTCGACGCTGAACCGCCACTTCCGCGAGCCGGCGGCGGCGGTGTGCAGCGCGATGACCGAGGACGGCGCGGTGTTCGGCGGCCAGAACAACCTGCACGAGGGGCTCGAGAACGCCGTCGCGCTCTACAAGCCGAAGATGATCGCCGTCTTCACCTCCTGCATGCCGGAGATCATCGGCGACGACCTGACGGCGTTCCTCAAGAACGCACGGCAGAAGGGGCACCTCCCGAAGGACCTCCCCGCGCCGTTTGCCAACACGCCGAGCTTCAACGGTTCGCACGTCCACGGCTACGACGCGATGCTCTCGGCCATCCTCGGCACCCTGACGGAGGGGAAGGCCGTCGAGGGGCGCTGCACCGGCAAGCTCAACTTCATCGCCGGCTTCGACGCCAACGTCGGCAACTACCGCGAGTACAAGAAGATCTTCGAGGCGTTCGGCATCCCCTACACGTTCCTCGCCGACATCTCGGAGTCGTTCGACTCGCCGCTCGACGGCAAGTACCGGATCTACCCGGGCGGCACGAAGCTCGACGAGGCGGCCGACTCGATCAACGGCAAGGCGACCCTCACGGTCGCCCCCTACGCGACGTCGAAGACCTTCACGTGGATCAAGGAGAGCTACGCCGGCAAGCACGTCTCGATGCCGATGCCGATGGGCATCGCCAAAACGGATGCCTTCCTCCTCAAGCTCTCCGAGCTGTTCGACAAGCCGGTGCCGGACGCGCTCAAGGCGGAGCGCGGCCGGGCGGTCGACGCCATGACCGACGCCCACCAGTACATCCACGGGAAGAAGTTCGCCGTCTACGGCGACTCCGACTACCTCCTCGGCTACGTCTCCTTCCTGCTCGAGATGGGCGCGAAGCCGGTTCACGTCCTCTGCTCGAAGGGTTCCAAGAAGCTGGAGAAGGAGCTCCACGCCCTCCTCGAGGCCTCCCCGTACGGCAAGGAGGGGAAGGTCCACATGAACAAGGACCTGTGGCACATGCGGTCCCTGCTCGTGACGGAGCCGGTCGACGCCATGATCGGCGACACGCACGGAAAGTTCGCCGCCCGCGACGCGAAGATCCCGCTCTTCCGGTTCGGCTTCCCGATCTTCGATCGGGTGAACAAGCACCGCTACCCGCTGGTCGGCTACCAGGGCGTCATCAACATGGTGACCGAGATCTGCAACAAGTTCATCGACCTCACCGATGAGACCTGCGAGGAGCGCTTCTTCGAGATGATGCGGTGAGTGAAAACGAGGCTCCGGGCTCCAGGCTTCAGGCTCCGGGAGAGGCGAGCGCCCGTCCCGGAGCCCGTAGCCCGGCGCCTGTAGCCCAGGAACTCCCATGCCCCGCCCCGACTACTACGACGCCCCGGAGTGCGACACCCAGGAAAAGGGCGCGCCGAAGTTCTGCAAGAAGTCGGAGCCGGGGGAGGGGACGGAGCGGAGCTGCGCCTACGACGGCGCGCGCGTCGTCCTCATGCCGATCACGGACGCGATCCACCTCGTCCACGGGCCGATCGCGTGCGCCGGGAACTCCTGGGACAACCGCGGGGCGCGCTCGAGCGGCTCGCAGCTCTACCGCCGCGGCTTCACCACCGAGCTGCTCCAGAACGACGTCGTCTTCGGGGGCGAGAAGAAGCTCCATCGCGCCATCCTCGACCTCGCCGCGCGGTACGCCGGGGAGGCGAAGGCGATCTTCGTCTACGCCACCTGCGTCACCGCCATGACCGGCGACGACGTGGAGGCGGTCTGCAAGGCGGCCGCGGCGGAGGTGCCGATCCCGGTCATCCCGGTGAACACGCCCGGCTTCATCGGCGACAAGAACATCGGGAACCGGCTCGCCGGAGAGCTGCTCCTCGAGCACGTGATCGGGAAGGCGGAACCGGCCACCCTCACCCCGTACGACGTCAACCTCATCGGCGAGTACAACATCGCCGGCGATCTGTGGGGGATGCTGCCGCTCTTCGAGCGGCTCGGCATCCGCATCCTCTCCTGCGTCAGCGGCGACGCGCGCTTCGAGGACCTCCGCTACGCCCACCGGGCGAAGCTCAACGTCATCATCTGCTCGAAGAGCCTCACCAACCTCGCTCGCAAGATGCGGAAGCGGTGGGGCATCCCGTACCTCGAGGAGTCGTTCTACGGGATGACCGACACCGCCAAGGCGCTCCGCGACATGGCGCGGGAGCTCGACGCCGCGAACGGCGGCGCGCCGGTCATGGCGGAGCGGGTGGAGGCGCTCGTCCGCGACGAGGAGGCGCGCTGCCGCCTGCGCATCGCGCCGCACCGGGCGCGCCTGGAGGGCAAGCGCGCCGTCCTCTTCACGGGCGGCGTGAAGACCTGGTCCATGGTCAACGCGCTCCGCGAGCTCGGGGTCGAGATCCTCGCCGCGGGGACGCAGAACTCCACGCTCGAGGACTTCCACCGCATGAAGTCCCTCATGCACCGGGACGCGAAGATCATCGAGGACACCTCGACGGCGGGGCTCCTCGAGATCATGAAGGAGAAGGCGCCCGACCTCATCGTCGCCGGCGGCAAGACCAAGTTCCTCGCGCTCAAGGCGCGGACCCCCTTCCTCGACATCAACCACGGGCGCGCCCATCCGTACGCAGGGTACGAGGGGATGATCACCTTCGCGAGGCAGCTCGACCTGACCGTCAACAACCCCATCTGGCCGGCGCTGAACGCGAAGGCGCCGTGGCAGCTCGGCGACGACGCGCGCGAGGCCGCGCGCGCCGCCGCCGCCGGCCACGCCGACGCGCTCCTGGCCGAGGACCTCTCCGCCTCGCGCGTCGAGGTCCCCTCGAAGCCGGCCACCGTGAACCCGCAGAAGAACTCGCCCGCCCTCGGGGCGACGCTCGCCTACCTCGGAGTGGACCGGATGCTCGGGCTGCTCCACGGCGCCCAGGGCTGCTCCACCTTCATCCGGCTGCAGCTCTCGCGGCACTTCAAGGAGTCGATCGCGCTCAACTCGACCGCGATGAGCGAGGACGCGGCCATCTTCGGCGGCTGGGAGAACCTGAAGCGCGGGCTGACGCGGGTGGTCGAGAAGTTCCGCCCCGGCGTCGTCGGCGTCATGACCTCCGGGCTCACCGAGACCATGGGCGACGACGTGCGGAGCGCGATCGTCCAGTTCCGCGCCGAGCGGCCGGACCTCGCCGGCGTCCCCGTCGTCTGGGCGTCCACGCCCGACTACTGCGGCTCGCTGCAGGAGGGCTACGCGGCGGCGGTCGAGGCCATCGTGGGCACGCTCGCCGAGAGCGGCGAGCCGATCCCGGGCCAGGTGACGCTGCTCCCCGGGGCGCACCTCACGCCGGCGGACGTCGAGGAGGTGAAGGCGTTCATCGAGTCGTTCGGCCTCACCGCGCTCACCGTGCCGGACATCGCGAACGCGCTCGACGGGCACATCGACGAGGACGTGTCGCCGCTCTCCACGGGCGGGGTCGCGGTCGAGGACGTCCGGAGGGCCGGGCGGAGCGTCGCCACGATCTACGTGGGCGACTCGCTCGCGCGGGCGGCGCTCGGGCTCCGGCGGTCGTTCGGGATCCCGGCGTACGGCTTCACCTCGCTCACCGGCCTCGCCGAGGTCGATCGCCTCGCCGCGACGCTCTCGGCCGTCTCCGGCCGCGCCGTCCCCGAGACGCAGCGTCGCTGGCGCTCGCGGCTCATGGACGCCCTCGTCGACAGCCACTACCAGTTCGGCCGGAAGAAGGTCGCCCTCGCCCTCGAGGCGGATCACCTCAAGGGCATGACCCGCTTCCTGGCCGGGATGGGCTGCGAGATCCAGGCGGCCATCGCGGCGACGCGGACGCGCGGCCTCGACGGGCTCCCGAGCGAGAGGGTGTTCGTGGGCGACCTCGAGGACCTGGAGGGCGCGGCCGCGGGCGCGGATCTCCTGGTCGCGAGCTCGAACGGTCGGCAGGCGGCCGCGAAGCTCGGGGTGAAGGCGCACCTGCGCACGGGCTACCCCGTGTTCGACCGCCTCGGCGCGCACCAGAAGGTGTGGGTCGGCTACCGCGGGACCATGAACCTCGTCTTCGAGGTGGCGAACCTGTTCCAGGGGAGCGCCACCGAGGCCCAGAAGCTCGCGCACAATTGAAGGGAGCCGCGCATGAAGATCGCGTTCACGAGCAGCGACGGGAAGATCATCGACCAGCACTTCGGCCAGGCCCGCGATTACTGCGTCTGGGAGGTCGACGCCGACGCGGCCGAGTTCCTCACCAAGGTGACGCCCCTCATCACCGAGGGCGACGAGGAGGACCGGACCGCCGCGCGCGCGAATGCCGTCGCCGAGTGCTCCATCGTCTACACGGTGCAGATCGGCGGGCCCGCCGCGGCGAAGCTGGTCGCCCGCAAGATCCACCCGATGAAGACCGGGACCGAGCTGCCCATCGCCGACGCGATCGCGAAGCTGCAGCAGGTGTTGAAGGGGAACCCCCCGCCCTGGCTCCGGAAGGCGATGGGCGGAGCGGCCGCGCCGAGCTTCTCGGCGGACGAGTGAAACCAAACGCCCGCCACGGGCGACCTGAAGGAGGAAGTGATGGCCTACGTGACCGGTCTCACCCGCGGGAAGAAGGAGTGGACGCCGCGGTTCGTGAAGTCGATCGACCCCGAGCTCTGCATCGGCTGCGGCCGCTGCATCAAGATCTGCGCGCACGACGTGCTCGCGCCGGCCGAGGTGGACGAGGAGGAGTCGGCCAAGATGTTCGCGTCCGTCGCCAACCCGGAAGACTGCATCGGCTGCGAGGCGTGCGGACGGACCTGCAAGAAGGAGGCGTTCTCCTTCGAGCCGATCGCCGCCTGACGGTGCCCCGCGCACCCCGACCCTGGGGCGGGGGTCGTCCCCCGCCGCCGTGAAGCGCCGCGACCACCGCAGAGGACCCGAGACCCATGAGCCCGCTCCCCATCGTCGACGGCCACGAGGCGCCCCGCGCAGCCAACTGCACGTTCGGGCAGGGCTGTGGGCAGGCAGCGGAGGCGACGGACCTCCCGGCCGACGTGGCGGCGCTCGTGCGGGATCACCCGTGCTACAGCGAGGAGGCGCACCACCACTTTGCCCGCATGCACGTCGCGGTGGCGCCCGCGTGCAACATCCAGTGCCACTACTGCAACCGCAAGTACGACTGCGCCAGCGAGAGCCGGCCCGGCGTCGTCTCGGAGCGGCTCTCGCCGGACGACGCGGTCCGGAAGGTGCTGGCGGTGGCGGCGGAGATCCCCGAGCTGTCGGTGGTCGGCATCGCCGGCCCGGGCGACGCGCTCGCCAACGTCGAGGCGACCTTCGCGACGCTGGAGGGGATCCGGCGCGCCGCGCCCGACCTGACGCTCTGCCTGTCCACGAACGGCCTGGCGCTGCCCGCCCACGCGGACCGGATCGCCGCCGCCGGCGTACGGCACGTCACCGTGACCGTCAACATGATCGACCCCCAGGTCGGGGAGCGGATCTACCCCTGGGTGATCGACGGCGGGCGCAAGGTGCGCGGGCGCGAGGCCTCCCGCATCCTCTCCTCGCGTCAGCTCGAGGGCATCGCGCTGCTCCGTGCGCGCGGCGTCCTCGTGAAGGTGAACTCCGTCGTCATCCCCGGCGTGAACGACGCGCACCTCGCCGACGTCGTCGCGGCGGTGCGCCGGGCGGGCGCATTCCTGGTGAACCTCGTCCCGCTCATCTCCGCGCCCGAGCACGGCACGCACTACGGCCTCACCGGCCAGCGCGGCCCGACGGCGGCGGAGCTCGAGGCGGTCCAGGCCGCCTGCGACGTCGACACGCGGCTCATGCGTCACTGCCGCCAGTGCCGGGCGGACGCGGTGGGCCGGCTGGGCGAGGACCGGTTCGAGGCGTTCACGATGGCGCGCCTGCCGCCCGGGCCGGCGCGCGACGCCCGCGAACTGAGGGCGGAACAGCGCGAGGTGGTGGCGCGGGCCCGCGCGATCGCGGCCCACGAGCGACAGGTGGCGCTGCTGCGCGTGGCGGGCGCGCCGGCGCAGCTCTCCGCGCGCGTCGCGGTCGCGACCAAGAGCGGCGGGCTCGTGGACCAGCATTTCGGCCACGCGCGCGAGTTTCTCGTGTACGACGTGGACCGCGAGGGCGCGCGCCTCGTGGGCCGCCGGGCGGTGGACCACTACTGCGAGGGCGGAGAGGGGGACGACGACGCCCTCGCGAACGCGCTGCGCGCGCTCGACGGCTGCCGGGCGATCCTCGTCGCGAAGGTGGGGCACTGCCCGAAGGGCCGCCTCGCCGCCGCCGGCATCGAGCCCGTCACCGAGCACGCGTTCCAGCCCATCGAGGCCGCAGCCCTGGCCTGGTTCGAGGCGTTCGCGGCGCGCGTCGCGCGCGGCGAGGTCGCGGCGGCGCCCGCTGCGCCGTCCCCCGCGGGCGTGGCCGAGGTCGCGTGAGGTGCGCGCCGTGCTCCCCGAGCTGGTCGAGGCGGCCGAGGCGGAGGAGTTCTTCGAGGCGCTCGGGGTCGCGTTCCGTCCGGACGTCCTCGCGGCGCACCGCCTCCAGATCTTGAAGGTGTTCGGGCTCGCCTCGGAGCAGTGGCTGGCGGCGAACCCGGCGGCCTCCGGCGCCGACCGGCGCGCGGCGCTCGCGCGGCTGCTGCGGGAGGCGCACGGCGCGTTCGCCGGCGATCCCTCGGCACCGGCGGCGGCGAGCCCGTTCGGCGCGCCGCGGCTCGTGAGCATCGGACGGCGCACGTAGGGCGGGGCTCACCGCGGGCCGGCGCTCGCCGATCAGCGCTCCGCGCCCTCGGGCCAGGCACCGCGCAAGAACGCCTCGACCGCGCCGAAGAAGATCTGCGGCCGCTCGATCCAGGCGAACGGCCCGGACCCGGGCACCTCGAGCAGCCGCGCGTCAGGCGCGGCGCGGACCCAGGCGCGGGCCGCGTCGACGAGTCTCGACGCGCGCGCCGTGCCGAGACGTGCCCGCGGGCGCGTCAGCGCGCGACGGCGCGCAGGCAGGCGATGACCTCGGCCAGGATGCTGGCCGCGATCTCGCCCGGCGTCGTCGCGCCGATGGCGAGCCCTACCGGTCCGTGGATGCGGGCCAGCTCTCCTTCGGAGAGTCCCGCCTCCGCGAGGCGCGCCCGCAACCCGGCCTGCGTCTTCTTGCTGCCGAGGGCGCCCACGTAGAACGCCTCGGAGCGCAGCGCCGCCGCGACGGTCGGATCGTCCAGCTTCGGGTCATGGCTCAGCGCCACGACCGCGGAGCGCCGGTCGAGGCCGGCGCGCGCGAGCGCCTCGTCCGGCCAGGCGTGGTCCAACGCCACGCCCGGGAAGCGCTCCTCCGTGGCGAACGCGGCGCGCGGATCGACGACCAGCACCTCGAACCCGACGAGCTGCGCCATCCGCGCGAGCGCCTGGGCGATGTGGACCGCGCCCACCACGATCAGGCGCGCCGGGACCTCGAGGCGCACGATGCAGCGCTCGCCGGCGCCGACCTCGAGCACCAGCTCCGCCTCACCTCGCGTGGAGAGTGCATCCAGGACAGCGGTCACCGACAGAGGATCGGCGCGCTCCACGAAGACGTCGAGGGCGCCGCCACAGGCGAGCCCGACCTCCCAGGCGCGCTCGTTCGTGACGCGGAAGGGGACGACGCGCGACGGGGCCCCACGGAGCACCGCCAGCGCCTCCTCCACGACGGCCGCCTCGACACAGCCCCCCGAGACCGAGCCGACCATCTCTCCGCGCTCGCTCACGGCGAGCTGGCTGCCCACCGGGCGCGGCGCGGAGCCCCAGGTCCGGACGACCGTCGCGAGCGCGACCCCACGGCCCGCCGCGAGCCAAGTGCGTGCCTGCTCCAGGACCTCTCGCGCGCTCATGGTGCCTCCGCCGCGAGCACGACGACCGCAATCATTGCACCATGTTAACGGGACGCCGATGGGGACACCACGGGGTCTCACGCACCGCGATGAGCGATCCGCGGGCAGCGCGCTGCCCGCTCGACGGGCAGGGAGCCGGTGTGGGACCGCGCTCCGGCTTCGGCGAGGCGCGCCACGCATCGGCGCCCGCCCCTTGCATCTCCGGAAGAAACGGACATTTCACCGACCGCGCCGAGTGGCCTCGCCCCACGGATGGTGCCTGCCCGGCGCTTCCGGTACAGTCGACAGACGCCGGCCATCACACCAGGAGACTTCACATGCGGAAGCCGTGGTTCGCGGTCGCAGCGCTGCTCTTCTCGTTCCACGCCTCCGCCGCCGCGCCCAAGAGCAAGGTGCGCGTCGCCCTCATCGTCGAGTCGACCGTCGACGACAAGGGCTGGTGCCAGGCCATGCACGACGCCATCAAGGCGGTGCAGAACAAGTACGGGGCGGCGCTCGTCGAGTACAGCTACAGCGAGAAGATGAAGCCCGTCGACGCGGGCTCGGCCGCGCGCCAGTACGCGTCGAAGGGCTTCGACATCGTCATCGCGCACGGCGCGCAGTACAAGAACCTCGTCCTCGAGATGGCGGAGGAATTCCCGAAGACGACCTTCGCCTTCGGCACGAACGCGGAGGTCGGGCCGAAGAACGTCTTCACCTACATGCCGCAGAGCGAGCAGACGGGGTATCTGAACGGCCTCATCGCCGGACTCACGACCAAGTCGAACGTCATCGGCCTGGTCGGGCCCGTCGACGGCGGTGACGCAGCGCGCTACGACCGCGGGTTCGTCCTCGGCGTCAAGGCGGTGAACCCGAAGGCCGAGGTCAAGGTCGCCCACACGGGAAGCTTCGGCGACTTCGTCAAGGCCGGAGAGCTCGCGCAGACCCAGATCAAGGCCGGCGCGGACGTGCTCACCGGCTCGTCGCAGCAGGCCCTCGGCGCGCTCCGCGCGGTGGCCGCCAAGAAGGACCAGCCCATTTGGTGGGTCGGCCAGGACGTCGCGCAGCTGGCCATCCCCGAGGGCTACAAGGTCATCGCCGCCGCCAGCTACGACTACGCGGCCGTCATCGAGGCGCTCATCGCGAAGCGCCAGGCGGGGGTGCTGGGCGGCGAGAACCTGTCCCTCACGTTCGCGAACGGCGGCTTCGTCTACAAGTACAACGACGCGGTCGGCCCGGTGCTGACCAAGGACATCCGGCAGAAGGTCGACGGCGCACGGGCTGAGATGGCGCAGAGCAAGCTCCCGCTCGACTGGAAGGCCGTGAAGTTCTGATCGCCGTCACGCGCGCCAGCGACCCCGTTCCGCCGCACGGTGGGGCGGGGTCGCCGTCTCCGCCACGGGGGAGCGGAGGAATGGCGCCCAGGCCCGTGTTCTGATCGAGCCCAGCCATGCGGTCCCTCGCGCTCGAGGACGTCACCAAGCGGTTCCCCGGGGTCCTCGCCTGCGACCGCGTCTCCCTGACCGTGCGGCGGGGCGAGGCGCTCGCGCTCGTCGGCGAGAACGGGGCCGGGAAGTCGACCCTCATGAACATCCTCGCCGGCCTGTACCAGCCGGACGAGGGCCGCATCCTCGTCGACGGCGAGCCGGTCCACTTCCGGACGCCGGCCGACGCCTACGCGCGCGGCGTGGGGATGGTGCACCAGAACTTCATGCTCGTGCCCACCATGACGGTGGCGGAGAACGTGGCGCTCGGCCTGCGCTCGCTGCACCGGGGGTTCAAACTCGATCTCCGCGAGGCCCGGCGGCGCGTGAAGGAGGTCTCCGAACACCACGAGCTCCCGGTGAACCCGGACGCGTTCGTGTGGCAGCTCTCGGTCGGCGAGCAGCAGCGGGTCGAGATCGTCAAGACGCTCTGCCTCGGCGCGCGGCTGCTCATCCTGGACGAGCCCACCTCGGCGCTCACGCCGCAGGAGACCGACGACCTGCTCTCGCGGCTCAAGCGGATGGCGTCGGAGCTGTCGATCATCTTCATCAGCCACAAGCTGGCCGAGGTGAAGGCGCTCTCGGATCGCGTCACCATCCTGCGGCACGGGGCGGTCGTCTTCAACGGAGCGACGACCCACCACTCGACGGGCGAGCTCGCGGCGCTCATGACGGGCCGCGAGGTCGTGCTGCCGCGCAACGAGAGCTCCGGCACGCAGGGAAAACCGGTGTTGGAGGTGCGAGCGCTCCGGGTCCGGGGCGAGCGTGGCCACCGGGCGCTCGACGGGCTCGACCTCACCGTGCGCGCCGGGGAGATCGTCGGGCTGGCCGGCGTCTCCGGCAACGGCCAGCGCGAGCTGGCGGACGCGCTGGCCGGGCTCCGCCACGTCGAGTCGGGGTCGATCCTCCTCGACGGCGAGGAGATCGCCGGCCGCTCTCCCCGCGCCATCATCGAGCGCGGCATGGGCTACGTGCCCGAGGATCGCCACGACGAGGGGATCGTCCCCGGCCTCTCGGTCGTCGAGAACCTGGTCCTCAAGGACTTCGCCTCGCCTCGCTTCAGCCGCGCCGGGCTGCTCGACCTGCAGGCGATGGCGCGCAACGCGGCGGCGCTGCGCGAGCGCTTCGACATCCGCTGCTCGTCGACGGCGGTCGCGGCGGGGACGCTCTCCGGGGGCAACATCCAGAAGGTCATCCTAGCCCGCGAGCTGGCGCGCGCGCCGAAGGCGCTCGTCGCGGTCTACCCGACGCGCGGTGTGGACATGGGGGCGGCGGAGTTCATCCACGAGCAGCTGCTCGCGCTGCGCGCGCAGTCCGCCGGCGTGCTCCTCGTCTCCGAGGAGCTCGAGGAGATCATGAACCTGTCCGACCGGATCGCCGTCATCTACCGGGGGCGGATCGTGGCGGTGGTCCCCGCGCGCGACGCCACGCGCGAGCAGCTCGGATTGCTCATGGCGGGGGTCGCGCATGGATAGGCGGTTCAGGCTCGCCTACGCCGGGGCGGTGATCTCGACGGCAGCGCTGGCGGCGGCCGCCACCGGAGCGCTCGTCCTCGGCGCCATCGGCGCGAGTCCGTGGGCCACCTACGCGGTCATCCTGACCGGCCCGCTCAAGGATCTCTTCGGCGCCACCGAGGTGCTCGTCCGGGCGGTGCCGCTCATCCTGGTTGCGCTCGGGATCGCGATCTCGTTCCGCAGCGGCATCCTCAACATCGGCGCCGAGGGCCAGATCCAGATCGGGATCCTGGCGTCGTCGGCGGTGGCGTTGGCGCTGCCGCGCCTGCCGGGCGCCGTGCTCCTCCCGCTGTGCTTGATGGCCGGCGCCGCCGGCGGGGCGCTCTGGGCCGGGATCGCCGGTGTGCTGCGGGCGCGCCTCGACGTGAACGAGATCCTGAGCACCGTGATGCTCAACTACATCGCCGCCCAGCTCTACACGTTCCTGCTCCGCGGGCCGATGATCGACCCCGACGAGCTCATGACCGGGTCGGGCACGCCGCAGTCGATGCGGCTCCCCAAGGCGGCGTGGCTCTCGCGCCTCGTGCCGGGCACGCGCCTCCACACCGGACTCCTCCTCGCGCTGGTGCTGGCGGTCCTGGTGTGGCTGCTCCTGTGGCGGACGACGCTCGGCTACCGGATGCGCGCGGCCGGCGCGGGCCGGAAGGCCGCGCGTTACGCCGGCATCGACGTGAAACGCTCCGTGCTCGTGGCCATGCTCTTCGCGGGCGCGTTCGCGGGGTTGGCGGGTGCCGTCGAGGTCAGCGGCGTGCACCACCGCGCCATCGAGGCCATCTCCTCCGGCTACGGCTTCTCGGGCATCGTGGTGGCGCTCTTCGGCGGGCTCCACCCCGCCGGCATCGTGCCCGCGGCCGTCTTCTTCGGGCTCCTCCTCGTCGGCGCGGACATGACCCAGCGGTCGGCCGGCGTGCCGGCCAACATGATCCTCGTTCTCCAGGGCGTCATCATCCTCGCCATCGTCTCGGCCAGGATGTACGTCGCGAACCCGTACGCGCGCGAGCGCGCGGCGCGGGCGCTGCGGCGCCTCGGGCTTCTCGCCGCCCCGGCCTCGCCGGGGGAGGTGAGCGAGGGATGACGGCCGGGCAGATGATCTTCGACACGCTGTCCCTCGGCGTGCCGTTCTCGGTCGCGCTGCTCCTCGCCGCGCTGGGCGAGAACTTCAACCAGCGCGCCGGCGTCTTCAACCTGGGGTGCGACGGCATCATGAGCATGGGAGCCTTCCTCGGGTTCCTGCCCGCATACGCGCTCCGCACCGGCGCGCTGGCGCCCTGGAGTACCGCCGCCGGGTTCGCCTTGGCGGCGGTGGCGGGGGCCGCGCTGGGCCTGCTCTTCGCGCTGGTGACGGTGACGTTCCGCGCGCCGCAGGGGATCGCCGGAATCGGCCTGCAGATGCTCGGCTGGGGGACCGCCGGCACGCTGTTCCGCCACTTCATCGGCGGCGTGACCGGGGTCGAGGGCGTCGCGCCGTGGCCCATCCCAGGGCTCTCGAGGATTCCCTACCTGGGTGGCATCCTCTTCGACCACAACCCGGTCGTCTACCTGGCGCTGCTGGCCGTCCCCGCCAGCTGGCTGCTCCTGTACCACACACCCTGGGGCCTGCGAGTCCGCGCCGTCGGCACCCACCCGCGCGCCGCCGACACGATGGGCATCGCCGTGACCCGCGTGCGCTACCAGGCACTCGTGCTGGGCGGCGCGATGGCGGGGCTGGGCGGCGCCTACCTGTCGCTGTGCCAGGCCAAGATGTTCGCGGACGACCTCGTGGCCGGCCGCGGCTTCATCGCGGTGGCGCTCGTCTACTTCGGGCGCTGGAGCCCCTGGGGCATCTTCGCCGGCGCGCTGCTCTTCAGCCTGGCGCAGGCGCTCCAGCTCTCGATCCAGGTGGGCGGGATCAAGTTCCCCTACGAGTTCGCGGTCATGCTGCCGTACGTGCTCGTGATCGTGGTCCTCGCGCTGGCGCGGAGGTCGCGCCAACTCGGCCCCACGGCGCTCGGGAAGCCGTACGACCGCGAGATGCGGATCTGATCCGGCGGGTCGCGCGCGCGAGGCCGCCGGTCAGTGCGGCGGCCGGAACTCGATCCCGTACGTGGCCGCCAGCTCTTCCACTCTCCGGGGATCGAGCCGGTCCGCGTGCGTCAACAGGCTCATGTGCTCGAAGAACTCCTCCACGCCGCTCGGCGACTGCACGCACAGGAGCTTCCCTGGGCGGTCGGACAAGTTCTGGAAGCGGTGGGGCAGATCCTTGGGAAGGAGCGCGAACGTGCCTGGGCCCACCTGGAAGACCTCGCCTCCGCACTCGATCTCGAACTCCCCCTCGAGGATGTAGAAGGCCTCGTCCTCCCTGTGATGGACGTGCTCGGGCGCGCCGTGGTGCGGCGGGACGATGCCCTCGGTGAAGGCGTAGCGCAGATTCGTATCCTCGCCCCGGGCCTTGTACGTGAAGCGGATGCCCTGGACGTCGAGGTGGACGCCCTCGCCCGCGCGCAGCACCTTCGGACGCTGCCAGGCTTCGCCTACGGAATGATCAACCTCCCAGTTCATCGAGGCTCTCTCTTGGTCATGGTGTCAGCCAAGAGACAGATGTGCACCGACTGCCAGTTCATGAAGCGGCCGGAGAGGCCATCTCGCGCTCTAGGGGCGAGAACCCGGCCGAGCGCCTGTCGGGACCTCACCCGCGACGGACCGCTCAGCGGTCTCGCCCCGGTCCTCGTGGCGCTCGGCGGGGCGGGCCGCCGCGCCGCCGGTGGCGGCGCCACGCCGTTGCAGCAGCTCGGCCGCCACGGCGATCGCGATCTCGGCGGGAAGCTTGCCGCGAATCCCGGGCACGCCGATGGGGCAGGTGAGCCGCGTCAGGTCCTCGGGCGGGCGGCCGCGCTCGGCGAGGCGCTTCAGGAATCGCTCCCGCTTCGTGCGCGAGCCGATGAGCCCCACGTAACCTAGGTCGGAGCGGCGCAGGAGCGCCTCCACGACCTGGAAGTCGAGCTGGTGGCTGTGCGTCATGACGACCGCATCGGCGCCCGGGGGCAGGCGGGCGACCTCGTCCTCCGGCGACTCGGGCACCGCCCGCTCGATCCCACCCGGCAGCTCGTCCGGGAACTCCTCCGGCCGCGAGTCGATCCACGTCACGCGGCAGGGCAGGTCCGCGAGGAGCTTCACGAGCGCCTTGCCGACGTGGCCGGCGCCGAACACGGCGACGCGCCAGGGCGGGGGCGCGACGCGCTCGAAGAGGAGGGTGGTCGCGCCGCCGCAGCACTGGCCGAGGCTGGGCCCCAGGGCGAAGTCGCGCACGACGAGATCGGGCTGCTCGGCTCCGTCCTGCGAGAGCAGGTCCCTGGCGATGCGGAGCGCCTCGAGCTCGAGGTGGCCACCACCGACCGACCCGAGGGACGCCTCGCCCCACACCACCATCTTGGCGCCGCTGTCGCGCGGGGTCGATCCCCGCGCGCGCAGGACCGTCACCACCACCGCGGCGCGCCCCGCGGCGGAGAGCCGGGCCAGGGTGGCGACCCAGTCCGTCATCCCGCGATCTCCTGCTCGTCGGGCAGCGCGAGACGCGCACGGAGCTCCTCGACGGCGAGCAGGATCCGCTCGGGCGTGGCCGGGGCGTCGAGCCGCGGCGCGATGCGGTGCTCCCCGACCGCCGCCACCGCGTCCTTCAGCGCGTGGAAGACCGAGATGGCGAGCATGAGCGGCGGCTCACCGACCGCCTTGGAGCGGTGGATGGTGGGCTCGCGGTTGCGCGTCTGGCGCAGCGCGACGCGGAAGTCGTGCGGGACGTCGCCGCAGGCGGGGATCTTGTAAGTCGACGGGGCGTGCGTGCGCAGCCGGCCGGCGTCGTCCCACCACAGCTCCTCGGTGGTGAGCCAGCCCATGCCCTGGACGAACGCGCCCTCGATCTGCCCCAGGTCGATGGCGGGGTTCAGCGAATCGCCGGTCTCGTGGAGCATGTCGACGCGGCGCACGCGGTACTCGCCGGTGAGGGTGTCGATCTCCACCTCCGACACGGCGGCGCCGCAGGCGAAGTAGAGGAACGGCCGGCCCCGGTGGCGCGCCCGGTCGTAGTGCAGCTTCGGCGTCCGGTAGTAGCCGGTCGCGGAGAGCGACTCGCGGCTGGCGTGGGCGAGCTGGGCCAGCTCGGCGAGCGAGAGCGCGCGCTTGCCGCTGCGCGCCTGGCCGCCCGCGAACACGACGTCCTGCGGCCGGCCGCCCAGCGCGTCCGCCGCGCACCGCGCGAGCCGCCGCTTGATGGCGCGCGCGGCGAGCTGCGCGGCCTTTCCGTTGAGATCGCTCCCGGACGAGGCGGCCGTCGGGGAGGTGTTCGGCACCTTGTCGGTGACGGTCGCGGTGACGCGGACGCGGTCCACGCCGACCCCGAGCTCGTCCGCGACGACCTGCGCTACCTTCGTGTGGAGCCCCTGGCCCATCTCGGTGCCGCCGTGGTTCAGGTGGACGCTGCCGTCCGTGTACAGGTGGACGAGCGCGCCCGCCTGGTTCATGTGCGTGGCGGTGAAGGCGATCCCGAACTTCACGGGCGTCAACGCGATCCCGCGCTTGAGCCATGGGCTGCCCGCGTTCCAGCGCGCGATCGCCTCGCGCCGCGTCCGGTACGCGGCGCTCTCCTCGACCTCGGCCACGAGGCCCGCGACGTCCTCCTCCACCTTCATGTGGTACGGAGTGACGTTGCGTGTGCGTCGCCCGTAGAAGTTCGCGCGGCGGACGTCGAGTGGGTCCTTGCGAAGTTGCCGCGCGATCGCGTCCACGACCTCCTCGATCGCCAGGATGCCCTGGGGCCCCCCGAAGCCGCGGAAGGCGGTGTTCGAGACGGTGTGCGTCCGGCAGCGGTGGGACGTCACCGTCACGTCCGAGAGGTAGTAGGCGTTGTCGGCGTGCATCATGGCGCGGTCGTTCACCGACCCCGACAGATCGGCCGAGAAGCCGCAGCGCGACGCCAGCACCAGGTCGAGGCCCCCGATCCGCCCGTCGTCGTCGAACCCCACCTCGTACTCCGCCAGGAAGTCGTGACGCTTCCCGGTGAGGAGCATGTCGTCGTCGCGGTCGAGACGCAGCTTGACGGGGCGACCCGTACGCCACGCGAGCAGCGCCGCGATGCAGGCGATGAGCGCCGCCTGCGTTTCCTTGCCCCCGAACGCGCCGCCCATCCGCCGCACCTCGGCGACGACCGCGCTCTCCGGGATCCCGAGCACCTTCGCCACCAGGCGCTGGACCTCGGTCGGGTTCTGCGTCGAGCTGTGGACGTGCATCCCGCCGCCCTCGCGCGGCAGCGCCATCGCCACCTGCCCCTCGAGGTAGAAGTGCTCCTGCCCGCCGATGGCCAGCCGGCCGCGCAGCCGGTGCGGGGCGCGCGCGATCGCCCCGGCGGAGTGGCCGCGCCGCAACACCTCCGTGGGCAGGACGAACTCGCCCTGGGCGAGCGCGTCCTCCACGGTGAGGATGGCCGGGAGGTCCTCGTACTCGACCACCGCGCGCTGGGCGGCCTCGCGCGCGAGCGCGATCGACTCGGCGGCCACCGCGAAGAGCGACTGGCCGAAGTACTGCACCTCTCCGTCCGCGAACACCGGATCGCCCGGTACGACCGGGCCGACGTCGTTGCTCGCCGGCAGGTCGCGCGCGGTCATCACCGCGGCCACGCCCGGCGAGGCGGCGACGGCGGCGGTGTCGAGTCGCTTGACGCGCGCGTGCGCTCGTTCGGAGAGCCGAACGTACGCGTGCAGGAGATCGCGTGGCTCGGGGAGGTCGTCGACGTAGAGCGCCTCGCCGGTCACGTGCAGCTCGGCGCTGTCGTGCGGGAGCGGCTGGTGGACCGCCCGAGGTCCGCCAGGCGGGGGGCTCGTCCCCCGCCGCGCGGCGACGCGCGTGCGCCTCATGCGCCCTCCCGCTCCAGGAGGCGCGTCGCGCCGGGGAGCCCGGCCACCTCGACGTGGAACTTGCGCAGCAGGTTGCCCGCGACGAGGCGCCGGTAGGTGGCGCTGGCGCGCAGGTCGGAGATCGGCGCGAAGTCCGTCTCCAGCGCCGCCACCGCCGCCCTCACCGACGCCTCGGTGAAGGGACGGCCGAGGAGGGCCGCCTCGCTCGCTCGCGCCCGCCGCGGCGTGGGCGCCATCCCGCCGTAGCAGAGGCGCACCTCGCTCACGCAGTCACCGTCGAGCTCCACCGAGAACGCGCCGCACACGGCCGAGATGTCCTGGTCGAACCGCTTCGACACCTTGTAGGCGCGGAACGCCCGGCCGGAAACGGGGAGGGGGAGCCGGATCCGCTCCAGGAGCTCGCCCGGGACGAGCGCGGTCCTGCGGTAGCCGGTGACGAACTCCTCCACCGGCAGCTCGCGCCGGCCGCCGCTCCGCGCGAGCACCACGGAGGCGCCGAGCGCGATGAGCGCCGGCAGCGTGTCGCCGATGGGCGAGGCGGTGGCGAGGTTCCCGCCGAGCGTTCCGAGGTTCCGGATCTGCTGCGAGCCGATGCGGCGGATGAGCGCGCCGAGGTCCGGATGGTGATCACCCACCGCGTCGAGGACGTCGGTGTAGCTGGCCGCGGCGCCGATCTCGAGGTGCGTCGCCCCGCGCGCGATCCGCGTCAGCTCGGGGACCTCGCCGAGGTACAGGACGGTCTCGAGGCCGCGGTGTCCCTTCGTCACCGTGACGCCGAGGTCGGTCCCGCCGGCGAGGAGGTGGGCTCGCGGGTGACGCTCCAGGAGACGGGTCGCGGCGTCGAGCGAGCGCGGCGCGAAGAAGCGGCGCTCGCCGTGCTCGACCTCGAGCGTCTCGGCTCGCGCCAGCGCGCCGAGACGAGCCGCGAGCTCCTCGCGCGCCGCTCCGTCCCGCTCGCGGCGGAGCGCGTACGCGCGGTGGACGGCGGCCACGATCGGCCGGTACCCCGTGCAGCGGCACAGGTTGCCGGCGAGGGCCTCGTCGATGCGCTGGCGCGACGGCTCGGGCTCGCTCTCGAACAGGGCGAGCATCGACATGGCGAAGCCGGGTGTGCAGAAGCCGCACTGGGACCCGTGGCACTCCACCATCGCGCGCTGGATCGGATGGAGCTCGCCGTCTCGCTCGCGCAGGCTCTCGACCGTGAAGAGCGCCTTGCCGTCGAGGGCGGGGACGAACAGGAGGCACGCGTTGACGGCCCGGAAACGCACCCGGCCGTCGTGGAGCTCCCCCAGCACCACGGTGCAGGCTCCGCAGTCGCCCTCCGCGCACCCCTCCTTCGTCCCGCGGCGGCGCTCGACGCCGCGCAGGTACTCGAGGACGGTCTGGGTGGGATCGACGTGCTCGATCTCCTTCACCGCACCGTCGAGGATGAATCGCACCGCACCCATGTCGCCTCTGGTCCTTATCTCTCCTTGCGGGAGCGCATCAACGCTCGACCCCCGAAAGCACAGCCACGACGCGACGGCCCGCGCTGCCCTCTACCCCGGTGGGGGAGAGGGTTGATGACCCGAGAATGTCGTCTCCCTCGCCCCGCCGACAGGCGGGGAGAGGGTCGGGGAGAGGGGCTGGGCGTGCGCTGGCGAGGATGCCCGCGACCCCGGCCGTGCCGGTGTGCGAGGCGGCGATTCCGGCGTGGCGGCGGACCAGCTCGTGTGCGCGCGCGAGGTCGTCCTCCGAGACGACGACAGGCGAGCCGCCGGTGGCGCGCATGCCCGCCGCGATCGCCCACCAGTCGTAGGTCTCGTCGTCGAGGATGCCGTGCGCGAGGCTCGCCGGGGCCGTCTCCCACGGCCACATGAACCTGGATCGCGCCCGCGCCGCGTCGGCGAGATCCACGCCCGCGAGCCGATGCCAGGCGCGCTCGAGCGGTGCGCAGCGCGCCGTCTGGACGGCGACGAGCCGGGGTGGCCGGGGCAGCACGCCCCGCTGCGCGGCGAGCGCGAACCCCTGCGCGAGCGCGCTCGCCAGCGCGCCACCGCCGACCTGGACGTACAGCGCGTCGGGGGCCACTCCGGCGTCGCGGAGCTGCTCGGCCATCTCGAAGGCGAGGGTGCGGCCGCCCTCCACCGCCAGCCCGTTCTCGTTGCCCTGGACGCCGAACGCCAGCGCGCCCGAGGCGACCGCCTCGCGAAAACGGTGGAAGCACGGGTCTCCGGCCTCGCCGGGTCGGCGCTCACAGACGGTGATGCCGGCCTCGAGCTCGCGCAGCCGCTCCACGACCGCCGGGTCCGCGTCGGGCGGGATGAACACGTCGAGCGGCCAGCGCGCGCCCCGGGCCACCACCGCGGCCGCGAGCGCCGCGTTCCCGCAGGAGGCGATGGCGAGCCGGCGCTGCCGCAGCCCCTCGCCGGCGGGCAGCCTCGCCGCCTCGAGGACCCGCAGGTACAGCATGACGCCCATGAGGTGACGCGCCTTGTGCGAGCCGGCCACGTTTCGCGTCTCGTCCTTGAGCCACAGCTCGCCCGCGACGCCGAGCGCTGCGGCGAGCCGCGGAGCCGGAGCGAGCGCGGTCACCCGGAAGCCTCGGCCGTCGACCGCCTCGATCGCGGCGTCCAGCTCGGCCACGAGCTCCGCCCACGCGGCGTCCGCGAGACCGGCGGATCGCGCCAGGCGGTATGGGGAGAGGAGCGCCCGGAAGCGGAGGAACGGGTTTCGCTCGGTGGAAGCGCCGAGGTCGCCGTGCGGCGGCGCGGGCTCGAGCACGTGGTCGACGTCGCCTTGCGCGCCGCGGGGGCAGCGGAAGGGCAGCGCCTGAGCGGCGTCCACGGTCGCGCCGCATCCGTGGCAGGCGAAGAGCACCGGCTCCGCCATCCCTCTACGCTCCCAGGGCTGCCGCGGCGCCGCTCCGGGCGTTCATCTCGGAGATCATCGCGTCCCACGCCGGGACGAGCTCGAGCAGTCCGTCCCAGAACGCGGGCCGGGCGCGAGCGGTGAACTCCGCGAGCGAGACGCCCTGCTGCTCGACCCAGGTGAAGTAGCCGAGGTTGAAGATGCGCTTGCGGTCCTCGTGGCGAAGCTCCAGGACGTGATCCGTGGCGGCCGCGGCGAGCGCGCCCCCGAAGACCTCGCCGGCCGTGACGGCGTCGAAGCGACCGCCGAGCGCGCGCGCGACGGTCTTCGGCACCTCGCTCCGGTACATGGCCGCCCCGTCGGTGGCGACGGAGAGCACCACGTCCTCGGGTCCGAGGTCGAGCTGCTTCGCCGTCTTGATGGCCGCGAGCAGATTGCAGATGGACGACAGCCCCAGGTGGCCGAGGCGGTCGATGAGCGCGCGGTCGAGGCCGCGCCGCTCGGCCAGGTACCGGCGGCCCTCGTCGGTGTTGAACAGGACGAGCAGCGCGTCCGTCGACCGATCGCTGACGGCCGTGACGACGTCCGTGTTCATGACGTTGTGGATGAAGGGGACGTGCTTGTCGCCGATGCCCTGGATGTTGTGCTCGCCGAACCCGTTCTCGAACAGGGTCGGGCACTCGAGGGCCTCGACGGCGACGATCTTCGCGCCCAGCGCCGCCTTGAGATGGTCGCCGGCGGCGAGCGTCCCGCCCGACCCCGACGCGGACACGTACGCGGCCAGCCGCGCGCCCTTCCCGGCGATGGCCCGGAAGACTCGCTCCAGCGCTGGCCCGGTGCAGGTACGGTGGATGAGGTAGTTCCCGAACTCGCAGAACTGGTTGAAGATGATGTTCTGGGGATCGCGGTCGAGCGCCGCGCAGGCGTCGTAGATCTCCTTGACGTTGCTCTCGGAGCCCGGCGTCCGGATGACGTCCGCGGCCGGATCGCCCACCCAGCGGTCGAGCCAGTCGAACCGTTCCTGGCTCATGTTCTCGGGCAGGACGGCCACGCCCCGGCAGCCCAGGATGCGCGAGATGGCGACGCCGCCGCGGCAGTAGTTGCCGGTCGAAGGCCACACGGCGCGGTGGCGGGTCGGGTCGAACTGACCGGTCACCACGCGCGGCACGAGGCAGCCGTACGCGGCGAGCACCTTGTGCGCGTGGATCATCGGGAAGTGGTCCCCGAGCGCGAGGACGATCCGGGCCGGGACGCCGGTCAGCGCCGGCGGCAGCTCCACGTGCTCCGGGACCTCCGCCAGCCCACGCCGGCTCGCGTCGTTGAACCAGTGGACGCGGAACAGGTTGAGCGGGTGCGAGGCGTCGGGATCGACCGCCGCCAGCCGCGCGCGCACGGAGGCCGGGATGGTGGCCGGATCGCGCAGCTGCGCGAAGGTCGGCAAGAGCACCCCCGCCTCGCGAAACCGCCCCACGGTCCGCTTGTAGACGTCCTCGTCGACGATCGTCCGCTCCAGCCCCAGCCGTGCCATGTCGATGTCCTCTCTAGCTGCCGCTCGGGTCGCCGAGTCGCGCCATGCGTTCCCAGAGTCGCGACGCCTCCCGCCGCGCCGCAGCCTCGATGCCGGGCAGGTCGCCCGTCGTGAGTCGTCCGTCCTCCACCACCACTCCTCCGCCGACCACGACGTGCCGGACGCGGCCGCCCTCGCGCACCACCACGTCCCCGAGCGCCCCCGGCGCCAGGGCCTCCGGTACCGCACCGAAGCGCTCCGCCACGAGGGCGTGGCCCGCGCCGAGCCGCCCGGCCCAGGACGGGTCGCCGTGCGCGCCCGCGAGCCTGCGGAGCGCGTCCTCCTCCGCCCCCATGTCCGCGTCCCAGCCGTCCGTCCCGAGCGCGACGCGGCTCGCCTTCTGCAACGCCCGCGGATAGCCCACGCCGTTCCCTTCGTTCGAGCGGGGGTTCTGCACGAACCAGCAGCGGTGCCGCTCCGCGAGCGCCACCTGCTCGGCGGTGAGATGGACCCCGTGCGCCAGGATGGAGCCGGGCACGACGGCCCCCAGCGCCAGCAGCCGCTCGAGCGGGCCCGCTGCGCCGCGCGCCCGCGCGTCGTCGACGTCGGCCCCGTCCTCCGCCACGTGGACGTGCACGACGGTACCGAGCTCGCGCGCGAGGTCGCCGGCGGCGCGGGCCGTCTCGTCCGAGATCGTGAAGCTCGCGTGCAGTCCGACCAGTGGGCGGATGAGCGGGGAGGCAGGGAGGCGGCGGCACTCGGCCAGGCCGCGGCGGCCCTCCTGCGGGCCGAAGTTGCGATCCGTCGCCCCGTAGCAGAGGAGCGCGCGGATGCCGAGCTCCTCGCACGCGCCGGCCAGCACCGCGAGCGAGCCCTCGATGAGGTTCGGCGACTCGTGGTGATCGACGAGCGCCGTCGTGCCGGCGAGCAGCGCGCGCGCCACGTAATCGCGTGCGGCAGCGCGCAGCGCGTCGGCGTCGAGCGCGCGGTCGAGCCGCCACCAGACTCGCTCGAGGATCTGCAGGAAGCTCTCGGGGGCCTGCGCCGGCGGCGGCATGCCGTGGCGGGCGAGCCCGCTGTAGAGGTGAGTGTGCGCGCAGACCGCGCCTGGGGCGATCACACCGTCCGCGCAGCGGAGCGTGCGGGCACCGGGGAGTGCGGCCTCGACGACGATCCCTTCCGCGACCGCGACCGTGCGACCGTGCCAGTCCGGCCCGATGAGGAGCGGTGGAGGCAAGCGATCCCGAATAGCATGGGGCGCGAGGGCCTCACCAGCACCCCGGGGTGCACGCCGCGAGCGCCTGGACCGCGTCTGCGTGCCCGCTTACCGTGCACGGAGTTGCCCACCTACTGATGAGGTGCTCACATGGCCGACATCCTGGTGCGCGGCGGGACGGTGGTGACGGAGCGCGGGCGCGCCCGAGCGGATGTCCTGTGCAAAGACGGTCGGGTCGCTGCGGTCGGGGAGCGCCTCGACGTCCCCGCCGGCGCCGAGGTCATCGACGCCGGCGGCTGCTTCGTCCTGCCGGGCGGCGTGGATCCGCACACGCACATGCAGCTCCCGACGATGGGCACCGTGGTCGCGGACGACTTCCTCTCCGGCACCGCGGCCGCGGCGGCGGGCGGGACCACCACCATCCTCGACTTCGTCGGGCCGGACCGCGGCGAGCCGCCACGGGACGCGCTCGCGCGCTGGCGGGGGTGGGCGGCCCGGGCCGCGGTGGACTTCGGCTTCCACATGACCGTCTCGTGGTGGGGCGAGCGCTTCGCCGCCGAGATGGCCCACCTCGTGCGCGAGGAGGGCGTGACGAGCTTCAAGTTCTTCCTCGCCTACAAGGGCGGGCTCATGCTGCCCGACGAGGAGATCGTCGCGGGGTTCGTCCGCTGCCGTGAGCTGGGGGCGTTGCCGCAGGTGCACGCCGAGAACGGCGAGCTCATCGCGTTCCTGCAGCAGAAGCTCCTCGCCGAGGGCGTGACCGGGCCGCGCGGTCACGTCCTCTCGCGCCCGCCGATCTGCGAGGCCGAGGCGACCCTGCGCGCGGTCGCGATGGCGGAGGTGGTCGACGTCCCGCTCTACGTCGTGCACGTCTCGGAAGCGCAGGCGGCGGAGACCATCGGGCGGGCGCGCCGCCGCGGGGCGCGGATCGTCGGCGAGACCCTCCCGAACTTCCTCGGCATCGACGCCTCGGTCTACGACAGCCCCGACTTCGACCGCGCCGCCGGCCACGTCATGAGCCCGCCCTACCGGCCGGACGGGCACCCCCAGGCGCTGTGGAAGGCGCTCGGCTCCGGCGACCTCTCCGTGACCGGCACCGACCACTGCTGCTTCACGACGGAGCAGAAGCGGCTCGGGGTGGACCGGTTCACACGCATCCCGAACGGCTGCGGCGGGGTCGAGGACCGGCTCCACGTGCTGTGGCACCTCGGCGTCAACGGCGGCCAGCTCACCCCGGAGCGCTTCGTCGCGATCACGTCGGCGAACGCGGCGCGCGCCTTCAACCTGTGGCCGCGGAAGGGCTCGCTCGAGCCGGGCGCCGACGCCGACCTCGCCGTGCTCGACCCGGCTCGGACGAAGACGCTCTCGGCGCGGACCCAGCGCCAGCGCACCGACTTCTCGGTGTGGGAGGGGCGCGAGGTGAAGGGCGTCGTGGTCCACACGCTCTCGCGGGGCCGCCACGTTTGGGCGGACGGCGACCTCCGGGCCGAGCCGGGGTGGGGCCGGTTCCTGCCGCGCGAGCCCTTCGGGCCGGTCTACCAGGGCACCATCTGATCCGCCGCCGCGTTTGTCCTTCGACTACGCGTCGCCTGCGGCGCCGCTACGCTCAGGACGAACGGAACCGGAGCTCGGGTGCGGCGGGCTCGTGAGGACTCGTCCCGGGAACGGCCGCGGCGCCTGGAGCCGGCCGTGGTCGAGCACGAGCTCGCCGTGGACCCAGACCATGTCGATGCCCTCGTTCGGCGCGAGGGGGTCGAGGTAGTCGTTGCGCTCGCGGACACGCTCGGGGTCGAAGAGGACGAGGGACGCGTCGGCGCCAGGGAGGAGCGTCGGATCGGGGAGCCGCAGGAAGCGGCAGGGCAGCGTCGCCATGCGAAAGACCATCTGCTGCAGGGGGATGGCCAGCTCGCGCGCCATCCGCAGCGCCTTGGGGAACGCGCCCAGCGCGCGGGGGTGCGGCTTCTGCCCCGGCCCCGGCATCAGGCCGTCGCTGCAGATGGCCATGGTGGGGCGGCGGAAGAGGCGCTCCACCGTGGCGTCGTCTCCGTAGTGGGTGATGATGGCGATCTCGCCGTGGTTGGCGAAGTAGAAGTCGAAGACCGCGTCGAAGGCGGCGTCGCTCGCCGGGTCGCCCGCGCCGGCGGCGGCGGCCACGTCGCTGAGGCTCCGCCCCAGGAACGCGTCGCCGAAGCCAGGCTTCACGCCCGCGATCTGGATGCCGGCGAGCCCGCCGCAGAAGTCGACGTAGTTGTCCCAGCTCGTCCTGTCGTGGCGCATCATCCGGGCCATGGCGCGCCGCGATGGTGGATCCCGGAGCCGGGCCAGGAAGTCGTGGCGCGCCCCCGAGCGGAACGCGGGGGGAAAGATGGCGTCGCCGGTGGTGGACCCCGCCGTGTACGGGTACATGTTCTCCATGGTCGGCACCTGCGCCGCGGCGTCGGAGAGGGCGGCCTCCACCTCGCCGATCCGGTCGTAGTTGCGCTGGCCGGCGATCTTCGAGTGCTCGTTGCAGTAGCCCCCGCCGCCCTCCACCGCGGCGCCGACCGCCTCGCGCAGGCTGGGCACGATGCTGTCGCTCTCCGAGCGCAGGTGCGGGAAGAGCGCACCCGGCTTGACGGCGTTGAAGGCGCGCACGAGCGCGGTGATCTCTCGCGCGTCGCTGTAGACCGCTGGGTTGTAGACGAGCCCAGTGGAGAGCCCCAGCACCGCGGGCGCCTCGCGCCGCACCACCTCGGCCATGGCCCTGAGCTCCGAGCCCGTCGCGACGCGGGGCGCGTTCCCCATGACCACGCGGCGCACCGCCGAGTGGCCGAGGTAGAGCCCCATGTCGGTGACGGAGCGGCCGCGGTGCCAGGCCAGGAACTCGGCGACGGTGCTCCAGGTGAACGGCCCATCGATGGCGCCGTCGAGCGGCTTCAGCTGCAGCGCCCACTGCGCCCGCTGCGGCCCGGCCACCGGGGCCGGGGAGAGCCCGTCCACGCCACAGAGGCGCTTCGTCACCCCGCCGCGCAGCGAGAGCTCGCAGGCGCGGGGGAGCCCGCTCTCTCCCAGGGTGGTCCCCCCGAGCGCGCCGTGGTTGTGGGTGTCGACGAAGCCGGGCGCGAGCGCGCGCCCGCGCGCGTCGATGACGCGGTCGGCGGTGGCCGCCTCGGAGGGTGGCACCGACCCGAGGTGGACGATGCGATCCCCGTCGAGGAGCGCGTCGCCGGGGAAGGGTGGGGTATGGCCGTTTCCGTTGACGACCAGCGCGTCGCGGATGAGCTGGCGCATCAGGAGGCGAGCTCGCCGACCAGCCGGAGCAGCACCGAGGCTCCGGCGGCCAGGTCCTCGGGGGCCGTGTACTCCTCGACGTTGTGGCTCACGCCCTTCCTGCTCGGGACGAAGATCATGCAGGCCGGGCAGACCGCGGCGAGAATCTGCGCGTCGTGGCCGGCGCCGCTGGGGAGCCGCTTCACGGAGAGGCCGAGCTCGCGGGCGATGGCCTCGACCCTCGCGACGAGCGCGGCGTCGAAGGCGACGGGCTCGAAGCGGGCGAGCGACCGCCGGGCCAAGCCCACCCCCTCGGCCCGGGCCGTCTCCTCGGCGAAGGTGAGGACGCGCCGCTCCGCCTCCTGGAGCCGGGCCTCGTCGGTGTTGCGCAGATCGACCGTCATGACCACGCGGTTCGGGACCACGTTCACCAGGTTCGGGGCCACGTTCAGCATGCCCACCGTGGCCACCTGGTGGCCGCCCAGCTCCTTCGCCAGCCTCCGGGCGAAGACCGCGATCTCGGCCGCCACGTAGCCGGCATCGTGACGGAGCGCCATGGGGGTGGTGCCGGCGTGGTTCGACTGGCCGGTGAGGGTGAGCTCGGTCCAGGAGATGCCCTGCACGCTCTCCACCGCGCCGATCTTCACTCCCTCGGCGTCGAGCACGGGCCCCTGCTCCACGTGCAGCTCGACGTAGGCGTGGGCGCGCGGGCGCGCCACGGGCGCCTCGCCGGCGTAGCCGATGCGGGAGAGCTCGTCGCCCACCGTCGGCCCGTCGATGGCCTTGGACGGGAGAGCGCGCTCCAGTGGCAGCGCGCCCGTATAGACGAGGCTCCCCATCATGTCGGGCTGGAAGCGCGACCCCTCCTCGTTGGTGAAGAAGGCGACCGCCAGCGGGCGGCGCGTCGTGACCTGGGCGTCGTCGAGCGCCGCCACCACCTCCAGGCCGGCCATGACGCCGAGGTTGCCGTCGTAGAGGCCGCCGGTGCGGACCGTGTCGATGTGGCTCCCGATCATCACGGGCGGCCCGCCCTCCCGCCCCTTGCGCAGACCGATGCCGTTGCCGATGCGGTCGATCGACACCTCGAGCCCGAGCTCGCGCATCCAGGCCACCACCTGGTCCCGGCCGGCCTTGTCGGCGTCGGTGAGCGCCAGCCGGCACACGCCGCCGCCCGGCAGGGCGCCGAGCGCGCCGAGCTTCATGAGGCGCTCCGTCAGGCGGGCGCCGTCGATCCGCGGGGTCTGGGTCATGGGAGGCACCTCTCGGGGCGAGAGCTCAGTGGACGAAGAAACCTAGCGGGGCGGTGGGCGGGCGGCTCTAGCCGCCGCCGTGCGTCCGCCGCACCGCGCCCGGCTGGATGGGTAGCCAGCGGTCGACGAAGAGGGGCTGCGCCACCGCGTCGGCCGCCTGCAGCCGCTTCATGGTGCCGGCCTGGTCGCGCGCCGCCAGCACGATGCCGAACGCGTGCGAGAGGGCAGCGAAGGAGGTGAGGCTGAAGCTGAAGAGCAGGTTCTCGCTCGGGACCGGCACCAGGATGTCGGCGTGGGGGGCCAGCGGCGAGTCGCGGCGGTCCGAGAAGGCGAGCACCCTGATCCCGTTCTGCTTGGCGAAGGCAGCGGCGTCGACGGTCTCGCGGCTGAAGGGGGCGAAGCTCACCGCCACCAGCAGATCCCGGGGGCCCAGGTTGGCCACCTGGTTGGAGAAGTCGGAGGGGAGCGCGGCGATGCACGGGATGCCGGCCTGCGTGAGGTGAAAGGCGAAGACCAGGCCCATGACGTGGCCCACGCCGCGCCCCAGGATCAGCCGGTGCTCGGCGCCCAACAGGAGCTGCGAGGCCGCTTCCAGCGCGGCGTGGTCGACCGCCTGGAGCAGCCGGTCGAGCCCCTCGCGATCGCGGCGCAGCACCTCGCCGAGGGCGCCGAGCACGTCGGTCGGCGACTCGAGTCGCTGCAGCGCGGGCTCGCCAGAGCGGGCCACGCAGGCCTCGCGCAGGGCGTCGCGAAGATCACTGAAGCCCCGGTAGCCGAGCCGCTTCGCGAAGCGCATCACCGAGCCCACGCTCACCCCGGCGCGCTCGGCCATCACCTCGATGCCCCACAGCGCCCCCAGGAGCGGGTCGCCCATGATCGCGTCGGCGATGGTGCGCTGGGCTGGGGGCAGCTCGCCGTAGGTGCTGGCGAGGCGCGCCTGGACATTCGGGACAGGGGCCTTGGTCATGACGGCCAAAATCGATACTACCATAGCATGAAAAATTTTGACCATGCCTTGTCCGTGACCTGATCGGACATTTCATATGTAGACTCAGCATATTGTGAAGTCAGGTGGCGATGCCCCCGCGCCGTCTCCGGTCCCTTGTGCAATTTTTTTGTCCTTGTTAGCGTGCCGACCTCCGAACGTGGGTGAAGCCGAGCTGGCGCGATGGCCGCGCCTCGACCTCCCACGCCCGAAGCCGAGGAGAGCCGGAACATGTCGCAACTCGACGCGCGCGTGGCGGAGCTGGCCGCCAAGTACCTGCCCCTGGCCGTGGAGCTGCTCAAGGAGGCCATCCGCATCCCGGCCGACCACGTGGAGCGCCCGGTCGAGCAGGGCGGGGATCCGAAGTGCGGCACCTCCAACCACGAGCAGCCGCGCATCGAGTACCTGCGCCGCAAGATCGTCGAGATCGGGGCGGTGCGCCGGCCCGAGGACGTCTTCTTCGACGAGTTCGGGAACCTGGTGTGGTCGGTCGAGGACCCGGGCGACGGGGTGGCCCCGGAGCGCAAGAAGGTCATCTACATCGACGGCCACACCGACACGGTGCGCCCGCTGCGCGAGCAGTGGCGCGAGAAGGCGGGCCTCGATCCGTTCGACGGCGTCTTCGACCCGGCCCGGGTGAACAAGGAGTTCCTCCGGAAGGAGCTGGGCTACGTGCCGCCCGAGTCCGAGTGGAAGCATCTCGTCTTCGGGCGCGGCTCGGCCGACCAGCTCGGCGGCGTCGTCGCCGCCGCCATCGCCACCAAGATCCTGCTGGAGCTGGCGCCGGAGGGCGCGCTGCGCGGCGCCATCGTGCGCTCGTACGGCACCGTCTGCGAGGAGGACAACGACGGCGCCGGGCCCATGTACCTGGTGCGCAAGGTCTTCCCCACCGCCCGGCCCGAGATCGTCCCCGACGTGGTGATCCTCACCGACGGCACCGGCTGCTCGAAGAACGGCGCCCTCGGCATCTACCGCGGGCAGCGCGGCCGCATGCAGATCGAGGTGACGGTGACCGGGAAGTCCTGCCACGGCTCGATGCCGTGGGAGGGGCTGAACCCGCTCGAGTACGGCGGCGCCATCGTCCAGGAGGCGGCGCGGCGCTACGAGCAGCGCGACGGCTTCCTCGACGACCCGTTCCTGGGCCACGGCACCCGGACCGCCTCCTGGGCCAAGCTCGACACCCCCAGCGACTGCGCCGTCCCGGAGCGCTTCACCTTCCGCTTCGACCGCCGCCTCACCATCGGCGAGACCCCCGAGCAGGCGGTGGCCGACGTCGAGCGGCTCGACGGGGTGGCCGCGGCGCGCAAGGCCGGCCTCCGGGTGGAGGTGAGCATCCCGACCTACACCGACCCGAGCTGGAAGGGGTACGTCCTCGACAACCCGCAGGTGTACCTGGGCTGGGTCACGCCGGAGAACCACCCGGCCATCAAGGCGGCGGTGATGGCCTACCGCGGGGTGATCAGCCCGCACGTGGACGGCAAGAGCGGCACCGGTGGCTCCATCCCCAAGGAGCCGCGCGTGGCCCGCTGGGTCTTCTCCACCGACGGCGTCGGCTTCCCGGTGCCCCGGGAGGCGAGCATCCCCGGCGCGGCCAACAAGGGCTGGGTGCAGGCCGGCGCCTACAAGCACCCGGCCATGTTCGGCTTCGGGGCCGGCATCGAGCAGAATACCCACAAGGTCGGCGAGTGCCTCGACGCGCGCGAGCTGCAGCACTGCGCCGCCTTCCTGGCCCGCTTCCCCAGCGTCTACGCCGGGGAGCGCTGACCGACGCGGCAACGGGACGCGCCCGGCGAGGACCACGCATGGAGAAGCCTTTCCGCCCCATCCCGCTCGCGCAGCTGGCGCGCTGGATCTTCGGCGACCTGGCGGGCTCGGACACCGTCCTCGGCATCCCCAAGAAGAACTTCGCCGCGCCCTCGCCGCGGCTGCGCTCGCAGCTCCTGGGCCGGACGCTGGGCGCGCCCCTGGGCGTGGCCGCCGGGCCCCACAGCCAGCTCGCCCCGAACATCGTGGCGAGCTGGCTGTGCGGGGCCCGCTTCATCGAGCTCAAGACGGTGCAGGTGCTCGACGAGCTCACCGTCAGCCGCCCCTGCATCGACTCGGCCGACGAGACGTACAACTGCGAGTGGTCGCAGGAGCTGAAGCTCGCGCAGTCCTTCGACGAGTACCTCCACGCCTGGGTGCTGGTGCACGCCCTGGCCCACGCCCTGGGCCAGCCCGGGCCCGAGGTGCTCTTCAACATGAGCGTGGGCTACGACCTGGCCGGCATCCGGAGCCCGGGCGTGCAGCGCTTCATCGCCTCGATGCGCGACGCCCGCCACGCCCTCCCGGCGGCGGTGGAGGCGGTGGCGCAGGTGTATCCGGCGGTCCGCGACCTCGCGATCCCCCACCAGCTCTCCGACCACGTCACCCTCTCCACGATGCACGGCTGCCCGCCGGCCGAGATCGAGAAGATCGCCCGCTACCTGCTCACCGAGCTGGGCGTGCACACCTGGGTGAAGCTCAACCCCACGCTGCTCGGCCCGGAGCGGCTGCGCGGCCTGCTCAACGGCACGCTCGGCTTCGACGTCGAGGTGCCCGACTCGGCCTTCGCCCACGACCCGCGCTTCGACGACGCCATGGCCATGGTGGAGAACCT
>Ga0306923_10000483_pt1 | contig 31315 bp, 33 predicted proteins | sample sta12Can44000108_FD_203841 | JGI IMG/M metagenome (GOLD analysis project Ga0306923, IMG submission 203841) | Lab enrichment of tropical soil microbial communities from Luquillo Experimental Forest, Puerto Rico - statanox.12C.anox.44.000.108 (v2)... | ecosystem: Environmental > Terrestrial >... | reverse complement strand
CGGCACGAGCGACATATTCGGCGGCAACGCTGGAGCCCGCTCCGGGTTTGTCTTCGACAACCATTTGTTGGCCAAGAAGGTCCGATGCACCATTGCTAAAGGCGCGTGCCGTGATATCGGCAGCCGTTCCTGGCGTGAAGCCGACAATAAGACGGATTGGGCGCGATGGATAAGACTCCTGGGCAAGTACTGTACGATTGAGAAATGGCAACAAGACAGTGCTCGCTGCTACCTGAAGAAATTGGCGTCGCCTGTGGGTCATAATCGCTCTCCCATTACCGTGCCATCGTAAACCGGCGTCTCTAGCAGAGAATAGCGCCGACTGCCGCAACTCGAATATTTACGTGACTACTGCGCCACTAATCGATGATTAACTGTGATTAGAATGCCTTCGTGCTGATTCACGTCGGATTATGATTCTTCCGATTAGATCACATTCGCAGGGCCGAGCGACTGAGGAGAAACAACAGGGAGCTTGCCGATAACGGAGTAGGGCGCGCTCTGCCCTGCGCCAACCCGTTGTTTACAGCACCCCGGAACTGTCAAGGCCCAACCATGATTTCCATTATCGACGACGATGTATGCGCCCGAGAGGCTACAGAACGGGTAATTCGAGCGTCGGGTTACACGGTAGCGACCTATGTGTCAGCCGAAGATTTTCTTGGTTCAGATCACATTAATCGCACGTCCTGTCTGATTACCGATGTGCATCTGCCGGGTTTAACCGGCGTGGAGCTCTATCTACATCTGCGCGCTAATGGTTTGGCGGTGCCAACAATCTTCGTTACAGGGCATCCCGATGAGACGACGCGCACGCAGGTGCTGGCCGCGGGTGCAGTCGCTTTCCTGAGCAAGCCCGTTAGCAAAAAGGTTCTGCTTGATTGGTTGAAAACCGCTTTGATCCCTCAAGACGCGGAACTCGCTAATCACTAGATTGCGAACGTGCAACTTCAGTTCAGCGGCCCAAGGAACCGACCCAGAGCCTGCTGACTCGCGCAGACAAAGTGATCGAATAGGCGCAGTGCACTTTGTCCGCTATTGGCACAAAGCGGACAACGCAGCGCACTCAACTAATGTCCGCTTTTGGGGGTAAAGCGGACATCGCAGCGGCTCAGCCGTTGATCATGAACGCCGAGACACCGATTGCAAGGTGCGGCTTCGCTTGACAGTGCTTAGCGACCGCGTCGATCATGGTTGGTAAAATCTGCCGGCATTTCAGCTGGCGCCAAATTACGGGAGGAAGGCATGCACGCGAATTCTTACGGGCGCGCGGTTATTGTCGCCGCCGGTTTGCTCGCAGCCGCTGTCCTAACCAAGGACGCTGCCGCACAACAGCGGAAATTCAGCTTTGGCTACGACCAGCCGCACTCGACCGGCTACGGCATTGCCGCCGATATCTTCAACGCCAAGCTAATGGAACTGAGTGGCGGCAAATTCGGCATCAACCAGTATCCCGGTGCGCAGCTCGGGCAAGAGCCGGTGATGCTGCAGAAGGTGCGCTCCGGCGACATTGATTTCATCATCAGCTCGTCCGCGAATGCCTCGACCGTGGCGCCCGAATCCGGAGTGATGTCGCTGCACTATCTGTTCCGGGACGAGAACCATTTGCGCAAATCAATTGCCGATCCGGGTGTGGTCACTGCAATCAAGGACATGATCGCGGCGTCCGTGCAGGGCGCACGCGTGCTGTGCGTCGAGACGCTCGGGTTCCGCTACATCTACTCGAAGAACGAGTACCACAAGGTCGACGACCTCAAGGGCGTGAAGATCCGCGTCCAAGCCACCAAAACCGAGGACGCCATGTTCCCGGCCTATGGGGCGCAAACCGTACACATGCCGTTCGGCGAGGTTTACACCTCGCTGCAGACTGGAGTCGTTCAGGCCGCCGAGAATGGCATCAACGTCTATCTGTCGAACAAGCACTACGAAGTAGCGCCCATCATGTCGATGACGGAGCACGAAGCCAATAACGGCTTCATCTGGGTCAGCGACAAGCTGTGGAGTAGTTTGTCAGACGAGGAAAAGCGCTGGACGCAGGCGGCGGCAGACGAGGTCGCGCGCGTGCAGCCCGACCAAGCGCTCCAACTCGAGAAGGATTCCGCGGTGAAGCTCGAGAAACTCGGCATCAAGTTCGTGCGCGACGTGGATAAATCCGGGTTCGTCGCCGCCGCGAAACCGATCCAGCAACAGCTTGCGAATGAACTCGGCCCACACGCCGTGAAAATCAAGGGGCTGATCGAGGGAGTGCGCTGAGCCCTGCCAGATGCAATGATTGATGCCAGCCGCTGCTCGGAGGTTGGATGTCCGTGGTATCGCCGCGAGAGCGGCATCTGAAATGGCGCGCGCTCGATCCGCTTGAAGCCGTTCTGTCGATCGCGTGCGGCGTGGCGATCATCGGTTTTTCGCTTTCGGTCCTATTCGACGTCGTCACGCGGCAGATCGGCCATCCTTGGCTTTGGTTGCAGCAGCTGACCTCAGGCTGCTTCGTCTACGGCATTTTTCTCGGCATGGCGCTGGCGGCGCGCCGTAACGAGCACATGTACCTATCCGAGATCGTCCAATCCATGCACGGCGCGAGCCGCCGAAACACCGAAGTGTTCGCGCGTCTCGTGGTGCTCGGGGTCGCTGCATGCCTCGTTGTGTTCGGCTGGCAGAATTTTCTGCTCGATCTCGGCAGTTACCGCATGCCCTCGCTCATTCCGCTCGGGTACTACACCATCGTAGTGCCGGTCGCCGGAGCGCTGGTCGGCTTGTTCCAGATCGAACAGCTGGTCAACGGAATGCGGAACGGCTTCGATCGTCACGACGGGTTGGTCCGTGAGGGAATCGAATGACGAGCGGCGCGATCATCGCGATGATGGCGGTGCTGTTTGTCGGTCTCGGCTATCTCGGCGTGCCGGTTGCGTTCTCGATCATGGCGGGCGTGTTGGTCGCAACCGCCTTCACCCCGATAAGCTTCGCCTCGATCGTGGGACAGTTGTTCCACGGGGTCGATGTGGAAGCGCTGCTTGCAGTGCCGTTCTTCCTGCTGGTCGGCGAGCTGATGACATCCGCGAACATCACCTACCGGATGATTAATCTCGCGCAGACGCTTGTCGGGCATTTCCGGGGTGGGCTCGCACAGGTCGTCACCGTGTTCAGCATGTTCTTTGCCGGGATTTCCGGCTCCTCGACGGCCGACGTCGCGGTGCTCTCACGCACGATCGGTCCCGAGATGGACCGCGAAGGCTATGACCGCGCGTTCACGGCGGCGCTGATCGCATCCGCCTCGACAATGGCTAATCTCATTCCGCCGAGCATCATGGCCGTTGTGTACGGTGCGACCGGAAATGTTTCGATTGGGGGGCTATTCCTCGGCGGCATAGTCCCGGGATTGCTGGTCGGCTTCGGGTTGATGATCTACAGCCATTTCTTCGGGCCAATCGGCCTGAAGCGCAAACGCTCCTCGCTCTGCCAATTCGCCGATGCAGCGAAGGCGTCCGCGCTGCCGTTGATGATCCCGATCATCATTTTGGGTGGCATCCTGTCAGGTTGGTTCACGCCGACCGAAGCCGGATTGATCGCGGTCGCTTACATCGTTTTCGTGCTGATCCCGCTCATCAATCGCCGGCACATCCGCAACCTGCCGCGCGATTTCGCCAATGCCGGGCTGCTCTATTCGATTCCACTCGCGGCCGTTGCGGCCGCGTCCGCGTTCGGCTGGATGCTCGCCTATTTGCGCGGGCCCGACGTGGTGGCCGGCTGGATCCAGCAGGTAGCCGGTACGGATCCGAGGAAAATCATGTTTTTGCTGGTCGCGCTGTTCGTCATCGTTGGAGATTTCATCGACGCCGTGCCGGCAATTATCATTTTCATGCCGATCATCAACGCGTTGACTGAGCTTGGTCAGATCAATTCCGTACACATGGGCGTCGTGATCATCGTCACGCTGGCGTTCGGCTTGATCACGCCACCCTATGGGCTGTCGCTGCTCATGGCCTCGAAATTCATCGGTGTCGGTTTCATGCCGTCCGTGATACGCTCGCTGCCGCTCTACATCGTGTTCTTCGCCGTGATCGCATTCTGCATCTTCTTCCCGGACGCGGTGTTGTGGATTCCGAAAAAGCTGCTGCCGGAATCCGTTGGCTGCTTCAAAAGCCCGAGCGGCGCCGGCTACATCTGCCCGCAACTGTGAGCGTTTGAGACCAACGGCATCGTTCTCCGAATGTCATGCCCCGCGGGCAGGAAACAACGCAAAAGTAACGTGAGTCTCACTTTATAACCCTTTATAACTTTTTCTCATAAACAAAGCAGGCGTGCCAAATTCGAAGTAGCACGTTGAATTTTATGATGAAAAGTGGTGGGCGCACAAGGACTCGAACCTTGGACCCGCTGATTAAGAGTCAGCTGCTCTACCAACTGAGCTATGCGCCCTAACCGAGGAAACAGGTTTAGGCACTTCCACCGATTTGTCGTCAATCAACACGCGCTAGCGAAAAGCGGCGTCAAACGGCGACAACGCACGGATATAGCGGGCCACCACGGGTCGGGCAAGGCGTTCGGCCGTCGCCGCTTGGTGGCGCGACGCTAGGGAATGACCGCGGGCCGCCACGGGCCGGCGCGATGCAAGCTCTCGGGAAGGGAACCCGAGAAAGTCTCCGTTTGTTAGGCAGAGGCGTTCGATAGGCCTTGCGCATCGCCAAGGCGTTCATGGTGCAAATCATGGCGCGGTCGGCCCCCATCGAGCTACGACCGTCCGCCGCCGATCTGGCGATCTCGAATGCGTGGCTGCGTCTGACGAGCCCAAGCATCGAGCACCCGCTCCGCGTTGTCGCCTGGCTCGCCGATGAAAAAACCATGCTCGCTGCCGCGACCGCATTTTGGGCAATGACGCGCTTTGGGCCGTCGCGGCCGCTGCAGCGCGAGGCCGATCGGATGCTGTGCAGCGTGTTGATTGCCGGCGCAATTCGGCACTTATGCAAAGGCGCCGCTCCAGCCCTATTAAGCGAACCTTTTGCTGCCGTGTGCGCATTAGCCCAGGAATTTAAATGCAGGTCGCGAGTGGCCATCCACAGATGGATGGCCACAAAGCTGACGTGACCAGTCAACCTATGTAGGCTGCCCGCTGCTGCGCTTTCATCTCAATGACAGTTTTTGGTTCCGCCGGTAACTGAAGAACCGTAGCTTGCTGACCCTCGCACAAAAACGTCAGCAGAATGATCTGGCCGTCCGGAAATTCCAGTGCATCGTGATGGGCGGCGACCTTGTCTTTGTTGATTTGCCGAAAGATCGCGGTCTTATACTCGATTGCACCGTCCCTGTGCCATGGCCACAATCTAGTTGACAGACGCTTAACGTCCTGAGCGAAAGCCAACTCAGTTCCCGGTAGAACGCAGACTGCGACGCACGGGTCTTCCGACGCCGCGAATCCTCGCGTACCGGTGCCAAAGTCGCGTGTTGTTAGCTCGTCACCAACCTTGGCAGGCCGTGATTTGATGCTCTGAAGGCTGTAGTCACACATCTCGGAACTCCGTCATAACAAGCCGTCGCCCGAGTGAAAGGTACGACAAAACGGAACTGTCTTAGATTGATCTCGATCAAAGACACGTTGCGGGAAATGGGTTGAGAAAGATCAACGTGCCGGTCTAAACCCCAAACGGGACACACCATCGCCGCCGCCGCTTTCGTGGTTCGCCCCGCAGCAATCATAGGTACGCAATGACCCAACTGGCAACAACCAAACATCATCACCGACTTCTCTACGCCTTAGCGGCCGCCGCGGGACTCGGTCTCGGCCTGGCATTGATTGCGCTCTGTGACGCTTGGTACAGCGGCAGTGGCTTCAGCGGAGTGCAGTTGATTAGTGCGCACTGATAGTGCGCAATTTTCGCACTCAAAGTAGTTCTTCAATAGGAATAACGCCTGGGGTGCTTAGTCGACGGATATGGTCTTGGCACCGACTGGTACGCAGGATTGGGCCCACAGTTTCCGCCAACCCCGCTAACGGCGGCCAAACATTGTTGAGATATTGCGAACCCACAATTCGTGGCACCGGTGCCCATGTCGTAATAAGCACACCAAGGATAGTTCTGTGCCGTAGCGGGTTTTTCAAAGCAGACCAGAGCCGCGAACACTCCAAGAATGAACAGGGAAATCCTCATGGCAATTTCCTAGTGATCCCTGTCACCAGGTCAGGACCGCGGCTGATATCGCGGATTGAGTCGGCAGAATCCGTCGACTCTGCGTGCGGTTCTCGAGCACTGTTCAAATGTTGTGAAGCCGCAGTTTGTAATCCCGCCAACCACCCCATCGCTATAAATTGCGCACCATGGACGGTTTTGGGCCTTGGCAGGCGTGCCAATTCCGATGATGCCGAGACAAATGATCCCGAAGATGAATTGCGAGAGCCGCATAGGGTCTCCGAAACAACCGGGTCTCAAACTACAGATGCCAATGAGAGGTATTTTATTCCGCATTCGCGGTCAGGCACGACGTTCGCAGCCAATAAGCCGTTGCTAACCGCGCCGCGCAGCTACGTTTCCGACTTTCGCGCCGTTACTTGACTGAAGTATCGTGTTATGAGCGGAAAGCGGCCGTTGTGTCGGATTGCTCGCGATTGTGCGGGAATCGCGGTCGAAGTTTAGAAAAACGGATCATTCTCAAGTCAGATAGACGGAATCAAATACTTAACGGCACCAACTTCAATCTGGGCTTCAGTAATTGAGTAGTTCGTATCGTGCCTCGCGATTCCTAGAACAATTTCATGCTGAGTGAAATAAATTAACTGCAGAGCAGCACAAAAGGGGTTCATTCATCGCGTCAAGATGGCGGCAGGTTTGGTAGCGTATTTGGTGACTTATAATGGGCACGCAGCGGCCGATTCCGCATGCGACGCGATCTCCGCTATGGGCCAGAACGGACATCTCGGATTGTTCGAACTCTCGCGCCGCGACTGATGATGGTTTTTCATACAGCTGCGCAGAGTGTTATCTTCATCGTCACACAAACGGATTGCCTTGGATGCAGGCATCAGTGACCAATTTCAGTAAAAGACCACTACCGCGCTAAACCGCGACCTGAGTCCCTACCTCTACGACACGGCCAGTCGGAATCTGAAAGAAATCTGTTGCGTCGCTTGCGCTGCGTGCAAGACCAATGAAAAGTCGGTCCTGCCATCGTGGCATGCTTGATTTCGCCGCGGGCCGCAGCGCGCGCCGAGACAAGTAGAACGATGTCGACATAATGTCGAAACTCCAACCCTTCTTGCGAGCAAGCGCGAGCGCTTTTGGCACGTTTGGTATTTCCATATAGCCAAATTTCAAGGCGACCCGGTTAAAACGTGTTGAAACCGAAGTAATTGTAACTCGATCCGCCTCTGCTACTCGTGGCGTGTCAGTTGTGATTATCGTTAAGATCACATTGTACTCGTGCAAAACCTTGTTGTGCTTGAGATTGTGCAACAGAGCCGTCGGCGCGTAATTAGGATCACTGGTGAGGAAGATTGCCGTTCCAGGGACGATATGAGGCGGTTTCTTTTCTAGGCTCCGTACTAAAGTCTCGAGACTAACTTCTGAGCTGCGCGTTTTTCCGGCAACTATCTCCGTACCGCGGCGCCAAGTGATGATCAGAAGCACCATGCCGATGCCAAATAACAACGGCAACCAAGCGCCCTCAAATACCTTCAGAAGATTAGCCGAGAAAAATGTCGCATCGACGATTACAAGTGGACCGATGATCAGTCCCGCTTGCCACCAGCGCCACCCCCACAATTTCCAAATAACGACAAATCCCAACGCGCCGTCGACAACCATCGTGGTCGCAACCGCGATACCGTAAGCTGACGCAAGCGCACTCGATGTGCGGAATAAGCCGACTAGCAAGAGCACTCCTAGGAGAAGCGCGATATTCACTCTGGGAATGTATATTTGGCCGGAATACGCATCTGATGTGTGAAGAATGGCAAGACGCGGCAGAAATCCCAGCTGGATTGCTTGGCGCACGAGCGAATAGGCACCGGTGATGACTGCCTGGCTGGCGATCACGGTTGCGGCGGTCGCCAGAGCGACCATCGGTAAAATTAAGGCGTCAGGCACCAAGCGATAGAAGGGATTTTCGATCGCAGAAGGATCGGAAAGAAGGCTCGCCCCTTGGCCGAAATAATTGATGAGGAGGGACGGCAGTACGAGAAAAAGCCACGCTGTTTGAATCGGACGGCGACCAAAATGACCGAGATCGGCGTAAAGCGCCTCTCCCCCCGTCACAGCAAGAAACACGAGGCCTAAAGTGATGAGACCGACCTGCCTATGCTCCAATATGAAGTCAACGGCGTAGTGTGGACTTACTGCGAGCAGCACGTCCGGATGATCGCGAATATGAAACGCGCCAGCGACCGCGATGGCGATAAACCAGACCGTCATTACCGGGCCGAAGAGAGCCGCGACGCTAGCGGTGCCACGCCGTTGAACGGAGAAAAGCGCGAAGAGAATCACGAGCGTTATCACAATCACGTAGTGATCAGTCGCTGTGGTCACGAGTTTTAAACCTTCGACCGCCGACAGCACTGAAATTGCCGGAGTGATGACGGAGTCACCAAGAAACATCGAGGCACCGATGGTGCCCAACAGCAGCACAAAAGTGGCTCGTCGACCCAGTGCTCGCCGCGCCAGCGCCGTGAGGGAAAGCGTTCCGCCTTCGCCATTATTGTCAGCGCGCAGCAAGATAAGAACGTATTTGAGCGTAACGACGACGACCAGCGACCACAGAATGAGTGATAAAACCCCGAGCACAGTTGTTTGCGTGAGCGGTCCAGTGTCCTTGGCCGCATGTACTGCTTCGCGGAAGGCGTACAGCGGACTGGTGCCGATGTCGCCGTAGACCACGCCAAAGCACCCGAAGGTCAAGGCGAGTAGGTTCTGCTGTGGCTCGCCACTCACAGTGGTCGAGAACGGTTGGGCCTCGCTCGTGTATTTTGTCATGCAACCGAGTCCGCGTCTTCAACGTCAGTCTTTATAGCACTGGTTCGACGTCGCTCATTTCCGCAAGGCGGCCGGTTTTAGACTGGCGCGGAGCGGCAGAAAAGGGGTTCATTCGATCGTCGCGTCAAGATGGCGGCAGGCTTGGTAACATATTTGGTGGCGTATAATGGGTCGCCATCATCCGCCGCTAACCAACCTTGCCGTCGGTGCCAGGGCGCAGCACGATTCCAGGCGTCGCACCGGAGTGAATAGCATTCTCGACGACGACGGTGCCGTTGACGATAACGGTCGTCCGCGGGCCGCTTGGATAGCGATGCGGGTTTGCGTAAGTCGCTTCGTCCCGAAAATCATCTGGATCAAAGATCGTGACGTCGGCGCGATAGCCCTTCTTCAAGAGGCCGCGGTCGCTCAATTTGAGTGCTTTCGCCGGGCCACCCGTCATTTTGTAAATCGCTTGCTCAAGCGGGATCAACCGCTCGTCGCGGACATAGCGCGCAATAATTCTTGGAAAGGTGCCGTAAAACCGCGGATGCGGCAGACCCTGGCTGACAATCCCGTAAGTCGCAACACAATTGCCGTCTGAGCCGACGAGTGCGGTCGGCGAGCGCACGATCATACGGATATCGTCTTCGGAGATGGACGAGATTAGAACGCGGGTGGCGCCATGATCGGCGATCAGATGTTCGCAGATCTGGTCGATCGGGTCGCAGCCCCGAGCCGTCGCCAATGCTGCCACTGTCTGACCGGCCGTCTCCGGCAGCCGTGGCGAGACCGAGATCTGCACAGCCTCCCACGACGAGATCCGGCCCCAATTGTTCAATCCATGATCGGCGATCTCGGCCCTGATTTGCGCCCGGATCTCCGGCACCGCGAGACGCGCCAGCATCGTCTCGCTGTCCCCAACCTGCACCCAGTGCGGTAGCAGGTTTTTTAGCGGGTTAGCGCCGGCGCTGTAAGGATAGGCGTCACAGTCAATATCGCACCCTTCCGCGCGCGCCGCAGCGAGCCTGTCAAGGATATGTGCTGCCTTACCCCAATTATCGATACCTGAGCACTTCAGATGCACGATCTCGACGTGCACACCACAGGTGCGGGCAATATCGATGGCCTCTTCTATGGCATCCATGACCTTGTTTGATTCATCGCGGATATGCGTGAAGTAGGCGGCGTTATAGCGTTTGAGCACTGCGCAGAACGCCATCATTTCATCTCGCTTGGCAAAGCTGCCGGGCGGGGTGAACAGCCCGGACGACATGCCGAGCGCGCCAGCGCGCAAACCGTCTTCCAGTAACGCAATCATCTGGCCGAGTTCGGCTTCAGTCGGCGCCCGATCTTCTAATCCGATCACCATGAGCCGCAGCGTGTTATGCCCAACCAACATGCCGGTATTGACTGCGACCGCAGGGAACGTGTGGAGGTACTCGGGAAAGCTCATTTCTCGGAATGGCAGCCACGGCGCGCCTCCGCTGAGGTAATCGGCCAGAAGCTGCGCCTTTCCCGGCAGCACCGGCGCGACCGAAAAGCCGCAATGGCCGATGATTTCGGTGGTGACCCCCTGCCGTACTTTGCTTTCAGCCTTCGGATTGATCGGCAGGACAAAGTCAGAATGAGTCTTGATATCGATAAAGCCTGGCGTCACGGCGAGGCCGTCGGCATCGATAACCTTGTTGGCGTCGTCAGCCAGGGACGGGCCGAGCGCGGCGATGCAGCCGGCGGCGAGAGCGATGTCGCTGACAGTGCCTGGGCTCCCGCTGCCGTCGATTATGACACCACGACGGATCAGGACATCCCAGGTCATAGCGATCTCCGTAACGTGGAGCTATTGGTTTGGTTGCGGCGGTAGGAACCGACCGGCTGGTGCCAATTGGAGTGTCGCCGTGACTGTCACGACCTTACCAAGAGCTGTGCGGGTCATCGAGCATACGCTGATACCGCTAAAAGACGGTATGACGCTGGCGGCGCGCATCTGGTTGCCGGAGGACGCGGAACAGAACCCTGTCCCCGCAATCCTAGAGTATCTGCCATACCGGAAGCGCGACGGTACTTACGAACGAGATGCGCTGACGCATCCTTATCTGGCAGCTCACGGTTACGCGGGCGTTCGCGTCGACATTCGTGGTTGTGGCGAATCGACTGGCTTGCTTTTTGACGAATACGCCAAACAGGAACAAGACGACGGCATGGAGGTGATTGCCTGGCTCGCGGCGCAGCCCTGGTGCAACGGCGCGGTTGGGATGATGGGAATTTCCTGGGGTGGGTTCAATGGACTTCAAATTGCGGCACGCCGCCCTCCGGCGCTCAAAGCTGTCGTAACCATCTGTTCAACCGACGACCGATATGCCGACGATGTCCACTACATGGGCGGTACGCTTCTTACCGCCGGGCTTGACTGGGCCTTTTTCTTTTTCAGCTCAATGTGCCTTCCGCCCGATCCATTGTTGGTTGGCGATAGCTGGCGGCCAATGTGGTTGGATCGCCTGCAGAACATACCGCTTTTCTTCGACCTGTGGCTGCAGCATCAACGACGTGACGCTTATTGGAGGTACGGATCGGTATGTGAGGATTACGAAGCGATCCAATGCCCGGTCTACGCCGTCGGTGGTTGGACGGATGGATATAAGAACGCAATTCCGCGCCTGCTCGAGCGACTAAAGGTGCCGCGCAAGGGTCTCATCGGTCCGTGGGCACACGCTTATCCGCATTTCGCACTCCCCGGTCCGCAAATCGGGTTCCTCCAAGAAATGCTGCGGTGGTGGGACTACTGGTTGAAGGGCGTCGATACCGGTGTAATGGATGAACCAATGCTGCGTGCGTGGATGACCGAAAGTGTGAAGCCGGCGCCGCACCACGAAACCTTACCGGGAAGGTGGGTAGCAGAATCTTCGTGGCCGTCACCGCGAATAAGACCGCGGCGATTGTTTTTAACTGATGCGGGCCTACGAGAGGCAAGCGCATCTTTAAGGACTCGCGAGTTGTGCTCCCCCCAGACGGTTGGCAAGTGTGCAGGCGAATGGGTGCCATTCGGTCGTGGGCATGATCAGGCGTCCGACCAACAAGAAGACGATATGCGTTCGCTGGTTTTTGAGACTCTGCCACTCGATACGCCGATCGAAATCCTGGGCGCCCCGGTCGTTACGCTCGATGTCGCCTCCGACCGGCCGATTGCGAACTTAATAGTGCGGCTTTGTGATCTGCACCCGACCGGTGAATCGCTGCGTGTCAGCTATGGCGTACTCAACCTCACGCATCGCGACGGACATGAAAACCCCGCAATGCTGGAGGTAGGAGAGCGCTACCGAGTTCGCATCCAGCTCAATGATGCTGGCTCGGTATTTCCGGCCGGCCACCAGGTAAGGCTCGTTCTATCTACCGCTTACTGGCCGATGATTTGGCCGAGTCCAGAGAAAGCGACACTGCTGATCTTTTCTGGCACCCTCGATCTGCCACAGCGATCACCCCAGGGTAGCGACGAGAGGCTCTCGCCCTTTCCCGAACCCGAGTCGGCTCCGCCCGAGAAGCCAACCGTTTTCCGTCGCGATGGCGAGCGGGTCGAACGCATCGACCGCATCGGTCTGGAATTGGGCACACAGGGTAAGTCGCAGTATCGCGTCGAGGAGGATGATCCGCTCAGCGCCGTGGCCGAACTGCGACGCACGCTGGTGATGTCGCGGGACGCATGGCAAATCCGCGTCGAGACGCAGATGCGATTGGCGTGCACGGGTAATGTCTTTCTGGTGCAGGGTGGTTTGCGCGCCTGGGAAGGCACGAGCGAAGTTTGCTGTCGGAACTGGGATCGCTCTATTCCCCGCGATTTCATATGACATTGAAATAACGGGCTATTCGATCACCTCGTCGGCGAGAGCAAGCAGTGTCGGCGGGATATCAAGATGAAGCGCCTTCGCCGTCTTCAGATTAATAACGAATTCGATCTTGGTTACTTGGATGACTGGAAGATCGCCGGCCTGTTCGCCTTTCAGAATCCGCGCCGCATAAGAGCCGATCTGGTGATAAATCTCAGTGGGGCTTGCACCATAGCTCATCAAGCCGCCAGCCTCGGGCAATTCCCGTCGCCAAAACATAGTGGGCAACGCGTAACGCGCAGCCAAAGCAACGAGCTGGTTTGCTCGCACAGCGTAGTATGGGTTTGATGCAACAAGTATGGCTCCGGCATGGTGCTGGACGAAAGTCGCAAAGGCGTTATCGATCTCGCGTTCAGTGCTAGCCCTGATCACTCTGAGTTGCAGGCCTTTGGAACGCGCTGCCGATTCCGCGTCATTTATTTCCGTTTCGGCAGCCACTTCGTTGGGGTTCGCGAGCAAGGCAAACACAGTGACTGTAGGGAGTAGCCGGTGCAACAAATCGAGCTGCTTTGCCGCCAGCTCATTGTAGAAATTGGTCGCGCCGGTGATCTTGCCTCCTGGGCGGCTGAGGCTACTCACCAGCCCAGAGCGCACGGGATCGTCACCCACTGAAAAGACAATCGGGATCGTGGAGCTTGCCGCCTTCGCGGCAAGAGTCGCGGCCGTTCCGCCGAAAGTCACAATAAGCGCAACATTGCGGCGAACAAGCTCCTCGGCAAAGCTTGGCAAGCGATCAAATTGTCCTCCGGCCCATCGGTACTCGATTTTAACATCCCTGCCTTCGACGAAACCACTTTCACGCATTCCCCGAACTCGGCAAGAAGGGGGCGTCGAATTCCGCAGTTCGAATGCCGAGCAGCCCAATTGTGGGCACCCCCGCCGTTTGCGCGGTAGCGGTAAACGGCCAGACGGCCGCTGAACCAAAAATGCTGATGAAATCGCGTCGTCGCATCGCCTTCCTCAAGGCTTAGGACCACGCCAACTGGATGATGATTACAGCAGGGATTTGCGACTGGCGAAATAGGGTTCAACGGTTAGTGGTGTACGGGAGCATCCTGAGCCGCTCATGTCCGCTTTGGGTTAGAAGCGGACGTGACAGCGCAAATTTGCGATGTCTGCTTTGCCCCCGACAGCAACATCCGTCAGCGCCCTTAGCGCTAGGTGCCATATCGGGACTCATGCACTGCAGCAATGACCCGACCAGCGTACTGTCTGGAGGTTGCGTCTCAATCCTTCGTTAACCGCTGTCGCGAATAAGCGGCTGGGTCAGCTTCCTTTCGTCTCGTTCTGGTCACGGTGATGGGCAAGAGGTTAAACCAGCTTGGGTAAAGAAGTCGGCTGTTTCCTCAGGTGACTGAGATGGAAGGGGACGTGCCCATGACCGACACAGCGAGCCTTACACAATCTGAATTTTTCCCCGGTGAGCCAATCACAGACAATCCGTTCCGCGCTAGGCCGGCCTCGCGAGGTTTCGCCCGCTACGTGCTCGCGATTTGTATTGGTGTTGCAGCCACCTTGGCTTGGCAATCTTACGGTCAGGCCACCAAGCAGATTATTGCGACAAGGGCTCCAGAACTGGGCTGGTCGCCAGAGGCCAAGCAAACGATCGCGAGCTTGGTTGGGCAGCTTGGCTGGACTAAGCCGCGGGCCGATGCCGAAAACGCGGCGGCTCGGCCGGACGTGCCGGAGACGACGCAAGCGGCAAACGCTATGCAGGCTGCGCCTATTGGCCCATCCCTCGACTCGCATCAGGTGCATCAGATAGCGCTAGACCTTGTCGCGCTGCGGCAAACCGTAGAGCAGGTCGCAGCCAGTCAGACAAAAATGGCCGACGAGATCAACAACCTGCTGGTCACCGACATGGAAATCTTCCTAAAGATTCCAACGCCGCAGCCGCCCGCCCTGTCTTCGCGCAAGCCGATGCCGGTCACGCCGCCGCCGCGGGCGCCGAACCGTCGGAGTGATCTCACACAAGGTCCGTCAGTTGCGGACAGCCTTCGTAACTAGGCTCAATCCAGCCTCTATGGCTGACTGGATCCTCGGTCGTTCCCGTCACTGGAGGCTGTCATCCCAAATACGCCGCCGCCCCATGTCCGCTTTTGGTCAGAAGCAGATATCGGATAGCCGGCTGGTGATGTCCGCTTTACCCCCGAAAGCGTATTCATCAGCTAGAGCGGCACGTCCGCTTTGTGCCAAAAGCGGAGCTGGCAAATGGTGCCTATTGCCGCACCTTGTACCCTCACCCGCTTTGACTAATGCTCCCCGCTGCAGAATGACATAGCAGTACCATGGAGAACGATATGCTGTTCATTATGTCCTTGAACTTCACGGAGCGGGGCATTCGCGAAATCAAAGATGATCTCAAACGCGCGCGGGCGGCGCAGGATCTTGCCAAGAAGTGTGGCTGCGAAATCAAGCACATCTTTCTCACCGCCGGCGAATACGATCTGCTGCAGATCATCGAGACGGCGAACGCCGACAACATTGCCAAATACGCGTTGGCCAATGGCAGCCTGGGGTTTGTGCGCAGCAGTACTGCCCTCGCTTGGCCGCTGGAAGAGGCCACGAAGATTATTTCCGCATTGCCGTAAGCCGCCCGCTGGCTCGGAAATTCCACATCAAGGCGCCCCGCCTGCCAAGCGACAGTCGGTGTTGGCTCGCCGGGTGTGAAGACGTGAACGGTGCCGAATGCCCGGTGGTGACGCGGCGTTCAAGCGAGAGTAGCGCCGCTTATTTCAAGTGCCGTACCGCAGCAGTCCGCCCTCTAAAAGCGAAGATGTCCGCTTTGGGTCACAAGCGGACATTCGGCACCACGATTTTGATGTCCGCTTTGTGTCAATACCGGAAGTCAGCGTCGGTGTTGCGGTATCACAGATGTCGCCAGAAGTAGGGATCGAACCTGCCCGTCTCGTGCCATGCGCTGCCACTCAAGATGAGATAAGACGCGATGACAAAATCATATGTTGAGCAAAAGATACCATAACCTAATGGAGTTTCCGTCATCGACAGGCCCGCGAGTGACGAGCCCGACAAGCAGTGAGTTAAATCCCAGAGCCCATGCACTACATAGCCTATTGCGATAGCAGATCGTGAAAACAATCCACCCACAGCAAAAACAAGAAAAACGGCAACGCCGACTATTTCAGTCCGCCAAGCATGAGCTGCGGCGCCAAAATAAGCAGCGAAGCTTAAGTAAAAGGCGGCAATCACGAAAAGGAACGAGGTCCAGAATATCTGCTCCCATCGTCCTTGAAAGATGCGTCGAAAGACAAGGATGCTGCCAACCGCACCGAGCACGCCGATAACTGCATACAGCGTGGCCACGACTAGGCCACCGATGAACTGGCTGCTCGATCCGGCTCCGGCTACCAAACTTTTTAGCAATGCTGAATCCATTCTTGTTGCCTCGCAACAGCTCAGAAACCGCTCAAATTATTTCACGCTAGCACAGCAGTGTACTATTCCTTCTGTGACATAAAGCGGCTGTTGGTAAGCTCAAAGCGCCTGTGAGTGGGTTATGTCACAGGGGACCAATGTCCGGTATGGGTCGAAAGCTGACAGTGAGGCTCGTCCGTCTGATGTCTGCTTTACCTCCAAAAGCGGACATTGACGGAGAGTGTTTGGATGTTCGCTTTGCCAACAGCAGACATTCAGATCGCTTTTGGATATTATTGATAGTGGGCAAGGGTGCTCAAATTCGTGGAGCATCACCCGTGAAACTTCCCCGGCGAGAATTCCTGCACTTGACGGCAGGTACTGCCGCACTACCAGTTGGATCGCGTTTCGCTTGGGCGCAGGCCTATCCGTCGCGGCCGGTGCGCATCGTCGTCGGCTTTCCCCCTGGTACCTGACATCACTTCGAGGCTGATTGGGCAATGGCTGTCAGAGCGGTTCGGCCAGCAATTCATCGTCGAGAATCGGCCGGGTGCAGGTGCCAACATTGCCGCCGAGACAGTCGTACATGCCGCCCCTGACGGCTACACGCTTCTCTGGGTCACTCAGACAAACACAAAAGTGGTCCAATATCAGCCGGCACCAATGTGTTTGCTTGCTTCGTAACGCGCGTTGGCTTCGTCGAACACACGCCTCACCCGTTCGCCGTCTGACCGATGTTCGAGTAGCGTCATGGAGTCCCACTCACTACGTTCGGCAGCAAAAAAATCGCCACCATAGATGTGGATGGCGCCTGTAAGTTTGTTGATCGGATTAATCACGGAATGAATGATGTCGGTCCCCAGCGGCTCGGCATCCATTTCGCAAAGCGCCTTAGCGCCGACAGCTTCAATCTTGGTTGGCGTTCTCCTTAGGCGTCGCCAGAACACATTGTCTTCTCGGCCCGTGTAGATACCGATCACAGCCCACATTCGATGATTGTGCGGCATGACCATCATTCCCGGAGCCCAAACCACATTGATGATGGTGAGCGCATCCGAGTGAAAGAGTTTTTGGATTTCGGCGCGCTGAGGCTCGCCCAGTCCTTTGAGGACCGCCGTAGGATCGGATATCGCGCGGGCTAGTACCTCGCGCACTGTTTTGTGAGTTGGATCTTCGGCAAATGCCGCGCGGCAGTCAGCAACAAACCGTTCTCTCTCGAACATGATGACCTCCATCGCACGAGGCCAAGACGCCACCAGGAAAGGATACTCCTCCTCGATGACGTCGGGAAAGGGTCAAAAGCAGATACTTCGGCATCGCGATTTTGATGTCCGCTTTGTGCCATAAGCGGACATTCTCAACGCGAGTGTGCTATCCTCGGCGAAGGGGCCGATCTAGGCTCGATTTTCTCGTCCGAGTGGTCGAAGGGGATCGAGTTTTAGCTCGACCCCGCGCAGGGTGAAGAAAATGCGTGTCCGCTAACACCACCTTAATCGAAAGGAGGCTTGCGATGCCGGATTTCGACAGCAGCATCGTGACAAGCGTCGACAGTCTGCGGGCTCTCTATGCCCAGCCAATCGAGCGCATTGCCAAGAAACAGCTTGACCATGTTAACGAGGCTGGTCGCGCGTTTATCGCAGCCTCGCCTTTTCTAGTTCTTGCGACTGGAGGCGAAAAAGGTCTCGACTGCTCGCCTAAGGGCGATCAGCCCGGCTTCGTGGAAGTTGCAGAAGACGGTCGGACACTTTTCATACCCGACCGTCGCGGTAACAATCGGATTGATGGCCTCCAGAACCTTATTGAGGACCCACGCATTGGACTGATTTTCTTCGTGCCGGGAGTGAATGAAACCTATCGTGTGAACGGGCGCGCGCGGGTCTGCCAGGATGCGGACCTCAAGCGACGGTTTGCCGTCAACGGCAAAGAGCCCGCGACGGTTATGATTGTGGCGGTCGAAGAGACATTCCAGCATTGTGCGAAGGCGCTGGTCCGGTCGGACCTATGGAAGGCGGGTAACCGCGCTCGCCCTCAAGGCGTGCCGACTATGGGTGACTTCGTGGCAGCGCGCAATCCGGGAATAGACGGTGCTGCCATCAACGCAGCATACAACGAAGACATTCCACGCGAGCTTTATTGAACGAGCACATAGGTCCGCGACAATTGGATGTTTGCTCTGTGCCAAAGCAGACAACATTCGCTGGGCGGGCTGTAGTGTTCGATCGAACTGGCGTCCAGTACTTTATTCCGCGCGAGCGCTATCACGATCCATAGACGCAATTGGCAGGACAAATTCGAATGAAGCGCCGTCTTTTCCGTCCGATAACGCAATGAGCTTACCACCGTGATAGTCAATAATCATTCGGCAGATAGCTAATCCCAATCCCATCCCATGTGGCTTCGTCGAAACAAACGCAGTAAATATGCCGTCTAGTCTATCTTTATCAATTCCCGGCCCGGAGTCTTGTATTAACACGGCAGCAGTGTTGTGCCCGCGAAGCTCAGTTCGCACGCGCAACACCCGGTTTCGATCGGACGTAGTTGCCATTGCTTCGAGGGCGTTGACCAGAAGGTTCGATACCACCTCTTGCAATTGACTCATATTACCGTAGACGTGTGGCAGTTCGGACATTAGCTCGGCGCGCGGCTCGACGTGATGATCCGCGAGCTCGCTGCTCATTGACTCTGGAGCCCGTCGGATAACCTCGTTTACGTCCACCAGTTGTTGTCTCTGATCGCTCTTCGCGAACAAAGCCCGAAAGCCGTCGATTACTTCGCTAGTGCGATGACCAGCACTCACGATCCCATCAAGAGCGGCCTGTGCTTTGTCGTGTTCGGGTGGGACCATTTTAAGAAATCGCTGCGCTGCGTTACCGCCTGTTGTGATTCGTGTCAGTGGCTGTTTTATTTCATGAGCAATCGCAGCGACAATCGCCTGCGCATTCATTAGTTTATTGTCTCTTTCGCGCTGCAACATCGTGTATGAGCGAGTGAGATGCGCCGCGCTCTCCCTCCGCTTGGCAAATAACGCAGCAAGGACATAGGCGCTAAGTGCCACAACCAGAATACTCGTTTGCGCTCCCATGACGCGCTCGGTGATTGGGAAACTTGGGTCTCCGAAAAAACCTATGCCCAAGACTGTCGTCCATACGATCGTTATGGAGACCACGAACGCGCCCGCCGCGGAGAAAGCCGGTCGGCAGCGAGCAGCGAGCCACAACAAAATTGGAAACAACCAAGTGATAGGCAATAGGTCGTCCCAGGGCTCGTGAGGCAACGGAATGATAAGTCCAGTCATCACGGCAAGCGCGACAAGCGCTAACGTGCCTTCGATGGCTTCGCTCCGCGGGGACGGACGCCGCACAACGGCAGCGAGCCCAATCACCAGCGGTGCAACAGCGATGATGCCGATGGCGTCGGATGCGAACCAGTGTTGCCATGTTTCAAGGACCGTCGCCGATGGCCCGCGCAACAACCGGTAAGTAACTGCTCCCCCAATCCCAGACACACTCGTCCCGGCGACCGCGGCCGCGAATAGGCCAATAACGTTGCGCAGCCGAGTTAAGTTAAAATCCGGAGCGAAGTAGTGATGGATCAATCCGGCCGTAATCAGGGCTTCTGCCCCGTTGCATAGGCCAAAGGCGATCCCGGCCCCCAGGGGATCCTTGATGATGAGATGGGTCGCAGTAGTCGCGACTATCACCCCAGCTAAAACCGGCCATCGTGCGCGTGGTCCAAGGGCGATCAGAAGACCTGAGGAAAGACCCGCAGCGGGCCAGAACACGGCCACGCCTTCAGGCTCCAGAACTAGACGGACGCTAAAGGCCGCCGCTAGGAAATAGCCGAAGCCAACTAATGCCGCGAGCCCGATTCCCCCAACCCATTGTCGAGTCAGATCGGCAGCGGCGGAATGCTGGAGCCGGCCTGTTAGTGGACCCTGAGGCATACCTCAGATAACTCGTACACTGATTTAATCTCTATTATATTTGATACTGTACCTGCCGCAATCGACGGGCCGATTACCCCGCAATCACCTAAAATTCACACGTGTCGCCGAACGCACCTTGGCACTTCTGTACGACAGACCTCCGAAATTTCAAGCGAAATAGCAGGTGATTTCCGCTTTGGGTCAAAAGCGGACATTTCGCAAATCATATGGCATGGCGCGCCCGTCTCGCCCGGGCGCGCCTGCGGTCTGCATCAAGCGACGTCGCCTTGGTGCGATCGGATAACTCCCGCGTGGCCACGGCCATCTTAATGCGTCGTCTTCAATAACCCGCTAAACAGACTGGAAAGAGGACTTCGCGCTCCCTCGCCCGAGGGTGCAATACGGTGACGCGAACGTTCTGATGGAACTGCGTTTACCACCGGGCGCGGTCGCGGCAACGGAACTGTCGTTGAGATGGATGGGCGCTGCGGTGCGGTAGACGATGCCTCTGGGGCTTGAGGCGTGACTACTTCGCCTGGCAACAATTGTGGTCTTTCATGACCAGCCGTTATTTGAGTACTCGCCGGTGACGCAAGAACTTGAGCCGGCGCTGCCTCTGATGGCTGTGGTATCGATAGAGGTACAGTCTCAGCAGCCGACTGTGTTTTCACCGTTTGCGACAGTGACGATTGCGGTGGCGAGATAGAACCGTCAGCTTGATCGACCTGCGTCGCCTTTGGTGATTGTGCGTCCGCAGCAGCCTCAGCTTTATCAGTCGGATTTTGTGAGTGCTGCGCTCCCGGCAAAGGTGCAGCACCAGCTTCACCGCCCCCCACGCCTGGCTGTGATGTCAGCAAGGAAGGTGAGGTGACGCCTACAGCTTCTGTCGGTCGCGCTTCGCGGTCAGCGGTAACAATGTGGTCGGCTGGGATCGGCTGAGTTGTTGTTCCCGTTGCCTGTGAGGGCTCATTGCCGGCTGTAACCGATGGCACGTCATTGCGCGACAACGTAGCTTCGTTCGCGGTCTGCCGCGTGCTCATAGAATTCGTAAAAATCGTGCCAATGAGAAATCCAACAACAAAACTCAGAGTCAAGTATGCGACAAGACCGCTGAGAGCCCATAGTCGGTACTTCTTCGAGACTGAACTGTCGGCGACGACTGCCGGCAAGTTTCTGACGGTTTCTAAATTCGAGCCAGATTCCGCGGTCGTTCCGGGATTCGCGAATGAATCGGTGTCGGACGGTCCCAGATCGCCCGGCAGCACATTGATCTTATCAGGAGCGGCCAAATTCTGTTTTTGACCAGTGTTTCTCGTCGGGCGTGGCTTCGATTCCCGCGTAACAGTTGCTAAAAATCGTGCCGTCTCATCGTTCGCCCACAGCGTGTGGGCCATTTGTGCGATCTCAAGCTGACTGTCGAAGATCTGCACTTCGCCGAAACTGCTTTCTAAGACAGCGACGATGTCGGCGCGTCGTCGCTGGGCATCGATTTCGAGTTCGACAAATCCAAGGCCAATAGTTTCGTGGATCTTGCCGCCCTTGCCGGCGATGTTGAAGACACGAAAGCTGGAATCCGTCCAAAGATTGAGCAGAGGACCAACCAGGACTTTTTCAGGATCGTACTGGTGAAGCAATAACTCTAGATTGGTCAGATCGTGGATCATGGCCTTATCGCACCGGCAGCGACCAAGTCGGTTAGGCCGGTAACGACCGGCTCCGGGTCGCTAAGATCCCTGGTCGTGATATCACGCCCCGATACAACTTCAACGTTGCCCTCAATGTAGCAACCCGCCCAGCTATAGACCAGCGCAGGCGCTGGCGATGGAATCTTGACCGCCATATCAGCTGCACATGCCAACCGGCTCGCAGAAAGGATGGAAGCGGCCCCCGAAACAATGGAAATGGCTCGGTTGCTCATTTAGGAATCCCCCGAAGCAACGCGATAAACGCCACCAGAAAATGGCATCCGTGAGTGCGCGAGGGGATATTCCACAGATTTCCGGCGGTGTTGCTCTGTAGTGACGTGCTGAACGAGTGAATGTCCGCTTTGGGTCAAAAACAAACATGAAGCTCTGAAACCGCGATATCCGCTTTACTCCCGAAGCGGACATTGCAGTTCGCAGCCCTTAAAGCACGAGTTGCACGGTCCCACCGCCGTGTCGCGCTGCGCGGCCGTCTCCCGTTCTTGCCGCCGCTTTGTGTGCAGTATTACCACTTAGTCCCGGAAAGTCGCGAAGATCTTAACCCTATTGCCGTCTCGTTGCTGAGAAAAAGACTGCTTCGGTTAGGATGCGCTTGTGTCGCAACCTGCTGTGACGGCGGCGTCAGTGGAGCGGTCAGCAATAAGGGAATGTGACAATGCGAAGACAGATCATGATTTCGGCGGCGGTCACAGCCGCCATTGCGGCATTCGCTTTTGCCCTTGGGCCGGCGCAGGCCCATAGCGACATCGTGTCGGTGAAGGACAGCTATATGCCGGGAACGATCGTCATCCGCACCGGCGAACGCCGTCTTTATTACTTTGTTGGTGCAGGCGAAGCGATCCGCTATCCGGTAGGCGTTGGCCGCGCCGGCATGCAATGGTCTGGCACGGCCGTCATCAATGGCAAATACATCGAGCCGGCATGGTCGGCGCCAGCATCGATCCGGCGCGACTACCGGTCGCTGCCGAGCGTTGTTCCAGGCGGCTCCTCGCATAACCCGATGGGAGCGGCGGCCATGACGCTGTCCGGCGGTGAATACGCCATTCACGGCACCAATGCGCCGGGCACGATCGGCGGATTCGTGTCGCACGGCTGCATCCGCATGTATAACGAAGACATTATGGACCTCTATAGCCGCGTCCGCGTCGGAACGCGCGTGGTGGTTACGAGGTGATCGGCAATCCGGAAGTCTGCGAGATAAAGCGCGGTTGAAGACATCTTCTCACGCCGGGGAAGGCCAATGTCCGCTATGGGTCAGGAACGGACATCGAGGTGCATCCGCTCGACGTCCGCCTTGCCCCTGAAAGCAGACATCCGTCAGCGCAATTTTCACGTCGGCCGGTTTGTGCGGTGCTGATTTTGCGCGTTAGCTCACGCTGGCTCGCATGGCTGCGTGCGCATCTCGCCTAAGAATGCCACCACGCATGCGTGCCTGAAACAAGGCTCAATTGGGTATTCGTGCCGGATTGATCGGTTGAGTTGGCGCCACCGGTTTTTGTAACGGTAGCGGTGATGCTGCTGGCGCAGGCGTAGTCGTCATCGGCCCTGCCGATCCGCTTGGCAGGAGCGGACTGTTTGAAATTGTTTTTCTCGAAGCCGGCGCAGCCAAATGACCGCCTATGACTGCGAGAACTTCGCTTAGCACGCGAGCATGCAGTTCTGGCGACTTGTCGATATTGAGATGATCAATGTCACGATTGGAGCTCAGATCCACATTGTTAAGCGAGCCGCGGAAGCCGGGTCCTGGCCGTATGTAAGCGTAATCTCGTTGAGTAAAATTGACGACGCGAGCGACATTTCCTGGCGCCGGAAACGACTGTGTACCGTCAAACGGCACCACAAGTGCCACTGGGACTCCTTTGTCGCCGAGATAGTCGGCCATCTCCATAGCCGCATCAGCGCCAAGCGAATGACCAATGAGGATAATTGGGCCTTCCTTTTTGGCCTTGTAATCCGCTGCCGCTCGATCAGCGATCGCCTTCCAGTCCGTATGGCTGTGCGATGTCGCATGGACGCCGTGTTTACTGAGCTCGTCGGCCAGAGTATCCATGCCGGTGGAAAAAACATCGGCTAAACCGCGAAAAAGATATACGTGCGGGTGTGACGCTGCCAGCCCCGGTCTGAAACCCAGGCCGAGCGGGGTTGCAATTGCCAGGGTTCCAATCGCGACGAGGCGAAACCAGCGTTTCATCGATCCTGCGGGGCATCAAGTCTGATTAGGCTTCCAATTTTGCCACATCTGCAAGTCGAATATGTCTCCTTTGAGTCAAAAGCAGACATCGGATTGCTGTCCGTTGATGTCCGCCTTACTCGCAAAAGCGGACATTGCCGTGCAGCAGTTGGATGTCCGCTAAGTGCTGGAAGCAGACATTTCCTTTCGTCGGCGTGATATCCGCTTTACCCGAATTAGCCAGATTATCGGCAGAGCACGCCGGGATGTCCGCTAAGTGCCAAAAGCGACTTTGCGGTAGCAAACTTGCATTTGGATTTGGCAAAAGGCGCTGAATTGTAAAATAATACCGCTCGGAATGGGTCAGCTGGGAAGCTGTCGACTGGAAAGGAGATCCGCCGTGACCGTTCAGGCAATGGGCTATTTCTGGGTTGGCACTTCAAAGCTCGATGACTGGAGCAGTTTAGCTATCGGCCAGCTTGGGCTTCAGCCAGTTGATCGCGGTGGCAACACGCGTGCGTTTCGCATGGACGACCGAAAGCAGCGCCTGATTGTCGATGGCGGGTTGACCGATGGAGAGCGATTTTTCGGCTGGGAGGTCGCGGACGCGACGGCGCTCGATGCGCTGGCGGCGCGGTTGGAAAAGGCCGGCGCCGCGGTGCGGCGGGAAACCACGGCCCTGGCGGACCAACGTTGCGCCGCTGAAGTGATTTCCTTCCGCGACCCGGCCGGTAACCGTGTCGAGGCGTTTCACGGTGGTCAGATCGCCGATGAACCGTTCCGCCCGGCGCGGCATATAGGAGGCTTCCGTACCGGGACGCAGGGCATGGGACATGCCGTGCTGATAATGCCTGAAATCGACGCGGCCCTTACATTCTATCGCGACCTGCTGGGCTTCCGGATTACGGATTTCATGGGTCCTCCGGTGTCGCTGTATTTCATGCACGTCAACAGCCGACACCACAGTCTCGCCATTGCGCAAGGGCCGAGCAATCGCATGCACCATCTGATGATGGAGTTTTATTCTCTCGACGATGTTGGCCAGAGTTACGATATTGCGCAGCAGGAAAACCGTGTCGCGGTGAAGTTCGGTCGGCATCCGAACGATTTCATGACGTCATTCTACATGCGCACGCCGTCGGAGTTTCTGATCGAGCATGGATGGGGCGGTCGCGAAGTCACCCCTGGCAGGCAGCCAGTCGAGCTCAAATCCGCCGGCAGCTTTTGGGGGCATCAAGGGTTATTCGAGTCGCTCGGTGAATCACCGACGCCAGATCTGCCGCCACCCCCGCCGATGCCGGCTCCAGAGCCGAACCACGCGCCGTTGCAGGTGATCGACGGTAATTACGAGCGTATGAGCGGTGTCTGCCCGTGGTGGGATGCAGTGAAGCGCGGCAATAGGCCGATCTAAGTTTTCGCTAGCTGCCCAATGCCTTCTGTATCGTCGGGTAATCGTTGCAGATACATGTGCCGTGGTCGTTGATGTCTCGTTTCAGTGAGGCAGACAAGTGACGATGGCAGGTCAGACCTCCATCGCAATTGTTGGCGGGGGCATCGGTGGCCTCACGGCGGCGATCTTGCTACTGCGTGCAGGATTTGACGTTCAAGTTTACGAGCAGGCGAAAGCACTCGGCGAGGTTGGCGCTGGCATTAATATTGGCCCCAATGCGTCGCGAATTCTGTATCGGATCGGAATTGCCAACGAATTGGACAGGACGGGCGTCAAGCCTGCTCGTTTCGTCCAGCGGCGCTGGGATGACGGTCGTATTTTGCTCCGTTCCCCGCTGGGCGAAGACGTCGAGACGGCTTTCGGTGCTCCTTACTATACATTTCATCGGGGTGATTTGCATCGCGCTCTGACGAACGCAATTTCGGCTGAGCGTGTACATCTTGTGCACCGCTTCACACGCCTGGTGGATCATGGCGACCGTGTCGAAGTTTATTTTGAAAATGGAAACTCGATCTTAGTTGATGCTCTTATTGGAGCAGACGGAATTCATTCGGTTGTGCGGCATGCTTTGTTTGGACCAGAGAAGCCTCATTTCACCGGTTGTGTAGCTTATCGCGGTCTGGTCCCTTCCAGTCGCCTGAGACATTTGGATCTTGAATTTGTCAATCAAATTTGGATGGGCCCTGGCGCTCATTTTGTTCATTACTTCGTGTCCGCCGGAAGAGCAGTTAATTTTGTAGGGATCACCGAACAAGACAACTGGCTTGGGGAATCGTGGGTCGATCGTGGTGAGGTCACCGATGCCCTAGCCTTATTTCAGGGCTGGCACGATCAGGTGCTCTCGATCATTGGAGCCACGGATGAAACGTACAAATGGGCATTGTTCGACCGCAACCCGCTACAGCGCTGGTCCGTCGGAAGAGTGACGCTTTTGGGGGATGCCTGCCACTCAATGCTGCCGTTTATGGGTCAGGGTGCCGGGCAGGCAATCGAAGATGGCGCCACGCTTAAGGGCTGCCTTTTAAAATTGTCGAACGATATTCCCGCGGCGTTGCAGCTCTATGAGAAGCTACGCTTGCCACGAGCGTCACGCCTGCAGGGAATGTCCGCGACTAACAAGACCCGATTCCATATGCTCGATGGACCAGCACAAAGAGAACGCGACGCAGAGATGGCGCGTGGCGCAACTGATTGGTCACCAACCGCGATCGCATGGCTGTTCGCACACGACGCCGAATTAATCGAGGTCCAATCAATGTCCGCTTTGCCCCCAAAAGCGGACAGTTAGGGAAAACGACCATGGCAACCTATGTCGTGCTTGCTACGTTCACCGATCAGGGTGTCAAAAACGCCAAAGATTCTCCGAAGCGAGCGGAGGCCTTCAGGCAAATGGCGGAGACGTTCGGGGTGACCGTAAAGGACATATTCTGGACGCAAGGACGGTACGACATCGTAATAGTCATTGAAGCTCCTGATGAGCTCTCCGCTACGGCGCTTAACTTGAGCCTGAGCGCACTGGGCAACATCCGCACGGAATCGCTGCGGGCCTTTTCGTCAGATGACATGTTGAAAATCGTCGCCAAAATGCTCTAACCCAGCACATCCTCGCGTGGGATTGGCGACGGCGCCAATTTACGATGTCTGCTTTGTCTCCGAAAGCAGACATCAAACCGTTTATGATTACCGGCCCAAATTCAGACGCAACTCGTCATTGGGATGAGCGAGCGCAACGAAGCAATCCCTTCCTCCATCATGCCCGCGGGCGGGCGAGGGAGTGCTTCGTTCGCAATGACTCATCCTACATCTTGCGAGTGAATACGGCGCTCGGCCACCGCGATCGGTTCGAGCTTGCCCCGCTGGCGTCGGATCATCAGCTTGTTGAGCGCGGCGAGATAGGCCTTGGCCGATGCGACCAGCGTGTCGGGATCGGCGCCCTTGGCGGTCACCGAGCGGCCCTGCTCGGACAGCCGCACTGAAACCTCGGCTTGCGCGTCGGTTCCTTCGGTCACCGCGTGCACCTGATAGAGCTCCAGCACCGCCTCGTGCGGCACCATCGCCTTGATGCAATTGAACGTGGCGTCGACTGGACCATTGCCCTCGCGTTCGTCGATCAGCGATTTGCCGTCGATGTCGAGCCGCATCGTGGCGCGCTGCGGGCCGCGCGTGCCGGCGATCACGGACAGCGAGATCAGCTTGATGTGATCTTGGGCGGTCGCGATCTCTTCATCGACCAGCGCTTCGATATCTTCGTCATAGACGTGCTTTTTGCGATCGGCCAGCGCCTTGAAACGCACGAACGCGTCTTCGAGCTGATTGCCGGCGAGCCGATAGCCAAGCTCTTCGAGCTTGTGGACGAAGGCATGGCGGCCGGAATGCTTGCCCATCACCAGCGAGGTCTGCTTCACGCCGACATCCTCGGGCATCATGATCTCGTAGGTCTGGGTATGCTTGAGCATGCCGTCCTGGTGGATGCCGCTCTCGTGTGCGAAAGCATTCCGCCCGACGATCGCCTTGTTGTATTGCACTGGGAACGAGGTCACGGCTGCGACAAGCTTTGAGGCGCGCGTCAGTATGGTGGCGTCGATGCGCGTCCAATAGGGCAGCACGTCGTTGCGTACCCGCATTGCCATCACGACTTCCTCGAGCGATGCATTACCAGCGCGCTCGCCGATGCCGTTGATGGTGCACTCGATCTGGCGGGCGCCGGCGTGGACGCCAGCGAGCGAATTGGCCACCGCCATGCCCAGATCATTGTGGCAATGCACCGAGAAGCGCGCGGCATCCGAATTCGGCACGCGCTCGCGCAGCCGCTTGATCAGCGAGAAATATTCGTCCGGGACCGTGTAGCCGACCGTGTCCGGAATATTGATCGTGGTTGCGCCGGCTTTGATCGCCGCTTCTACGCAGCGGCACAGGAAATCAAATTCAGTACGCGTGCCGTCCTCACTCGACCATTCGACGTCGTCGGTGTAATTGCGCCCGCGTGTGACCTGCGCGATCACCATCTCGTAAACTTCGTGTGGCTCCTTCTGGAGCTTGTATTTCATGTGCACCGGCGAGGTGGACAGGAAAGTGTGGATGCGCCGTTGCTCGGCCGGCTTGATCGCTTCGGCACAGCGATCAATGTCCTTGAAACTGGCGCGGGCAAGGCCGCAGATCACCGCTTTCTTACTGCGCTTGGCGATCTCGTGAACAGCGGCGAAATCGCCGTCCGAGGCGATCGGGAATCCGGCCTCAATCACGTCGACGCCCATCGTATCGAGCATCTCGGCGACTTCGAGCTTCTCCTCGTGCGTCATGGTGGCGCCAGGGCATTGCTCGCCGTCGCGCAACGTCGTGTCGAAGATGAGAACGTGGTCAGCTTCGGCTTTCGGTGCAGTTTTGGCTTTGGCTGGACTGGTATTGGCGGGTTTCATGGCGAGTGTCCTTGGCGAGGTCCTTGTCTCTTGCGCCCGTCCCGATCTGATTTTGAGTGCTCGGGGTCCTTCGGCGCTCTTGTGCTCTCTTGGGTTTGGGCGATCCCCTGAGTGCCAAGGCGCAAAGGCCCGACCGGCCCTCAGGGGGCGATAAGGAGCAGGAGCCCGCCGAGAATGAGGGTGGCGCCGGCGGAAGCCTTAGCCTCGCCGTTGATCGCGCGGAAATCGCAGCGGATCGACATCACCATCGCCCTCATGATGCCCACAAAAGTGGGTCTAAACTCACGGATTGACGTGAATTCCACGTTAAGCCGGGGTCGGACCGGTCTGTTTTAACGGAATAAAGCACAGTTCTGCAAGGTGTGGTGAGCTTCTTCTTAGCCGCCGCCTACTGGCCGCCGCTAGTCCGAACGCCGCTTTTCGGCAAAGGCGCGCAGCCTTTCTTGCGCGGCATCCGTGGCGATAATGTTGCAAAAATCGTCGACCGCATTGGCAATGCCGCGCCGATAATCAAGGTCGATCTGGCGCAAGAACGCGGCCCGCCCGACACGCACCGCACTTTCCGGTTTTGCCGCGAACTCGCCGGCGAGCTTGATGGCCTCCGCTTCAAGTTCGGCGTCGGCAACGACGCGATTGACGAGACCCAGCGCCGCCGCATGTTTGGCGTCGAAGGACCGCCCGGTGAACAAGAGCTCGAAGGCGCGATGCCGGCCGATGATGCGCGGCAGATGCACAAAGTGAATTGCCGGCAGCACGCCCAGATCGATTTCCGGATAACCGAAGGTAGCGCTCTCGCCCGCAAGGATGACGTCGCACGAGACCGCCAGCGTCATGCCGCCGCCGCGGGCTGCGCCGTTGACCGCGGCGATCGAAGGCTTGCCGAGATGATACTGCGCCTCGAATAGTTCGACATAGAGCGCATGCACGAGCGTTCTAATCTCGCCCGGCGATCGTCCGACAAGATCGACCAAGTCCAAGCCGGCGCAGAAACGTCTTGCCACCGCGCTTGCGAGCACGACGCTTCGCACCGCATCGGCAGCGGCGGCTTGGTGCAAAGCCGCGATCACGGCGCGCACCATCGCAAGATTGAGCGCGTTGACCGGCTTCCGCGCGAGCCTGATCCAGGCGATGCCGCCGGTGACTTCATAGCGAATTAAATTATCGGCGTGTTCTGTCGCCATCGTGTCGCTGCAGACTAAGTTAGCCTGCGCATCCAGGGGAGGATGCCTGCCATCACGTGCTTGATGAGGCTGTCTTTTCCGGCCGCGTCGATGCCCTGGAGCACGATCAGCGCGCCCCAGCGAGCGTGTGCGTAAAGACGCTCCTGGATTTCGGCAAGGCGGGCGACGCCATCGGCGAGAATCGGCCTCACGTCCTGGATATAGGTCGAGAGGCCGAAGGTTTCGGCAGGATCAAAATCGGCAAGCTTGAAACGTTCCGGCTTGTCGATCCGGCACTGCTTGACGATTTTGGCAAGCTTCATCGCCAAAGCGCTTGCTCAGTCAGGTCAGGCTCACTTGGCCATTGTCCGTTCATGCCAAGTCGTTCAAGTCGTTTATGCCGAGCCGTTCACGCGAAGTCATTCATGCCAAGGATTGACAAACAGTCCGACCATGCCGGCCACTCCTTTGGTGTGGGCTGGCGGCTGCCCGGGCGGCGCGAGCTTGGCGGTGACCTCTTCCCGCGTCAATCCGGGCGGCAACTCAGTCGGCGCAAGATCGGTAGCGATCAGATCGAATGTGTAATGATGCGCCGTTTGATTGGGCGGCGTGCACGGGCCGGAGTAGAACGCGACGCCTTGGGTGCTTTTGCCGCCGACGAACTTGTCGGTCTGCTTGCTCACGTCGCCTTCGGCAAAGCCGGTCACGGACGCGGGAATGCCGTAGGCCACCCAGTGATTAACGCCGGCACCGCCGCGGCCTTCGGGGTCGATCATCAAAAAAACGAAGGTCGTGGTACCCTCGGGTACGTTGCTCCAGGAGAATTGCGGCGAGACGTTATCGCCGACGCAATTCGGATTATTGTTGCCGTTTGCTTTGGTATTAGCGACCTTCTTCGGCATCATCTTGCCGTCGGCGAAAGTGGTCGATTTGAGCGTGAAAACATCCGCAGCTTCAGCGGCCGCAGCGGTCAAACCGACCGCAACCGCCGCTGTAGCAACGACTAAGATAGACTTTTTAATCATGGTGGTTCCTCTGTGTTTTCGCGGGGCACAAGCGGCCAGCGACGTCCACATCAACCCCATTGCTGCAGCAAAATTCCTGCGCAACGGGACTCGAACGTGTGAGTCCGCTTTAACCAAAATGCCGTGGATCAGTTTCTGTTCCTGTCCGCCAGTGCGCCCCTGCGAGCCCGTCTTAGCCAACATGCCGTGGATCAGTTCTTAGTCTTGTCCACCAGCGCGCGCTGTTTAATCCACGGCATCATCTCGCGCAGCTTGGCGCCGACCTGCTCGATCGGAT
>Ga0306923_10000480_pt1 | contig 31397 bp, 29 predicted proteins | sample sta12Can44000108_FD_203841 | JGI IMG/M metagenome (GOLD analysis project Ga0306923, IMG submission 203841) | Lab enrichment of tropical soil microbial communities from Luquillo Experimental Forest, Puerto Rico - statanox.12C.anox.44.000.108 (v2)... | ecosystem: Environmental > Terrestrial >... | reverse complement strand
TCCCCGGCCAGGAGCAGCGCTTCGCGCGCCTGCGCGGATTGCGCGACGCGGAAAACCGCGCGGCAAAGGTTATTTCCGAGAACATTCGCTCGCGGCTCGCCTCGTATTTTGTCGCGGGGACCTGATATCCTCGCTTGCGTCGTCTGCAATCGCGGCGGTTCCGCAAGCGGCGGATTCACATCCATCGACGATGGTCGCGCTTAAATCATTCGAGGTCGAAAAGTTCGTCGCGCGGCCGGATCCGGCGCGAACGGTCGCGCTCGTGTTCGGCCCCGACTCGGGTCTCGTGCGCGAGCGCGTGGATGCGCTTGTGCGCGCTTGCGTGGATGATCCAAGCGATCCGTTTCAGCTCGCGCGGCTCGAAGGTGACGATCTCGCGGGCGAGCCGGCGCGGCTCGTCGAGGAAGCGAACACCGTTCCTTTGTTCGGTGGCCGCCGCGCCGTGTGGGTGAAAGCCGGCGGCCGCAACATTGCCCCTGCAGTCGAAGCGGTGTTGGCATCGTCACCCTCCACATGCCGCATCGTGATCGAGGCAGGAGAGTTGCGACGCAGCGCGCCGTTGCGCGTGCTTTGCGAGCGCGCGAAGAATGCCGTGGCACTGCCGTGTTATCCCGATGACGAGAAGGCGCTCGGCCGCTTGATTGACAACGAGCTTCGCGCAGCGGGACTGAGTATCGCCCCCGACGCGCGTGCCGCACTCATGCCCCTGCTCGGCGGCGATCGCCTCGCGTCGCGTCGCGAGCTGGACAAGCTTGCCATGTTTGCCCATGGCAAGTCGCGCATCGAGCTCGCGGACGTGATCGCGGTGGTGGCCGATGCCTCGACGCTTGCCATCGATGGTCTGGTCGATGCCGCATTTGCCGGACGGACGACCGAGCTGGAAGCGGAATTCGGCAAAGCGCGGACCGCCGGCACCGCGCCCGGCACGATCATCGGGGCCGCGCTGCGCCACATCGCGCAGCTGCACAAGGCACGGCTCGCGATCGACGCCGGCGCCTCGCTCGAAGGGGCGATGGGAGGCATCCAGCCGTTGCATTTCAGCCGCGAAGAAGCAGTCGAGGCCGCCCTGAAGATTTGGACCGCAGCGCGCCTCGAACGCGCCATGGCGCAGCTCGCGGATGCCGCGCTCGACGCGCGCAAGCGCCCGACCCTCGCCGAGCCCGTTGCGCAGCGCGCGCTGCTGACGCTGGCCGTGAATGCACGACGAAAAGAATAGCTAAACCGCGCCAACTCAGCCCGAATGGTCCGACGGATTGCGTTCCAGCCGCCGCAGCACGTCATCGAGCTGATCGAGCGTGCGATAGTGAATCTGCACCACGCCGCCGTTGCTGCGATGATCAATTCTCAGGGCGAGGCCAAGCGCATCAGACACGCGGCGCTCCAAGGCGATGGTATCCGCGCTTTTTAGCGCGGGTTTCTTGGCGCTTTTGCCCTCTCCGCTTGTGCGCTCCTTCGCCAGCGCTTCGACCTGACGCACATTGAGTCCGCGATCGACGATCTCACGCGCCATTTCTTCGGGATCTGACGCGGCAATCAGCATGCGCGCCGCGCCGGCGCTGATCTTGCCGGCATTGATGTAAGCCTTGACCGGCTCTGGCAGCTTCAATAGCCGCAGCATGTTGGTGACGTGGCTGCGGCTCTTGCTGACAATTCGCGCGATATCCTCGTGCGTGTGTGCGTACTCGCTCGCCAGCATCTGATAGCCGGCGGCCTCTTCCAGCGGGTTGAGATCGGCGCGCTGCACGTTCTCGATGATCGCGAGCTCGAGCGCTTCGGCGTCAGTCGCTTCCAAGGCGACGATCGGAATCTCATGCAAGCCCGCACGCTGCGCCGCACGCCAGCGCCGCTCACCGGCGATGATTTCGTAATCGCTCGCGCCGCGCATCGCACGCACAATGACCGGCTGAATGACGCCGCGCTCCCGGATCGAGGCGGCCAGCTCCTCAAGCTCAGCCTCGGAATAATTACGGCGCGGATTGCGTGGATTGGGTTTGAGATACTCGATCGGCACGCGACGCTGATGCCGCACGCGCTCGATCGTGGACGTTTCGGCGCCGGCATCGCCGATCAGCGCGGCAAGACCGCGCCCCAATCGCAGCCGGCCATCATCCGCCATCGCCATCTCTCCGCTGCGTCCCGTCACGCCACATCGTGCCGCGGCTCAGCACCGCCCGTAGGCCGCGAGCTCGCGATCAGCTCTTTCTCGCGCGCAATGATCTCGGTAGCGAGCCGCAGATACGCTTCGCTGCCGACGCATTTGAGATCGTACACGAGCACCGGCTTGCCGTAGGATGGCGCCTCCGAGACGCGGACGTTGCGCGGAATGATGGCGTCGTACACCTTCTGGCCGCTGTTCCTGCGCACGTCGGCGATGACCTGGTTGGAGAGATTGTTGCGCGCGTCGTGCATCGTGAGCACGATGCCATGAATTATCAGATCCGGATTGAGCGTGGATTTCACGCTCTCCACGGTCTGCAGAAGCTGTGACAATCCTTCGAGCGCGAAGAACTCGCACTGCAGCGGCACCAAAATTGCGTCCGCCGCGACCATCGCGTTCACGGTGAGCAGGTTGAGCGACGGCGGACAATCGATCAGCACGTAATTGAAGCTCGTGTCACGCGCGCTGCCGATGCGCATCGGCTCAAGCGCGTTGCGCAGCCGAACCGCGCGGTCGCGCTCGTTGCTCATCTCTAGCTCCAGCCCCGAGAGATCGAGCGTCGCCGGTGCGATCGAGAGCCGCGGCACGGCGGTGGCCATGATCGCGTCCTGGAGATTCGCTTCGCGTGTCAAGACCTCGTAGCTGGAGCAGCTGCGGCTGCGTCGATCGATTCCGAGTCCGGTCGAGGCGTTGCCTTGCGGATCCAGATCGATGATCAACACCTGCTCGCCGATCGCGGCGAGCGCGGTGCCGAGATTGATCGCGGTCGTGGTCTTGCCGACGCCGCCTTTCTGGTTGGCAATCGCGAGTACCCGCGGCGGCTGCGGATTGGAAATTCGGCTTGCGAGCGGAATGATCTGAGGCGCGTCCGAGGACTGTTCCGGCGCCGGGTCGGCCGACGCTAGTGGCGGCGCTTCCGGAGATGCTTGCGCGGGCGCATCGCCATTTTCGATCATTAAGACTTCCGGGCTCATATCGCGCGAATCAGTTGAGATTCTATGGGTTGGCGCCGCCGCACGCCAAATCTCGGATGACAACGATTCTGGAAGCCGGATCGGTGCGGCTGGGCACCAGGACCATGTTGAGGTTCCAAGATTTCGCAGCCCGCGAATCGGTGGCCTCGCGGACCTCAAGGTCTGCATTTTGTCCCTTCGGGAACAAGGCTATGGCCCCGGTTTTCCCCAAGAGTGGAAAGCATTGCGTTAACAAAGTCTTAAGCGGAGCCACGGCGCGTGCGGTGAGGGCGTCGGCCCGCCCCTGGAAACGCGCGGCAAAGTCTTCGATGCGCTCGGGATGTACGCTGACTGGAGCGCCGGTCACGCGCTGCGCCTCCCGCAGGAACGCGGCCTTTTTCGTGTTGCTTTCGACGAGATGAACGAGAGCGGCCGGTTCCTCCGCAAGCGCGCAAGCAATCACCAAGCCTGGGAAGCCGCCGCCGGAACCGAGGTCGAGCCAAATCCGCGCATGCGGTGCAAGATCAAGAAGCTGCAGTGAGTCGGCAACGTGCCGCGTCCACAACTTCGAAATCGTGGATGGAGCGACGAGGTTGGTCGTGTGCTGCCAGCGCAGCAAAAGCTCGACGAACCGATCCAGCCGCTCGCCTGTTTCACGTGAAACAGGCGTAAGCGCGAGTGCCAGGGCGCGGTCAGCCGTGAGGTCCGGAACAGGCGCCGCCGTGCGCTTCATACGCGGCCGGGCGAAGGGGGCCGTAGATCAGCGGGCACCGCTGACCTTCGCGTTACGCCCATTTCGTTTGAGATGCGCGACAAGCAGGGTCAGGGCGACCGGCGTGATGCCATCGATGCGGCCCGCCTGTCCGATCGTGCGCGGCTTGTGCGATTGCAGTTTCTGCCGCACCTCATTCGAGAGGCCGCGTAGCTGTGCGTAGTCAAAATCCTCTGGCAATCGCAGGTTCTCGTCGCGCCGGTAGGCTGCGATATCAGCGGCCTGACGCGAGAGATAGACTTGGTATTTCGCGTCGATCTCGAGCTGCTCCGCAATCTTCGGCCGAAGCTCGCGAAGGCGCGGCCAAATCCGCGCAAGCTCCTGAACTCCGATATTCGGATGCGACAGTAGCTCGAAGGCGGTGCGCCGCCGGCCGTCCTTGTTGAGGGCAAGCCCGTGGCGTTCGGCATCGCCTGGAGTGAGCGATACCGAATTGGCGAAATCGCGGGCCGCATCCAGGGCAGCCATTTTCTGCGCGTGACGCTCGCGGCGGGCAACACCCACACAGCCGATCGCAATTCCGATATCGGTCAGCCGCTGGTCGGCATTGTCGGCGCGCAATGTGAGCCGGTACTCGGCGCGCGACGTGAACATCCGATACGGCTCGGTCACCCCGCGCGTGACGAGATCGTCAATCATTACAGCAAGATAGGCCTGGGCGCGGTCGAACGTGACCTCCCCTCTCCCGCCGGCGCGCGCGGCCGCATTGAGCCCGGCGATTAGACCTTGGGCGGCCGCTTCCTCGTAACCCGTGGTGCCGTTGATCTGGCCGGCCAGAAACAGCCCGGGCATGCGTCTGGCCTCAAGCGTAGCCTTCAACTCGCGCGGATCGACGTAGTCGTATTCGATCGCGTAGCCCGGGCGGATCACCCGCGCCCGCTCGAGGCCGGGGATGGTCGCCACCAGCGCGAGCTGGACCTCTTCTGGCAAGGACGTGGATATGCCGTTCGGATAGACCGTCGTGTCGTCGAGCCCTTCCGGTTCGAGAAAGATCTGGTGCCCATCCCGCTCGCCGAAGCGCACGATCTTGTCTTCGATCGAGGGGCAATAACGCGGGCCGCGGCTCGCAATCTGGCCGGAGTACATGGGCGAACGGTGCACGTTCTCACGGATCACGCGGTGGGTCGCCTCGACGGTACGGGTAATGCCGCACCGGACCTGCGGGTTTTCAATCTGTTCCGTCAGCGCTGAGAACGGCTCTGGCGGCTCATCCCCCGGCTGCATCTCGACGGCGCCCCAATCGACGGTGCGGCCATCGAGCCGCGGCGGCGTGCCGGTTTTCAGCCGGCCGAGCGCAAAACCGAGGCGCCCCAGCGTGTGCGATAAGCCCAGGGCGGGAGCTTCACCGACCCGCCCGGCCGGGGTCTGGCACTCACCGATATGGATGAGACCGCGCAGGAACGTGCCGGTGGTGAGCACGACCGCCCCTGCCCCAAGCCCGCGGCTATCGGCAAGCCGGATGCCTGCAATGCATCCCCCATTAATTATGGCATCGTCCGCCTCGCCCTCGATCACCGTTAGGTTGGCGGTGGCGCGAATGGCCTGCTGCATGGCCGCCGCATAGAGCTTGCGATCCGCCTGCGCCCGTGGGCCGCGCACCGCCGGACCTTTGCGGCGGTTGAGCACACGGAATTGAATGCCGGCGCAGTCGGCGGCCCGTGCCATCAGGCCATCGAGCGCATCGATTTCGCGGACCAGGTGCCCCTTCCCCAGCCCGCCGATTGCGGGATTGCAGGACATCGCGCCGACCGTGGCAAACCGGTGGGTCACAAGCGCCGTCTTGGCGCCCATGCGCGCCGCGGCGGCTGCCGCCTCGCAGCCAGCATGGCCGCCCCCCACGACGATGACGTCGAATCGCAAATTCACGAATCTCACTCCGCAGGTGGGGCCTCTATCCCATTGCCCGCAACTCATCCACTTCAAAGCCACGCTGAAACGGTCGAAGCGACGTTTCACGTGAAACATGGGGACCGCTACTTGCCGATACAAAAATCCCGAAAGATCACATCGAGAACGTCTTCGACATCCACGCGTCCCAGCAGCTTCCCCAACGCCCGTGTCGCAAGCCGGAGCTGTTCCGCCATGATTTCCTCGCGACCCTCCGCCGCAGCCTTTTCCGCTTCGGACAGGGCCAGAATAGTTTCCTCAAGCAGCGCTCGCTGCCGCGCTCGGGTCACCAAGGCGGATTCCCTAGGAAAAAATTCCCCAGCAAACCGCGACAGCTCAGCAGCCAAGTTATCGACGCCAGCTCCGGTCGCGCTCGATATAAAATGAACAGTTAATTCTCTATTGAATCTTGATTCAATTCTTTCCTTTTCGGTCGACCCGATCAAATCGATTTTGTTGACCGCGACCCAGACCCGACAATCGGCAGGAATCGCGACCGGACTGTCGAAGGAACTTGCCCCGCCGATCGCCGTCGCATCCAGCAGCCACAGCACGAGATCGGCATCTGCAGCCTGGGCACTAGCGCGCCGCACGCCTTCGCACTCGATGGGGTCGTTCGTTTCGCGAATTCCCGCAGTATCCAGCACCGTCACGGGATAGCCGCCGAGGTCGAGATGCACTTCGAGCACGTCACGAGTGGTCCCCGGAAATGGTGACACGATCGCCGCGGCGCGGCGCGCCAGCCGGTTGAACAGTGTGGACTTGCCTGCGTTGGGGGGTCCCGCGATTGCCACGCGCAGACCCTCGCGCAGCCGCTCACCGTGCCGGCTGCCCGCAGCCTGGGCGATTTCTTCGGCCAACGGGCGGACCAGCTCCAGGGCCCGCACCATCATGTCCTTCGGAACATCTTCCTCGTCGGAAAAGTCGATGCCCGCCTCGACTAGCGCCAGAGCCTCGATCAGCCGCTGCCGCCAACTCTCCGCCCGCTCTCCCAAAAGCCCCTTGAGTTGGCGAAGGGCTTGACGGCGCTGCGCCTCGGTTTCCGCGGCGACGAGATCGGCGAGACCCTCGACAGCGGTGAGATCCATCCGGCCGTTCTCGAAAGCACGGCGCGTGAACTCCCCGGCTTCTGCGTGCCGCAAGCCCGGAAGTTTTGCCAAAGCAGCGAGAACGGCGGCAATCACGGCGCGTCCGCCGTGCACCTGCAGTTCGGCGGTATCCTCGCCGGTGTCGCTGTGCGGGCCGGGGAACCAGAGCGCAAGAGCCTCGTCGATCATGTCGCCGCTGGTGGGATCGCGCAGGCGGGCGACCGCTGCTTGCCGCGGCCGAGGCATGCGGCCGGTCAGCTTGACGAGCGCGGTGCCAGCCTGCGGGCCACAAATGCGAATGACGGCAATCGCTGCCGGCGGCCGGCCGGAGGAGAGGGCGAAGATCGTATCCCGATCGCTGCTCATGCACTGCGCACAAGCCGCACGTGCGCGGCCAAGGTCAAGAACCGCGCCGAGCGCGGCGGCGAAGAAGCGCCAAGTCCCTTGAACAAACCCGGGCGCAGCCCATTATCGCGGCATGACATCTTCCGAAGCCACCGCCCATGAAAACCGCCTCGCGCGCGAGAGCAGCCCATACCTGCTGCAGCACAAGCACAATCCGGTCGATTGGTGGCCGTGGGGCACGGAGGCGCTCGCCGAGGCCAAGCGCACCAACAAACCGATACTGCTCTCGGTCGGCTACGCCGCCTGCCACTGGTGCCACGTGATGGCCCACGAAAGCTTCGAGGACGAGCCGACCGCGCGGGTGATGAATGACCTCTTCGTCAACATCAAAGTTGATCGGGAGGAGCGGCCCGACATCGATCAGATCTACATGTCGGCGCTGCATCACCTGGGCGAGCACGGCGGCTGGCCGCTCACGATGTTTCTCACGCCCGACGGCGAACCGTTTTGGGGCGGCACCTACTTTCCCAAGACGTCGCGCTATGGAAAGCCTGCATTCGTCGACCTCCTGCGCGAGGTCGAGCGGGTGTTTCGCGAGGATCCGAAGAGCGTCGAGCAGAATCGCAGCGCGCTGATGACGCGCCTCGCGCAACGCGCCCGGCCCGCGACGCGCACGGTAGTCGGCCCGGCAGAGCTCGATCGCGCCGCCAGTCAGATCGCGGGCATGATCGATCCGGTGCACGGCGGCATGCGCGGTGCGCCGAAATTTCCGCAGCCGGCGATGCTCGAATTTTTGTGGCGCGCGGGGCAACGCGCGCACGATCGGCGCTACTTCGGAGCGGTCGAACTCTCGCTCGCGCGCATGTGCGAGGGCGGCATCTACGACCATCTCGGCGGCGGCTTTTCCCGCTATTCCGTCGACGAGCGCTGGCTCACGCCGCACTTCGAGAAAATGCTCTATGACAATGCGCAGCTCCTCGAATTGCTCGCACTCGCCTGGCAGCGCTCCGGCAACGAGCTGTTCCGCACGCGCGCGCGCGAGACCGTCGCTTGGCTGGCCCGCGAAATGACGACGCACGAGGGCGCGTTCTGCGCGTCGCTCGATGCCGATTCGGAAGGCGAGGAGGGCAAGTTCTACGTCTGGTCGCTGGCCGAGATCGAGGAAGTGCTGGGCAAGGACGACGCCGCGTTCTTCGCATCACATTACGACGTGGCCGCGAACGGCAATTTCGAGGGCCAAAACATCTTGAACCGGCTTAAGCACATGTCGCGCAGCGCTGAAGACGAGCAGCGGCTCGCGTCGCTGCGCGAAAAATTGCTCAGCGCGCGCGCCAAGCGCGTGCGGCCCGGATTAGATGACAAGGTTCTGGCAGACTGGAACGGCTTGATGATTGCGGCGCTGGTTAATGCCGGCTTGCTGCTCGAAGAACCGAGCTGGCTGAAAATTGCGGCGCGTGCGTTCCTGTGCCTCGATGGGAAAATGGCGCACGGCGATCGGCTCGGCCATTCCTGGCGCGACGGCAAGCTGATCTTTCCCGGCCTTGCCTCCGATCACGCCGCGATGATCCGCGCCGCGCTCGCGCTGCACGAGGGCACCGGCGAGCACGATTATCTCGAGCGTGCCTTGGCCTGGCAGGCGACCCTCGATCGCCATTACGCCAACCCGGACAACGGCGGTTACTTCCTTACCGCCGATGACGCCCAAGGTCTCGTGGTACGCCCTGCCGCGACGACCGACGATGCCACCCCAAACCCGAATGCAGTGGCGGCGCACAATCTGGTCAGTCTTGCCCTGTTTACGGGGCAACACGCCTGGCGTGACAAAGCTGATCGGCAATTCGATGGAATCTTTTCCAGCGCAGCGGAAAATCTGTTCGCGCATCTCGCATTGCTCAATGCGCTCGATTTCCGCTTGCGCGCAGCCGAGATCGTGGTGACCGGGCAAGACGTGCGGGCGCACGAGCTTTTGGCCGCAGCGCGCAAGCTTCCGTTCCTGGACCGCATCGTGCTGCGTGCCTCCCACGCGCTGCCCCCCACGCATCCCGCGCAGGAGAAGATCAAGGCGGCGCCGGAAAGCGCGGCGTTCGTTTGCGTTGGCGAGACATGCTCGCTGCCGGTGGCCAATCCCGCCGACCTGGTGGCGGCGGTCGCGGCCGCGCGGCAATAATCTGCGCGGGAAATTCGCGCACGTCGGCGATAGAGCAATGCTGGAGATATATGCAGCGGCGCGGCGCCGCCGCAGGTCACGCGTTCATCGACTCGAAGAAGTCGCTGTTGCTCTTCGTGTTGCGCAACTTGTCCAACAGGAAATCGATGGCGTCCATCGTGCCCATCGGGTTCAGGATGCGGCGCAGGATGTACATCTTCTTGAGTTGATCCGGAGGGACGAGCAGCTCTTCCTTGCGCGTGCCGGATCGAGTGATGTCCATCGCCGGGAAAGTGCGTTTGTCGGCCACCTTGCGGTCGAGAATGATTTCCGAGTTGCCGGTGCCCTTGAACTCTTCGAAAATCACTTCGTCCATGCGGCTGCCGGTATCGATCAGCGCGGTCGCGATGATGGTCAGCGAGCCGCCTTCCTCGATATTGCGCGCCGCACCGAAGAAGCGCTTCGGCCGCTGCAGCGCATTGGCGTCAACGCCGCCGGTCAACACCTTACCCGATGACGGCACCACCGTGTTGTAGGCGCGTCCCAGACGGGTAATCGAATCGAGCAAGATCACGACGTCGCGGCTGTGCTCGACGAGGCGTTTGGCCTTCTCGATCACCATCTCCGCCACCTGCACGTGGCGCGATGCCGGCTCGTCGAAGGTGGAGGACACCACCTCGCCCTTCACCGAGCGCTGCATGTCGGTCACTTCTTCGGGGCGCTCGTCGATCAGCAGAACGATGAGATAACACTCGGGATGGTTGGCAGTAATGGAATGCGCGATGTTCTGCAGCAGCACCGTCTTGCCGGTGCGCGGCGGCGAGACGATCAGCGCGCGCTGGCCTTTGCCGATCGGGGCAACGATATCGATGACGCGCGCGGAAAGGTCCTTCTTGGTCGGGTTGTCGTGCTCCATCTTGAGCCGCTCTTCGGGATAAAGCGGCGTCAGATTGTCGAAGTTGACCTTGTGGCGCGCCTTTTCTGGGTCCTCGAAATTGAGCGTGTTGACCTTGAGCAGCGCAAAATACCGCTCGCCTTCCTTGGGTGAGCGGATGTGGCCATTGATCGTGTCTCCGGTGCGCAGCCCGAAGCGCCGGATCTGCGAGGGCGACACGTAGATGTCGTCCGGGCCGGGCAAATAATTCGCTTCCGGCGAGCGCAGGAAGCCGAATCCGTCGGAGAGCACCTCGACGACGCCTTCACCGACGATGTCGGTTTCGCGCGCCGAAAGCTGCTTGAGGATGCCGAACATCAGCTCCTGCTTGCGCATGGTGCTGGCGTTTTCGACCTCGAGGTCTTCAGCAAATGAGACGAGTTCGGCGGGCGTCTTCGCCTTGAGGTCTTGGAGTTTCATTTCCCGCATGCGGGTAGCCTTTTTCGGATCGGCGCTTGAAAAACTGCCGATCGTATGGGGAGGGGGGATCGCAGGTCTCGCGAGGCTTCGCGACTTAAGCCCCGGATGCTATGGCCGATCCCGATTTCGGGCCGGTACTCGAATGCATCTGCCTGCGTTCGGGGAGGTAAACCGAAGATAGGGAAAGCCGGTTCCCCGCGCAAGTGGCGCCCCGTCCGAATAAACACCGAGTTAGAATCAAAATTGCGTCGCGCGCCGCTTCATTCGCTCAAAACGGCTTGAGCACGACGAGAAGCACGATTGCGATCATTAGCACGGTCGGTACTTCATTGATAATCCTGTAGAATTTCTGGGAATACCTGTTGCGGTCGGCGGCAAAGTCGCGGGTCCAGCGGACGAAAAAGCCGTGCAGTGCGGTGAGCGCGACCGCGAGTACGACCTTCGCCTGCAGCCAAGCGGACGCATACCAGCCGCCGCTCCAAGCGAGCCACAGACCCAGGAGCCATGTGACCACCATCGCCGGTGTCGTGATGGCAGTCAGCAACCGCCGCTCCATAAGCTTGAATGTTTCCGACTGTTTGGAGCCGGGCTCCGCGAGACAGTGATAGACGAACAGCCGCGGCAAATAGAGCATGCCCGCCATCCAGGCGATTAGGGCGATGATGTGGAACGCCTTGATCCAAGCGTACATCTGCCTCTCACGGGTCAGCGCAGCTACCGCCGCACGCGCGCGAGCATCTGCTCGACGTGAGCGACCGGAGTTTGCGGCAGGATGCCGTGACCAAGGTTGAAGATGAACGGCCGCTCCGAAAAAGCCTCGAGGATGCCATCCACCGCCCGATCTAGGGCATCACCACCGGCGAGCAGCACCATCGGATCGAGATTACCCTGCACCGGCACCCGCGACTGGAGGTGATCCCGTGCAAAGCGCGGATCGATGGTCCAGTCGAGGCTGACGGCATCAACTCCCGCTTCCTCGACGTAGCGCAATAGACCTGTACCGACGCCGCGCGGAAATCCGATTACCTTTGCTTCCGGAACGGAATTGCGAACCCTGCCGATGATGCGCTGCGTGGGCTCGATGCACCAGCGGCTGAATTCGTCGGCCGGCAAAATCCCGGCCCAGGTATCGAAAATTTGGACCGCATCGGCCCCAGCTTCGAGTTGACGGATGAGGTAGTCGGCGGATGCCTCGACCAGTGTGGTGATCAAAGCGGCAAAGACCTTCGGCTCACGGTAGGCAAATAGCCGAGCTGCCTCCTGCTCTGCCGTGCCCTGGCCAGCGATCATGTAGGTTACCACGGTCCAGGGTGCTCCGCAGAACCCCAGCAGCGCTACGTTGGGCGGTAGGCTTGCCTTGACCAGGCGGACAGTCTGGTAAATCGGCGCAAGCGCCGAGTGATCTGCCTCCTGTTTCAGCCGAGCAAGCCCGGTCCCATCCGCAATCGGATCGAGCCTTGGACCCTCGCCCACATCGAAACGCACCGGCTGTCCGAGAGCCCGGGGAATCACCAGGATGTCGGAGAACAGGATAGCCGCATCGAAACCGAATCGACGAATCGGCTGTAACGTCGCTTCAGCGGCTAGCTCCGGTGTGAAGCACAGCTTCAAAAAATCACCCGCCCGGTTTCGCAACTCCTGATACTCACACCGGTGGTGGCATCCGGCGCTGCCCCTCAAGAACGTTGACGATTGGTTTATCCACGCACAGGGCTTTCAGACTGGTCTTAATCCCAGAATCGAATCTTAAAGATTGTTGTTGCTGTTAGAGAGTTGATTGGACTCACGCAGCAATGTCCACAGGTCGTTCAGGTCTCGACGCGTTATGCCGTGCCTGTGGGTAATCAATCCCAGAAATATCGGACACCCGTCAAACTCATTGTTTGCCTCTGACTCCTGGAGGTCTGTAACCGCGGAATAGGGTTCAATTCACATGTTGCTACTTTCCCGCAGGCTCGACTGTAGCAAAATCCCCAGAGCGGTCGTGTGGAGAGTGTAGGCGATTCCAAGCCCTGCGGGCTTGCACTCGTGGTTCCGACATGGCCTTCTTCTCATGAGTTCACAGGTAATCAGATCAGTTATGTCGCAGCGCTCCGGCAGTTACTTTCATCTTCACCTTGTCTCGGACGCTACCGGTGAGACGCTGACCACGGTGGCCCGTGCGGCAACGGCCCAGTACACCAAGGTCCTGCCGGTGGAACACGTCTACCCGCTGGTGCGCACGCAGAAGCAGCTCGACCGCGTACTCGCTGAAATCGAGGAATCGCCCGGCATCGTGCTTTACACGCTGCTCGACGACGAACTGTTGCGCCGGCTGGAAAAGCGCTGCCGCGAGCTGGGCTTGCCCTGCTTGTCCATCTTGGGACCGGTCCTGCAGCTGCTGCAATCGTATCTGGGCACGGAAACGTCACATCGTGTCGGCGCCCAACACACCTTGAATGCTGAGTATTTCAAGCGCATCGACGCGCTCAATTACACGATGCTGCACGACGACGGCCAGCATCTGGACGGTCTTGAGGACGCGGACGTCGTGCTCGTGGGGGTCTCACGCACGTCGAAGACGCCGACCTCGATCTATCTCGCCAACCGCGGGGTGAAGACCGGCAATGTGCCGCTCGTGCGCGATGTGCCAGTGCCGCACCATGTCGAGCGGCTGAAGCGGCCGCTGGTGGTCGGCCTCTATGCCAGCCCGGAGCGGATCGTGCAGATTCGGCAGAATCGTTTGCTCGGCCTCAAGGTCCATGACGACGATGCCCAATATATCGACCGCAAGGCGGTGGCCGAGGAAGTCGCCTCCTCCCGCCGTCTGTGCGCGCGCCACAATTGGCCGAGCATCGATGTGACGCGGCGTTCGATCGAAGAGACCGCCGCCGCAGTCATGAGCCTGCTGGCGGAGCGTCGCCGTAATCCGGCGGCTTGAGCAATGCCGCTCTGGCTCGCGCAGCAGCCGCTGGTACTCGCCTCGAAGAGCACGATCCGACGGGAAATCCTGCTGCATGCCGGGATTCCACTCGAGATTCGGCCCGCCGACATCGATGAACGCGCCCTGGAGCAGCGCACCGCCTGCGATTCCGCAGGTGCCGTCGCGGCGCTGCTCGCACGGGAAAAGGCGCGTGCCATTGCCGCGCAACTGCCCGGCCGCCTGGTTCTCGGAGCCGACCAGACGCTGGCCGATGAGCAGCGGCGGTTCTCAAAGCCGGGCGATCGGGCCGCCGCGCGCGAACAGCTCAAGGCGCTGCGCGGCCGGACGCATGCGCTGCACAGCGCGGCCGCGCTTGTGCGAGACGGCGTAACGCTGTTCGAGCATTGCGGCACCGCGCGGCTGACCATGCGCGCCTTCAGCGATAAGTTTCTGGACGCTTACCTCGGTGAGATCGGAGAAACCGTGACGGCAAGCGTCGGCGGGTATCAGCTGGAGCAGGCGGGGGTCCAGCTGTTCGAGCGGATCGAGGGCGACCATTTCGTCGTGTTGGGACTGCCGCTCTTGCCGGTGTTGCGTTTTCTGCGCGATGGCGGCTGGCTTGCGGCGTGAACCGTGCGGCGCTTTGAGCTATTGCGAGCCACATGTTCGTCATCGGGCTGACCGGGTCCCTGGGAATGGGCAAATCGACCACGGCGCGGCTGTTTGCCGAAGCAGGCGTGCCGGTGCATGACGCCGACGCCGTGGTGCACCGCCTCTATGACGGCGAAGCGGCCACGGCGATCGAAGCGGTATTCCCGGGCACGACCAGCGCCGGCCAGGTCGACCGCAATCGCCTTGCCGCGCGCGTCCTGAACGACGCGGCTGCGCTCAAGCGGCTCGAGGCCATCGTCCATCCGCTCGTCCAGGCGGCCGAGCAGCGGCTTCTCGACGAGGCTGCCGCCCGCGGCGAAAGGGTCGCGGTGCTCGACATTCCGCTGCTCTTCGAGACCGGCGCCGACCAGCGGGTCGACGCGGTGGTGGTGGTATCGGCGCCGGCCGAGGTGCAGCGCGCGCGGGTGCTGGAGCGCCCCGGAATGACCCTCGACAAGCTCGAATCGATTCTGGCGAAACAGATCCCCGATGTGGAGAAGCGGCGCCGCGCGGATTTCGTGGTGGACACGTCGCGCGGATTGGAAATGGCGCGCGCAGAGGTGCGTGCCATCCTTGACGCCGTTGCTACAATGCCGAAGCGGCGCCGGTGATTCGCGGCGACTTGCGGGTGCCGTGATGGTCGCTGCGGGTCACGGGGTCGTTGCCGCAGCTTGATTGTGTCAGGTCGACCGAGATGCGCGAAGTCGTGCTCGATACCGAGACCACCGGGCTCGACCCCTTCCAGGGGCACCGGCTGATCGAGATCGGCTGCATCGAGCTCGTCAACGGCATTTCCAGTGGCAGAGCCTTTCACCGCTATCTCAATCCCGAGCGCTCGGTGCCGGCGGAAGCCTTTGCCATTCATGGGCTCGCCGACGACTTCCTCAAGGACAAGCCGTTCTTCGCCGACATCGCCGATGAGCTTTTGGCATTCATGGGCGACGCACCCCTGGTCGCGCACAACGCGCTGTTCGATCTCGGCTTTCTCAACGCGGAGCTCGAGCGCGCGGGAAAGCCGCCAATCACGGCCGCGCGCCTGGTCGACACGTTGTTGCTGGCGCGTCGGAAGCACCCGGCCGGGCCCAACCGGCTCGATGATCTCTGCGCCCGCTATGGAATCGACAATTCGCGCCGTACGAAGCACGGCGCGCTGCTTGACGCGGAAATCCTGTCAGAAGTTTATGTGGAACTCACCGGTGCCCGGCAGGCGCAGCTCATTTTGATGGAGTCCGGGAATGGCGCCGGCATCGCGCAGGCTGGCGCAGGCGTCACCCGCATGCGGCCAATCGAACTCGCCGCCCGCCTGACCGCTGACGAGCGCGATGCGCACGCAGCCTTCGTCGCAACGCTTGGCGAAAATGCCCTCTGGCGCCAATACCTGAAGGTGCCCGTTCCCACGCTCGAGCGGGCCGGGTGAGTTGCTGACCGCAAATGCGGATCAGCTCGGCGACGCGGTCGTGGCCTGCGGGGATTGCTCCTGCGCGGCGCGCTGCTGGTAGAGCGCGACGAAATCGACGGGATCGAGAAGCAGAGGCGGAAACCCCCCGTTGCGCACGGCGTTGGCCACGATCTCGCGCGCGAATGGAAACAGCAGCCGCGGGCACTCGATCATGATCAGCGGCTGCAGCATCTCCGCCGGCACATTTTGCGCGCGGAACACGCCGGCAAACGTCAGGTCGAAAGCAAAGAGAACAGTCCCGGCGTTGTCCGCCTTGCCTTCCAGTTTGAGCGTGACCTCGTAGTCAGTTGCGGCCAGCTGCTGGACCGCGACATTGATTTGAATGTTGATGGCGGGTTGGCTCTCGGTCGGGGCCAGCGAGCGCGGCGCGTTCGGGTTCTCGAACGAGAAATCCTTGATGTACTGGCCGAGAACGTTGAGCTGGCTCTGGTTCTGCTGCGGGCCTGGGCTCTGCGCCGAGCCGCCATTGCCGGACATCGTCATACTGCTCTCCCCGCTGGCGCCGCCGCGATCAGCGCGCTGGCTAACACAGGGGCTGTAGCCCGACAAGCCAACGTCGGTTTTTTAATCATATCGCTTCAATTCTCGCGCATCGCTTGCGAAATCGGCCTTGTTGGCGCCACGGTCGGGATCGTCTATGGTTTCCCGGTGCGACGGGCAGGTGCCGGGTGGTTCGAGGCAAACCCCTGGATCGGTGCGGTCGCATGCATAGATATTGCCAAGGAACCGATCTCTGCCTCCGCAGATGTCCTACCTGCGGGACTCCGATCCATCCCGGCGGTTCCGGCGCCACGGCTCAAAGAGCGTGCAAAACGTGTTCGACCCCTGGACCATCATTCTTCTCGCCGTTGCGGTGGCGATCTTCCTGAAGCTGCGCAGCGTCCTGGGCCAGCGCACCGGCCGCGAGCGGCCGCCCTACGATCCCTATTCCGCGCGTGACGCGGTGCGCGGCGCGACCAATGACAACGTGGTGACGCTTCCGGGTCGCGCCGCCGAGTCCGCGCAAAAGTCGGCCGAGCCTGCCGAGCCTGCCGAGCGCTGGAAAGGCATCGCCGAGACCGGCTCGCCGGTCGCTGGCGGGCTCGACGCGATCGTCAACGTTGACAAGACGTTCGACGCCAAGCACTTCGTCGCCGGCGCGCGCGCCGCATACGAAATGATCGTGTTGGCCTACGCGCAGGGCGACCGGCGCGCGCTCAAGAATCTGCTTTCGCGCGAGGTCTACGACGGCTTCGAATCGGCGATCCGCGAGCGCGAAGAAAAGGGCGAGAAGGTCGAGACCCGTTTCGTCGCGATCGACAAGGCCGACATCACCGGCGCCGAGTTGCGCGGGCGCACCGCGCAGATCCGGGTGCGCTTCGTTTCGCAACTGATTTCGGTAACCCGCGACAAATCGGACAACGTGATCGACGGAAGCCCGGACAAGGTCACCGACGTCACCGACGTCTGGACCTTCGCACGCGACATATCTTCGCGCGATCCCAACTGGAAGCTGGTCGCCACCGAAGCCGGGCAGTGAGCGGGACCAACCGCGATGTCTGCGCGCCGCTCCGGTAGGGCTTCCGGTCTGACGGGATATCGCTCGGATCTGGTCGTTTCCCCAAACGCGGCTGGAGTTGCGGCGCGAGCCTGCATTGCGTTCGCAATCATCGCGGGTGTGCCTTCGCTTGCGCAGCGTGCGGACGCGTTCGAGGAGCCGTTCAAGCTTGACGACACGCAGCTCGAGCCGGTGACCTGGAGCGATCTCAGCGGCTGGGCCGCAGACGATCACCTGACAGCGTTCGCAGCCTTTCAAACGAGCTGCCGGCCGTTGCGCAAAGTGCAGCGTCAGCCCGACGACCAGCGGATGTTCAATGCGCTTTGGGACGTCTGCCGGCACGCCGCCGACCTGCGGTTGCCCAATACCGAGGCGGCGCGCGCGTTTTTCGAGCAGAACTTCCGGCCGGTGCGCATTGCGCGCCTCGGCGAGCAACAGGGATTCCTCACCGGCTATTACGAGCCGATCGTCGAGGGCTCGCGCTTTCCCAGTCCCGAATTTCACGTTCCGCTTTACCGGCGGCCGCGCGATCTCATGGCCGCTGGTCACACGCCGGGCGCGGCCGCCTTTCCCAACAAAGGCGCATTGATCGGACGGCGCAACGGCAAGAACGAGATCGTGCCGTATCACGACCGCGGCGCCATCGAGCAAGGCGCGCTCGACGGCCAGAAACTCGAAATCTGCTGGCTTCGGGATCCATTCGAGGCGCTGTCGATTCAAATCCAGGGCTCGGCGCGTGTCATGCTCGAGGACGGCACGCCACTGCGCATCAATTACGACTCGCACAACGGCTATCCCTACACCGCGATCGGTCGGGTGCTGATCGAGCGCAATCTCGTGCCGCGCGACGAAATGTCGATGCAGCGCGTCCGCGACTGGATGGCGGCCAACCCCGACGAAGCGCCGAAGGCGCGCGCGGCCAATCGGTCCTACGTGTTCTTCCGCATCACTGGCCTGTCGAACGAGGGCGAGCCGGACGGCGCCCAGGGCGTGCCGCTCACGCCGGGCCGCTCGATCGCCGTGGACAAGATGCATCTCTATGGCACGCCGTTCTTCATCGAAGCGAGCTTGCCAATCGACAGCGCGAAACCGACCACGCCGTTTCGCCGGCTGATGATCGCGCAGGACACCGGTTCCGCTATTGTCGGCCCTGCTCGCGCCGACCTTTACTGGGGCGCAGGGGACGATGCGGGACGCATTGCTGGGCGCATTCGCCAGCCCGGCCGCTTCGTCATGCTGCTTCCGCGCGAGCTCGACATGGTCGAGGCAGGCCGGCAGATGCCGCTGCCGCTGGCCAAACCGAGGATTCCCGACACGGAGGCGAAGGCGGCTCCCGCGAAATCCAAATTCGACTCGCAACGAGCCGGAGGCGAGACAAAGGCGAGAAAGCGAACGCTGTGGCGCGCCGTGCCGAGGTGGTCGAGATCACGGTCATGAGCGCGCAGGAGGGGAAATCGCGTCGGCGCAAGTTGAGCGAGGAGGAGCGCGCGCTTTGGCAGCACTACGCGCGCTCGATCGCGCCGCTCGCCCGAAGGGAAGCCGCAGGACTGCAAACGACCAAAGCGCCGACCGCAGAGGGTAAGCATTCGCCGTCCACGCCCATCCGTGCGCCGGCACCGGCCGGGGCCCGAGCGATACGATCTGCGCCGCCGCTCGAAGCATTGGACCGCAGGCAAAAGCAGCGGCTTGCGCGCGGGGCCCAGCGGATCGACGCGCGCATCGATCTCCACGGCAAGACGCAAGGCGAGGCGCATGGCGCGCTACTGCGTTTTTTGCGCAAGGCGCAGCGCGACGGCGCCAAATTTGTTCTGGTGATCACGGGCAAAGGAAGCCGCACGCGGCTCGATCGGGACGATCATGGCGTGCTCAAGCGCCAGGTGCCGCACTGGCTTACGCTGCCGGAATTGCGGCCGTACGTGGTCGGCTTCGAGGGCGCCCATGTCAGCCATGGCGGGGAGGGCGCGCTCTACGTGCGGATACGCAAGCCAGCCGATCGGAAATAGACATGAAGACCGAGGGCGGATCCTTTCCGCCCTCAGCCCGTATGTTCCGTCGCGCTTACTGGGTGACGACGACCGTCGTTCCGAAGCCGACCCGGCTGTAGAGATCGAGAACGTCCGCGTTATACATGCGGATGCAGCCGTAAGAGACGAAGCCGCCGATCGAGCCGGGGCTGTTGGTGCCGTGAATGGCATACTGCCCGGCGGTCAACGTCAGGGCGGCCGCCCCCATAGGATTTTGCGGGGTGCCGCCGGGGATCACATTCGGCATCCAAGGCTTGTCGCGCTTCACGTCCGCGGGCGGCGACCAGGCCGGACGCAGGTATTTGCCGCTGATCATCGCGGTGCCGCTCCATTGCTTGCCGATGCGGCCGACGCCGACCGGGTAGCGCAGCGCCTTGCCGTTCCCCAGCACGTAGTAAAGCTTGCGTTCGCTGGTTTTCACCACGATCGTCCCGCTCGAATAGTTGCCGGAAAAGCCAACGATTTCCCGCGCCTGCGCGGCCTGCGGCATCACAGTACCGGCAGCAAGCAAGAATGCAGCCGCAGCGACTGCCAGCCATCGTGTCAGATGCATGGTTGGACCGTTCTTGTTGACCGTTGCCCCATGATCGACGGAGCCTGACATTCCGCGAATCCCCGTCAGGCACCGGATCATTAATCATAATAATAAAATCGGCGGGCGATCTCAGCCAAAACCGCGCACGCGCGCGCGTGACCAAGCAAGAATTCCGGCGAGTGTGCCGTGCGTGCCACAGTCGCGGCGCAACTGAGTCGGTTGGCTGACGTAAAGCCGGTTACGCGTGCCGATCCTCAAGCCGCGAACCCGTCATGCCCGGCAACGCGTCAAGCTTGCGCAGACTGCGTAAACTTGTCTGCGCTGCCGGACATCCACGTCTTTCTTTCTTTGAAGAGGCAAAGGCGTGGATGGCCGGGCCACCAGCGCGTTTACGCGCGTCTTCGACGCGCTATGCCCGGCCATGACGATGAGTGCCACTGCTACGCGTGCGCCTTGCGGTTCTGCCGATTCTTCACGAGATCGTCGACCACCGCCGGATCGGCGAGCGTCGAGGTGTCGCCGAGACTGCCATACTCATCCTCCGCGATTTTGCGCAGGATCCGCCGCATGATCTTGCCCGAGCGTGTCTTCGGCAGCCCCGGCGCGAACTGGATCAGGTCGGGCGAGGCGATCGGGCCGATTTCCTTGCGCACCCACGCGACCAGTTCCTTGCGCAGCTCCTCGCTTGGCTGCTCGCCCAGCATCAAGGTGACATAGGCGTAGATGCCCTGGCCTTTGATGTCGTGCGGATAGCCGACCACCGCGGCCTCCGACACCTTGGCGTGTGCCACCAGGGCGCTCTCGACCTCGGCGGTGCCCAACCGGTGGCCGGCCACGTTGATCACGTCGTCGACGCGGCCGGTGATCCAGTAGTAGCCGTCCGCATCGCGCCGGCAGCCATCGCCAGTGAAGTACTTGCCGGGGTAGGCCCTGAAATAGGTGTCGACGAAGCGCTGATGGTCGCCGAACACGGTGCGCATCATGCCCGGCCAGGAATCGATGATGCAGAGGTTGCCGGTTCCCGCGCCCTCCACGACCTTGCCTTCAGCATCCACGATCTGCGGAACGATGCCGAAGTACGGCTGCGTCGCCGACCCCGGCTTGAGCCGCGTCGCACCGGGCAGCGGCGTGATAAGAATGCCGCCGGTTTCGGTCTGCCACCAGGTGTCGACGATCGGGCAGCGGCCCTCTCCGACCACGTGGTAGTACCACTCCCACGCCTCCGGATTGATCGGCTCGCCGACCGTGCCGAGGAGCCGCAGCGACTTGCGCGACGTCTTCTTCACGGGCTCATCGCCCGCCTGCATCAGCGCGCGGATGGCGGTCGGCGCGGTGTAGATGATGTTGACCTTGTGCTTGTCGCAGATTTCCCAGAAGCGTGACATGGTCGGGTAGTTCGGCACGCCCTCGAAGATCATCGTGGTGGCGCCGTTCGCGAGCGGCCCGTAGAGGATGTAGCTGTGGCCGGTGACCCAGCCCACGTCGGCGGTGCACCAATAGATGTCGCCGTCGTGGTAATCGAAAATATATTGGTGGCTCATCGCGACGTAGGTGAGATAGCCGCCGGTGGTGTGCAGCACGCCCTTCGGCTGGCCGGTCGAGCCCGACGTGTAGAGGATGAACAGCGGGTCTTCCGCGTTCATGTGCTCGCACGGGCATTCGCTGGTCACGACCTTCGCAGCCTCGTGGTACCAAACGTCGCGCCCCGGCTCCATGTCCACCGCGGCGCCGGTGCGGCGCACGACGATCACGTGATCAACGCCGCCGACCTTGGCGATGGCAGCATCGGCGTTGGTCTTGAGCGGCACTTTGCGGCCGCCGCGAACGCCTTCGTCGGCGGTGATCACGACATTCGACTTGCAGTCGGCGATGCGCCCGGCGAGCGAATCCGGGGAGAAGCCGCCGAACACCACTGAGTGGATTGCGCCGATGCGCGCGCAAGCCAGCACCGCATAGGCGATCTCCGGGATCATCGGCAGATAGATCGTGACCCGGTCACCCTTCTTGACGTTGCGGTTACGCAGGATGTTGGCCAACCTGCAGACCTCGTCGTGCAGCTCGCGATAGCTGATGTGCTTGGACTGCGCGGGATCGTCGCCCTCCCAGATGATCGCGGTCTGCTTGGCACGCTTGGCGAGGTGGCGGTCGATGCAGTTGTAGCAAGCGTTGAGGACGCCGTCCTCGTACCACTTGATGGAAACGTTGCCGGGTCCGAACGAGCTGTTCTTGATCTTGGTGGGCGCCCGGTACCAGTGGAGACGCTTGGCCTCTTCCGCCCAGAACGCGTTCGGGTCCTTGAGGGAGCGCGCGTACATTTCCTTGTACTTGGCCTCGTCGATGAAGGCGCGGTTCTTCCACTCCGGGGGAACATCATAGATTTTGTCCGACATCACTCAGCCTCCGGCCGCCGCGGCGCACTTTGCCCGCGCGTTGTTCGTTTCCTTGGCTCATTATGCGACGGTGCCGCGATGAGCGACAAGACTGGCGGCGTTCGACTTTGGTGTGGGCGGGCTCGGGTGCGACAATGGGTCGGATACTGGACTCGTCATGCCCCGGCCTTGGCGCCGTCTGCTACCGCTTGGGGCGGAAATCCTGATCTGGGAACGCCGCCGCCGAATCCGGGGCCTTGATTACCACGAATGCGTGGTCGGTGGTCCCGTGGCAGGCATTGCAGCCCGCGGTGAGCTTTGCGTAGCCCTCGCTGAACTGGCGCGGCTCGTTTGCCTTGATCGCGAAGTCGAGCAGCGCGAGCGGCTGGCTCACCGCGGCGTCAAACAGGTCGGCGACGGGTAAACCTTTCCAGCGCGGGACCGCCCGCGCCGTGACGACGAAACCCTGCTTGAGCTCCTTCAACGCATAGCCGGCGAGCTGCCAGTTCTCTTCCTTGCCGGCAAGCCCGAGCTTGGCGTGCCGCGGCTGGATCAGCATGCTCATGAGCGCCGCCATCTGCGGATTGAACGGGGCCGGCTCCGCGTTGGGATCGCCCATCGGATTTTGCGCGCCGCTGCGCGTGGAGAAGGCGGCGATCGTGACGAGCGCCGCAACTGTGGCGGCAAGCATTGTCGGAACGGCCGGGCAGCGCATCTTCCCTCTCCCTGTGATGCCTTGCGGACTAGCCCATTGCGCCGATGATGGCGCCCATCAGCAGCAGCGCGATGAGCCAGTAGCCGCCATCGATTGCGAGCAGCCGCCGGTCGCGCCGCGCGAAGCTGTTGTTGACCCACATCGTCGTGATGACGAAACCGAGCCAGCAGAGCGCCGCGGAGATCACCCCGCGCCGCAACGACAACGCCCCGATGTGGAACAGCACGCCGGCGAGCACCCACGCCATGATCAGGTTGACGATGAACGCGTAAACGAACGGCAGATACGCGCCGGGCTGGCTTTTCGCTTCCTGCATCTTCTCCGGCGTGAGGCCGAGCGCCGCCATCCAACTCTTGCCGAAGGTCGTGTACCAGCCCGCGCCCGCGAGCCATGCCACCACCGCCGCGATCACGACTGCGAGATAATTCACCCCGGCGAAACGCATGGCCTGCTCCCTCGTTCAGACCATGAGCCTAGCGTTCGCGGCGCCTGCTGGGAACTGGCGCGGGGGCGCCCATGCGCATGGCGGGGCCGAGCGCGGCAACGATGCTTCGCTCCAGCGGAACAATCCCGGCGGGTCCGCATTGCCGTGCTGGAGTCTTGATCGGCCGTGTCGTGAGCGGGCGGAACAAGCCGCGGCGATGGTTTCTTCACAGCTGACAGCCGGGAAAGAGCGGCGGAGAGGTTTACGCTAATCCTTCACTCCTCCCATGGCGCAGATGGCCTTCCATTCCTGCGCGGTCACCGGCTGCACGGAGAGGCGAGGATATTTGGCCAGCGCCATGTCCTTGAAGCGCGCATCGGCCTTCACCGCGGCGAGCGTCACCGGCTTGGCAAACGGCTTCACCGCAGCCACGTTGACGGCGCGGAAGACGCCCTTGGGATCGGTCGGATCGGGGTAGGCCTCGCGGATCACCTCGACGATCCCGACGATCTGCTTTTCCTCGCCGGTGTGGTAGAAGAACGCGCGATCGCCTTTTTTCATCTCCTTGAGATTGCCGCGGGCGCGGAAATTGCGCACGCCGGTCCACGCCTCACCCTTGGCGCCGCGTTTGACCTGGTCGTCCCAGGAATATTCCTCGGGCTCCGTCTTGAGCAGCCAATATGCCATCGTCTCATCCCTCCGCCCGGAACGGGCGTGTCAGCAACTGCTCCGCGGCTGCGTCCACGCTGATACGCCCGTCGAGAATGTCCGCGACGGCGCTCGCGATCGGCATGTCCACGCCTTTCGCTTTCGCCATCTCGACGAGCACGGGCGCGGTGAAAATTCCCTCCGCGAGCTGCGACCCGATCTCTTTAGGAGAATGGCCTTTCCCCACGGCAATGCCAAAGGAATAATTGCGCGACTGCGCGCTCGAGCAGGTCAGGATCAGATCACCCAGGCCGGACAAGCCGGTCAATGTCTCCGCGCGCGCGCCAAACGCCTGGCCGAAACGAAACAACTCGGCAAAGCCGCGCGTCACCAGCGCCGCGGCGGCGCTGGCGCCGAGCCCGCGGCCCGCAACGATGCCGGCGGCAATGGCGAGCACGTTCTTGGCGGCGCCGCCGATCTCGACGCCGCGGATATCGGTCGAATGATAGGGCCGAAACGCCGGCGAGCCGAGCGCGCGGGCGAGCGCCGCCGCCGTACCCTCATCTGCCATTGCCAGGGTCACCGCGGCGGGAAGGCCGCGCGCCACCTCGGCGGCAAAGCTCGGGCCGGAAAGAATCCCCGGCATTGCACCGCGCGCGCTTCCCGCGATCACCTCGGTCATGAATTGATGCGTGCCGCGCTCGATGCCCTTCGCGCAGGCAATCACCGGCGCGTCCGCAGCAAGTGACGACGCGATTGCACGCACGGCTTCGCGCAGGTGCTGCGAGGGTACTGCGACAAGTATTGCCTCCTGCCGCGCGAGATCGGTATCGTTCGTTTCGATCGCGATCCGCTCGTCGATGCGGATCGCCGGCAGCCGTGGGCTCTCGCGCCGGCTGCGCAGCAGCTCCGCGGCGGTGCGGTCGCGCGCGCACAAGGTCACGCCGCGGCCGGTGCGTGCGATCACATTGGCGAGCGCGCAGCCCCAGGCGCCGGCGCCGATGATCGTGATGCGGTCGAACATCACTGCGTTGCTTTCAGCTCGGCGGCCACAGGGCCGGCAACGATCTCAAGCGGCCAGCGCGCGTGTGGCTCGCTGCCGAGCGAATCGGTAAGCCCAAGTGCCAGGCGTTCCGCGCCGGCCCAAGCGATCATGGCGCCGTTGTCCGTGCACAAGGCGACAGGCGGCGTCACCAGCACCGTGCCCGCCTCGAACGCCACGCGTTGGAGAATTTTGCGGATTGCTTCGTTGGCGATGACCCCGCCTGCCGCGACCAGCGCGGTCGACTTGCCGTGGCGCTCGTGAAACAACTTCAGGCCGATTCGCAGCCGGTCAGCCACTGACTCAACAATGCTCTGCTGAAACGACGCGCAGAGGTCGCGCACGTCCTCATCGCTCAGCGGCGCGATCTTTTCCGCCTCGAGGCGCAGCGCGGTTTTCAGTCCCGATAGGGAAAAGTCGGCGTCCGGCCGGCCCAGCATCGGCCGCGGCAAGGGGAAGCGCGCGGCATTCCCGTTGATTGCGTGCTTCTCCACCTGCGGCCCGCCGGGATAACCGAGGCCAAGAAGCTTCGCGGTCTTGTCGAAGGCTTCGCCGATCGCATCGTCGACGGTAGTGCCGAGGCGCGCGTATTGGCCCACCCCGAGCACCGCGACGATTTGCGTGTGGCCGCCCGAGGCGAGAAACAGGCAATAGGGGAACGGCGTGGCGTCGGTGAGGCGCGCGGTGAGTGCGTGCGCTTCGAGATGATTGACCGCGATCAGCGGCTTGCGGTGCACGAGCGCGATCGCTTTTGCGGTAGTCAGCCCCACAATCACGCCGCCGATCAGGCCCGGGCCGGCCGCGGCGGCGATTCCGTCAAGCTCGGCGAAGCCTCTCCCCGACGCGCTCATCGCCTGCGCGATGATCATGTCGAGCGCCTCGACGTGGGCGCGCGCCGCGATCTCCGGCACCACGCCGCCGAACGCGGCATGCTCCTCAATCTGCGAGAGCACGATATTGGACAGGATTTTTCCCGGGCCCGCGTCGGGCCGCTCGACCACCGCCGCCGCGGTCTCGTCGCAGGTCGTCTCGATGCCGAGCACGAGCATTCCGGATATCAATCCACCGTGTTAGCGCGAAGCATCGTTCGCGCTTCCAAAGCTAGTGCGTCTTTGCCGTGAATGGAATCAGCCGAGCAGCGATCTCGGCAGTCGCATGTAGCAAAACCTCTTGCAACACGCTCCTGCCCTCCCCCTTGTAGGGAGGTCGGCGCCATCAGCGCGTTTACGTGCGTCTTCGACGCGCTATGGCGCCGGGGGTGGGGGTCGTTGTTGGAAACGCCGTGTGAACGAGTTGCTACCCCCACCCCCGACCTCTCCCCAGCCGGCTGCGGGCTTGCCCGCTTCCGGCCAACTTTAAAATGAGCGAGCCCCGGCAGGCCGGGGTTCGCTTGGGGAGGGGAGCGCACCGAGTATGCGGCGCCTTCTTCCGTTCAACACGCGGCAAGACGCCCGGATTACGCCAGCGCTCCATCCGGGCTACGGTAGCTCTTTATTGCTCGGTGAGGTGACCGCGTGCCATCAACCGTCCTGCGAATCGGAACGCGCGGCAGTCCGCTCGCGCTCGCGCAGGCGCGGCTCTTGCGCCAGCGGCTCAGCGCCGCGCACGGTCTCGACGACGAGCGTGTCCTGCTCGAAGTGATCCGCACCACGGGCGACATGATCCGCGACCGGCCGCTCACCGACGCCGGCGGCAAAGGCCTGTTCACCAAGGAAATCGAGGAAGCGCTCGCGCGCGGCGCCATCGATCTCGCCGTGCATTCGGCGAAGGATATGCCGACCGAGCTTCCTGCCGGCCTCGTCATCGCCGCGGTGCTGCCGCGCGAGGATCCGCGCGATGTCTTCATCAGCCGCAAGGCGAAATCGCTGCCCGAGCTTCCCCGCGGCGCCGTTGTCGGAACCGCGTCGCTGCGGCGTCAGGCGCTGGTTAAGCATTTGCGGTCCGATCTCTCGGTCGTGACCTTTCGCGGCAACGTCGAGACGCGCTTGCGCAAGCTCGAGGACGGAGCGGTGGACGCGACCTTGCTGGCGCTCGCCGGCTTGAAGCGGCTGGGTCTCGACAAGCAGGCAACGGCGCTGCTGCCGGTCGACGAGTTTCTACCCGCGGTCGGTCAAGGGATCATTGCGATCGAGGCGCGCGCCGATGATGCGCGGACGCGCGCGCTGCTTGCCGCGATCGATCACGCCGATACCGCGACCGCGCTCGCGGTGGAGCGCGCCTTTCTTGCCGCGCTCGATGGCTCCTGCCGCACCCCGATTGCCGGGCACGCCCGCGTCGATGCAGGACAGATAAATTTTCGCGGTTTGATCGCGCGGCCCAACGGCACCGAAGTCTTGCAATGCGAGCGGCGCGGCAGTGTCGCCGATGCGCTTGCCCTCGGCGCCGATGCGGGGCGCGAGCTCAAGGCGCGCGCCGGCGAAAATTTCTTTGCGCCGGTGTGACCGTGCGGCTGCTCGTGACTCGCCCCGAGCCCGACGGCGCGCGCACCGCTGCCACGCTGCGTGAGCGCGGACATGCGGTGACGGTGGCGCCGCTGCTGCGCCTGGAGCCAGTCGATTTCGAGCTGCCGGATGACGCCGTGGGCGCGGTGGTGATGACGAGCGCCAACGCCGCGCGCGCCGTCGTTGATCATTCCCAGCGCAACACGCTGACGTCGCTGCCCGTATTTGCAGTCGGTCGCAATACTGCACAAGCTGCGGGCGCTGCCGGGTTTGACGAGATTCACTGCGCCGAGGGCGATAAGAAGGACCTCGTCGATCTCATCGTCGCGCGGTATCAGCGCGCGCGCGGGCCGCTGCTCTATCTTGCCGGCGAAGAGCGCGCCGGCGATCTTACAGCCGATCTCGCGCCCCATGGGCTAAGCGTGCGTACGGCGGTCGCCTACCGCGCGGTGAAGTCCGAGCGATTTCCGCCGGCTGTCGAGGCGCTGTTGGCGCGCGGCGCGCTCGACGGCGTGTTGCATTTCTCCAAGCGCAGCGCCGAAGCCTATATCGATTGCGGCACACGCGCCGGCATCCTCTCGCGCGCGCTTGAACCATTGCACTATTGCTTGTCTCGCCAGGTCGCCGCGCCGCTTGCTGCGGCCGGCGCCACGACCAAGGTGGCGCCGCGGCCGGAGGAGGCGGCGTTGATCGACCTTGTCGCGCTGCCCCAGGTATCGTAGCTGAGACGGCCTTTCGCCGCGAGATACCCCGATTTCGCTGCCGTTTTATCCGGGCTACCCTGCTGCGATGAATTGGGAGCTGCCATGACCACTGATCAGCCGCCGTCCTCGGGATCGCCGGCGCAAGCATCGGAAGCAGCGGCGGACCGTCGCGAGGCGGAAAGTGCGGACGCGGCAAAGGCAGCCTACGCGGCCGAGGCGGTCTCGCCATGGTCGGAGCCAGGCTCCGGGCCCAGTGCCGCAGCGGCCGATGCGTCGCGTCAAGCGCAGCGCCATACGATCTGGCTGTCGATCGGCGCCGGCCTCGTCGGCGGCGTTCTCGTGGCTATCGCGCTCGTGCCTGCCGGCCTGGTCAATAGCCGCGACGACGCCGCGCTCGACGCGCGACTGACCCGACTGGAGCAACAGGTGCGCGAGACGGCCGCGCGTCCGCAGTCCGCCGGCACCGATGTCGACGCCCTCAGCGAATTGACGAACCGCGTCGCCCGCCTCGAAGCCACGGTCGCGGCGCCGCGTCCCGCGACAACCGACACCGCCCAGGCCAACCGCATTTCCGCGATCGAAGGCGAGGTGAAAGCGCTGGCAGAATCGATCGGTATCCTTGGCCGGCGGAGCGATGAAGCGATCGCCGCCGCGCGCGAAGCTACCTCGCGCGCCGATGCTAATGCGGCGGCGGTGGCAGACCTGAGCAAGAAACTCGCGGGGCAAGCGCAGCCGGTGACCCGCGGCGACTTCGATGCATTGGCGGCGCGCGTCGCCGCCGTCGAACGCGGCGACAAATCGGTGGACGATCGCGCCAGCCGTCTCGCGATCGCCGCATCCGCGCTCAACGCGGCGATCGAGCGCGGCACGCCCTTTACCTCCGAGCTTGCGACGGCAAAAGCGATCGCTTCCGATTCCAAAGCGCTCGCGCCGCTCGAGCCGTTCGCCAATTCCGGTATGCCGTCCGCGGCCGCGTTGTCGCGTCAGCTCGCAGCGCTGGTGCCGTCGCTGCGCGCCGTCGGCGGCGAAGCGCCGCGCGAGGGTGTCCTGGATCGGCTCGCGGCCAATGCAGAAAAGCTCGTGCGCATCCACCCCCGGCAGGAAGCCGCCGGCAGCGATCCCGGCGCGATCATTTCGCGCATCGAGGTCAAGGCGACGCAGAGCGATATTCCGGGCGCGCTTGCCGAGCTGGCGCAGCTGCAGGCGTCCGCACGCGCGCCCGCCGAGGCTTGGATCAAGCAGGCGCAGGCGCGGAGCGCCGCACTCGACGCGAGCCGCCGCCTTGCTGCCGATGCGCTCACAGGGTTGAGCAAGTGACCGGACAAAATCCATGATCCGCGTCCTCCTCTACCTCATCATCGTCGCGGCGCTGGCGTTCGGCGCGGTGTGGCTGGCCGAGCGGCCCGGCGACGTCGCCATTACCTGGCAGGGCGAGCGCATCGAGACCTCGGTGTTCGTGCTGGCGGCGGCCGTCGCCGCCATCGTCGTGCTCGCGGTACTTCTATGGTCACTCCTCCGCGCCATCGTCCGCTCGCCCGACCTGGTCGCACGTTACCTGCGCACGCGACGCGGCGTGCGCGGCTATCTCGCGGTATCGCAGGGGCTGGTCGCGGTTGGTTCGGGCGACGCGCGCGCCGCGCGCAAATTTTCCGAAGAGGCGCAGCGCATCGCGCCGGACGAGCCGCTCACGCTGCTCCTGGCTGCGCAGGCCGCGCAGCTTTCCGGCGATCGCGCCGGCGCCGCGCGCACGTTTGAAGCGATGGCGGGGCGCAGCGATACCAGGCTGCTCGGCCTGCACGGCCTCTACGTCGAGGCGCGCCGGCGCAACGATCCGCATGCTGCGGAGCTCTACGCCGAGGAAGCGGCTAAGGACGGCTCCTCGCCGGCCTGGGCCGGGCAAGCGGTGCTGGAATTCCGCTGCGGCGCTGGCGACTGGGCCGGCGCGCTCGTTCGGCTCGAGCGCAATTACAACAGTGGGCTGATCGACAAGCCGAATTACCGACGCCAGCGCGCCGTGCTGCTTACCGCGCAAGCGCTCGCGCTCGAGACGACGGACCGCGAGCGCGCCAAGGCGCTCGCGCTGGAGGCGGTAAAACTCGCGCCGACCTTGGTGCCTGCCGCCGCTCTCGCCGGTCGGCTGCTCGGCGCTGGCGGCGAGTTGCGCCGGGCCGCGCGCATCATCGGCGCAGCGTGGCGCACCGAGCCGCATCCCGATCTCGCGCAGGCCTACGCGCATCTGCGTCCCGGCGACAGCGCGCGCGAGCGGCTCGCGCGCATCGAGAAGCTCACGGGAAAATCGCCCGGGCAGCTCGAAGCGGCGCTGGCGTTGGCGCGCGCGGCGCTCGACGCGCAGGAATACGGCCTCGCGCGCGAGGTGCTTACGCCGCTCACCGCGGCGCCGACCCGGCGCGTGGCGGCGCTGATGGCCGAGCTCGAGCAGCAGCAGCACGGCGACGAAGGCCGCGCGCGCGAATGGATGGCGCGCGCACTCAACGCGCAGCGCGATCCCGCCTGGACCGCCGACGGCTTCGTCTGCGATCACTGGCTGCCGGTTTCGCCGGTTACCGGGCGGCTCGATGCGTTCGAGTGGAAGGATCCGCTCGCCGGCGTGGAGGGACCGGTGATCGAGGCGGAGCAACGCGCGCTCTTGGGTGTGCCGCGCGAGCCGCCCGAAACGAGCCAGCCGCGGGCGACGGACGAACCTCCGCCAACGCGCGGGCCACAGACTCCTCCCTCCCCCTTTGCGGGGGAAGGATGGGGAGGGGGGTCGCAGCAATCAGCTCAATCGCAGCCGCAAACTTCAACGCCCGCTCCCAAACACGACGGCGGCGCCCCCACCTCCTTCGAACCGCCGCCGCCTGCGCGCGAGCCGCCCGCCGAAGCGGAGCCGCTTCCGCGCCGCACGCGCGAGCCCACGCCGCCGCTTGCGCCGACCATTATCCCGCTGGTGCACGCGCCCGACGATCCCGGCCTGCAGGACGAAGCTCAAACCGAGCCGCAGCCGGAAGGCGCGGCCGAAGCGCCGGTCGACGCGTGGACGCGCATACGGCAGATGTTCAAGTCGTGAGCCGCCTCTGTTCCGGGTCACGCCGCGCAACGTGACAACCGGATCACCGCCCTCTATATCCTCTCGGCAACCGCGATCGGCGAACGCCGCAGTAGCTCAGTGGTAGAGCATCCGCTTCGTAAGCGGGCGGTCGGGGGTTCAAATCCCTCCTGCGGCACCACTGGTTCTACCAACCG
>Ga0306923_10000475_pt1 | contig 31562 bp, 26 predicted proteins | sample sta12Can44000108_FD_203841 | JGI IMG/M metagenome (GOLD analysis project Ga0306923, IMG submission 203841) | Lab enrichment of tropical soil microbial communities from Luquillo Experimental Forest, Puerto Rico - statanox.12C.anox.44.000.108 (v2)... | ecosystem: Environmental > Terrestrial >... | reverse complement strand
GGGCGCGGGCGCGGTCCTGATCCACCTCGAGGCGAATCGACTTCTCTTGTTCGCCCCAGTTGAGATGTGGGTCGATGATCTTGGGATCGGCCGCCATGACCTGGCGGACCTGTTGGGCAATCTCCCGTACCTTCAACGGATCGAGCCCAATCACACGGAACTGCACCGGGAAGCCGACCGGCGGACCAAAGAAGAAGCGATCCACGCGCGCGCGTGCCGCCGGCACCGCGCCGTCTGCGATGGCCTGATCGAGCCGATTCTTCACCCGCTCGCGCCCATCGAGACCCTTGGTGACGATGACAATCTGGGCAAAATTCGAATCCGGCAGCACCGGATTGAGACCGAGCCAGAATCGTGGGGCTCCCCGACCGACATAGCTCGTATAGGTCACGATGTCGGGATCGTCGCCGATCAGCTGTTCCGCTTTCCTCGCGGTTGCATCGGTCACGCCTATCGCGGTGCCCTCGGGCAGGCGCATTTCGAAGAATAGTTCGGTTCGCGTCGAGGTCGGAAAGAACTGCTGCTGCACGAGGCCGAAGCCGCCAATCGCCAAGCCGAACATCAGCATGGTGACGGCGACGACCGTCTTGCGCCAGCGCAGGCAGGTGTCGATTACTCGGCGCAACAGGCGGTATATTCGCGTGTCGTAGATTATGTCCGGATTCCGGTGGACGCCACGCTTGGCGAGGTTGGGCAGTAGTTTCAGCCCGAGATAGGGCGTGAACACGACCGCCACTATCCAGGATGCGATCAGTGCGAGGCCGACCACCCAGAAAATGCCGCCCGCATATTCACCCGCGCTCGATCGGGCGAAGCCGACCGGGAGGAAGCCCGCCGCCGTCACCAGAGTACCGGTCAGCATTGGGAACGCGGTCGAGGTCCAGGCAAAAGTGGCGGCACGGGCGCGGTCCCAGCCCTGCTCCATCTTCACCACCATCATCTCGATGGTAATGATTGCGTCGTCGACCAAGAGGCCGAGCGCGATAATGAGCGCGCCGAGCGTGATGCGATGCAGGACGAGACCGCTCGCATACATCACGAGAAGCACGATCGCCAAGACCAGCGGCACCGACAGCGCGACCACGATCCCGGTGCGCCAGCCGAGCGAGAGAAAGCTCACCGCGAGCACGATGACAAGCGCCTCGGCGAAGGTCTCGACGAATTCCGACACCGAGCCGTCGACTATACGGGGCTGATCGGCAACTTGGGTCACCTCGACGCCGAGCGGCAGCTCGGCGGTGATGGCGGTCATCGCCCGCTTCAGGTTCTTGCCCAGCGTCAGGATATTGGCGCCTTCGTCCATGGAGACGCCGAGGCCGAGCGCGGGCTTGCCGCCCTGGCGAATGATGAAGCTCGGCGGATCCTCGTAACCGCGCTTGACGGTTGCGATATCGCCAAGACGGAAGATCTGTCCGTTGGCGTGCACCGGCACCGCCGCGATGGCGGCGGCGCCCGAAAATGCGCCGGTCACCCGCAAATTAATGCGATCGGCGGAGGTGTCGACCGATCCGCCAGACACAACCGCGTTCTGCCGCGCAACGCTGTCAAAAATCTGCTGTGGGGTGACACCAAGCGTGGCGAGCTTGGTGTGACTGAACTCGATGAAGATTTTCTGCGGCCGCTCGCCGATAATGTCGACCTTGTTGACGTCCGGGACCCGCAACAGGCGCTGGCGGATGTCCTCAGCGCGGTCCTTGAGCGCGGCGAGACTCAAGCCGTCGGCCGTCAGCATGTAGAGTGCTGAATAGACATCGCCGAATTCATCGTTGAAATTCGGGCCAGTGATGCCGGCGGGAAGCTCGTTCTTGATATCGCCGACCTTTTTTCGGACCTGATACCAAAGGTCCTTCACCTTGGCGGGCGGGGTGGTATCCAACAGGATCACCTGAAGGAAGGCACCGCCGGGCTGCGAATAGGTCTCGACACGATCGAGATAGGGCAGCTCCTGCAGTTTCTTCTCGATCTTGTCAGTGACCTGCGTCTGCACCTCGTCGGCCGTCGCGCCAGGCCAGGCGACGCCGATCACCATGACCTTGATGGTGAAGTTCGGATCCTCCGCCCGTCCGAGGTTGAGGTAGGAATAGACGCCGGCGGCGCCCAAAAGAATGATCATGAACAGCACCAACGCCCTGTGCGTGATCGACCATTCAGAGAGATTAAATCGTTTCATGGTGCGCCCTTTCCATTCGCGGGTGGGAGCAGGTTCGCTTGTTAGCGCGCGTCGACGGTGCGAACGCGCGTACCGGGCTCGAGTTTCTGCACCCCGAGGGTGACGACCTTTTCGCCGTCGGCGACGCCGGCGCTGACCAGCGCGGCATCCTCGGTGAAGGACGTGATGGTCACGGGCCGCAGCGCCAGCGCGCCCGATCGGTCGACCACGTAGACCAAGGGTCCCGTTCCACGGTTGAGAATTGCGGATAGCGGCAGCTTGGCGATGCGACCGGTGGTGGGGCGCGCGAGCCTCACGGTCGCGGTCATACCGAGTGCGACCGTGTCGTCCGGACTCTCAATGGTGAAGCGCGCCGCATAGGTGCGGGTGGTGGGGTCCGCCTGCGGCGAGAGCTCGCGCAGATGCGCCTTGAAGTTACGATCGGGGTTGGCCCACAGCGAGACCGTGGCGTCGGACTTGCGGGTTTCCTCGAGCCAGGTTTCTGGCAGCGCCACAAGCGCTTCCTTCTCGCCGTGATGGGCGAGCCGCGCCACTGCCTGACCGATATTCACGACCTGGCCGGGCTCGGCTAGCGTCGCCGTGATGACGCCGTCGACGTCGACCTTCAGCTCCGCATAGTCGAGCTGATTGCGTGCGAGATCGAGCGCTCGTTGCGCGCGTTCGAGCCTTCCTTGGGCCTCGTCCTTGGCAGCCTTCTTGTGGTCGTAGTCAGCAGCCGCGACCGTGGCATGCGTCTTGAGGTTTGCGTAGCGCGCCTCCTCGGCCGCGGCGTCGGCGAGATTAGAGGTGGCGGCGGTGAGCTCCGCTTGCGCGCTCTCGACCTGCAGATTGAGATCCCGTGGATCAAGCCGCGCGACGACTTCGCCGGCATGAACGACATCGCCAACATTGATGCTACGCGCGATGATCTTGCCGGCGACGCGGAAGCCGAGATCGGTTTCGTGCCACGCCCGCACCACACCAACGAATTCGCGCACCGGATTCTCGTTCGTGAAATCGACTCGCTGCACCTGCACCGGACGCTCGAGCTGGACGGGGGTGGAGGCGGCGCGCTCGTTGCAGGCGGCGAGCAGTGGCAAGACGGCGGCGACGCCCCAGGCGGCAGCCATCTTGATGAGGTGCGAGGTCCCGGAATTCATGACGGCATCCTTCACTAACTTTTGATGAGTGATGAAATCCATTTATCGTCACACATCAGACATGGTTCTGGCCTTCTGGCGTCTCTGCGATTCCTAACGCTTAGCGATAATGGCGCGGAGCAGGAAGCGGATTGAGGCGCGCGCTTCGGCCTCAACATCCTCCCCCTCTTCGAGACATTGACCGACCATGAGGGGGTGAGTGAAGGAGACGACGGAGCGCATGATCAGGCCGGCGGTGGCCTGCGGGTCGATGGGCTCGAACTCTCCGGCCTCGATGCCGTCGCGCAGGATTAGCTCGGTCACGTTGGCCATGGCCTGCTTGTGTGCTCGGATAGTCTCCCAACTGTGCTCGATCGCAGCCAGCACCATGTCATTGACGCGGTGCTCTGTGATCAGATTCTCCTTGTGATAAGCGAGAATCTCGAGGATCAGCCGCTCAATCCGTTCGGCTGCAGGAGCCTTCGAACGCGCTACCCGCCAGGCCTTGTCCTCGACCTCGGCGAGGCAGCGCCGGCAGATGGCCTGCACGATGGCGTCCTTGGATGGAAAAAAGCGGTAGACATTGGCCGGCGACATATCAAGCTCCGCGGCGATATCGGCAACCGTTGTCTTGGCGTAACCGATACGACGGAACAGCGCGTCGGCGACCTCCACGATCCGTGCCTTGGTGTCGTCTTGCTTGATCTTAACCTGCGGATTCATGGCACTCTGTCGCGACCCGCCGCTCTTGAATGGACCGATCTCTTGATGGCTGACGAAAATCATAATTCGTCAGTTCGCATTCGTCAAGCCCAGCGATCTCTACCGGCCAGTAATCCGGAGCCACGGCAGCTACGTGCTTGATTTCTCTCGCACGCTGGGGAGCGACTACGCGCTGCCATGCCAGGAGTTCACTCCTCAACGAGCCGATTGAACCGTGACTGTCACGCTCAGAATGGCAATTTCTGCTCGTGCTCGCGCAAGCACCATCAAGGTCGTACCGCGCGACACCGCAGCGAGTGATTGATCGTGGAGCCAAATGCTGCGTCATGCCTCTCATTTCTTCGAAGATGACGTTCTTTTATAAGCGGATCTCTCCGATCATCTGGTTTGGCTTCCTAGCTGTGTTCTTTTTCATTTTCTTTGCTCAAAGTCCTAGATTTTGACCCGATTTCGAATTTGCCGGGTCTGATCCAGCCAGTGGTGATGGCGATCATCGGCTACCGACGCACGCAGCGAAACTGCCATCAAGAACCCGCGGTCCTGACAAGGACGCCGCGATGTCTGGTTTTGGCACTTAACGGACATCCGATGCGCTTAGCCGATGTCCGCTTTCGGGGGTAAAGCGGACATCAATCTGGTCGGAATGTCCGCTTCTGACCCAAAGCGGACGTTCCAATCTGCTCGGCCTATTCGCCAGAAACGGTTGGGGGGACCTCGGTAATAAGGCGGGCTCCGCGCTTGAAGGTTACGTAACTCCACAGCCAGGTTATGGCGACAACGAAACGATTCTTGATGCCAATGAGAAAATAAATGTGCACGGCGCTCCAGAACACCCAGCCAATAAAACCCTTCAGCTGGATACGACCAACTTCTACCACGGCGGCGCGCCGGCCGATGGTCGCCAGGATTCCCTGATTCCGATAACGAAATGGTGGTAGTGATCCGCCTGCAACCCGCGCTGCTATGAGCTTGCCAACGTAGGCGCCCATCTGTTTGGCAGCCGATGCAAGACCGGGAACAGGTCGCCCGCTGTCGTCCTTTACGGCAGCTGTGTCACCGATAACAAATATATCGTTGAATCCCTGGAGCGAGAGATCGGGGCGAACAACAACACGACCGGCGCGGTCGTGCTCGGCCGAAAGCCATTGAGCAGCCGGCGATGCCATAACGCCCGCCGCCCAAATAACTGAGCTTGTCTCAATTCGCTCGGTCGCAAGATCGACGCCACGATCATCGCAATGCAGCACCGGACTTGAGGTCATTACATCGACGCCCATCGACGTGAGCGTATCGCACGCGTAGCGCGAATGTTGCTCCGAAAAGTTAGCGAGTAGACGCGGCCCGGCTTCGATCAGGATAATTCTGGCCGTCCGCGGGTCGATGCGCCTGAAGTCACGTGCAAGCGTCTGTCGCGCAATTTCGGCTATGGCGCCCGCCATTTCGACGCCGGTAGGGCCGCCCCCGATGATCACGAATGTGAGCAGCCGTTTGCGCTCGGCATCATCGCGGACGAGCTCGGCTTCCTCAAACGCGGATAGGATGCTTCGGCGGATACGCGTAGCATCTTCAATAGATTTAAGACCCGGCGCAAACGCAGACCAGTTCTGGTGACCAAAATATGAATGCATTGCCCCAGTCGCGATAACCAGAAAGTCAAACGGGAATATTCCCGCTTGTGTTTTGACGATACGGGCTTCGGCATCGAGGCCGATTACTTCGGCCATGAAAACGATTGCGTTTTCTTGACTCCGCAGAATATGACGGACAGGCCATGCGATATCGGCGGGAGAGAGCGCAGCAGTTGCAACCTGGTAAAGCAGTGGCTGAAAACAATGATAGTTGTGACGATCGATCAGCGTGATCTCGACCGGCGCACGCCTTAAGGTTTTTGCTGCTTCAAGTCCGCCAAAGCCGGCGCCAAGTATTACGACCTTATGGTTCAGCTTCGGCATGGCGACACTTTCCCGCTCGCCCGCCTTTCAGCAGCGGTTCTTCACCTTAGGCTTCGCGATGCTTACTTAGCCGCGCGCGTGGCCTCGAACAAGAACCAGGTGCGACGCTCGGCCTCGTCGATCCAAATCTCAAGCAGGCTCGCGGTAGCAACGTCGCCGTGCTCGTCGCACAGGTCGTGCGTCTCACGCATGCTCGCCAGTAGCTGCTTGTTGTCATCATGCAATTCAGCGAGCATGTCCATCGGCGTCACAAAATCCGCATCGTTATCCTCGATGCGTTGTAGGCGACCAGTGTGGCCAATCGAACGCAGCGTGGTGCCGCCAATCTTGCGTACCCGCTCAGCAATAGCATCCGTCGTGGCAAAAATCTGCTCGCCCTGCTCATCCAAAAGTAGATGGTAATCCCGGAAATGTGGGCCCGAGACATGCCAATGGAAGTTCTTCGTCTTCAGATAAAGCCCAAACATATCGGCAAGCAGGATGTTCAGCGCGCCAGCAAGGTCGCGTACGGCATTCGGCTTGAGTTCGGTAGGTGTTGCAAGCGGAGCCTTCCATAGTACTTTGGCTTCCTGAGCTATTTGTAGTCTCCTTCAAAACATTGACCAATATTGATGAATGCGGCCATCGGCGTGACGGTGGCTTGGCCTCGCAAAAAGTGTATTTGACATAGATCAAATTCAAGATCGTCGTGCGCGGACTATCATCAACAACCGTCGCATACAGTGAGGGCCCCATGGACCTGCGACGGAATCATCTGCTCTCGCGCCGCAATTTTTGTCTTTGCTGCATGACAGGTGCGGCTTTTGCGGCCACCGGTAGCTGGCTCAGTCCCCACCAAGCCTTTGCTGAGGCGCGCGGGCTCGTAACCCTTATCAAGAACAGTGCGGCGTCCTCGCCAGTCACGGTGTACAAGTTACGCGGCAATGTGAGCGTGCTTGAGGGTTCAGGTGGCAATATTGCCGTTCTGACAGGTCCTGACGGAAAAGCGCTTGTTGATGGCGGAATCGGCGTGTCACGCCCACAGCTCACCAAAGCCCTGTCCGATCTAGGTCCCGAGTCCATCACACACCTGATTAACACTCATTGGCACTTTGATCACACCGATGGAAACGAGTGGCTGCACTCGGTCGGCGCAAAGATTATCGCCCACGAGAACACCGGCAAACATCTCTCTAGGATCCAGCGCGTTGAAGATTGGGACTACAATTTTCTGCCCTCACCGGCAGGCGCGATTCCCAGCGAGCTCCTTAGCGCAAACCGCACACTCAAACTCAATGGCGCATCCCTAGAGCTGAAGCTCTACAAGCCCGCCCACACCGACGGCGACTTGTCGGTCACTTTCGCAGAGGCCGACATCCTTCACGTAGCTGACACCTATTGGAACGGCATCTACCCGTTTATTGATTATTCAACAGGCGGCAGCATCGACGGCATGATTGCTGCGTCGGATGCCAACTTGGCCGCCGCGACAGAGAACACCATCATCATTCCTGGACACGGCAAGCCGGTCAGCAACAAGGCGGAACTGAAGGAGTTTCGCGACATGTTGGTGGCTGTTCGCGAGAACGTCGCGGCATTGAAGAAAGCTGGCCGAACGCTGGAAGAGACGGTGGCGGCTAAACCGACGGCGGCTCACGACGCAAAGTGGGGCCAGTTCGTGATCGACCCACCCTTTTTTACCAAGCTCATTTACGAGGGTGTGTGAAATTAGAAAGCTGGGTCCATGTCAGGGAGCGACACATGAGCTTTGTCAAGACGAAGGACGGCGTTGAGATCTTCTACAAGGACTGGGGTCAGGGGCAACCGATCGTTTTCCATCATGGCTGGCCGCTCTGCTCCGACGACTGGGACACACAAATGCTGTTCTTCGTCCAGCATGGCTATCGCGTGATCGGCATCGACCGTCGCGGCCATGGACGCTCAAGCCAAGTGTCGGACGGCCATGACATGGACCATTATGCTGCTGACGCGGCCGCAGTCACCGAGCATCTCGATCTTCGCAATGCCGTCCATATCGGTCACTCCACCGGTGGCGGCGAAGTCACCCGCTATGTCGCACGCCACGGCAAGGGCCGGGTCGTCAAGGCGGTGCTGATGTCGGCCGTGCCGCCGATCATGGTGAAGTCACCGAATAATCCGGACGGCCTGCCGATTTCGGTTTTCGACGGCCTGCGGAAAAGCCTGGCCGCCAATCGCGCTCAGTTTTATCGCGATTTTGCTTCCACAGTATTCTATGGGTTCAACCGACCGGGCGCCAAGCCGATGGATGGTGTTATTGGGAATTGGTGGCGCCAGGGCATGATCGGCGGGGCCAAGGCCCACTACGATGGTATCAAGGCGTTCTCTGAAACGGACCTCACCGAGGACCTGAAGAGCATCGATGTGCCAACACTTGTCATGCAGGGCGAAGATGACCAGGTCGTTCCGTACAAAGGCGCTGCCTTGCTCCAGGTCAAGCTCCTTAAGAAGCCCACCCTGAAGCTCTATCCTGGTTTCCCGCATGGCATGCTCACCACCTACTCCGAGACGATCAACAAGGACCTCTTGGAATTCATTAAGGGATGAGATCGAGGCGGAAGAGGAATTCGCTCGCCGTCGCCTATGTCTGCTTTTGGACAAAGCGACCTACTAATTGCCTTGATGCACGTCTGTTTTAGAGAGTTAAGCGGAAATCCAATGGACATTCCGAAATGTCTGCTTCTGACCCAAAGCGGACATCGCCCAACTCATCTCGATAATAGGAGTCCACTCCGGGATATGGCTGCAGATCGTTAAACCTGCCATTCATCAGCTCTTACGAGTGCTGCTCTGTCAGTCACCAGCCTATTGCTGCACCGGAGCCATCCGAGAGGTGGTGGCCTCGAGACGGCCTTCTAGTTTACAATTTCACGGCGAGGGGTCTCCGGGGGCACTAAGCCATGGAGATCTCGATGGACATCATTAGGGACCCCGATCGTCGCGAGGTTCTTGCGGCCTCGGCAGCCGTGGCTGCTTCCCGTTTTATCCCCACGCAAGCGCACGCGGCGACTACAAGTGACGTAATCCGCCCGTTCAAAGTTGACGTTCCGGAAGCGGCACTTGCCGAATTACGAAGGCGCATAAACGCGACGAGATGGCCTGAGCGGGAAACAGTCACGGATGATTCACAAGGCGTGCCGCTCGAAATGATGCAGGAGCTCGCGCGCTATTGGGGCAAAGAATACGATTGGCGCAAATGCGAGGTAAAACTTAACGCTCTTCCGCAGTTCATCACCGAGATCGACGGGCTCGACATCCATTTCATTCACGTTCGCTCGAACCATGAAAACGCGTTGCCCATGATCGTCACGCACGGATGGCCCGGTTCGGTCATCGAACAGCTGAAGATCATCGATCCGCTCACTAATCCCACAGCAGATGGCGCAAGCGCATCGGACGCTTTCCATCTGGTGATCCCGTCGATCCCCGGCTACGGCTTCTCGGGCAAGCCGACCACGACTGGCTGGAACCCCGCTCACATCGCACGCGCCTGGGTCGTGCTGATGAAGCGCCTTGGATACGCGCAATTCGTTTCGCAGGGCGGCGATTGGGGTGGGGCCATCACTAATGTCATGGGTGAACAGGCGCCTCCGGAATTGTTGGGCATTCACGTTAACTTCCCGGCGACGATCCCGCCCGACATTGCTAAGGCGCTTCAATGCGGCGATCCGGTGCCATCCGGACTCTCGGGCGATGAAAAACGCGCCTACGAACAGCTCCAGGTCTTGTACACGAAGCGGCGTGCCTACGCCCAAATCATGGGGACGCGCCCGCAAACGCTATATGGATTTGCGGATTCGCCAGTCGGCCTGGCAGCCTGGCTTATTGACCACGGTGACGGTTGGGCCCAGCCGGCGGCGGCAGTCACCTCGGCCTTGCTTGGGCGCACGGTGAATGGACACCCCGCAGGCGCGCTTACACGAGACGACGTGCTCGACGACATCACGCTCTATTGGTTGACGAACACGGCGATCTCTTCGGCTCGTCTCTACTGGGAAAACAAGGTTGGCCTTTACAACGCTGCCAACATTTCCGTTCCTGCTGCCGTGAGCGTCTTTCCTGGCGAGAACTATGAAGCGCCGAGGAGTTGGGCCGAGCGGGCCTATCACAAACTTATCTATTACAACACGCTCGATAAAGGCGGGCACTATGCCGCCTGGGAACAGCCGCAACTCTTTTCAGAAGAGGTTCGCGCGGGCTTTCGACCAGTGCGCACGTAGTGGCAGGCCAGCTGATCCGGAATTGCTGGGAGAACAAGCGATCGGTCTGCTCAGGCTCGAATATTTGGATCGTGCCGATATCCGCGCCAGCTATCGCGCGATTCGATTCATGTAACGAAAATCTTGCAGGGAGTGTTGCCATGACCAAAATCGATGCTTCCGAGCGGATCGACTATAGCCGCCGCCGTCTCTTCGGCGTCGCGGCGCTCAGCGCTGCAGTCGCACAACTCGGTCTGATACGCGCTGGGCAAGCGCAAACGAAATCGTCGGGCCTGCCGGCGATCAAGCCTGGAACGAACTCTTCGTTCGGGCCGCTCAAGCAGCTCAATGCCGGCCTCCTGAATGTCGGATACGCTGAAGTGGGCCCCGCCGATGGTCCTGCGGTCATTCTTCTGCACGGCTGGCCCTACGACATTCACAGCTATGTCGACGTCGCTCCTTTGCTGGCTTCGGCGGGCTACCGCGTCGTCGTCCCGTATATGCGTGGCTATGGCACGACCCAATTTCTTTCAGGTGAAACATTCCGCAATGGCCAGCAGTCGGTGGCCGCTCTCGATGTCATCGCTTTGATGGATGCTCTCAAGATCCAGAAAGCAGTCTTCGGTGGTTTTGATATTGGATCGCGGACCGCCGATATCGTCGCAGCGCTCTGGCCTGAGCGATGCGAAGCCCTCGTCTCAGTGAGTGGATATCTGATCGCTAATCGAGAAGCTATCAAACAGCCGCTCCCACCGAAAGCTGAATTGGGATGGTGGTACCAGTATTATTTTGCCACGGAAAACGGCCGCTTAGGGTACGATAAATATCGGCACGATTTTGCGAAGCTCATTTGGACGATCGTGTCGCCGAAATGGGATTTCGATGATGCCACGTTTGATCGCACCGCGGCTGCCTTCGACAACCCGGATCACGTCGCCATCGTGATTCATAATTACCGGTGGCGGATCAGCGTGGCTGACGGCGAGCCAAAGTACGACGATCTGGAAAAGAGGCTTGCCGAAGGTCCCGTTATTGCTGTGCCCGCGATCACAATTGCTAGTGATTTCGATGGCGTGAACGCGGAAGGCACGTCCTATCGCAGGAAATTCTCTGGCAAGTATTCGCACCGGATTCTCAAGGGCATCGGTCACAACGTGCCTCAAGAAGCCCCGCAGGCCTTTGCCGAGGCAGTCGTCGACGTCGCTAAAGCTTAAATGGTGTGCTCGGGATCGATCAGGGTGACGCTGTCCGCTTAAGGCCCAGAGCAGAATTAGCCTGCTCATGCGCTTGAGTGTAGTGCGCGACGGTCGCAGCCGTACGAAATGGAGGCGTAGCCATGTCGTCAAACTTTCACTTGTCAATTGTCTCCCATGCAGCAGCGATCGCGCTCGGGATCGTTGCCACGACAGCATATCTGACCGTCTATCCAACGAACCCGCAATCGCTTGCCGCCTACATCTCCGCGATATGTGCGAAGTCATTTCGCTCTGCGTCGGCGGGGGAGGCTCCGTACCTAGCCGAGAATGTCAGCGCGATGACAAAGATGATGGTCGACATGGGTATCAGGCCGTCAGGTGATGTCGACACCGACTTTGTTGCAATGATGGTGCCGCATCATCAGGGTGCCATCGAGATGGCGCAGGCTGAGTTGCGTTACGGACGTAAAGAGCCACTCCGGCGCATGGCCCAGGGAATCATCGTCACTCAACTGCAAGAGATCAGTGCCATGCAGTTGTCGCTTGGCCAGCTCCTACCGCCGACCGTACCATCGCCCGATCAAATCCCGCCCGTGGCAACGACGGATTGAAATCAAGCAAAGCAACACGCCTAGTAAAGGAGCCGTGATATGCGACGTATCTTAATAGCGGCTGTTCCATTGCTTGCAACAACTCTCGCCGCACACTATGCCTTCGCCGGACAGGCGCCTGCCGCCGCTTCCGATCCTGATATTCCCATCAGCCATCAAGATCGCGTCTACTCCGCCGAGCAGTACTCGAACACTGTCTCCGTCACCGATCCCGTCGACAATAAACTGCTTGGCAGCATCCGCCTTGGCGATCCACTGCCGGGGAACCTCAGTCCGCTCTATAAGGGCCAGTTGTTGGTGCATGGCATGGGGTTTTCGCCCGATCATCGCACCATCGCCGTTGTTGCCATCGGTTCGAATGCGGTGAACTTTATCGACACCGCGACCAACAGTGTGAAGCACGTAACTTATGTCGGGCGCTCTCCGCACGAAGCGTTCTATACGATGGATGGCCGTGAGGTTTGGGTGGTCGTGCGCGGCGAGAACTACGTCTCGGTACTCGACGGCACGACTTACGAGGAGAAAACGCGGATCACAGTTCCCAACGGTCCGGGTATGACGATTTTCTCGCCCGACGGCAAATACGGCTATGTCTGCTCCTCGTTTACACCGGAGACCGAAGTCATAAGCGTCGCCGATCACAAAATTGTCGGCAAGGTTCCGCAAGGCAGCCCCTTCTGTCCTAATATCGCTGCAACGCCGGACAGCAAGCAGGTCTGGTTTACCCTCAAAGACACCGGCAAGACCCAAGTGTTCGATGCGCAGCCCCCGTTTGGGCTGCTGAAAACCCTCGACACCGGTCCGATCACCAACCACGTGAATATCGTGCGCAATGCCAACGGCATGTTTGCCTATGTCACAATCGGCGGGCTCAACGAGATCAAGGTGTTTCGCACTGACAATTTCGAGCAGGTCGCAACAATTCCAGTGGGCAAGTTACCGCACGGCATCTGGCCATCCGGCGATGGCACGCGGGTCTATGTCGGCCTCGAGAACGAGGACAAGGTAGCCGCAATCGACACGCTGAAGAACCAAGTGATCGCGACCAGTCCGATCGGCCAGGCTCCACAAGCACTCGTGTACGTCCCCGATGCCGTACCTGCTGTGAGCAGCGAACAGAACTCGGCGATGACCAGGATGATGGTCGTCCCCGAAGGACTCGGCACCCACAACCTGCAGCCACTTGGTATAGCTGGCCAATCTGCGGAGCTGTGGTTGGCGCCGCCGTCGGCGAAGAAGGAGGACAAAGCGCCCACGAGCGTTTCGCTATCCGACCAGGGACTGGTGCAAGTGTTAGAGGCCGCGGTCACTGGGCTCGATCCCGGAAAGCCATATCTGCTTGCGCTTGCAAGTGAGCCATCGGGCGCTGGCACGCTGGAACCACTGCAAGGCTTCATGACCAACCCCGCCGGCGCAGCCATCGTGAATGCAATCGGGCCAATACGTCAGGTGGTGCGCAGCGAGGGCAAGACCTCACGTCGCTATCTAGTGATCCTTCCCGGCACCCCCGATAACCATGGCGCTGCCGTTCAAGTCCAAAGGGAATAGCGCAACCGTAATGTCCGCTTATGACCCAAAGCGGGGCATGCTAACTGGTCTTCCGCAACAGGTCCCGCAGTGTGGCGATGTGCGCCGCCGAGCTCTTCCCACGCGGTTGGACTGCATTTTTAGAATCAATTTGGCACTATCGACTCTTAATCAGCGGGTCCAAGGTTCGAGTCCTTGTGCGCCCACCAATAAAATCAATAACTTGTCCGCAAATTGGCGTCGGCCTGCTTCCCAGATCTTAGCTCTGGACAACGCCTGGGCAACATCATTTTTCATCCACCGCTTCTGTAAAAGGCGCGCAGTCATTGTTGATAGTCGGCACGCAATACTGACTGGACTCTTTGGACGGAGTCGCTGGTGATTTCGCCGTAACAGACTGGTTGCCGAGGACCTGACCCTGATGCGCCGTTAGACGGCCCCGCCGGGGCGCTTATGACTTCGGCGCCTCTAAAGATCGCGTTTCTGATCTTCCAGCGCGGCTTCACTCAAAGCGTGACGGGAGTCCGCTAGGCACTGGGATGTGGAATTACCTCTGATAAGCGTGATTATCGGAGCGTTTCCGAGATCGGTGCGGGCAACACAGCGCGCCTGGGCAAGTTATTTCGCCGTGCACCTAGTATCGGCACTTAGTCAGCAAGCTGGCGATGTCCGCTTACAGGCTGCACGCCGCTGACCGCCTCGCTCAGCCTGACTTATTAACCTTATCGATAAAGCGGTCTTGCGGCAAAGCCGCATCAAAGATTTTATTTCGGATTGCACCGTCAATACATTCAAAGCGGTGCGACCAAAAGCAAACAATTTAGAGCGCCAAGGCGCAAATATGTTTTCAGCTGTTCGCGCGACACTTCTGACTGCATTCGCTGTTTACCTAATTCCTATTGGGACCGCGCACGCTAAATTCTCTTTTTTGCCCCAGTACGGGTCTTGGTGGGGCAATCACGCTCCGTTTAGGCACAATCACCAACACAGGCACACAAAATCTGAATCGGCGAAGGAAAATCAGCCTCAGGAAACTCTAAATGGTCCTCTTCAGATTGTCATCTCGATCGCAGACCAGCGTGTCTCGCTTTATGATAATGGGATCCTAATCGGACGATCTTCAGTATCAACGGGAGTTCGCCGTCATCCGACACCGCTCGGCGTATTCAGCGTCATTGAGAAAGAACGATGGCACCGCTCGAATATCTATAGCGGTGCGCCCATGCCTTACATGCAGCGCATCACCTGGTCAGGAATAGCACTGCATGCGGGTCAGTTGCCTGGCTATCCTGCCTCACACGGCTGCATCCGTTTGACAAACGACTTTGCCATTCGTCTCTGGCATCTAACGAAACGCGGCGCCCGCGTCATTATCGCACGCCAGGATGCTGTGCCTGTTGAGATAACCAATCCACACCTTTTTATCTCAAAGCCAAAAACTGCGTTCGGTTCACCTGATAGTCCGGCTATCGCCGTCGCGGATAACAGCAATAAAACAGCCACGGCGACGCAGGCGCCCTTGATGTCCAATGTCGACATGCAAGAAACTGCCGACTCCCAAGCTGCGGGCTCCGCTCCTTCTGGAGCTGCGCCGCAAAAGATCATTCCAATATCCGTTTTCGTTAGTCGAAAGTTAAGCAGGCTCTACGTACGTCAGGGCTTCACGCCCCTGTTTGATGTCCCGGTCGAAATCCAAAACCCGGAGGAGCCACTGGGAACACACGTGTTTACAGTCATGAAACCTCAGAATGAGGGTTCGGCTGTTCGCTGGAACGTCGTCTCGATACCGCAGGAAGGCACGGCCGCGGGCTCCAGCAAAGAACGCAAGGCACCCAAGCAACAGATCATCGAGACCGTGCCATCGGTGCCATTATCCGATACCGCCAATGCGGCACTCGATCGCATCAAAATCCCGCAGGATGCGATTCAGCAGATTTCTGAGGTACTGACGGCGGGCTCTTCACTCGTCATATCCGATTACGGCATTAGCTCCGAAACCGGGCCTTACACAGAGTTCATAGTGCTAACGCATTGAGGGCGGGGATCAAATATGAGCCCGCAAAGGTGCCTTAATTCACGGCATACTGCTGAAGCGGGAGGGTCGGGACCATTCACTCCTCTGAAGCAAATTTAGATCGAACTCGCGTCGCTGCTCTTCGTCGCGCGAAAGCGCATTTTACGTGGCCAAGGCGATGCCATGCTTTCATTTTTCTTGCTTCGGCGGTCATTGCACTCGCCAGCACCGATGCGTTTTCCGATACAAGTCACAAACAAGCTGCTTCACACAGCAACAAGGCAGCTAAAGCAGAGAAGCACAAGCGCCGGGTGGCAACGGATGCTTCACACCGGCACAAGACAGGCAAAGCAAAGGATCACAAGCATCAGTCGATGACTGAAGCGAAGCGGTCCGAGCGCGCCCCTGGACCAAGAATCCTCCTGCCGCGCGAGCTGACGAGTGCGGGCGATGTAACACCAGCGCCGCTGCCGCCGCCAGATCTTGCCGCGGTAAAGCAGGCGATCCAGCTGGTCCAGCAGCGCAAGTTCAGTGAGGCGACGGCGCTCGCAGCATCAATCAACGATCAGGTAGCACAGAAGCTCGTCGAATGGGCATATCTGCGCGTTCTAGAGAGTCCTGCCGGCTTTGATCGCTACAATGCTTTCCTCCAAGCCAATCCCGAGTGGTCAAGTATGCCGTTGCGCCGGCGCGCGGAGGCAAGGCTGTGGCAAGAGGGGCGCAACGCTTCAACCGTGCGTCGCTTCGTCGGCGAGCAACCTGCCACTGCGGCTGGTCGACTCGCGGTCGCGCGTGTATTGCTGGCCGAGGGAGATCGCGCGGGCGCTTCCCGCCAGGTTCGCGCGGTATGGCAGTCGTCGGAATTGTCAGCAGAGTTGGAAGCCGCCATCGTCAATGCGTTTCCGGACGAATTGACTACCGACGATGACGTCGCGCGTATGGACAGGCGCATAGGGGCGAAGGACTTCGGCGCCGCCACACGTGCTGCGAAGCGGCTCGGATCAGCTCAAATTGCGATCGTGAAGGCTTGCGAGGCGGCTGAGGGAAACTCCAAAAAAAGTGAGTCGCTGCTCGCAGCAGTACCAAACGAAGCACGAGCTGATTTGGGCTATGCATTATGCCGGCTGCACTGGTTACTGGCACACGACGACGTCGCAGCAGCGGTCAAGCTGGTGGCCGAACCTTCGGGCGATGATTTGCGGCGTCAGGACACCGATGAATGGTGGCGAGAATGTCGCATACTAGCTCGCCGGCTCCTCGATCTCGGTGACCCGAAGACCGCCTACCGCGTTGTCAGCGAAGCGGCGGCTCCAGCCAATCCTTATTATCGTGCAGAATTTCACTTCATGTCGGGCTGGATTGCGTTGCGGTTTCTGTCGGATCCGATCACGGCGCTTCAGCATTTCGGGAAAATCGACGAAGCCTCAAGCGACCCAATTGTGTTAGCGCGCGCCGCCTATTGGCGTGGCCGTGCGTTCGAGGCTGCCGGTCAATTCGATGAGATGCGCGCGCAATACGAAAAAGCCACCCACTATCCGACCGCCTATTACGGCCAGCTGGCGCGAGCTCGAATTGGTATAAGCGAGATTGCCTTGCGTCCCTCACCACCACTGCAGCCGACCATGGACGGTTCTAGCAGCGATGTGCTGCGCGCGGCGGAACTACTCTATGCGATTGGCGAACTCGACCTGGTTCTGACCTTCGTCAGCGATCTTGCTGAGACCAGTCGCGATGTTGCCATACTTAGTGCGCTTGGCGAGCTGACGGCGCGCTACAACGATGCTCAGGCGATGCTCCTCCTCGGAAAGACGGCCCTCGCCAGAGGTCTCGCCATGGAGCGGTACGCCTTTCCCGAGATCGGCGTGCCAGCCTATAGCCCGATTGCTCCCCCAATCGATCGGTGCATGGTCTATTCGGTTGTGCGCACCGAAAGCGCTTTTGACCAGCGCGACACTTCGCCGGCCAATGCGGTTGGGCTGATGCAGGTTACTCCTGAGGCGGGTCGCGACACCGCCCAGCGGTTCGGCGTTGCTTACGACTGGAATCGTCTGGTGTCCGATCCGGTCTACAACACGCAAATGGGCGCCGCCGAAATCAGCGCTCTATTTAAGGAATATACGGGTTCCTACATCATGACATTCGCGGGCTACAATGCCGGCCGCGGCCGCGTGCAGCAATGGGTGGCCAAGCACGGCGATCCGCGTAATCCCAAAGTTGATGCGGTTGATTGGGTCGAGCGCATATCATTGGCTGAGACGCGCAATTACGTTCAGCGCGTCATGGAAAACCTACAGGTCTATGCGGCACGCTTGGGCGCCAGCGTTTCAACAGTCGAGCCTAACTTGCACCGCGCGACGGCCATTGAGCCGCGCACCAAGCCGACATTTGTCGATGCCATTCCACATTAGCTATTTGGTATGAATTGTGTCTGAACCTTTGAATCGATCATCGATCGCTTATCTTGACGATCAGCAAGGTTTGCCGTTAATGGCACTTACCGGACTTCGGGCGAATTGAGTCAAATGTCCGCTGTTAGAGCTATAGACTTCCGATAATGCGTGTTCTCGGAGGTACCAATACGGGACACTCGATTAATGTCCGCTTTTGAGGGTAAAGCGGACATAATGCGGACGTATCAACGTCCGCTTATGACTCAAAGCGGACATCAGCCAAGCTCGGCAAAGAGAATTGTGCGGGACGCGACCCCAGAGGCGGACAGCGCGTTTCTTTACCTCTCCTGACAAAATTGACGCGCCAACAGCGGGAAGCCCAAGTCGGCCGTCTAACGCCACATCAGTCTTTAATGGTCGATTGGCGTATGCAAAAATTTCATTGTGGATTGGGGTTATTTCCAGGAACGAAAATAAGCGTGTCGGGTTTCGGATTTTGTTGGCGCGAACGATGGCCGCCCCGCTCGTCGCAACTTAATGAGATAGGCTCTCGCCCTACATCACTCATTGGGAAGCGCACGGCGGCAGTCGCTTGCCGCGCCGCCCCTAATCCAACCTAGCAAAGTGGAAGGTTTTAATAAGGTAGAACACGAGCGCAATTTCGAGAAGCACAAGTGTCGTGATGAGAAAGTCGCTCATCATCAAACTCACGAACTAACTACAATACAACGTAAGGTTAGTCGAAATAGGTTAGCGGAATGCTAACCCGCGCCGCCGGCAGTTGCCTGCCGCGCGCTCCGTTTCCAGATGGCGACCGCGACGTTAACAATCCCGGCAGTTGTTGCCGGAAAGTCACCCGCGTCCAGGCTATTGTTTGTATAACTCGCGCAATCGTTTGGTGGGTGCTATGTGGTACAGAGTTTGGCAGGCCTTCTTTGGGCGCTAAAGCCCCGCGTACTCGGGCGTCAGCGAGATAAGGCGTCCAGTTCAAAGCGACTTTCACACCCTCGTGACAAAAACTGGCCTGAGCGCCACCTTCAAGCCAACGAAAAGCACTTACATCTTTGTCACCGACCGTGCCGTCACTGCGCGCCTTGGCCCTGTCTCGTTCATGGGAGTCCAACACGCGAGGCGGAATACTGAAGACTACCACTCTGAAGAAGTTGAAGCCATGTCGGGCCAAGTTGCGACAGAACACCCATCGATTCACTTCGGGCAATTCATTGACTGAGCCACGCCTCGTTCCGCTGCAACAATTTCGCCGCCGATCTCCGTCCCGGCTCGTCCTCGAAGACCGTTCAACGTGCGCCGAGAGGCGGCCCGTACAGGGGAGCGCTGTGAGGTCCGGGCGGCGCGTAGTATTGGTCTTCAGGTGGCCCGTAGGACCCATAGTACTGCTCCTCGCCGAGAGGCGCCTCGACAGGCGGCCCGTAATATGCCGCAGGAGGCGGCGCGTAGTGCTGCATGGGAGGCGGCGCGTAATACCCATACTGGGCAGCGACAGGCGGGCCGTATCGCAGACCGCCGGCGGAACCGGATTCGTAGGCTAGGCCAGCAGAAGCCAGTGGGACCGTGAGCGGTGGGAGCACAGGCTCTGAGACCACATAGCGCGCACAAGACGAGACGAGCGTCGCGACCGTGCCGACAAATAAGCAAGTAATGAGCGGCAAGAACCTATTCATTGGATACAGTCATCGTCGAGGTAGCTGCTCTACTACCAGCGAAGTCCTCAGGTTAACCAAGAAAACTGAGAAGAGGCCCGGCTCACTAAGCAAATCATTCATTCTTGGTTAATGCGGCCACGCTCCCCCACGCCGAGGAAGTCCAATAACCACGCAGCTTTTCTGCTCAGGCTGTTTCCCCGAGAACGGCTGGGGAAACACCGGGGAAACAGAAGGGACGGCCGCCCCGGCGGGGCTGGGGCGACCGCCCCGGCCATGCTGGACTCCCAACACCAAGGCGCGCTCAACCAGTTAGCCGCGCTGTCGGTTTCACACGTCAGTGTCAGTGCGTGTAGCGCATCGCAGGAATGGCATCGCACAATGATCGAACCTCGCCGCGATCGTCGAAGAACAGGACGCCTGTTTCGTCATCCGCGATCACAACGGTCAGCAGCTCGCGCCGACAAGGTGATTCAATAACAATCCCTTTTGCCGCAGTGCATGAGTCCGCTTTTGGCACAAAGCGGACATCACCACCCCGCTGACCAATGTCTACTTTTGGGGGGTAAAGCGGACATCGGTCAGACATCGTTGAATGTCTGCTTTTGACCCAAGACGGACATTCTATCCCGACGCAAAATGACAATCAGACCCCATTCCGCCGGTCGTAAATCCCTGATGTAATCAGCCGGTATCGGCGTACTCCCAAGCCTTGGGGCTGCAATGCGACGCCGCGATTTCATCACAGTCATTGCTGGATTGGGTGCTGTTTGGCTGCTCACGCTCACGGCGCGTGCGCAGCAACCCCAGCGGATGCGGCGCATTGGCGTGATCATACCCGGCACCGCCGACGACGCCGAATATCAGGCCCGCATGGCGGCGTTCTTGCAAGAGCTGCAGCAATTGGGCTGGAGCGACGGCCGCAACGTGCGGATCGACACCCGCTGGGCCGCAGGCGATGCCAATCTTTTTCGCAAATATGCGACCGAACTGGTTGCGTTTGAGCCTGATGTTATCCTGGCCCCTGGCAGCACGAGTTTGGGCCTGTTGTTACAAACGACCCGCACCGTGCCGATTGTATTCGCGACTATCCTTGATCCAGTTGGCGCCGGTTTCGTCGAGAGTTTGGCGCGGCCCGGCGGTAATGCCACCGGTTTCATCGCATTCGAATACGGCCTGAGCGGGAAATGGCTGGAACTGCTCAAGCAGATCGCGCCAAATCTGACGCGAGTGGCGGTCCTTCGGGATCCAGCCGTAGCCGCAGGGATCGGGCAGTTTGCCGCAATCCAATCCGTGGCGCCGTCGCTCGGGGTTGAGTTGCGCCCGATTGACGTGCGCGAAGCTAACGAAATCGAGCGGGCTGTCACGATGTTCGCGCGCTCTGCGAATGCCGGTTTGATCGTGACAGCCGCCTCGGGTTCCGCAATCCATGCCGATCTGATCGTCTCGCTTGCGGCCCGGCACAAACTGCCCGCGGTCTACGGCAACCGTCACTTCGTCACTGGTGGCGGCCTGATCTCCTACGGACCTGATCGGGTTGACCAGTACCGGCGCGCCGCAGCTTACGTCGACCGCATCCTCAAGGGCGAGAAGCCAGCCGATATGCCAGTGCAGGCTCCGACCAAATTCGAGCTGGTGATCAACCTCAAGACGGCCAAGGCCCTTGGCATAGCGGTTCCGCCAGCGCTTCGCGCAAGCGAACGAGGTGATCGAATGAGGCGGCGCGAGTTCATCACGCTCGCTAGTGTTGCCGGTTCGGGAGCTCCTTGAATGCGGGACGTGCTCGGATGGCGGCGCAAATTCGGCGTCATCGGACCTTCGACCAACACGGTGGTGCAGCCGGATTTCGAGATGATGCGACCGGCTGGCGTAACCAACCATTACAGCCGCATCTTCACGCCGAACGCGCAAGCGATCAGCAATGAATCGTTCATGGCTGGCATCAACGTGATCGGTAACAACGTCATCGACGCGGTGCGCAGCGTCATGACCTGTTCGCCCGATTATTTGGTCATGGGCATGTCGTCGGTGACCTTCAGTGGCGGCGCGGCGGGGGCGGACGCGTTTCAAGCCAAGATCGAACGCGAAGCGGGCGTGAGCATTAGCATCGGCTCGCATTCGAGCACGGCGGCGCTGAAAGCCTATGGCGGCGTCAAACGTATCGCGTTCCTGTCACCGTACTATCCGGTCGCGAACGCCGAGGTGCGGCAGTATTTCACTGAGTCTGGCTTCGAGGTGGTTCGTGACATGTGCCTTAAGTGCAAGAGCTGGACTGGTATCGCCGAAGTGCCGCCTGAGATGCTGCGGGAAAAATTGATCGAATTGAACGGCGACGGCCGCGACACCGACGCGCTTATTCAAGTCGGCACCAATCTCAGCATGGTGCGGCTCGCCGCTGCGGCCGAGATGTGGCTCGGCAAGCCGGTGGTCGCCATCAATACGGCGACCTATTGGCATGCGCTGCGCCAGAACGGCATCAAGGACAAGATCGCCGGTCTCGGCCGGCTGCTCGAAGACTTTTAGATGGTCTTATCGATGGCTCAAATCAATATCCGCTTTCAGGGGTAAAGCGGACATCAGTGCTTGTCCTAAGAATGTCCGTTTTCTGACCCAAAGCGTCATTTTGCTGTGTTGAACAACGCACTCTAACGCCTGTTATACTTTGTGAGCGTCCTTAGCTGTGGGGCGACGCGTAAGGTGGCGCGACAGTTCAAGTCTCGATAGAGGCCTTCGAGCCATATCTTGAATCGGCATAGCACTGTAAGCAGTCTTCGGGATGAGCGTGATGTCCGCTTTTGGCACAAAGCGGACATCACCATGCGCTGACGAATGTCCGCTATTGGGGGTAAAGCCGACATCCATCGAACATTACTGAATGTCCGCTAATGACCCAATTAGGAAGTCGAGCGGCCTAGCTCTCTGAAATGCAACTGCGGCCCACCAAACAAGGTAGGATATAATTCGTTACGTGAGGCCGGCTATGAAAGCACCTGCATGGAACCTGCGAGTCTAGAACAACGATCACGTGGGCTCTGGTCCAACCCCTTTCTGGATCGCGTGCGACGCAGTTATAAGCTCGCGCTCACTATTTCCGATGACCATTATGGCAGGATGTGGCGCGTAATAGACCAGCACCGAGCCCCCGTTCATGTCGCGCTTCTAGCTGACACGAGCGATGCTCTGAGAAAGATTTTTGCCGACCCGGCAGCAAGCGACTTGTTTAACGGTATCGATTACCTCCGCCGCAACGTCATGGGGGCAACGCTAGGCTCGGATGTAATCATCGCCGGCTCTGCGCTGGGCAACGGGTCCGTAAAGGAACATTTGGAGAATGCTGCCAAACGTACCTTTGCTCTGTTGCCTAAGTCTTGGCAAGACGCTCGGTTGCCGTTTCCAAATCCATTTCCAAACGAGTGCGGGCTGCAAACCCCGACAGGCCTTGCGAGCTATAGGGCAATTCAAGCCGTCTATGCGGCTTCACTCATCCAGTCGGCTCTGCTTACCTGCAAGAACAAATCCGTGATCGAAATTGGCCCCGGGATGGGACGAACTGCGTACTACGCCTACCATCTGGGAATTAAAGATTATACAACCGTCGATCTGCCGCTGGGCGTTGTCGCACAAGCCTGCTTTCTTGGGGCTGTGTTAGGTCCAGACAGCATATGGATGCAAGGGGACGAGGCGACGGCGGAAGGCCGGATCAGGCTTCTTGTGGCTGGCGAGAAACCGGACAAAATGTATGGCGTTGCATTCAATTCGGATTCAATGACTGAAATGTCGTTGCCCGCAGCGCTGGACTACATGACATGGCTTCAGCAGCATTGTGAATGTTTTGTCTCTGTAAACGTGACCGATAATCTATTCACAGTGAAAGACATTTCCAGAAAATGGTTCACGATTGTCAATCAGCGTCCGTATCCAATGGAGCCCGGCTATACCGAGGAAACCTTCATTCCAAGACAATTTCCAGGGCTCATGGCATGGCATCGAATTGTTTGGCACATAACGAAGCTTGTCTTTAAGCGTGGCCCTAAGCGTGCCATTTCCTCTTTGTACCAACGAGCGCAAAGCCGCCTGCGTCGTTCGACCGTGATATAAAATGCCTACATCAGTCGCGACTTTGTCGCGCGCGCGAGGTTACCCGCGAAAAGAAGTGGCCCGCGTTCCAAAAGGCCCCACCTTCCGGACCTGCTGGATAATCGCAGCGAACGTCGCCAAACTGCCCGAGTTGCTGCGACAGCACACTTAACCCGGTCAGCCCCGCGACGACACTGTGCTTTGAATGTTCCGACGCATTAATGCCAGTCTGCAACGGCGCTACCCGGTTCGACGGCCAGGTCGCCATGGATTTGGTCGCAATTGACTCTCCCGCACGACTCGCTCGTCGGGCTTGGTAACGCCCTTTATCTGATATTCAAATTCGCCGTCGCGCATCGGCAATCTTTTGACAACGACATATGCGCCATCCGGCACATTCAAGCTACCAGGGCGCGCAACAAACAAACGCTGACCAATTTTGAAGCTGTGTTTGGGCACCACGCGCCACCACTGCACAAGTAAATCAAACGGTAGATCGTGTCACTTTTAGGCCCGGACTGCGCGCGGCGTGTTCCGGCATGACAGGTGCAAGTTCCAGTGTGTGGCTTCGCGGCAACGCTCACGAGATTTCACACTTGGTTAACGACAATGCAGGTGCCCAATTCCTCGACGGACCAGGGCGGCGGGAAGGGGCGCGATTTGGGCTTCAATTTGATTCAGATCAAGGAATTCACAAACTAACTTTCGTTGCGTTCTGCGAAATAACTACCTGGTCATCCGCGCGTTGGCGGACAGGAGAACGACAATGAAACATTTTGTCCTTTCTATTGCGCTCTCGGCTTTAGTGACCGTGGCCGTGAGTGCGACTGCGCAAGCCGCGTACTATCATCACCGGCATTATCATTACTGGTATCATGGCGGTGGCGGCTCCTACTGGGACTATTATCGGACTTCGTGGCCGGGGCGAGGTACCGACTTGGAGTCAACTCGTTGAGCGCTGCGCTTTGTTTCTGACTTAGCGCCCCAATCTTCCACAGCCTCGCGCGTGACCGCTGGCGCTTTCGGGTTTTTGACTTTGATCCATTGCCGCGAACGGCCGGAGCGATACCGAATACTTATAGTAGCGCGGAAATCGTTTCTGGATGAGGCGCCCTAACAGCGCTTGGTCCCGAGCAGTTGTGATCTGGGCGTCATCCGGCAGCCCCGACGCGTTGGTGTAAGTCGTGCGTGTCATGCCAAGGTCACGCGCTTTTTGCGTCATCAGCTTAGCGAAGCGACTCTCGTCGCCGCCGAGATTCTCGGCAACGGCCACGGCGGCGTCATTCGCTGATTGTCGGCCGAAATGGCTTTTTTCAAGGCACTATACAGCCCGGCGTGCGCCGGCGGCGCCAGGCCAAAATCGGAAATCAAACCGACCGCCTCGCTCATTCCCCCGGTAAACGGCCCGCCGAACTCGCTGGTCGGTTCGAGACGCGAACAGCGCCGATGGTAACGTTTGGAGCGGGTGACACTGGTGCGGTCGTCGACCTGGCGTCCGGATGAATCAAGCCGGCGGCGATCATGGCGCGGCCGTCCCGGGTCGGATTGCTCATTTCTTTGACATTCTCGCTGACAAGCTCGTTGGCGGCTTCCGGATGCCCGGTATTGATCTTGCGCATATTGCTCACGAAGACTTTCGGATAAATCCAGCTTGAGGACGGTACCCTAAGACCCATGAAGTTCGCGATGTCAGCGACGAAGGCGTTGCAGTTGTATAGCTCCACGCTCCAGGTCGTCGATTTCGCCTGCAGCTGGCGGATGTAAGCGACGGTTCTGTCGTATTGCTCCTTGCTCACCAGAACGCGATAGCGCGAAGTGATGTATCTGTCCTCGAGGTCGCCGTCGGTCCATCCCGTATCCGAGGGGACCGGAACATAATGCCCCATGAGCCACATCTGCGGGTCATCGCCCTTTGGCGAAAGCCCGGCGACGTTACTCTTGCGGGGTGGCTCGCCGACACGGCCGAACACCACAAACGTGTGGCCATAGTCCCAGGCTTGGCGGGAGCGGAACTCGAAGTAGTACTGCCCGGATCCGCTCGTGGCGCTCGCGCTCCTCGTAGTCTGCGATTGTGAGCTGGTCTGCGCGCTAGCCACCGAGAGGCCAAGGCCCGTTAGGGCGATCATTGCCAACGGGATAAGCAGCCGGGTTGAAGACCTACCGATCAGATTCTGCCCCATAACGTCCCCCCAAGTAACCCATGCATGTCACCGACTTACGAAATACCCGAACTCAGACCACCTTGGCCACTTGATTCGGCTTCGTCGAATTCGGCGTTTGGAAGGTGTTTTTTGTCGGTGGCAAATATCCGGCAAATTTCTGAATTTCTGACTATGCCTCTACAACCGCCGCTTCGAGCCAGGGGCACCCTGGCGTAGGTAAAATTTTGGCGACGTTTACAATTTCAGCCTGGCAATGCGGTGAGGGGAGTTGGCCGCGGGCACTACGGCACAATCAAATTGGAAGTGTGTCTTTCCAGCACTAGTGGAAGGGAATGCCTGTCAGTAGGTCTAGTTCGTCATGATAAGGGGACGACTTCTATGAAAAAGCTCTCTCTAGGGATGGCCGCAGTGCTAGCCCTCCTCAGCATCGCTGGCTGTGCGCAGTACTACGGCAAGGGCAAAGCTCCGCCGCCGGTCGTTACGAAAGGCTAGGCAAGCGCGATTAAGGGGACCAGCCATTGTGGCCCGGTCCCGTTACGGCTTCGGCGCGCGCCATTCTTGTCTCCGTCGACCGTGTGGCAGTTGGCATTGCGGCCGAGCCGCGACTGGACGTTCCACCCGCCGGTCGGGTGCCCTTGAATAGTGCGCAACGTTCTGCACTCTTGAGAACGGATGAGTGGCATTTTCCATCGCCAGCTTGCTGAATACGCGGACTATCACCGCGATCAGCGTAATTGCCTGATGCATATCATCGGCAACCCCATTTTGTTCGTGGCCGCGGTACTACCGCTCAGTCTACTGTCTGTAACAATGTTCGGTGTGCAAACCAGCGCCGCCCCTCTGTTGGTCATTCCGGCGCTTATCCTATGGATCTCGTGGGACATCGGTCTTGGCCTGGCAATCGTCGCTGCGGCTATTCCATTGCTGTTAATCGCCACAATCATTGCTAACCATGTGAACGTGACCGCGGTCTGGACCATCACTGCTTTACTAACAGTAATAGGCTGGGCCTTGCAGATCGTCGGCCACCAATTTTTTGAACAGCGCCGGCCAGCGCTGCTTGACAATCCAATTCACATGCTGATTAGCCCTATGTATCTGTTCGCAAAGCTTTTTGTTGCGCTCGGGTTCCGGCGCGATCTTGCCGCGCTTTTGCAAAAATCGCCGGCATAAACTGTACCCTCGTTTAATCGGAGATGTTTTGGTCAACACCGATGCGGCAAGCACTCGTTACAGGTGGCAGCGGCTTTATTGGGCAACATCTGGTGGCGACCCTTCTCGCGCATGGTCGTCGCGTGCGCATTCTTGACCTTCGTCCTCCGCGATATTCCGCAACGGCGGTACAGTATGTCCGAGGCTCAATACTCGATTCAAAATTGCTGGAAGCAACACTTTACGATGTCGAAGAGGTTTATCATCTCGCCGGCCTGCCAGGCATGTGGGCCCGCCACAAGAATGACTTCCACCTTATTAACGCTCAAGGTACTGCCATCGCAATCGCTGCCGCACGTAAACGGGGCATTTCCCGCTTCCTGCACTGTTCAACAGAATCCATTCTGTTCCGGCCCTCGTGTACGGCATCTGCCCTCGCCGAAGATGTCTCCGTCACGTTGGACCAAATGCCTGGGGCTTACACGCGCTCGAAAATGCTGGGCGAACAGCAGGCTTTGCAGGCTGCGGCGTCAGGCTTTCCCGTGGTCATTGCTAATCCGACGATGCCGATCGGACCACACAACGGGAGTCTCACGCCTCCGACTTTTATGCTGCAATATTTTCTGAGGCGACGGGTTCAGATTTATCTGGATTTCATCATGAACCTTGTCGACGTCCGCGACGTCGCAATGGGTTTGCTTCTTGCAATGGAACGCGGGCAAACCGGCCAACGCTACATTCTCGGTGGCGAAAATATCGGGTTGAAAAAGCTTCTCACCATCATCGGCATTATCAGCGGCCGCAGGGCGGTCCGCATTCCAATTCCTGTCGTCATGGCGCAAACAACCGCCGCAGTGTTCGAATTCATCGCCGATCATGTGACCCATACGCCGCCGGCAGGCACGGTAGAGGGCGTGCGGATCGCGTCACGGTCCCAAGCCTTGTCAATCGAAAAAGCGCGCCGAGAACTCGGCTATGCACCGCGTCCAATTGGAGGAGCCTTGGAAGAGGCGGTACAATCTATTCTAAGCAAGTCGCAAGAATCGACCAACCGCGACACAATGGACGTACGGGCTTACAGCGGATTGCCTGATGAGAATTAGTCCGTGGAAGATGCTGCCCCGCCTCTAGTTTAAAGCATCAGGGTCGTGATCCTTCAGCCAAACGAAGCCTTCCAAGTCATCTGGATCGGATGGGTTGTCAGTTGGGTAGCGGCGTCATTGTGGTCAGGCCGCACGGAAAAGCGCGCCGCAACACGTGAAATGTGGATCTACCGTATCGTCATTTTTGCCGGAGCTATCCTCATTGCGCCCTGGACAGCTCAGGTGTTGGGCGAGAGGCCAGCCTGGCAAGTCGGCTCTTACGGTGCCTATGCATTCGTCGGCGTGATGCTGACGGGGCTCGCGCTAACCTGGTGGGCGCGAATCCATCTCGGACGCCTTTGGTCGAGCGCGATCACGCGCAAGGAAGAACATCGGCTGGTTGAAACTGGCCCTTATGAGTACGTGCGCCATCCGATTTATACAGGTCTCATTATTGCATTGCTGGCGACAGCGGCTAGCGAGGCAACTCCGGTGGCGGCCTTGGGCGCCGTACTGATAGCCCTCGGCCTGTGGTTGAAAGCCCGTACCGAGGAGCGCTTTCTGTTGACTGAGCTTGGTCCTGACGCCTACGAGTCTTACCGTCGGCGCGTCCCGATGCTGGTTCCGTTTGTATCGCACCGCTGATCTTTTGACGAGTGGGCAAGGTTTTGCGGCCAAATTATCTGCCCACAGCCCCAATCGTGCCTTCGGTGAGCGTACCGGGCTTCGAAGAGCCGCAGCTCTTACCACCGCTATGTAAGTCACAAGCGTTCCTGGCCTGCGTCGGGCCGGACGAAACGGCGGCGAGGATGTCTCTAATCACCATGCCCTGCAGCACATTGTTCTTATCAATGTTGAAATGGCTGACGTTGGACATATGCTCCAAATCGACATTTTGCAGCACGCCACTGAATCCTTGGCCCCTATCGACTGGATCGCCGAATCCGTGGGCGATGTAGTAGTTGATGTAACGATCGACGTGTCCTGTCGTGGTCATGCGGGACGTCGGATCTAGCCCTATGGCCAATTTGACCGGCACGCCGAGTTGGCTCAGGCGTGCGGCCATTTCGGTCACTGCTATCGCGCCTGACGAGTGCCCGACCAAGATAATCGTGCGCACCCGTCCGCTCTTGTACTCAGCCGCGGCTTGTTCGGCCAAGCTCGGCCAAGCCAAATAATTGTCGACGGTGGCGTGGATGCCACGCTGCTGCAGCTTGGTCGCAATTTGGTCCATGCCCAATGAGAACACGTTCGCGAAGCCACGGAGCAGATAAACGTGGTCACCAGGCTGCGCAGTAGTTGTCGTCTGGGCATTGCTGATGCCAATCGATAGCCCGAGCAGCGCAAGCGACAGCATCGCGGAACGCGGTCGATGCCAACGCCGCCGAGCGAAACACGAAAACCGACGCGACCAGGTGCAGCTGCCCAAAGGCTTCATTGGTTTCCCTCTGATGGAACCATGGCGCCCCTTAAGCTCATAGTCTCCACACAATCCGCTCTTTCAACGGCAGCGATTTCGGCGAGCCATTAATTTCAACGGGTGTGTTGGGGGCGCAACACCTTGGGCCGTTAAACACTTTCCATGGTTGCTGTTTGTATTGCAGGTCCCAGGTAGGGTTCGTTGGCTCTTACTGGTTCACCTTCAAGGGAATTGACGAGCAAGAGACCAGGTCCGAGCAAGCGCCGTCCCCGCACCAGCGTTGCCCGGGCTGCAAGTGCGTCCAAGGCCGTCTGAAATAAGGCCGGTATTTCACGCGGTCTCATCAGCATCACACGGATCATGGCTCCAATATTGGTGGTTCCGTTCGGGCGCATCGCAGCGACCGCGGACGCAGGCAGCGTGCGCTCGGCTGGATCGGTGACAACGCGCATTGCAGCTACCGGTAACCCGTGCGCGGCGCCCACCGCGGCGACGACATGGGATTCCATATCGACGGCAATTGCGCCAGTACTCACGTGAAGCGCGCGCTTGTCGCGCGGATCACAAACGGGGGCCGACACGCCCAGGAGCATACCGGAAACAGCGTCCGGGAACGTCTGCAGTAATTGCTGAGACCATTTTTGATTCGTCGGCATCCGATTCGATCCTGAGAGGATCGCAGAACCGATAACACAGGTTCCAGGCCGTAGTCGCGGTGCAAGCCCGCCGGCCACGCCAAAGCTAATAATTCCGGGGCAATTCCCAAACAGCGTACGGGCTTCTGCGATCGCCGCTGCAAGCGTGGCCGACAAATGACGGCTGTCGCCACCGCAAACGACGTGCATCCCCGGCCCCGCAGCAATGCGGGCCTCAAACGCTAATCCAACGACGATGATCAAGAGCCCCCCAGCGCCCCATTTTGCGGAGCAGGATCGTACAACAGTACCTCGAACGACGTCAAAACCTTTACCACTCGCGACTCCGACTCACCTACCACGATCAACTGTTTCTGTTTGAACAAATTATGCTCAGCCGTGTCCGGATTTGCGAGTCCCCTTCCGGCTCGTGCTGGCAAATTTGTCACGCTCTAGCCGAAATTCACTTGTGCGAGGGCTGGGCAGCGGCAATAAATTGTGAGATTAATTGGCGAGATTCGACGGGCCGAATGCCCGGAGGGGGGATGATGATCCGGATATCTGTCCTGTCGATGATGTTCGCGCTGGCAGTAGGAGCTGCGGTCGCGCAGCAATTGCCGCCGCAGCCACCGCCCGTCGCTTCGCTGATGGGGCAGGGCAATGATCAAGAGCGTGCCGCCTGCCATCCTGACGTGAGCAGGTTTTGTCAAACCCAACTGCAGATCAATCCTAACGACGTGCTGGGGATTCTGGGCTGTCTACAGGCGAACCGGCCCAAGATTAGCCGTGCCTGCCAGCAGGTATTGGCGAACCACGGTCAATAAGCCAACCAGAACGAGTCGGTCGATGTCCGCTTTGGGTCAAAAGCAGACATCACAAGGGATCAGCTGAATGTCCGCTTTGCCCCCAAAAGCGGACATTTGGACTCATCGGGTTGCGGCGGCTCGCAGCGGAATATGGAGCGTGAAATTGACGCCAATTGGAGTCGGCAGTCGCGTCAGTTCGCCGCCTAATTGTTTTAAAAGCGCGGTGACCAAGCGCGTACCCAGCCGCTTGCTCGCGGTTGGGTCAAAACTAGGAGGTAGACCGACGCCTTCGTCCCGAACCGAAATCGCAACTGACTCGTTTTCCGTTTCAACCCGCACCCAGATCGAACCACCGGGCACGATTTGGGTAAGCATACTTCCCCGCATTCGAGACAAGCTCATTGATGATGAGCCCAACAAGAATCGCACGATCCGCCGCAAAACGAATGGCTTCGGTAGCATCAAACTGGATTTTGGAAGGCGCGACCGTCGGCTCCAGGTCGCGGATGATTTGGCGTAAGTGCCCACCGTCGCTCTTCCGACGATGCCTTCGTGCCAACCGACACCTGCGCGCACCAGGAGACGATTGTCCGCCGGAATGAATTCTAAGACTTTGCAGAATTCTGCATTCATACCCTCGGCAGTAAGC
>Ga0306923_10000474_pt1 | contig 31588 bp, 31 predicted proteins | sample sta12Can44000108_FD_203841 | JGI IMG/M metagenome (GOLD analysis project Ga0306923, IMG submission 203841) | Lab enrichment of tropical soil microbial communities from Luquillo Experimental Forest, Puerto Rico - statanox.12C.anox.44.000.108 (v2)... | ecosystem: Environmental > Terrestrial >... | reverse complement strand
GAAATTTTACTGAACCCCATCCTTGCTCTTAGCATCAGCTTCGTCGGTATGCGGGTGCAACGCAAGGTGTCGTGCAGCGCGTCGCAACGCCCGGCCCCGGCCAGAGAGTCGTCGAGCCGATTCTTCTGGAGAGCGAGCGCACCCCTTGAGAGGAGCCCGCATACTAATCGATCTGGCCCCGCGAACAACCGGCCCAGGGCCCATCCGGACATCCGTCATAAAATCTCCCTCTAACGGGCCATCGACCAGCCACTTCTTTGAAACGGCAGACGGAGCTTGCTTCGATTGCTCAAGGTGGCCGGTTTTCGGTTCGCACCACGCCTGCCCGCGCTGTCGCCTTGCACCAGCGGCGGCCTGGGATCTAAAGCCGAGCGTCTTCGGCAAATCAATGAGGACGGAGCGGCGCCCTGCCAAGCCAACTGCGGACGGCGCCCGTTAGATATAGACATCCGTACTTCACGCTGCCAACTACCTCCCAGAAAACCATTCTACGGCTGAATTTGAGGCGGTCGCGAATCTGATAAATACTCTTAGCAAACAACAAGAACTCGTGCCCGCTCAACAACAGCTTCATATGATAGGCGCCGGCCCCCAGGCCATAGAATTTCATCAAGCGTGGGGTGTCAGCCGTTTTTCGTCCGTGGTGATGTCGGACAACGACGTCGGGACAGTAGCGACCCGTCCAACCAACTGCACTGGCTCGGCCCGCGACGTCCAGATCCTCGCTGACAAACTGAGTCCCCGGTCCAAATACCGGATCAAATCCACCAATATCACGGAGTATTCCTCGTCGAAATGCCATATTGGCGCCCTGAACGGACCCGACGGTAAGCAATGATCTGGCAGGAAATGTAAGCGGCGTCATACTTTCGTTGATCGTCACCGGGAGATCCGTTGGGTCATGGAGCATGATGCGCCCCGTTATGTAACCGATAGCGGGGTCCTCGAAGGCCGACCACACGCGGCTTAGGAAATCCGGTGCGGGGTAGCAATCGTCGTCGGTGAATACCAGAATTTTTCCCCGAGCTAACTCTATTGCCGTATTCAGGGCGTTTGACTTGCCGAGCTTAGGCTCGAACACATAGGCCGACGAAACTTCCGCGTTGCCGATAAATTGTCTGACAACCGCAGCCGTTTCATCGACGGATCCGTTATCCACGACGATCAATTCCCAGGGACGCTCAAATGTGGTGCGCCGGACCGACTGCAGACAGCGGACGAGCTGTTGGCAGCGATCGCGAGTGCAAATAATCAGCGAGATATCCATGATGTCGGTTCCGCAACCCGGATAAAGTTAACACTTAGATGAATGCGCCGACCTTGGATGTTCCTTTCGGCTGTAGAACTCCGCAGCGCAGCACAGGGATGGCACGCCAGGCCGCCGAGAAACATAAGCTCGTCTTTATATTGCGTTCGTGGCGGACATCAAACATGTGCAATTGATCGGCACCGCGTCGCGCGGCAGATCGGCGCCGTTATCCTTGGCAAGGATAATCCGTCTTGGCCGCAGGCGCGCAAACCTCACTGAACCGGCGGCCAATGATGCCAGCCTTGCGTCATTGGGTCCCCGTGGCCGTCCCCGAGGCCCTCACACGGCTCGGGCAGCGGCACGGGAGATCGCCAATGCGCTGCCTGCGGGATCCCGCAGGCAGATCTGCTCTGACACGCAATGAGAACCTCTTCATCTCTCTGCGGATTGTTCTCTTGGATACATTACCGAGCGATTCTCGGGTATCTGTCTTAGACTTGACGACACTTTAACCATGCTAGAGGCCGTATCCGTCAGGGAGCTGGGTATGTCGCTTGCCGCGCCGCGCCATTCTGATTGCCGTCTGGAAAGGCCCAGTGCTACACTGCGCCATCTGACAGATTGGGATGGTCGACTTGCAACAAAAGTGCACCCGCGTGCATACGCTGGTTCGTATTGATACCCGCAATATCAGTAATGATCAAAACGAAATCCGCTTGTTCATGACCGTACGCGACGAAATTATACGCCTGCCACGCACGTTTGAGCACTATCGCAAGATGGGAGTAGCGCGATTTTTTGTCACCGACAACGGTTCCACAGACGGATCGAAGGAATTTCTGCTAGCGCAACCGGATTGCCACGTTTTCGTGACCCATAACTCTTACTCGGAAGCGGGTTATGGTCTGGAGTGGCAGCACTCCCTCCTCGATGAATATGGCATGAACCATTGGTGCCTCGTCGTGGATGCCGATGAATGGTTCATATATCCAGGGTACGAAAGCCAGCCACTACCGGCGCTAGCCACTCATTTGGAGCAGAGCGGCGCACAAGGGATGTTTGCATTTCTGCTCGACATGTATAGCTTCGGTACGATAGCCGAGTCAATCTCCGAACCGCAAGCCTCACCGTTCGATGCTTCCCGCTATTTTGATCGTGATTACGCCTGGCGCCGACGGTTCTATATTCCTGGCCTGCAACGACCGCGATTTCCCCAATATGACGTCATTGGTGGCCCTAGGCTGCGATTGCTCTTTCCCTTCTTGTATCGGCACTATTACTTATTGGAAGCGATGTGGCGGCTTAGCTATTATGTCTATCTCCTGACAAGGAGAACTCCACTTCCAGTGGCTCTAAGACCAGCGCCGACGCTGCCGAAAATTCCTTTTGTTCGCTGGCTGCCTGGCACCCGTTATCAGCACCCTCACGCGACCACGCCAATCAAGCTGTCCGAGATCACCGGGGTGCTGCTGCATTTCAAGTTCCTTAAAGACTTTTACACACGAGTAAGTATCGAGTTGAACCGAAAAGAGCATCGGGTGGGCGGAATATGGGCGCGAGAACTTGAACGTTATTTGGAAAAGTTTCAGAAAAACCCAGGGTTTAGCTTCCATTACCCAGGCAGCGTTGCCTATGAAGGTAGCGAGCAACTCGTTCGGTTGGGACTGTTGAGAGAGGATCAAGAATGGAGGCGGATCCGCACAAATATCGATGAGCCCGGTATCCAGCGCGATCGGTATGACCTAGCCCGCCGCTCGATATCGTCCGCAAGCGAGAGAGTGGCGCAACCATGACCCATATGTTGCGGCTCAGCCGCTCCGTGCAGTCTCAGCCCCGTTGTCCGTTTACGGATTGATCGTTTGCGCCCGGGACGAGCCGCGCCGAGCCCTCAGCTTGGTGAAAATACGCTCGAACCACGCCGGCCTCTGGACAGCGATAAACCGCAGTGCGATCAATCGCGCCGCGACGGCCCGCGGCGCGATAGCAACAGCGACGAACCATGCTGCTAGGACCAACCGATGAAAGAGCGGCAGCGGCGTGGCAAGACACGCTTCGATTGCGCGACGGAGGGTATTGGGACCGGCTCGCGTAGCGCGTCCTCGCCGGATGCAAGCTTGGCGGCAGCCAACCGGCATTGGAGCAGGTATAGCGAACGGTCGTAGGCAGCAACTGCATCAAACGGGACTTCACATTGCCGGCAGCGCTGGGCAAGAAATCGAGCCTTAACGCGAAGGTGGTAGACATCCTCACAAAACGCGCGTGGTCAATCTGTTCGGCAAAACAAATTGCTGTCGTGCATGCGATAGCACGCCAGCGGTTCGTCAATGGTCACGATTTCACCGTAGAATGAGGCGTAGCACTCCAAATGGCTCCACGGTCGCCCCATCACCGCCGCTTGACAGAGCACCAAGTTGCGGGCTGACGGGATGGACGCTCGCCGTCGAGTACTTATTTGGAACCGCCGGCAATGTCAGGGATGTCACAGAGCTGCGAAATCTTTTCACCTCTGATGCGCCGTGGGGACGAATCAACGGCGAGCTGCAGACATTCCAGCCGTTCAATCCCAGAAACCACGTCTTTGAGAGGATCATCTGGCCTTGGTGGCGATCCCTGATGGCAGCGGACTGTACTCGCAATATGGACACATTACGAGCGGTGCCGTCATAACCAAACTGACGTGCTCATGGAGAGTCAGTTCAACGCGCCGCCGGGACAACGTGATGACCGCTCATGGGTCTTCCAAAATGATCACGGACCAGGCTTAGGAAACACCATCAGTAATCCTGGCAATCTCGACAAGTGGGGCCGATGGCGACCCTATGGCGCAATACCGGGGGGTGACATGTCGGCTCGCTGGGCAGCGTATTCGGTGTGTTGGCGGACGGACCGAGTGACCAAATTTGTCGACAACCGAGAAGCGGTTACTAGAGCGTTCACTTGGACCGGGCCTGCGGAACCGAACATTATCGTCTACAACTCCGTCGGTTCCGACCGCAGCCATTGGCCGGGTCCGGTGCGGCCGGACACGTTTACTGGCGACAATGCCAAGTTTCGCATCAAGGCAATCCGCATATTTAAGCCGAGCGTGTTGCACTCCCGCCTCAGCTGCCGTGGGTCCGTCGATCAAAACCAAACCCCGCGAACGAGCCTACCCGCGATGCGATTGCGTCGGGCGCTGTGTACTCTGTTCTGAGTTGGCGCGAAACACCTGATCGGCGAGGCGTTTCTGCGGATCAGGCATCGCGTCGTACAAGGCCTGGAACGCCGGGACCAGCTTCTGGACGCGCTGCGCATGCTCTTCGGCAAGCTGTTCATAGGACTGCATGTTCTGGACGGCATTCATTGTCTCGAACTGCTGAGCACGCTGTATGAAGGCCTGATCCATATCGCGGGCGTTTTGGCGCATCATCTCAGCAAATTGGTCCCATTGCGGCTGCTCTGCCGCGGTGATCCGCAATTGCGCATGCAGCTCTTTGATGCGGCGCTCGACCCGCTCTTCGGCGGTCTTTCCGGCCACCGGGTGGCCGGCTATCGGGGAACCTGAAGCGCCAGGCGGAGGCGGCGTAGCCCCTTGTGGGCCAGGGGATTGCGCTGATTGGGCCAGGGCCACTCCGGGAATAGCCAAGAGAGCGACTACCGCCACGGAGGCGAGACGGTGCGAGACGATCGTTTTCATCGACGGGTCTCCAACTGCGGGTGGCGCATCACGGATAGCCGTAATACACGGCTGGCGGCGGCGGCGTGTAATAACCCGGAGGCGGCGAGTAATAGGCGGGTGGTCCATAATACGCCGGCGGCGGCGGGTAATAGCCGCCGCCCGAGGCGATCGCGGCACCGACACCAAGACCGACGATACCGCCGATGATCGCCGCAGCGGCGTTTCCGCCGCCGCCATGGTGACCGGGATGCTCACCATACCAGCGGTCCGCGTAGGCGGCGGGCGCTACGGCCAAGCTCGTGGCGAGCACCGCAGCGGTAAACCCGCGTACCCGTAAGGCCATGATCGGCTCCTGCAAGACTCTATCTAGTTTAACGTCGGTTCGCTTGAGCAGGTTCCAAGAGGCCCGCACGGGCGCCCGATCGCGAACGGACAGGCGGCCCCGCTCACACCGGCGGGATCAGCGCCGCGGCGACTTGGCGGCCTTCGGCGGCCAACACATTATAGGTGCGACACGCCGCTCCGGTGTCCATCGCCTCAAGCACGATCCCGGCAGCTCGCAGACCGCCGCGCAAGGTGCCGGATACCGGGCTTATTGCCCGACCGAGCCCGAGCAATAAGATCTGAATACCGCCATGCTCGATGACCGGGGCCAGGCTCTCGCAGGTCACGGCCGATGTGCTCGCACCCTCCCAAGGCATGGTTCGATCGGGAAAAACCAGTATCGGGCCATGATAGATGACACCCGTGACACGAAATCCGCTCGCGGCGTAGCGCTCGATGACCTGGCGGCCCGCCGGGACCAGAGGTGTCAGATCCATCGCCAATTATTCGTGGCTACGGCGCCGACGCTCCGCCCGCTCTGGCTTGTGCCGTTTCGCTCGATCGGGCGATCGCGGCGCGGTTTGGCCGTACATAATAGAGGACCGGCGCAGCAATGAAGAGCGACGAATAGGTGCCGATCACGACCCCCCACAGCATCGCGATGCTGAACCCTCTGAGCACCTCTCCGCCGAGAAACAACAGCGACAAAACCGCGAGCGCCACGGTGCTGACGGTCAGGATGGTCCGCGACAAGGTCTCGTTGAGCGCCAGATTGATCAGGTCGCGAAACGGCATCCTCGGGTATTTGCGCAGCGCCTCGCGGATCCGGTCATAGATCACGACGGTGTCGTTGACCGAATAACCGGCGATCGTCAGGATCGCAGCTAAGGTCGTCAGGTTGAACTCGAGCTGGAAGAGTGCGAAGAGCCCGACCGTGGTGATGACGTCGTGCAAGGTCGAGATCATCCCGCCGACGCCGAACTGCCATTCGAAGCGGAACCAGATGTAGAGAGCGATCGCGAATAGCGCGAGGATGGTGGCGATCACGCCGGCGCGGATCAATTCGCTGCCGACGCTGGGGCCAACGACTTCGGTCCTGCGATACTCGACTCCCGGGCCGAGCGCCTGGCGCACCAGCTGGACTGCCTGCTCCTGTGCCGCGTCACCGCCCGGCTGGCGCGGCAGCCGGATTAGTACGTCGCTCGGGGGGCCAAAGCCTTGCAGCGACGGCTCCCCGATGTGAAGCGCGTCGAGTTTCTTCCGCATATCGGCGAGATCCGCGGGAGCGGGTGATACGCGGACCTCGATCAACGTGCCGCCGACAAAGTCGATCCCGTAATTGAGCCCGATCGTCAGAAACAAGGAGATCGAGGACACGGTCAGCAACAGCGACAGAGCAAACCCGATCTTATGCCAGGCCATAAAGTCGATTTTCGGCGTCCGCCGAATGACAATCAAAGGTCTCATTTAACTGTTCGCCGGCTCCTCAAATCGGGATCGCCTTCGGCTTCCATTCGCGCAACCAGGTAACGATCAGCAAGCGGGTGACTAGGATTGCCGAGAATAGAGAGGTCAAAACACCGATGCTGAGCGTTACGGCGAACCCCTTCACCGGTCCCGAGCCGAGCCAGAACATCAGCGCGCCAGCAACCAGGGTCGTCACGTGGCTGTCGAGGATCGTGCCGAAGGCGCGCTTGAACCCCGCGTCGAGCGCGGACAGCATCGTCCTTCCGGCACGCACTTCCTCGCGGATGCGCTCGTAGATCAACACATTGGCGTCGACTGCCATGCCCATCGTCAGCGCGATCCCGGCAATACCCGGCAATGTCAAGGTAGCTCCCAGTAGGGAAAGGCTGCCGAGCATCAGGCAGAGGTTGAACACGAGGGCTATGTCGGCAAAAAGACCAAACAGCCCATAGAAGAGCACCATGAAGACGACGACGAGCGCCACGCCGACGAGGCTGGCGACCGTGCCGGCATGGATCGAATCCGCACCGAGATCCGGACCGACCGTCCGCTCTTCGAGGATCGTAATCGGCGCTGGCAGCGCGCCTGCCCGCAACAGCAGCGCGAGGTCGCTCGCCGACTGCACCGTGAAGCTGCCAGAAATAATCCCACTGCCGCCGAGGATCGGTTCGCGAATAACGGGCGCGCTGATCACCTTATTGTCGAGAACGATGGCGAACGGCTTGCCGACATTGTCGCGCGTCGCGTCCCCAAAACGTTTGGCGCCGGCGGCGTCGAACCGGAAGCTAACCACCGGTTCGTTATTCTGAAAGGTCGGTTGCGCGTCGACCAGGGTATCGCCGCCGACCATCACCCGCTTGCGCACAACATACGCAGGAGGTCCGACGCGCCCCCCCTTCCCCTCCTCCGCCGTCAAAATTTCATCCCCGGGCGGAAGCCGGCCGCGGCGCGCGTCATCCAGGGAAACGGTCGTATCGACCAGTTGGAAGGTGAGCTTGGCAGTCCGGCCAAGGAGCGCCTTGACGTGCTCGGGATTGTCGACCCCCGGCAGCTGGACGAGGATTCGGTCCGCGCCCTCGCGCTGGATCGTCGGCTCTTTGGTCCCGGTCTCGTCGATGCGCCGGCGGATGATTTCGATCGACTGATCAACCGCTTGCCGTCGCCGCGCCTCGGTCGCGACGGTGCTGAAGCGCATCGTCCCCGACCCGTCGGACGCGATGTCGACGGTGAGATCAGGGTCGATCTTGCGCAGCGCCTGGCGCGCATCCTCGATCCGGTCCGGCTCGCGGATCGTGAAGACGATCGCGTCTCCCTCGACGTTGAGCCCGGTGTAACCGACATTGGCGTCGCGCAGAGCGTTGCGCACATTGTCGATGATCGAATTGAGCCGCTCGCGCTGCGCTGCGGCGACATCGACCTCGAGCAGCAAGTAAGAGCCGCCGCGCAAATCGAGCCCCAGAGCTACCTGTTTGTGCGGCAACCAACTCGGCAGTTGCGCGAGTAACGACGGGCTGAACAGGTTGGGCAGCGACAGCAGAACCCCAAGCGCGCAAACTGCGCAGATCAGAGCGATTTTCCAATTCGCAAAATACAGCATTTGTTAGTTTTTCATCGGCGAAGAAGCATCATGGCCGGGTCGAGCCCCGCCATGACAAGAACGCCGGTTTTTGCGACGGTACCGGCATTATCGCCTCGATTACTCCTTTGTCTCGGCTTTCGCCCGAACCTCCTCTTTCTGCCTGGTGGCTTCGCGGGCAGCCGCCGGGTCGGGCTTGGCAAGCACCGAGGATATCGTGCTGCGCAGGACGCGCACCCGCACCCCGTCCGCAATGTCGACCGTAACTTCCTCCGGGTTTTCGACCCGCGCCACGGTTCCGATGATCCCGCCGCCGGTTACGACCCGGTCGCCGCGCCGCAGGGCATCGAGCATCGTCTTGTGATCTTTGGTCTTGCGCTGTTGCGGGCGGATCAACAGAAAGTAGAAGACGACAAAGATCAGGATAAGCGGCAGAAATTGAATAAGCGCGTTCTGATCAAACATGCCCGACCCTTGGGCATAGGCCGTCGAAATCCACATAGCTCTGAAGCCCCGCGATCAAGGAAGCGGCCTTGCCGTCGCCGTCATATGGTATTCGCCGCGCAACAGGCAAATTGGTACGCGATGCCTGATCAAAGAGCAATGCCGGGTCGACCGCGCTGTGATGGCATCCGCGGCGTCGCCCTCGCCCCGCGCCACCTCGACTTGATGATAACAGATCCCGATTTTGATACCGCTGCTACCGGCAATGCGGCGCCACTTCGCGGGCGAACAACGTCATCGATTGCTTGACCATGGCATGGTCCATGATCCCGCCCTGATTGAAGTAGCAAATGAATTCGTCCATTCCGTATTCACGCCGCAGCGTCCGAACCCGCTCGACGCAATAATCGGGATCGCCAAAGACCCCCATCTCTCGGTCCAGATCCTCGTACTGTACGTGCTCGATACGGGCGAGGACCTGACTGAATGCCTCAAAGCTCTTGATGTCGGTTTCGCCGAGAGGCCGCAGCCGTTCCGCAGCCTCGCGCAGGAAACGCAGCAATCCCGGCTCGCACTCCTCTCGCGTTTGCGCCCGGCTGGTGGTGACATGGACCGGGAAAGCCAGCGCGGTATCGCCGCGCACGCCGGCTGGAAGCGTGTCGCGGTACACCGCCAACCCTTCCTTGAGCTTGTCCGGCGGGTTGATCAGCGGGGTTGCAAAAATCGGAAATCTGCGGCGCCCCGCCGTTGGAAATGTGTCGGGGCTGTTCGCGGCAATCCGTACCGGCGGATGCGGCGACTGCAGCGGTCTCGGGATCACCGTCAGATCGCGCGCCCGGAAATGCTTTCCCTCGAACGCAAAGCTTTCGTTGGTCCAGGCCCGGAGAATAAAGTCGAGCGCTTCGTCGAAACGCTCGCGGCTCTCTTCCTGCGGAATGTCGTGCCCGCTGTAATGAAGGGGCGCCGTGCCCCGACCAATCCCGAGCTCCAGGCGGCCATCGCTGAGGATATCGGCGGTAGCAGCTTCTTCGGCGATCTTGACCGGGTTGTGTAAGGGCAGGAGGGTCACCGCCGTCCCCAGGCGAATGCGCTTGGTCCGCTGCCCCGCGGCCGCCAACACCATCAACGGGTCTTCGAGGATCGAGAAGGCACGGCTGAAATGAAGCTCGCCGAGCCACGCCGTATCAAAGCCGAGCGCATCGCCCAGTTCGATCTGCGCGAGGATATCCTGGTAGCGCTGCCGCTCCGTATACCCGCTCGCGCAAGGCAATTGGTCGAAAAAGCCGAAGCGCATCGTGTCCTCCCTTGCGGTGCGCTAACGCACGCAGGTCCGACCGCCGAATAGCATGCCGAGGTTCGAGCAGCAACCTGCAGCCCGGGGAACACAGCCTTCGGATGTGCCGACCGCAAATCCGCGGTGGAGGGTCGGCCGCCGCAATAGCCGATCGGATCGCCAACCGAGTTGAACTCAGCTCCGCGGCGCGGTCTTTTCGCTGCCTGCGGTCGGCAGCGGCATCAAAAACTCTTGGGGGTCGACGGCGTGGTTACCGCGGCGAAGTTCGAAATGCAGTTGCGGCTCGCTGACATTGCCGGTCGAACCGACGCGCGCAATGACTTGGCCGCGCGCAACCTTTTGGCCACGCTGGACAAGCATCTGATCGCAATGGGCGTAGGCCGAGATCCACCCATTGGAATGTTTGACGAGGATCAGATTGCCGTAACCGCGCAGCTCGTTCCCGCTGTAGGCCACCACTCCCGCCTCGGCAACTTGCACCGCTGCTCCTTTCGGTGCGGCAATATTTATTCCATCGTTGTGAGTGCCGTCACTCCGCGAGCCATATGTCGCGACCACGTGACCCCGAACCGGCCAAAGAAAGGCACCGCTGCTGCGCGTTGCAGGGACTGCCGTGGACGGTTCAGAACTCAAGGGTGGTGGAGGCGACGCCGTGACCGGCGCTGGCGTCGCGGGAGTGGACTTGGCAGCGTCCTCTCCGGCGGGTGGCGAAGCGGTTGCTATTGGCGGCGTAGTCACCGGCGTCAATCGTTCGGGTAGTCCCGGAGCCGGGTGATCGACGGCACCCGTTTCTGTTGCGCCGGGAGCCGCCGGCAACTCGAGCGCTGTCGAGGGTGGTGGCGGCTCGCTGCCGGTCGGCGGGAGCGCCGCGACCGAGGCGGACGCTGCAGGCGCCTGGGGATGGTCGACTCTGGGGATGATCAGGGCGCGACCGGCCTGAATGGAAAAGGGTGGGGATAGGCCATTCGCTTCCGCGATAACCCGCATCGGCACATGGTAGGTCTGGGCGATCCCTGACAAGGTTTGCCCGCGCTGGATCGTCGTTGACAACGGAGCCTGCCCGACCGTCGGGGCGCTCACTACTGGCGCAGGCCCGTCGACCCGCGGAGTGCAAGACGCAAGCACACACGCCATCAGCGCAGCCCCCGAGGCCGCACCAATGCCGCTTTGCGCGCCATAGCCTCTTCTCATCTTCCCCCCTGCACGCCCCCCGACGCGCAGATAAAGTGGTATTTGGTAAGATAATCCGAGATCATGTCAAGCGATGGTGCTCCTGGCGACGCGGCAGCCCAGCAACCAGCGGGACAAACCGCACGAAACCAAGATCCTCGGTCAAGAACCGGTCATCGCTGCGACGCACCCGCACAAGCTGCTGATCGCGGTGATCCTCACCGACCGGGGCTATAAGGATCCCGCCCGGGGCAAGCCGGTCGACGAGAGTCGCCGGCAGTTCAAGGGCGGCTGCGGTCACGATTACCCGGTCGTACGGCGCCTGCTCAGGCCAGCCCTTCGAGCCATCGCCGAATCGGCAGACGATATTGCGCAGGCGCAGCTCCTCGAAGCGGCGCTCGGCATCGCCCAGAAGCTCGCGGTGCCGCTCAATCGAAAAGACCCGGCGGCAGAGGTTTGCCAGAACCGCGGTCTGATAACCGGAACCTGTGCCGATCTCGATCACGTTCTGTCGCTCGCCGACATCGAGCTTCTCGGTCATCAGCGCCACGACGTAGGGCTGACTGACCGTCTGCCCGTTGCCAATCGGCAAGGCTACGTTCTCGTAGGCTTGATCCTCGAATGAAGCGGGAACGAATTTCTCTCGCGGGGTCTTCTCGATCGCCCCGAGCACCCGCGCATCGCTGATGCCTGCCCCTCGCAGCTCCATCAGTAACCGCAGCTTTTTCTGGATCAGTCCCGGTTCGGCGGGATTGCCCGGACTTGGCGTCACCCAAACACCTTTTTCAGCGAGGCGAGCACCGGGATGTTCGTGAGGTTGAGATAGATCGGGGTGACCGAAACTTGCTTCTGGTTGATCGCAGCGAGATCAGTGCCGGGCTCGGCGACGCCGTCCTCGCGGACCGGACCGATCCAATAATAGGGCCTGCCGCGGGGGTCGAAACGCTTTGTCAAGTTATCCGCGATTGCTCGCTTGCCTTGGCTGGTGACCGCGACGCCGCGGATATTCTCCATGGTGTCGGCGGGAAAATTGACGTTGATCAGGGTGTGCTCAGGCCAGGGAAGCTCAGTCAATCGACGGATTATCTCCGGCGCGAAACGCTCGGCGGTTTCCCAAGGTATCGGGTCTCCGTCGATGAAATGCTGGCTGAGCGCAATCGCCGGGATGTCTAGCAGAGTTGCCTCCATCGCGGCTGCGACCGTCCCCGAATAGGTCAAATCCTCGCCGACATTGCCGCCAGCGTTAATCCCGGACAACACCAGGTGCGGGCGCCGGTCGCGCAGCAAGTGCTTGACCGCCAGCATCACGCAATCGGTCGGCGTACCATCCACAGCGTAGCGCCGCTCCGCCACCTCTGACATGCGCAGTGGCCGGCGGGTCGTCAGCGAGTGACTGGCGGCGCTCTGCTCCTGCTCCGGCGCGACGACCCAGATGTCGGGCGAAAGCTCGCGCGCGATCTCCTCGAGCAGCTTGATCCCCGGCGAGCCGATGCCGTCGTCATTCGATACGAGAATGCGGGCCTTGCCGAGCTCGATCCGCCCGTCAGCCATGAGGCTCGATGACCTCCTGCCCTCCCATATAGGGCTGTAGCACCGCTGGGATCGCTACGGTGCCGTTGTGGCGCTGGAAGTTCTCGAGGATCGCGATCAGGGTGCGGCCGATCGCGAGGCCGGAGCCGTTGAGCGTGTGCACTGGCGACGTTCCCTTGCCCTCGGCGAGGCGATACCGCGCCTTCATCCGCTGCGCTTGGAATGCGCCGCAATTCGAGCAGCTGGAAATCTCGCGGTAGGTCCCCTGCCCCGGCAGCCAAACCTCGATGTCGTAAGTCTTTTGCGAGGCGAACCCCATATCGCCGGTAGACAGCAGCACGACACGGTACGCCAGGCCGAGGCGCTTCAGCACTTCCTCGGCACAGGCTGTCATTCGTTCGTGCTCGGCCGCCGAATCCTCCGGCCGCGTGATCGAGACGAGCTCGACCTTTTCGAATTGATGCTGACGGATCATACCGCGAGTGTCCTTGCCCGCCGCGCCCGCTTCTGAGCGAAAGCAGGGCGTCCAAGCGGTATAACGCAGCGGCAGTGCACTCTCGTGGAGGATTTCGCCGGCGACGAGGTTGGTTAGTGGGACCTCGGCGGTCGGAATCAGCCAGTAACCATCGCGGGTGCGGAACATTTCCTCGGCGAATTTCGGCAGCTGAGCGACGCCGAAGACGGCCTCGTCGCGGACTAGCAAAGGCGGTGACACCTCCAAGTAACCGAACTCGCTCGTATGCAGATCGAGCATGAACTGGCCTAGCGCCCGTTCGAGCCTGGCCAACGCACCTCGCAGCACGACAAATCGCGACCCGGATAATTTCCCGGCGCGAGCAAAATCCATCATGCCGAGCCGTTCGCCAACCGCCTCATGCGACAGCGGGGCGAAATCGAAATGGGGCGGCTCGCCATGATGGCGCAGCACCCGATTCGCGGTCTCGTCCGGACCGTCCGGCACCTCCTCTGCCGGCAAATTCGGCAAACCCACGAGGATTTCGTCGATTTCGGTCCGAATCCGCAACGCCTCTGCGACCGCCGCTGCCTCAACTTCTTTATCTTCATTGCTCTGCCGCAACAGCGGCTCTAGCGGTTCGCCCCGCTTTTTGGCTACACCGATCTCTCGAGCCACCCGGTTGCGCCGCGCCTGGGCTTCCTGAGCACGGGTCTCCACGGCGCGCCACGAGCGATCGAGAGCGAGGATGTCTTCAGCGCTTTGCGGCAGACCGCGTCGCGCCAGCCCGCGGTCGAACTCGTCCGGATGGTCTCGGACCCATCTGAGATCATGCATGGTGCGACGGGATATAGAGAGCCGGAAGGCTCTCGTCCATCTGAGGTCGCCGCCGGTCAGCCTCCGGCGGCGGGTTTAGCCTTGCCAGTGAGTTCGGCTTCCTCTTCGGCCTCCCGCCTGGCGCGGGCCTTTTCCACCATGCGACAGGAGATGATCGAAGCCTCGTAGAGGATCATCAGCGGCAAGGCCAGACTCGTCTGGCTAATTACATCTGGAGGCGTCAGTACTGCTGCGACGACAAACATGATGACGATTGCGTAGCGGCGCTTCGAGGCAAGGCCGGCCGAGGTCACCAGCCCGACCCGCGCCATCAAAGTCAGCAGTACCGGCAGCTGAAAGGCGACCCCAAAGCCGAACAGCAGGGTCATTACTAGCGACAAGTATTCGTTGACTTTCGCCTCGAGGACGATCGGCAGCCCTCCATCAGTCGGCGCCGGTGTTTCGAAGCTGACAAAAAAGCGCCAGGCGATCGGGATCACGACGAAATAGGCGAGCGCCGCACCCATCGCGAACAACACCGGGGTGGCGAAAAGATAGGGGTAGAAGGCGCGACGTTCGTTTTTGTAGAGACCAGGCGCGACGAATTTCCAAATTTGGCTCGCAACAACCGGAAAGGCCAAGCAGATGCCGGCCCAGAACGAGACCTTCACATACGTGAAGAAGGCCTCCGTCAAGCCGGTGTAGATCAGGTGGCGGCCGGTCTGTCCCTCGAAAATGACCGCGAGAGGGTGCACAAGGAAGCCGTAAATCCGCTCTTTGAACTGATAGCAGATCAGAAAGGCGACCATGATCGCGCCGATCGCCCACATCAGCCGGTTGCGCAACTCGATCAAGTGATCGAGAAGCGGCATCCTACCCTCTTCGAGCTCGGCCTCCTTGTCGTCTTCAGCCATTACTGAACCTGTAGTCGCTCCAGTTCAGCCTACGGCTTTGGCGGTACGAAATCGTGTTCGATCGATTGCGACTGCCCGGCTGTGGGCGTCGCGGGCTCAGCTATTTCTTGGGGGCTTACTTCTGTCACCGGCAACGCGTGAGTTTCCGGCGCCGCGGGCTCAGCCATTTCTTGTGGGCTCACTTCCGTCGCCGGCAGCGTGCGGGTTTCCGGCGTGGCGGGCAGATCGGCCTCGGAGAATTTCGGCAGTTCCGGGGGCTTCAAACCCTCGGCGAGGCTACCGGTCGGATCGATGGTGTTGCGAAATTCCTTTTCGAGGTCGAGCTCGCTCGCCTTTTTTAACTCCTGCCGCATCTCGTCGAGCTCGGCTTCGCGGATCATTTGGTCGACGCTGCTCTGAAACTCGCGCGACAGAGTGCGGGCCTTCTTCACCCAGAACCCGGCAACCCGCAGCGCCCTCGGCAGATCCTTCGGCCCGATGACGACGAGCGCGACCACGCCGATCAGCATCAGCTCCGTCATGCTGAGGTCAAACAGCATCGCGACGACGCCCCGGCGCATACTGGATCAAACGGAAAACCATTCGTGAGCTAGGTGACGATGTCCGACGGGGTCTATGTGGGCAACGCGCTGGTGTGGTAAAAGCGAGTATGCCGAAAACAACCTTCTTATTCCTGAACTCCGTGGTCACTCGCTCCGTTCCTCCTCCACTCCCTCATCGGCGCTCTCGATAAGAGCCGTCGGGGCAAGATCGAGAAGCCCGGCGCTGCGCAGCTCGTCGACCCCGGGTAGGTCCTTGAGGCTGTCCAGGCCAAAATGCACGAGAAACTCCGGGGTGGTGACCCAAAGGAGAGGACGCCCCGGGCCAGCACGACGGCCCTTGGGACGTACCCAACCCGCCTCCATCAGCGCATCGATCGTGCCTTTGCCGAGAGCGACCCCACGGATCTGTTCGATTTCCCCACGGGTGACCGGCTGATGGTAGGCGATTGCCGCCAGGACCTCGACCGCGGCCCGCGAGAGCTTGCGGGCGACCGGCCGCTCGATGCGGAGCTTGGCCGCAAGATCAGGGGCGGTGCGAAACGCCCAACCGCCTGCTAGCCGGGCGAGATTGACGCCGCGCCCCGCGTAGATCTGCGCAAGCTCTCGCAGCAATTCGGGTACGTCGGCGGCCTCGTCGAGGTGCCGGGAGATTGCTTCTTCGCCAAGCGGCCCGTCTGCCGCGAATAAGAGCGCCTCGACGAGTCGCAATTGCTGCGCGCGCCCGTTCACGCGCGCGCCCTGACGCTGCCTCCGCCAGTGAGGATGGAGGCGAGGCTACGGAGATAGATCGGACCGAATGCGCGATCCTGCCGCAATTCGATACGGCCACCGCGCGCGAGCTCCAGAGTCGCCGCGAAAGTCGCTGCGAGAGCGGAGCGGAGAAAGACCTCGCCGCGCAATTCCTCCGGCAGAAAACTCGTCAGTTCGCGCCAATCCGGGACGCGGCCAAGGAAGGGCGCCAAGCGGTTCAACGCGTCGTCCATGGAATGAAACTCGCTCGGCTCGATCGCAAGTACCGTGGCTTTGGTGCGGCGGCAGCTCTCACTATAGGCTCGCAGCAACTCGTAAAGGCCGAGTTGGTAAACCGGAACCGCGACAACCGCGAGCCCTTCGGGCGCGCCACGCAAGAAGACATCCTGGCCAGTCCGCGGGCGGGCCATCAGCCAGCGCCCGGCGGACTGCATCGCCTCGAGCAATTTCAGCCGATGCTCCAGCTCGGCCGCGAGCTCGGCTCCAGTCGGCTCGTCATCCTCCGGCGGCTGCGGCAACAAGAGGCGCGACTTCAGATAAGCGAGCCAAGCGGCCATGACGAGGTAATCAGCCGCGATCTCGAGCCGCAGAGAGCGCTGTTGGGAAATAAAAGCGAGATACTGATCGGCGAGAGCCAGGATCGAAATCTTCCCGAGATCGACCTTCTGCTCGCGCGCCAGGGCCAACAGCAAATCGATCGGCCCCTCATAGCCGTCGAGCTCGAGAACGAGCTGATCCGAGCGCGCGGGCCCCTCGCCCCAGCCCTCTCCCCGTCCGCGGGGAGAGGGCGGGACCCGCGAAGCGGGAGGGTGAGGGGCGGCTTCGGTCATCCGCCTTGCCCGGTAATCGCCAGCACGAACCGGATCAGTGCTTCCGTCGGTGTCCCGATAAGCCAAGCGAGGATGTTGAGATCGTAACCCGTCTGCTCGCCGAGGTAAGGGATCACGAATAAGAAGAGCAGCAGGATCAACAAGCCGTAACGCTCGAGCCGTGCTAGCGGGAGCGCCAACCCATCGGGCAACAGTCCCACCGCCACCCTTCCACCGTCCAGAGGCGGCAACGGCAACATGTTGAAAACGCACAGCACGGCGTTGACCTGGATCGAATGAATCAGGTTTTCCGCGAGCCATTCGGCGGGGCTCGGCGGCATCAAACCGACACCGTAAAACAGCAGCGAAGAGACAATTGCGAGCAGCACGTTGGTTCCCGGGCCGGCCAAGGCGACCCAAACCATGTCGCGTCGCGGACTGTCGAGCCGCCGGAAGTTAATCGGAACCGGCTTTGCATATCCGAACAGGAAGGGTGAGCGCAGCAGGATCAGCATTGCCGGCAAAATGATCGTGCCGAATGAGTCGATGTGTTTCAGCGGATTGAACGTGACGCGGCCCGCCCGCCAGGCGGTGTCGTCACCAAACCGGTAAGCGACGAAGCCGTGGGCGGCCTCGTGGAAGGTCACGGCGAAGACGACCGGCAGCACCCACGTGCTCGCCTGATAGATCATTGCGGCCATGCCGCCCGCCGGGTTCACTGCTGCCAAGCCTCCGATGTCGACACAGCTGGAAGGAGCGCATCGAGTAGCGCCTCAGCTTCTGCCCGATTGAAGCCGTCCACTGCAGAAGTACGCCGCATCGCCTCGGCGCGCACCAGCCGCTCCGCCGTGCGATCCGAAATCCGCCGGACCGCCGCCACGACCTCCTCCATCTCGCGAGGATCGCCGTTGCAATGAAGCGCGAGATCGCAGCCGGCGGTCAGCGCGCGCTGTGCTCGTTCGCCAATCTCGCCGCCGAGTGCCCGCATCGACAAATCGTCGGAGATGAGTATGCCATCAAAGCCGATCTCACCGCGGATGATCTCCGCTACCACTCGCCGGGATAAGGTAGCCGGCGCCGACGCGTCGATCGCCCTATAGACGATGTGAGCGGTCATTGCCCAAGGCATCGCCGCAAGCGCGCCGAACGGTGCGAAATCCGAGCGTGATAGCTCCTCCTGCGCGGTCTCGACCAGCGGGCACGCGTCATGACTATCGACGCGCGCCCGGCCGTGACCGGGGATATGCTTGATAACGGGAAGTACGCCACCGCCGAGCAGCCCCTCGCATACGGCTCGACCGAGGCGAGCGACACGGTCCCCCTCGCTTCCGTAAGCTCGGTCGCCGATCACCGGATCGGCTCCCCGAACGGGAAGATCGAGGACCGGCAAGCAATCGACGCTAATGCCGAGGCGTCCGAGGTCGTCAGCCATCAGTCGCGCGGCGAGCCGGGTCGCCGCCGTTGCCTGCGGATCAGGCAAGGATCCGAGGCGGGCGGCCGATGGGTAGAGGCGCCAATGAGGCGGGCGGAGCCGCGAGACACGGCCGCCCTCCTGGTCGATCAGGACAGGCGCATCATCACGACCGACGCATTCGCGCAACGAGGCGATCAGCTCACGGACCTGATCAGGCGAGCTGCAGTTGCGCCGGAACAGGATGAAGCCGACTGGAGCGGCGGCAGGAAAGAAATCGCGTTCGAAAGCGTTCAGGCGCTCGCCGGAACAACCCAAAACAACCGCGCGCGGCGCCTCATCGGGCAATGATGCACCCGACATTACGCCGCTTCAGTTCGCTGCAGATCCGCTCTGCATCCGCGACCGTGCCGGTCTGGATGCGATAGAATACGCCCTTTTCACCGAGATCGGCACGGATAGGTGTTGCCGAAATACTTGCCAGCAAATCCGCGTTTGTCCGCTTAATCCGATCCCACTCTTGGCGTGCCCCGTCCTCGCTGCGTACCGAGCCGAGTTGGATCCGCCCCCCATGCGCGTTTGTCGGCGTCTCTTGAGCGGCTGCAGGTTTCGCCGGCCCAGCCGGTGCCGAGGGAGTCTTGACGGGAGTTTTCGCGGCTAATTGTTGCGGCTGAGCCGGCTGGACAGCAGCTGAAGCACCATCGGGCAGCGGTGTCGCGGGTTGCGCCGCCGGAGTTGGCGGTGATGCTGTGGGTCTGGGCATTGGCTTCTCGGGCGGCGGCAGCAGATGCTCCACCGCTGCGCGCTTCTGCGTATAGATCAGCTTGTCCCGGTCCGGTATTTCCATGCCGCCTGGGTTCTCGGGCTTCACCTTTGTCGGGCGTTCATCGGCGCGAATGAGCGGCACATCAGCACCGCTGCTGCTGAGGTTTCCATGGCGTAAGCCCTGCATATAGGCGAACCACAGCGCTCCCGCAAAGACCCCCATAACCGACACGGCAATCAGGCTTCTGACCAAGCCGCGAGAGCGCGGCCGCGCCTCTTGATCCCGCGGTTCGCCGAACAACTCCGAATGTCGGTCCGAATCCGCCCCCAGCTGGTAGGACATGGCTACATCTCCTGCGCCGGTTCGACACCGAACACGGCGAGCCCCGAAGCAATCACGATCGCAACACCGCGGACCAGAGCGAGACGCGCGCGGGTCAATTCCGGATCGGCGGCGAGGATAAAGCGCAGGGTCGCCTCGTCCTTCCCCTTGTTCCACAGCACGTGAAACTGCGCAGCGACTTCCTGGAGGTAAAAGGCAATACGGTGCGGCTCGTGCGCCTCCGCTGCACCTTCGACGAGGCGCGGCCAGCCGGCGAGCTGACGAATCAGCGCGATCTCCGAGGGGTCCGTTAGCCTATCGAACGAGACCTCGCTCAACGCTGCGTCGGACAGATCCTCGCCGGGGAGTTGCTCGGCGGCGTGTCGCATCACCGAGCAGGCGCGCGCGTGGGCGTATTGGACATAAAAGACCGGATTATCCTTTGATTGCTCGGTGACCTTGGCAAAGTCGAAATCGAGCGGCTGGTCGTTTCTACGGGTCAGCATGATGAAGCGAAAAACATCCTTGCCGACCTCGTCCACGACCTCGCGCAAGGTGACAAAGGTGCCGGCGCGCTTTGACATGCGGACCGGCGCCCCGTTATCGAGCAAATTCACCAGCTGGCAAATTTTGACATCGAGCGCTGCGGCGTCCGTCGTGACCGCCCGCACCGCGGCCTGCATGCGCTTGACATAGCCGCCGTGATCCGCTCCCCACACATCGATCAGGTTCTTGAAGCCGCGGCGGAACTTGTCGCGGTGATAGGCGATGTCGGCGGCAAAATAGGTCCATGAGCCGTCCGATTTCTTGAGCGGTCGGTCGACATCGTCGCCAAATTTGGTGGCGCGAAACAGTGTCTGCTCGCGCGGCTCCCAATCATCGGGCAATTTGCCCTTGGGCGCATCGAGAATGCCCTGATAAATCAATCCCTCCTCCTCGAGGGCGGCAAGACACTCGTCGATAGCTCCTTTCTCGACGAGCTGGCGCTCGGAGACGAAGAGGTCGTGGCGGACGCCGAGAGCAGCGAGATCGGCCCGGATCAAAGCCATCATCTGCTCGACGGCAAAGTCTCGAACCGGGCGGAGCCACTCTACCTCAGGCCGATCGAGCCATTTGCGCCCATCGCGCTCCGCCAAAGCGCGGCCGGTCTCGGCGAGATACTCGCCCGGATAGAACCCCTCAGGAATGGCTCCGATCGCCTCGCCCAGAGCCTCGCGATACCTCAAATAGGCCGAACGCGCCAGGACATCGACCTGCGCGCCGGCATCGTTGATGTAATACTCGCGCTCGACGCCGAACCCGGTCTTGGCGAGCAGCCTCGCGAGCGCATCACCGACCACCGCGCCGCGGCCATGCCCGACATGCATCGGCCCCGTCGGATTGGCCGAAACGTACTCGACATTGACGCGCTCGTCCCTTCCGATCGCCGAATCGGCAAACACCGTACCGGCGCGCAGGATGGCGCGGAGCTGCGCGTGCCAGACTTCCGGATTGAGCCTGATGTTGATGAACCCCGGCCTGGCGGGAGCGGCGGTGAACCCGGTGCCGCGGTAGTCGCCGGTAATCAGCTCGCGTCCCACCAGAGCAGCAGCGATCCGCTCTGCGAGCGCCATCGGGTTCTCTCTAGCCGGGCCAGCCAGCACCATCGCCGCATTGGTCGCGAGATCGCCATGCGCCGGATCGCGCGGCGGCTCGACCGTGACCCGCCCGAAATCGAGCCCGCGCGGTAGCCCCCCCTGCACCGCCAGATCGTCGAGCGCGGTAAGGACAAGGCCGCGGAAGTCACTAAAAATATTGACCATGAGTAATAATTAAGTCGGCGCGTAGGTGTCGAACAGCCGGTGATGCTCGTCGAGGGCAAAGCGGTCGGTCATCCCGGCGAGGTAGTCGGCCGCGACCCGCGCGGTTCGCGGATCGTCCGGGCCGGCGGCGAGCCCGCGCCACTCGCACGGCAGGCATTGCGGCTCGGCGAGATAGAGCGCGAACAGATCGTGGACGACCCGGCGGGCCTTTGAACTCATGCGGTTAACCCGGTAATGACGATACATTCGTTCAAATAAAAACTCTTTTAGAGCCCGAGCGTTTTGCCGCATCTCGACAGAAAAACCGACGACCGGTTCCTTGAGCGCCCTCACCTGATCGGCCGATCCGACGCCGCTGTCGCCAAGCCGTCTGCTTGCCTCGCCAATTAAATCTCCGACCATCCGATCAATCACCCGGCGTATCGACTCGTGGATCAGGCGCGATTGCTCGAGGCCGGGATAACGTGAAGCCACGCTATCAAAGACCGGGCCGACCAGCGGCACGTCCGCAAGATCGGTCACCGCGAACAACCCGGCGCGCAACCCGTCGTCGATATCGTGATTGTTGTAGGCGATGTCATCCGCCAGTGCGGCGACCTGCGCCTCGGCGCTCGGGAAGGTTTCGAGCGCCAGCGGGTGGCAGCGGTCATATTCGGCGATCGTCGGCGGCACAGGCCGGTCGATCGCGGCGCCGCGCAACGGACCGTTGTGCTTGACGGTGCCCTCAAGCGACTCCCAGGTCAGATTGAGCCCATCGAATTCGGCATAGCGACGCTCGAGGCGGGTCAGAATCCGTAGGGTCTGATCGTTGTGTGAGAAGCCGCCGAACCGCGCCATTTCGGCATTGAGCGCCTCCTCGCCGGCGTGCCCAAAGGGGGTGTGGCCGAGGTCGTGAGCGAGCGCCAGGGTCTCGGCGAGGTCTTCGTCGAGACCGAGTGCGCGGCTGATCGTTCGCGCGATCTGCGCCACTTCGAGGCTGTGGGTCAGCCGCGTGCGATAATGGTCCCCCTCGTGATAGACAAACACCTGCGTCTTATGGGTCAGCCGGCGGAAGGCGGTCGAATGGATGATGCGGTCGCGGTCGCGCTGAAACGGCGAGCGCATCGAATGCTCCGGTTCCGGGTGCAGGCGCCCGCGAGACTCCTCCGGCTTCGATGCATAGGGCGCAAGACCAACCGGTCGGATCATATGTGAAACCTACGCGCGGTCGTCCTTAACGTCCACCTCGAGCGGTGCGAACCGCCTTGACAATCGCTGGGTGGGGCGAGACATCTTAGCTAGATTAGCTAGGGTCGATTTCAATGACCGAAGTCGTAAATATGCACCAGGCGAAAAGCTCGCTTTCTCGCCTTGTCGAGCGGGCGCTTGCGGGCGAAGACGTCGTAATCGCCCGCAACGGCGAGCCTCTCGTCAAGCTCGTCCCCATTCCGAAGGAACGCAAGCGGCGCATGCCGGGCCGGTTGAAGGGGAAGATTTGGATGGCGCCGGACTTTGAACTCACCGATGCGGAGATCGAGGAGTTATTCGAGCGCTGGTGATGCGCCTCCTCCTCGACGCGCATGCGCTGGTGTGGTGGCTGAGTGGCTCGGAGCGATTGGGGGAGCGAGCCCGCGATGCGATTACCGACGAGACCAACGACGCCGTCGTAGGCATAGGGACGATATGGGAGCTGGCGATAAAACGCTCCCTGCAGAAGCTGCATTTCCCTTACGACTTTGAGGCCGTACTCAGTGATGAGGGCTTTCAGGTTCTCCCGATCAGCTTGGCGCATTTGCGCGTGCTCGATTCCTTGCCGCTGCACCACCGCGACCCGTTCGATCGCCTCCTGATTGCCCAGTCGCTCGCCGAGCGCATCCCGATTATTACCGGGGATCGGGCTTTCGCCGGCTACAGCGTCGCGATCGTCTGGTAACCGCTCGCCTTCATTCCGCGGCCTGTCGGATCCGCAGCCGCGCCGTTGTGTCAAGATCGACGCTACCGTCGGCGGCGAGCACGACGCGGTGTTCGCGCTCCGCCGCCTCGCGTGAGATCAGCCCGTCGGCGACGTCGAGGGCGACCTGGTCGGGATCGCGCTCGACGGGGTCGCCGAAGCCGCCGCCGCCCGGCAATTCGAGGCGGATAAAATCGCCGCCCGGCACGCTCTGCCGGCCTTTGGGGCCGATCGGCTTTCCTGAGACCAAGGTCACTCGGCCTGGCGCGCCGCTGCCGCCGCCGTCGCGGCCGCGCGCCGGGTTGCCGACCCGCTCGAAATTGCACAGCATCGCGATCGGCGTGCCGTCGGCGCCGCCCAGCTCGATGACTTGGCCGAGACCGCCGCGGAATTGCCCTGCTCCACCCGAGCCTTCGCGGAACTCGCGCCGACGGAACAACACCGGCGCCACCGATTCGGTCGCCTCGACCGGGATCGTGCGCACGCCGCTCGGGAAAGCTGTCACGTCGAGCCCATCCTTGCCGGGCCGCGCACCGGCGCCACCACAATGGAAGATCGCGGTGCTGAAAGGCTTTATGTCGGGGCGCGGGCGACCGTCCTCCGCGGCGAGCTCGTCGAGCACGTCGGCCCCGCCGTAAATCTGCGGGATCCACAGCGAGGAGGCGCCCTCGGCCGGCACGCCGCTTTCCATCACCTGATGCAGGCAGCCGAAGACAACGTCGGGCAGCATGTGGCCGACGGTGTGGCGGGCGGCCACGGCACGCGGCCGCATGGCATTGAGCAGGCAACCCTCCGGCGCGCTCACCGTGATCGGGGCGAGTGAACCGGCGTTGTTCGGCACCTCGGGAGCAACGAGGCATTTGACCCCGAAGGCGGTATAGGCGGTCGTGTAATTGAGCACGACGTTGATGCCAAAGGCGCTCGCTGGCGAGGTCCCGGTGTAATCGACGTGGATGCCGTCCTCGCCGATCGTCATTTCGGCGGCCAAGGTCAGCGGGCGGTCAAACCCGTCCATCGTCAGACTGTTGCGGTAGGAGCCCTTCTTGAGCTTGCCGATCGCCTCGATCGTCGCTTGACGCGAGGTCTCGACGATGTGCTCGCCGAGCCGATCGAGGTTGGCTATGCCGAACTCCTCCATCATCTCGACGAGGCGGCGGCTGCCTTCATCATTGCAGGCGGCGAGCGCATAGACATCGCCTTCGACCTGCAGCGGCTCGCGCACATTGGCCCGGATCACGCGAAGCAAATCCTCGTTCATGCGGCCTTCCCGCGCCAAAGCCATCAGCGGGATCGACAACCCCTCCTCATAGACCTGCCGCCCGTCCGGGCCCATGCCGAGCCCGCCGATATCGACGACATGGACCGTGCTGGCGAAGAGACCGACCGGCTCGCCGCGCAAAAAGGTCGGGCTGACCACGGTCAGATCGTGCAGGTGGCCGCAAGTCAGCCACGGGTCATTCGTGATGTAGTGGTCGCCTGGACGCATCGTCTTCAGCGGAAAGGCGTCGAGGAAGTGCTTGACCGCCGCCGCCATCGAATTGACGTGGCCGGGGGTGCCGGTGACGGCTTGCGCCAGCATATTGCCGTCGCGGTCGAACACCCCGGCCGAGAGGTCGCCCGCTTCGCGCACCGTCGTCGAAAAGGCTGTGCGCACCAAGGTTTGCGCCTGTTCCTCGACGACGGCAATGAGCCGGCTCCACATGATCTGCATGTGAAGCTGGGATAAGGCGGTATTGGGTCTGCCAAGCATCGGCTCGTCTCTACAGTTTTTGCTCCCTCAGTTGGGCATTCTATGGGTTGCGCGTCAGTTTGCGCAATGCCGGCCCGCCCGATCCGTCGCGATCACGAATTGCGTCGGCAACCGCTCGTTGCTGCACCTGCAGCAAATCGGCAGCAAAGTCTCGCCGTGAGGTTGAAGTAGCGGCTAACTCGACTGAAAGTTTGCAATACCAACTGGACAATTTTACTGCGCAAGTGCCCAACAATAAGGCTCGCGGCAACCAACCTCGCTCACCGATAGAGCTCATTCTCCTCGGCAGCAAAGGTTTCGTCTGCCACGGGCGGCGTCAGATCGACCTCCGGTGGAATGATGACCGACCCTCTCAGAAAGCCGTGTAACCGCTCGATCTGGGTGGCCTCGGCCGCCATCGGTACGACGACCGCGACCGGGACGCCGCGCTTGGTGATAACGACCCTCTCCCATTCCCGATTCCGGATCCGGTCGAGAATATCGAGACATTTCGCCTTGAATTCGGTTGCGCTAATGCAGGTATTACCGAGTGAGTTGCGCGCCAAAATTGAGCTGCACGTTCGTGCTGGCTATCTGGCCGGATTGCCGGACGGTCCACGCTCGTTCGCGATCATCGTCCGCGCGGTGCGCGGGATCGTTCCACCAACCGCGATTTGACGCCAAAACCAGGGAGCGAACGCCGTCTCGACTCGATTTACGTTAGCACTAAACGCGGCAGCACCCTTCACCGCCACGGTTTAGCCGTGAAATGATCGTACGATCGCTCGACATTTGATGATGAATGCGCCGTTTCGAATGACCGAAATTTCAAACGTATTTTATGTACTTCTTCTGTTGCCGGGGAACAACGGTCGGGCGAGGACAAAGATTAATATTTCCCGTTATTCCCGGTTTCGCCGATTCTGTTCCCGGTTCGGGGGAAAAAATTCCCGGTTCGACGGCCTACGGGAATTCCTCCGCAAACGATTGGATTCGCGGCCTTTTTCGCGCGCGATCGAGAGCAGCTTCGGCAAAATCGAAAAAATTCCCGGTTATTTTCCCGTTAAACGGGAATTCGGGCGCCGGTCAGGCTTCCCGGCGGGTTAGCTCGATATAGCCGAACCCGTCGATGCGGACCTCGAAGAGACGGCTGACCACGGTCGAGGTCTCGTCCTCGACAATGACGGCGGGACCGGGAATGACGGCACCCGGGCCGAGGTTGCGGCGCTCATGGATCGCGACCTCGATGAACTCGCCCGTCTCGGGGTCGAAGACGGGGCGAATGCGCGCGGGCGCGGGCGAATAGGAGGCGTGGGCCGGCGCTGCGGGCGCGGTCTCGGCCGGGGCGGGGGCCGAGAGCAGCAGCACCCAACTGAGGATTTCGACCTCGACGCCGGGTATGACCCGACTGTAGAGGCGACGGTAGGCTTGCTCGAAGGCGCCGTGGAAGATCGCCGCGTCCTCGGCTCCATAGGGCCTGGTCGGCAATGGTACCGCGATTTCGTGGCCCTGGCCGCGGTAGCGCATGAAGGCGGAGCGGGTTTCGGTCAGCGCCGCGCCGCCGGCGCCGCGGCGAACAATCGGCTCGGCCTCGCCGCGCATTGCCGCGAAGAGCGCGTTGGCCGCCACCGCATCGAACTGGTCGAGGCGCTGCAGCGCCGAGCGCACGATCTCGTAGGCGATCGGCGCACGCAGAAACCCGACCGCCGAGCCAACCCCGGCATAGGAAGGAACCAGCACGCGGTCGAGACCCAATTTCACGGCCATGCGGGCGGCGTGTAGTGGCGCCGCGCCACCGAATGCCACGAGGGTGCGGCCGCGCGCGTCTTTGCCGCTTTCGATCGCATGGACACGCGCGGCGTTCGCCATGTTCTCGTCGACGATCTCGCTGACCCCGAGCGCGGCGAGCTCGATGGCCAGTCCCAGGGGCTCGGCCACCTCCCGGCGCATCGCCGTCTCCGCCGCGCCGCGGTCTAGCGCCATGCGCCCGCCCGAAAACCCGGCGGGATCGATGCGGCCGAGCAGCAGATCCGCATCGGTCACGGTCGGCACGCCACCGCCTCGGCCATAGCAGGCCGGCCCCGGATCCGCGCCGGCGCTGTCGGGACCGACGGTGATCCGCTTTAGCCGGTCGACCCGCGTGATCGAGCCGCCGCCGGCGCCGATCTCGACCATCTCGATGACGGGGATGCGCAAGGGCAGCCCGCTGCCTTTCTTGAAGCGGTAGATCCGCGCCACCTCAAAAGCGCGGTTGGTTTGCGGCTTGAGGTCATCGATCAGGCAGATCTTTGCCGTCGTCCCACCCATATCATAGGACAGGACTTTGTCGAGCCCGCATTGCCGAGCGATCCCCGACGCAAAGATCGCGCCGCCCGCCGGACCGGACTCCACAAGCCGCACCGGGAACCGGATCGCCGTCTCGACCGAAGTCAACCCGCCGCCCGACAGCATCAGGAAGAGCGGGCAAAGAAAGCCCTCCCGGTGCAGGAGCGCCTCGAGATTGGCGAGGTAGCGGCTGATTAGCGGCTGGACGTAGGCGTTAGCGCAAGCGGTCGAGAAGCGCTCATATTCGCGCATCTCGGGCGACACCTCGCTCGACAATGTGACGGGGATCCCGGGCAGCCATTCAGCGAGGATTTCGCCGGCGCGTTGCTCATGCGACGGGTTCGTAAAGCTGTGCAAAAAGCCGATCGCGACGGATTCGATCGCCTCGGCGGCGAGTTGGTCAGCCAGGAAGGATACCCCCGCCTCGTCGAGCGGCACGAGCACCCGGCCGCGCGCGTCGATCCGTTCGCGCATCGGGAACCGCAGACGGCGCGGGACGAGTGGCGGCGGCAGGTCGATGTTGACGTCGTATTGCTCGAACCGGTTCTCGTGGCGGATCTCGATCGTGTCGCGAAAACCTTCGGTGGTCACCAGCGCGGTCTTGGCGCCTTTGCGCTCGATGATCGCGTTGGTCGCGAGAGTCGTACCGTGAATGATGATCGACAGATCGGCCGGCTCGAGCGTCGCCTCGCGCAATACGGTGCTGATTGCTTCAAGAACGGCGCGCTCGGGCGCATCCGCGGTGGTCAATACCTTGGCGCTGTGCCGCCGTCCCCCCGCTTCGAGCGCCACATCCGTGAAAGTACCGCCGATATCGACCCCGAGCCGAGCCTCGCTGCGAGCTTGCGGCGCCACGTCCGCCTCACATTTCGCGAAGGAGAAGGCGATCAAGCGACAGCAGACCTCGGGTCCGGATCGCGAGACAGATCAACATTGGAGCGAGCGGTAACTCCATGCCGCGGGCGTTCCAGAACCAGCCTACCGGCAGATAGATCAAAAAGGCGGCGACGCAATGTGAGCAATCCGCGCTCTGGTATGTCATCTCGCTCCCATGATCTGTGCAAACTGTTGATCCGATTGTACAGTATTGCATCTCCTTGACAAATTACGACGGCAGTTTCCGTTGCGCAGAACCCCCGAGGAGAACGCATCGGGATCTTGCTGAAGCATTCCCGAGCAAGCTCCGAGGTGGCCGGTCTCGAACTGGTTCATCAGCTATCGGCGACCGATCCGAATTTGACGCCTTTTATCTGCTGCAGTGTGAGTAGCCTCACGCTGCGCTGACGGTCCCTAATGTATCGTGGAGCGTCGGCATACCACTGGAGGAGATTGTTATGCCTAGTACCAACACCAAGTCGCGCCGGCCGCGGCCTATGAACGTCCACGTCCATCGCGGATCCGTCGCCGAACGCAAGTACCGAGCTGTTGCAGGCGTCCCGGGTTTGCTTCCGGAGGAGTTAGCTCCCGGTCTATCCCCAATGCCCGCTCACGATCTGCTGTTTCACGGCGGGAAAACGATCCGGAACCTGACCTACACGAACTTTTATGTCGGCGCTGACGCTTGGGACCAGAGCGACATACAAAACATCGACCGGGCGCTCGACGCAGCCATGTCCGAGCCGACGCTTAACAACGTCATGGCGCAGTACTTCTCCGGGGTTCCCACTACCAAATTCGCCGCGTCCAAGACGCTCCCCGGAGCGGCGCCAGAGCAAGCGACGAAGGACGACATTGAGCAGATGGTCAATACTCTGCATGGCCAGGGCAAGCTGTCGGGCTTCGACTTCAGCTCAACCGTCTTCAACTTTATGCTGCCACGCGGGACGGTGCTGGTCGACGATCCCACTGCTGGCGAAAGCAAAGGCGGTCGCAAAGCCAAGCGCCGTCCCGTCGGCGATGACGACGACAAGGCCAGTTCGCTCGAAGGATTGGGCGGATTTCACGGCTCCGTCCAGGTCGGCGGCACGACGATCTATTATGCTGTCGGGGTGTTTTCCGAAGGGAGCAACGGGATCCCGGTGTTCGATGCTTCTTGGAAGAATGTCGTTGCAACCTTCTATCACGAGCTGAACGAGGCGCGCACCGACCCGGACGTCGAGCAAGTGATCAATGGCGGGCCTGCCTCGATGCTCGGCTGGAATTCGCGGCAAGGCGAGGAGTGCGGAGACTTCCCCGTCTTCGAGGCTAATCCGCTGACCAAGGTTTTCCAGGAAGTTCCGATGGCGGGTGGGGGGACTGCGCCCGTGCAATTCCAGTATTCCAACTTTGTCCATGGTCCGGAGGGTCCCGCGGCGTCACCACATCCGCCTGCCAACCAGAAGGGAACCCATCGCCGCTCGGCAGCTTAACGGCGATTGCACTCCCGCTGCGCAATGCAGCGGGAGTGCAATATCTCGGTCATTTGCCCCGAACTTCTTCGACTGAAGGCGGTAGAGGGCTGAAGTTCAGTGGGACCGCTTCCTCGATGTGCTCGCGGCTCGGCAGCTGCGAGGCGTCCCAGCCGCCGCCCAATGCCTGGATCAGCGCTGCGCTCGCGACGAGCCGGCTCTGCCGGATATTGACAGCCGTGACGGCATCGGCGAGCGCGGTCTGGTCGGCGACGATAACGCTGGTATACGCGACGGTGCCGGCCTGATACTGGTTGTTGATGATCCGCGCCGCCTCGTATGCCGCCGCCACCGCCTTGTCCTGGACCTCGGCCTCCTGCGCGAGGATGCGCAGACCGGCGAGCTGGTCCTCGACTTGTTGAAACGCGGTCAGCACGCTCTGTCGATAATTCGCAACATTCTGGTCGAAGATCCCAAGTGCCTCTTCGACTTGAGCATTGCGCGCGCCGGCGTCGAAGACGGTCTGCACAAGGTTCGACCCGAACGACCAGAACCGGCTCGAAGTGGCCAACAGACGGTTCAGCGTCAACGCTGAAGTTCCGTAATCGCCCGTAAGAGTGATGTTGGGATAAAACGCCGCCAACGCGACACCGATCTGAGCGTTGGCCGAGGCCATCAGACGCTCGGCAGCGGCGATATCGGGGCGCCGCTCCAATAGTGCCGACGGCATCTCTGCCGGTATCACTGGCACTGCGATCACCGTTTCCGTTGGCGGGATCGAAAATTCGGCTGGCGGCCTGCCGATCAGAACGGCGATCGCGTGCTCGAGCTGGGCGCGGGTTACGCCGACTGCGATCGCCTGCGCCTGTGTGCTTTGGAGTTGTGCCTCGGCCTGGGCGACGGCTGACTGGTCCGCAGTGCCGCTCTGATATTGGTTCTGGGTGATGCGTAAGGATTCGGCATAGTACGCGGCCGTAGCGTCGAGCAGGCGCTTCAGCTCGTCCGCGACCCTGAGCTGCAGATAGTCGCTGGCCAACGTGCCCTGCGCCGACAGGCGGACGCTGGCGAGATCGCCGGCGCTCGCCTGGGCGCTCGCCACATCGCCTTCGACGGTACGACGAATCTTACCCCAGAGGTCCGGCATCCAACTCGCCGACGCGGAGGTGCTGAACTGGCTGCTGGTGAACCCGGATCGGCCGACGCCCGTGCTGCTACTGGAGCTACCGCCGGTTCGCGAACGCGTCGCGCCCGCATTGAGATCGGCGGTCGGGAAGAAGGCGGCACGGGCCTGGGCGACGATCCATTCCGCTTGCTGGAATGCCGCGTCTGCGGCTTTAAGGTTCTGGTTGGAGATGTCGATCTGCTTCTCCAAATCGTCGAGCAGGGGATCCTTGTAGATCGACCACCAGGCGCCGCGATCGATCGCATCGAGCGGCTCGCCAACCTTCCAACCCGCTTCTTTGTATTGCACTGGTATTGGGGCGGTCGGCCGCTGATAATCGGGCCCGACCGTGCAAGCAGAGATCAGCGCCACTACGGCCAGGACGCCGATCGCGCGCGCCCGTTTCATTTCCCCTCGCGGCAATGGACGGCTAGAGGCTCATTCGCCGGGTTCGGGAACGCGACCCAAATAGAAACGCGGATGGCGGATCCGCCAACGTCGCTGGCCCCACAGGCGTAAGCGGTCGAGATAGAGATAGATGACCGGGGTCGTGTAAAGGGTCAGCATCTGGCTGACGATCAGCCCGCCGACAATCGAAATGCCGAGCGGCCGCCGCAATTCGGAGCCCTCGCCGAACCCGATCGCCAATGGCAGCGCCCCGAGCATCGCGGCCATTGTTGTCATCATGATCGGCCGGAAACGTTTGAGGCAGGCCTCGTAGATCGCCTCGCGGGAACTCAGGCCTTCGTTGCGCTCTGCGGCGAGCGCGAAATCGATCATCATGATCGCGTTCTTTTTGACGATGCCGATCAGTAGGA